>Ga0068858_100005003_pt1 | contig 12988 bp, 9 predicted proteins | sample KBSSwiS12_FD_66589 | JGI IMG/M metagenome (GOLD analysis project Ga0068858, IMG submission 66589) | Switchgrass rhizosphere microbial communities from Kellogg Biological Station, Michigan, USA - KBS Switchgrass S1-2 | ecosystem: Host-associated > Plants > Roots > Rhizosphere > Soil ... | reverse complement strand
GATGGCCTTGGAACTTTCGGTGCGGGCCTGGTCGAGGGTGGCTTCCCAATCGACGCCGAGCAGGCGGTCGGTGATGGCGATCTTTTCCTGCAGGGCGGCCATTTCGGCGGTGAGGGCGGCTTGTTTCTCGGTGAGTTCCTGGATCTCGGGGCCAGCGCAGACTTCGCGCATTTCGCCGCAGAGGGTGGTGCCCTGGCGCAGGCTGTCGCGCATGAATTCCTGGGTGTAGTCGCTGCTGTTCAGGTACTCGGTGAGGTCGGCGAGGAAGGTATCGAAGGCCGCGCGCTGGGTGTCGTCGGCGGAAGGAGCGTGGCCGTTGCCATTCGCATTCCCATTGGTGGAAGGGGACGAATGGCCGTTGCCATTGGAGGAAGAGGCGGCGCCCGACAGATAAGCGGAAGCGGCGCTCATGAGGTCGACGGCGTGGATGCGGAGGCGTTTCTCCTCGTAGGCGGTGCGCAGCGGGCCGGCCATGGAGAGGGTCTTGAAGGCCTCGATGATCTGCTCGGGATTGCTGCTCTCGGCGCTGGGCCGGAGGGTGCCGTCGGGCTGGAGGTCGCGCTTGCTGGAGTCGACGTTGATGACGAGGAAGATGCGGCTGAAGAGGCCGAGGAGCTGGTTGAACTCGGCGAAGACTTGCTCGAGGTAGAGGTTGTCGGTCTTGACGACGAAGACGGCGCAGGCGGCGGAGTCGCGGAACTCGCGGGTCAGGACGTCGTAGCCGAAGTTCATGCGGCTGTAGAGGCCGGGGGTGTCGACGAGGACGGTGCTCGACTCGGCGAGGGTGGGGACGGGCAGCTTGACATCGACGCGGCGGATGGCCTCGCTGAAATCGTGCCGGGGATCGAAGGAGCCGCGGCGCTCTTCGGCCTCGCGGATCTGGGCGGCGAGGGCAATGTGGGAATCGGCGATGACGTCCTTGAGGACCTGGCCATTGGCGAAGATGGATTCGCGGCCGTTGTAGCGCGTGGCGGAGAAGTGGGGATTCTCGCTATGGCGGACGTAGACGAGGCAGGGGTAGCCGGGGAGGGAGGTGACCTCGCTGACGTAGCTGCGGCTGATGGCGTTCATGAGCGTGGACTTGCCGCTCTTGAGGGGGCCGAAGATGAGGAGGTAGGCTTGCTGGCTCTCGAGTTTCTCGACGAGGGAACGGAGGCGCGCGCGGGTGTCGTTCAGGATGGCGAGCGGGTGCTGGAGGAGGCCGGTGGCATCGCCTTTTTCCATGGCGGCGGTGGCGTCGCGCATGGCGGGAGGGAGGGAGTTGAGGACGGTGAGGTAGGCTTCACAGAACTTCGAGATCTCGGTTTTCATGAGGGCGCTGGGAATAGGAATGACAAGCCGCGAATGCCGCGTGGATTTTTAGGCCGGGAGGGGGCATTGAGCAAGGGGAAAGCGCTAGGGATTGTGGTGGGAGGGAGGGAGGATACTAGGGGAGGTGGTTTTTGGTGGAGTTGGGGAGTAATGTGTTCCGCTACAGGGGGTTCGGATGTTGGGAAAATGACGAATGACGAGGGAGGCGTGCTGTGCACCTTGCGCTGGGCGCGGGGGGCGAGGCATGATGGGGTTCCCCCATTTATGTCTGAGATCCGCCAGAACCGATTGACCGGTGAGAGTGTGGTGATCGCGCCGGAACGCGCGAAGCGGGGGACGAACCTGGCGCGGGCGGCTGCGCCAGCGGCGGCGGTGCCGGCGTACGATGCGGCGTGTCCCTTCTGCGCGGGGAATGAGTCGACGACGGGGCCGGAGACGTATCGGGCCTGCGGCGAGGATGGGCAGTGGGCGGTGCGGTCGTGCGTGAACAAATACTCGGTGCTGTCGCCGGAGGGAGAGGTGGGGCAGGTGGATGGAACGGAGCACGGGCACGGGCACGGGGCGGTGAATGGCGTGGGGTTGCACGAGGTGGTGGTGGAGAGTCCACGGCATGATTTGTCGATGGCGGCGCTACCGGCGGCGCAGGTGCGGCGGATCGGGGACGCGTATGTGGCGCGGTTTCGCGCGTTTTATGCGGACCCACGGGTGCGGCACGTGATCATTTTCAAGAACCATGGGGCGGAGGCCGGGGCGTCGCAGCAACATCCGCATTCGCAGATCGTGGGGATCCCGATCATGCCGGGGCAGGTGGTGGAGCGGGTGGCGCATGCGCGGCAGTTTTTCGCGGCGAGCGGGCGGTGCCTGGCCTGCAGTATGATCGCGGAGGAGCAGGCCGAAGGGAGCCGCGTGGTGGCGGAGAACGCGGCCTACATCGCGTTCATCCCGTATGCGGCGTTGTCACCGTACCATTTGTGGATTTTTCCGAAGGCGCACGCGGCGTGTTTCTCGGAAGTGCCGCGGGATACGGAGGGTGCGCTGGCAGAGTTGCTGCACACGGTGCTGGAGAAGATTTTTGGGTTGCTGGGGAATCCGCCGTTCAACCTCGTGGTGCGTTCGCTGGGGCCACGGGAGAAGGACGCCGCCTACTTTCATTGGTACCTCGCGATCGTGCCGCGGGTGAATCGGGTAGCGGGCTTCGAATTGGGGACGGGGATGTATATCAACCCGATGCTGCCGGAGGCGGCGGCCGCAGCGCTGCGGGAGTATCGCGCGTGAGGATCAGGTCACTTTGCCGGATTTGCGCCAGCGGTAGAGGGTGGAGACGTTGATCCCGAGCTGGCCGCTGACCCAGGTGTAGTTATGGTCGCTTTCGTTGAGGAGGCGGCGGGCGAGTTCCATCTTTTGCTTTTTGTGCGGGATGGCCATCGGTGCCGCGGTCTGCGGGGGTGAATCGACGGGCGCCGGGAGGGCCGATAGGGCTGCGGCGATGGGGACCGGAGTAGGGCGGTCCCACCATTGCGCGCGGAGCACGGGGCCATCGAAAAGGATGACCATACGGTCGATGGCGCTCTTGAGTTCGCGGGCGTTGCCGGGCCAGTGGTAGGACCGGAATTTCAAAATGAGCTCGGGCTCGATGTAGTCGAAATGCTTGCCGAAGCGCTCGCAGGATTGCTCGAGGAAGGCCTGGGCGAGCGCGGGGATATCGTCGGGGCGCTGGTGCAACGGAGGGATGCGCAAGGTGACCTCGGAGAGGCGGTAGAAGAGGTCGCTGCGGAAAGTGCCGCGGGCGACTTCGTCGTCGAGATTGCGATTGGTGGCGGAGACGACGCGGACGGCGACGCTGTATTCTTTCGTGCCGCCGACGCGCCGGGCTTTGCGCGTTTCCAGGAAGCGCAGGAGCTTGGGCTGGAGGGCGGTCTCGAGCTCGCCGAGTTCGTCAAGAAAGAGCGTGCCGCCGGCGGCCTGCTCGACCAGGCCGGGCTTGTCCTTGATCGCGCCGCTGAACGCGCCTTTTTCCGCGCCGAAGAGCTCGGACTCGAGGAGGTCCTTGGGGATGGCGGCGCAATTGAGCGCAACGAACGGGCCTTCCCCACCCGCCTCGTGCAACGCCTGGGCCACGCGTTCCTTGCCGGCGCCCGATGCGCCGAGGATGAGCACGGTGGCCCGCGTGGGGCCGATGCGCTCCACCGCCTGGCGCAGGGAGCGCGTGGCGGCGGATTCGCCGATCAATACCTGCCCCGTGCTGGATTTCGCGGCCGTGCCGTAGAGCTGGAGCCAGAGCTTTTGCGAGGACTGGGTTTTTTCGAAGGAATCGTCCCAGCGCTCGTCGTCGTCGCGCAGGTCGAGGACGTCGTGCGCTCCGTCGCGGGTGGCGCGGACGATCTGCTCAGTGGTGAGTTTCGAACCGACCACGATGAAGAGGCGGTGGGCCCACCAGATGCGGGAACGCCATTGCGACCAATCGGGCTGCGAGAGCGCGCCCATGGGGACCATGAAGATGTCGGAGGCGGAGCGCTTATCGAGGGCGGGCACTTCGGTGGTGAAGTCCTGGAAGGAAATGCCATTGGCCCCGAGGCGGGCGGCGATCTTGTCGTAGGGAGCGCCGGGGAGAAGGGTGATCATCATGGCCTCTGCAATGTAAATGCACGGTTATATGCAATGCAAATGCAATGTTTCAGGATTTTGCAATGATCCGATGCGAAGGGCTTTATCGCCCCGGAAGGCTGATGGTCGCTTGATTCCCGGGCGATTGACCGGTGGTGGTACGAGCGGTGCTAAAGGGGGTGTCGAACTTATAAAGATTATGAAAACCCCAACTTCTCTCCTCGCCATCGCCATCCTGGCTTCCGCGATCCTGAGCACCGCACAGGCCGCCAACTCCATCGTCGTGACCTACGCGGAAAGCCCGAAACAAGAAACCTCCACACTCTCCGGCACGCAGGTCTACAACTTCAACTCCGTGCCCCTCGGCCTGGACACCAATGTGCAATGGAACGGGGTGGGCAGCTTCGACCAGCTCTATATCATGCGGCCCGACCAATATGGTGGCGCGACGGACGCCACGCACCCGAATGGGACGGATTACTCGGTGCAAGGCGTGGGTACACCGGTGCACTCCACCACTTTGACGCTGAGCACCAACAGCGGCTACTTCGGCATGTGGTGGTCGGCGGGTGATGCGGCCAACGTGCTGGATTTCTACAACGGCACCAAGCTGGTCGGCGAGTTCACCACGGCGAACCTGCTGACCAAACTCGGGACCGCCTACAACGGCAACCCACGGAATACTTCGCTGGATTCGAGCGAGCCGTTCGCCTTCATCAACTTCTACGGCGACGCCCAGACGACCTGGAACAAGATCGTCTTGCGCAACAGCGGAACATCCGGCTTTGAGTCGGACAACTACACGACCCGTGTCAGCACTTACAACCCGGCGACCGATGGCGCGACGCTGCCGGGCATCGCGGTGGCGCGGGTCAGCGGCACGACGGTCACGAAACTGAGCCCGACCGCCACAGGAGCGGCGCTCTGGGGCAGCGCGAGCGCGGTGCCTGGGGCGCCCGCACCCCCTCTCGTCCTCGCCGCCTGCTTCGGTGTCGTCGCCCTTCTCAAGGGTCGCAAGGGCGAGCGCAACGCAACGGCGAAAGCCTGATTTCACCCTCACTCGCACCCGGACATGAACTCGACCGCTTCACTCGCTTCACCACGGTGGCAGAATGTGCGCACCCTGGTCTCCGCCAGCGCGGTGCTGCTGCTGGTCTACCTTGCCCGGGCGAAGGATTTGTTTTCGGACTTCACGCGGCCGACGGTGACCTTCGCGCTGCACCTCCTGGGGATCGGCGCGGAAGATCACGGAACGACCATCGCAGTGGGGCGGCTCGAAGTGCCGTGGACGCGGGATTGCGCGGGATTGAACCTGCTGCTGGTCATCACCGCGCTGACCATCTGGGTCAACCGGTCCGAGCCGGCCGGGCGGCGCTACTGGTTTAAGATTGCGCTGACCATCCCCGCAGCGCTGCTCGCGAATGTGCTGCGCGTCCTGAGCCTCATCGGTTACCGCGAAGCGTTTTATCCCAACGTCGAAAGCCCCCAGTTGCACTATTTCCTCGGGCTCGTCTGGCTGCTGCCATTTTTGGCGATGGTGGTGCCCCGCGGGCTCAGGCCTCTCTCCCATGTCCTCCTCGAATCCCTCCAGGCGGCCGCCGCCATCGCCTTGCTCGCGCCCATGTCCGGTGTGCCCGGCGGATCCACCATTACGATCGCCGCGCTCATGGGCCTGGCGCACTCCCGGGTGCAGACCGATGGCCTGCGACTGCGCACGATCCTCACGGGCGGGTGGGTGCTCCTCGCGGCCGGCATCTGTCTTCTCGGGATGGAATCGATGTGGCTGCCGTGGCTGTTGATGTGCCCGCTGCTGGCGGCGCGCCGCTGGATTTGCAGTGCGACCGGCACGGTGCTCACCGTGGCCACACACCCGCTCTTCGGCATGATTCCGGGCGGGATGTACGCGATCTGGCTGGCCATGGGATTTTGGGGATGGCAGTGGCTGCGCGGCTCGCAGGACAGCGCGTTGGCGGTCGGCGAAGAACCGGCGGCCAGCGGGCGTGGGTGGCGGTTCGCCCCCGCGGCGTGTGCGGCCCTGTTTCTTCTCCCCTTCATCGCCTCCACCCTCTTCACCCGCGAACACCAGGAGTTCCGCCCGCCGGCCGATACCGATTCCACGCCGATCGCGGCGGACGCCTTCGACGTGCGCATTCCGGGGCAACCGCTGAACATCGGATTGGTGTGGTTCAACCCATCCGGCAATGGCCGTCACCATTCCATGAAGGTGTGCATGAAGTATCGCGGCGTGGACCTCGAGCAGACCCGCGAGAACGCCGATGTCTTCACCGATGGCCAGCGCTGGATGCGCGAATTTTATATCCAGGACGGCAAGCTGGTGGCCGGATACACGGCGTATATCTGGCGGACGTTCCGGCCAGGTTCCTCCCCCGGGGTGCATCTCATCTTCGTCACGACGCGCGACCAGATGACGGCGGACGCGTTCAACGCATCGTGCCTGCAACTTGCCGCGCAGCTCGACGCGAAGAAAATCTGCGCGCGGTAGGATTGGCAGTGAGCACAAATCGGCGAAGCGGGTAGCCCACCGAACCGACTCCGTTGAACTTTAGGACGTCATCCGCAGGCGAGGCGCTGGAGGGCACCCGCGCCGTCGGTGCCGGGGAGACGCGTCCAACGCGGAAGCGACGGCGCGCTTCCCTCCAGCGCGCTATCTAATTCGCGAACACGCCCTACGGGACGCGGCAGCTTCCGCCGCCGTGCTTCGCGTGGTATTTCTGGTGGTACTCCTCGGCGACGTAGAAGGGGCCCGCGAGCGCGATCTCCGTGGTCACGGGGCCGGAGAGTTTGGCGGCTTTATCCAGTTGCGCGGCGGAGGCGCGGGCGACGGCTTCCTGCTCGGGCATGGTGAAGAAAATGGCGGAGCGATACTGGCCGCCGCCATCGGGGCCATTGCGCTGATGCGTGGACGGATCGTGCATTTCCCAGAAGGACTTGAGCAGCGTGCCAAAGTTGATTTGCGCGGGATCGTATTCCACCTCGACCACTTCGGCGTGGCCGGTCGTGTGTGAGCAGACATCCTTGTAGGTGGCGTCCTTCTTGATCCCGCCGGAGTAACCGACCCGCGTGCCGGTGACACCGGGGATTTTCGCAAACTCGGCTTCGACGCCCCAGAAACAACCGGCCCCGAAAAGCGCCTTTTCCCGCGCGGGCTTCACGCCGTTCTCCCGGAAATCGAGCGCGGCGGAATTGATGCAATAGCGCAGGCCGCTCGGTTTCGGGCCGTCCTCGAAGACATGGCCGAGATGCGAATCGCAACGCACACAGTGGATCTCCGTGCGGGTCATGCCGAAGCTCACGTCGCTGGTGCTGCCGATATTTTCCTCGGCGACGGGCTGGAAGAAGCTCGGCCAGCCGGTGCCGGAGTCGAACTTCGCATCGGAGCGGAAGAGCGGCAGGCCGCAGCCGACGCAGGTGTAGAGCCCGTCCTGGTGATTGTCGTGGAAGACGCCGCAAAACGCGCGCTCGGTGCCGTGGGTGCGGGTAACGCGATATTGCTCGTCGGTGAGGCGGGCCTGCCAGGCCTTGTCGGACATCACCACTTTCGGCGCAGTGATCGGCGAGGTGAGCTGGCCGGATTCATCGAGGAGGCGGACGGTGACGGAATTGGGGTCGGTATTCATGGCAGTGGAAATCTGGGACGAGCGAAGGTAGCTGGCAGCGGTCACGATGCCGACGCCGCCGAGGAGAGTGGTGGTGAGAAAAGTGCGTTTGTTCATAGGTCAGGCTTTCCGCTGTCGACCATAGGAACGAACGACAGGCCCGGCTGATTGCACGATGAAAAAGGTAACGCGAATCCCGGACGTGTCATGCAATTAGCGGGACCGGGAATGCAAGCCGCCTTAGGCTGTGTTCAATGCATGGGGGTGGCTTTTCAGTGTGTTCCTGTTTTCTCTCTCCCAAATTCCCTAGGAGATTTGGGAGAGAGAATTTCATTTCAAGGGAGTGAAACGGAGGGCGGACATTCCTGTCCGCCTGGCGGGCTGGAAAGCCCGGCTAGCCCGTCCACCAACTTCCCCTGTTCCCTTCCGCCTCCTCGGCCCTCCGTTAAAATGCGTCGCACGCCCGCAATTCGTGAACACGCTCTGGTCGATGGGTCGATGCGGGCTACCGTAGCTCCATGATCCGACTCACCGGCATCAAGGAAACCTGCCTCACCGTCGCCGATCTGGAGCGCTCCGACCGCTTCTATCGCGAGCTCTTCGATCTCCCCGTGCTCGATGGCGACACGCGCTTTCGCGCCTTCAATATAGCCGATGCGCAAGTGCTCCTGCTCTTCGCGCGCGGGCAATCCGGGGGGCCCGTCCGCCTGCCCGGTGGCCTGATCCCACCCCACGAGGCGAGCGGGCAATCCCACGTGGCCTTCGCCATTTCCGCCGGGGATCTCGATGCCTGGAAAGCCCGTCTCGCGCAACAGGGCGTGGCGATCGAAAGCACCGTCACCTGGCCGCGCGGCGGCACCAGCCTCTATTTCCGCGATCCCGACGGCCACCTCATCGAGCTCATCACGCCCGGCGTCTGGTCGATCTATTGAGGCCGGGGCCAGCGCCTTCCCTGTGAGCAAAGCGCCAATTGGGTGTTGGATGTTGAGCGTTGGATGTTGGATGTTCTGGCTTTCCCATGAGCCAGCCCAAAATCGTCGCCTTCGCCGGTGCCCTGCGCACCGGGTCCTATAACAAGAAACTGGTCGCCATCGCGGCCGAGGCCGCGCGGGCCGCGGGCGCGGAAGTCACCCTTGTCGACCTGCGCGAATTCAATCTCCCGCTCTTCGATCAAGACATCGAGGACGCCACCGGTCTGCCCGAGGGCGCGAAGAAATTCAAGGCGCTGCTCCGGGCGAGCGACGGCATTCTCCTCTCCTCGCCCGAATACAACAGTTCCATCCCCGGCGTGCTGAAGAACGCCCTCGACTGGGCCTCGCGCTCCGAGACCGACGACGAGCCGGACCTCGTGGCCTTCCACGGCAAGACGGCTGCTCTCCTCTCCGCTTCCCCCGGCGCATTCGGCGGCATGCGCAGTCTCATTACCGTGCGGGCCATCCTCACCCATATGGGCGTCTACGTCCTTCCCGGCCAGGTCAGCATCTCCAAGGCCCACGAAGCCTTCGACGACGCCGGCCAACTCAAGGACGAGCGCAAGGCGAAGCAGGTCGCCGCGCTGGCCAAGGGGCTGGTGGAGTTCACGAACAAGCTCAAGGCTTGAGTTGATCCCGGCGACATCGGCCCGCGTCGCCAGTGCCTACGACGTGACGATCAGCACCGGACACGGTGCGTGTTCGATGATGGCCGATACGCTCTCGCCGAAATGCAGCTCGGCGCCGGGCCGCTGCTTGGTGCCGAGGACGATGAGCTGGTGCTCTCCCACGATCGCTTCGTTCAGGATCGCATTCTCCTTCACCGGCCCGGACAGAATTTTGGTCACAACGTGGACAGCCTCGCGGTGGGCCAGCGCAACCATGTCGTCGATGATCGCCCGGCCGCTCGGTGTCGACTCGTTGCTCCGGCGATGCCGTTCATTGTCCACCGTAGGCAGGGAGACGTGCAAGGCCGTGACGGTGGCGGTGCAGCCTTTGGCAATGGCCACCGCGACCTCCGCGCCGAAGCGCGAGTAGTCGGCCCCGGTGGTCGGCACGAGGATCTTGGTCAGGGGCGTATCGAGTATCGCGCCGTAGTTTTCGTGGACGCAGAAAAGAGCGATCGAACCGGTGAATTCGCGCACGATCTTCTCGACGGTGGGCGGAAATTTCGCCGATTTGGCGGGCAGCCATCCGCCGATTCCGAGGTAGAGCAGATCATAGCCGTTCTTTGCTTCCGCGAGGATCCCGTCCACCGTGGTATCCGCGGACGCGTGACCGCGTTTTTTCAGCGGAACGATGGAGATCAATTCCTCCACGCGCGTCTTCTCCGTATGGGCGGCGTGCGCCGCAGCTTCGAGCGGATCGCCTCCCGGGGGATGCTCCTTCAACTCTTTCTTCTGCCCGGCTTCGATCCGGTGAGCGGCTCCGCGGGCCGCCTCCAGCAACCGCTTCGCCGGCGACGAACCGTCTTCCCCGGGGGCATCCGGTTCGCTGGCTTCCATCACGGTGGCGGTGAGATGGCGCGAGCCGATGAGCAGACCGGCGAGCGCCGAGGCAAAGTGTCCCGCGATGCTGTGGTCGAGCCCGACCAGCGCGCGTTCCAGCTTCGGCATGAAATCCTTTTTCTCCGCGGCCTCGGCTTCCATGCGCTTCTTCTCCTCTTCGCGCAGCGGCACGTGGGTCAGCGCCCAGCGCAGCAAAGGCGGCATGCAAAGGGTGGTGACCACCGCCATGAGGACGATGAGCGTGAACAATTTCTGGTCGAGCACGCCCATGCTGAGACCGACCGTGGCGAGGATCACCTCGGTCGAGCCGCGTGCATTCATGGCGAAGGCCACGGCCAGCGCTTCCATGCTGTGCAAGCGGCCCAACAGCCCTCCGACGTAGCAGCCGCCGAGCTTGCCGAGGCTGGCCACGCCGATGAGCAGCACGGCCAGCTCCAGCATGTGCGGATCGCGCAGCACCTTGAGGTCGATCGAAAGCCCCGCCACGCCGAAGAAGACCGGCATGAACAGGGCGACGATCATCCCGCGCAGTTCCTCCTGGATGTGCTTCGTGAGGATCGGCGACTGGCCAATCATGATGCCGGCGACGAATGCGCCGAGCACGGTGTGCACGCCAATCGCATTCGTGACCAGGGCCAGCGCGATCATCAGCACGAGGATCAGGCTGATCACCGGCATCTCGATGATGAAATTGTCGTTCGTCCAGCGAATGAGGCGGGCCATCCAGCGCCGGCCAATGGTGAAACAGAACAGCAGAAAGGCGATCGTCCCGAAGACGCTGATGAGCAGCGGGCCAGGCACGATTTTCCCCTTCGCCGCGAGACCGCCGATGAAGGCGAGGATCGTCCACCCGGCAGTGTCGTCGAGGATTGCCGCGGCGAGGATGATCTGCCCGAGATTGCGCCGGAGGAAATCTACCTCCTGGAGGACCGCGGCCACGATCTTCACCGACGAGATGGAAAGCGCCGTGGCGAGGAAGAGCGAGGTGATGAGACGCCGGTTCGGATCGGGCAGGAGGCTTGCGGGCAGGAACTCTCCCAGAACGAAGCCGCACGCGAAGGGGAAAATGATGCCGGCCAGGGACGTGATGGCCGCCGTGCGCCGCACCCGTTTCACGAGGGCGAGGTCGGTTTCCATGCCCGTCACGAGCAGCAGCATGAGCACGCCCAGTTCGGACACGGCGTTGAGCATCGGCCGGTCGGAGGAGTGCATCGGAAAGATCGCGGCGTGCGCCTCCGGCCAGAGCGTACCAAAGACACTCGGCCCAAGAATGATGCCGGCCAGCAACTGGCCGATCACCGCCGGCTGCTTGATGCGCTGCATCACTTCCCCGAGCAACCGTCCGAGGATGATGAGCAACATCACCTGGGCAAAGAAAACGAGCACGGCGTTGTCGCCGTGTCCCATCGCTGCGGTCAGTAGAGGGAAATCGAAGATGCGGGGTGGCATCGGATGCGGGCTGCGGATGTCAGCAGGACTTCCGGCGAATTCCTACAAATTTAATGTGGATTCGTTCCATGGCCCAAGTGCGGCCTTGATTAGCGGAGGGACCCGCTCCCCCGCGGTCCCTGATTTTTCCCCAATCCCTGAGGCAAAATGGCACAGCTAGGGACACGCAGGAACGTGTCCCCCCACTGGGAGATGCAAAACAACGCCTACGGCTTCGCCGCCACTTCAGCGCGGGCCTTGTCGAGGACTTCCTTCAAGGTCACCTCGGCGCCATTGCGGCGCTTGCTCTCATCGGCGGCTTCCATGAACGTATAAAGCTCCAGCGTTTCATCGGCCGTCACCGGCACCTTCCCGGTGCGGAACATGTCGACGATCGCGTAGAGCAGCACATCGTATCCATCATAGCTGCCGATGGGCGCCTCGCCCTTGTCGCCCATCGCCTTGCCGCCGTAACCCTTGCGGTCCTGGCCATTCTCCTCGCGAAAGATGCCGGTGCGTCCGCCCGCCCACGTGCCGGTGACCATGATCTTGCCGTCCTCGGTCGCGCTACGCTTCACCGACACGCAGCCGGTGCCCATCGCCGTGTAGAGCGATTCGCAGCCGTGCACGCCGTACCAGTAGAGATCGGGATGCGTGGCCTCGAGATGCGCCGGACTGAAGGTTTCCGCGTTCTTCACCTGGCCGACGGAGCCATTGCGCACCGCCTGCACCGCCTTGCCGAAGCGCAGCGACGACGAGCAGAACAGCGGCACCTTCGCCTTCTTCGCCGCGTCGAGAATGCGGATGGCATCGGCCAGCGAACCGGCGATCGGCTTGTCGATGAAGACTGGCTTGCCCGCGGCGAGCACCGGCTTCACCTGCTCGAGGTGCACGCGCCCGTCATTCGACTCGAGGAAGACGACATCGACGCGCTTCACCAGTTCGTCGACGGAATCGACGATCTCCACGCCGAGCGCCTTTACCTTCTCGGTGTATTCCGGCACGCGATCGGTGCTGCTCTTGATGTCCTTGCTGCCCTGCGGAAACGCCGCGACAATCTTCACCCCAGCCACCTTGGGAAGGTCGTCGGGATTCTTCGGCCCCTTGTTCAGCGTCTGGGTAAAAGCGAGGACGTGAGAGGTATCGAGGCCGATGATGCCGGCGCGAAGCGGCTTGGGCTCATCGGCTGCCCGAGCGGCCACGGCGACGGCGAAAGTGAAGGCGAAAAGGGGCAGGAGGGACGGGAACTTCATGGCAACGATAATGCAAAGAAGCGCGTAAACTTAGCAATAATGATTAAGTTCACAGGAAGCGGATTTGAACCACAAAGACACGAAGGCGCGAAGGGTTGAAACACCGAAGAGTGGGATCGACGACGCTTCGGCGGACGATCACGCTCAACTCCCCCACCCCACTCCCTCCCTATGACTGCCTATCCCAAGACCCGTTTCCTCGCCGCCTTCACTCTTTTGCTCGCCGCCACGGCGTTTGGCGGGGACGCCCTGCCCAAGACGCTGCTGACCACCCGGGGGAAGCTACTGGTGAGCGA
>Ga0068858_100005000_pt1 | contig 12990 bp, 13 predicted proteins | sample KBSSwiS12_FD_66589 | JGI IMG/M metagenome (GOLD analysis project Ga0068858, IMG submission 66589) | Switchgrass rhizosphere microbial communities from Kellogg Biological Station, Michigan, USA - KBS Switchgrass S1-2 | ecosystem: Host-associated > Plants > Roots > Rhizosphere > Soil ... | reverse complement strand
CTTGACCCACGTGAGGGGGCCCAGGTCGAAATCGGTCTTGGGATTGGCAGCCATTTCTCGTTCTCGCTTTTCCGCGCGCCTTGCCGTTCGTTCTCTTTAAAGCTTGAAGCCCGACACCGAGCTCTTGAGCTCCTGCGCCACCGCCGCGAGGTCGCGGATCGAGCCGGCCGCCTGCTGCGTGCCGCGCGTCGTCTGCCGCGTGATCTCGAGGATGTCCTGCATGTTCTGGGCGACCTTGTTGGTGGCGCTCGCCTGCGTGTGCGTCGCCTGCGAGATCGTCTGGATGAGCTGGGCGAGGTTCTTGGTGACGAAGTCGATCTCGGACAGCGCCTGTCCCGCCGCGTCGGAGAGCTTCGCGCCCTCCACCACCCCCATGGTCGATTTCTCCATGGCCGCCACCGCGTCCTGCGTGTCCGCCTGAATCGTCTTCACGATCGCGCCGATCTGCTTGGTCGCCTCACCGGAGCGTTCGGCCAGTCGCTGCACCTCTTCGGCCACCACCGAGAAGCCTCGTCCCGCCTCGCCGGCCGACGCGGCCTGGATGGCGGCGTTGAGCGCCAGCACGTTCGTCTGCTCGGTAATGTCGGAAATCAGCTCCACGATCTCGCCGATCTCCTGCGAGCTCTCGCCGAGGCGCTTGATCCGCTTCGACGTCTCCTGGATCTGCTCGCGGATGTCGTTCATGCCCGAGATCGAGTTCTGCACCGCCAGGCGCCCCTTGTCGGCGGCCGCGAGCGATCGTTGCGCGACCCGCGCGCCCTCTTCCGCGGTGGACGACACTTCCGAGATCGAGCGCGAGACCTGCAACACCTGCGCGGTCGTTTCCTCGATCTCCTTCGACTGGCGCTCCGCGGCACCGAGGAGCTCGGCCGAGATCGACTGCGCGTGCGCGGTCTTCTGCGTCACCTGGATCGCCGCGTTGTTCACGCCGGCCACCAGGGTCCGCAGCTCGTCGATGGTGTAGTTCATGGAGTCCGCGATGGCGCCCGTGATGTCCTCGGTCACCTGCGCGCGCACCGTGAGGTCGCCGTCGGCGAGGTCGCCCATCTCGTTCAGCAACCGGAGGATCGCCTCCTGGTTGCGCTTGTTCTCGGCCTCGGCCTCGGCGGCGCTGCGGCGCGAGTCCGAGAGGAACACGAAGGCCATCAGGGCGAGCACCAGCACGAGGAGGCCGCCCAGCACCGCGATGGCGACGAGGCTCGCGACCGGCTTCTGGTCCTGCAGCGCTTCCTGCAGGCGCCCCACCGCCGCCTGCAGCTGCTCGCTGCCCGACACCAGCTTCGCGCCCGACTGGCGCGCGGTGACGAGCTTCTGCAGCTCGCGCAGGATCGGGCCCACGTTCTTCTCGAACTCGACGAACTGCTTCTTCAGCTCGGCGAGCTTGGCGCGCGTCTCGCCGTCGCGCAGCGCCACGATGCCGAGCGACTCGCCGCCGCTTTCGAGCGCGCGGATGATCTCGCGCAGGTCGTTGGTGTCCTTGCCGATGAGGAACGGCACCTCGGGGTCGATCACCTCCGAGCCCAGGATCTCCGCCGAGCCACGGCCCAGGCGCTCGGCGAGGAACGTGAGGCGGTTGGCGCGCAGCACCTGCGCGGGCGGCGAGCCCGACTGCGTCATCATTCCGGTGAGCTCCTGGGAGAGGGTCGCCATCTCCTCCGAGCCCACCCGGATCTGCGCGATGTTCTGCGCGAGGAGCACGAGGTCGCCCTGCGCCTTGAGGATCGCGGTGGCGGCATCCTGGCTCTCGGGCCACTTGTGCGACAGCTCCTCGAGGCGGCTCTTGATCTCCTCGTTGGTCGCCGCGCTCGGCACATCCACGCCGAACGCGAAGCCGCCGTCCTGCAGGATCTTGAGGTAGCTCTGGAACTCGTCGCGGCTGTCCTGCACCTGCGGGAACGCGCCCTGCTGGCCGCGCGCCGCGATGGCGGCCGCCTTGGCGAGGCGCTGCGTGTGGAACTGCATCTGCGAGGCGATCGTCACGTACGTCGCGTTGCGCGTGCGGCTCTGCGTGTCGATGAAGACCGCGAGGCCGGTGAGGAGCAGCAGCAGCGCCGCCGCCGAGCCCAGCACTTTCATCTGCGTCGTGATGGGCTTCGACCCGATGAGGGGAAGCCGGAATCCCGAGAAGGCCCGGCTCGCCTCGCGGGGCGCGGCTTTCGGCGCGGCCTTGGCGGCTGCGCCGCCCGCGGGCAGGTTCGTCAGGGTCGAGGACGCTGCCGAGGCCGGTCGCGCCGACTTCGAGGAGCCGCCCCCGAAGAGGCCGCCGAGGAAGGATTTGGGTTTCACCGCTTGTGCTTTCGCCATTTGACGCTCTCTCCTAGGCTCCGACTTCGAGGAATCGCTGCTCGCGCGCGAGCGCGGGCAGGTCGAGCTCCAGCCACCGCGTGCCGCCGGCGTCCGAGTACGCGGCCGCCACCCAGGCGGGCGCGTTCGCCGGACGCGACGCGGCATTGAATTGCTCCGGGTTGCGCAGGCCCAGCATCCGCGACACCACCAGTCCCGCGCCCGGCACCAGCCGGTCCGAGACGAGGATCACGCGCCGCTCCATGCCGGAGGCGATCGGGTCCCCGCCCTGGAACGCGGAGAAATCGATCATGCTGTAGAGGTTGCCGCGCACGTTCGCCACGCCGCGGAACCACGAATGCGTCAGGGGCACCGGCACCGTCTGCGGAACCGGGATCACCTCGCTCACCTGGTGCAGCGCCACGAACCAGTTGTCCGCGCCCACCTGGAAGCCCAGCTTCGACGCGAGCGCCGCGCGCGTGCCCGCGTTCCGCAGCCGCTCGGCGACGGAAAGCTGGAACTCGCGCAGCCCGGTGCGTCGCGCCATGTCAGCCCAGCGCCTTGATCTTCTCGAGCAGCTCGCTCTCCGAGAGCGGCTTCGTCACGTAGTCCTTCGCGCCCTGGCGAAGGCCCCAGATCTTGTCGGTCTCCTGGTCCTTGGTGGTGCAGATGATCACCGGGATGTGCTTGGTCTTCTCTTCCCGCGTGATCGCGCGCGTGGCCTGGAAGCCGTTCAACCCCGGCATCACCACGTCCATGAGGATGAGGTCGGGCTGCTCGCTCTTCGCGCGCTCGATGGCGACCTCGCCGCTGTCCACGAGGAGCACCTCGTAGCCGCGCTTCTTCAGCATCCCCTCCATGAACGCGCGCTCCGTCGGGGAATCGTCCACCACCATGATCTTCTTGATCGCCATTCGCTGCTCCGCTCTCGTCTCGTTGCGCTTAGGGTTGTTGGTCTCTAGGCCGGGCTGCGCTGCGCGATGTGCGCCTCGACTGCGCGCAGCAGGCTTTCCTTCGTGAAGGGTTTCGTGAGGTACTCGTCCGAGCCCACCATGCGGCCGCGCGCGCGGTCGAAGAGGCTGTCCTTGGACGAGAGCATGATCACCGGGGTCTCGCCGTGCTTGCTGCTCTTCTTGATGAGCGCGCACGTCTGGTAGCCGTCCAGGCGCGGCATCATGATGTCGACGAAGATGAGGTCGGGCTGGTGGTCGGCGATCTTGGCGAGCGCATCGAACCCGTTCTCGGCGAGGATCACCTGGCAGCCGGCCTGGAGCAGGAATATCTCCGCGCTACGCCGGATGGTGTTGCTGTCGTCGATCACCATCACGCGTACGCCCGTGAGGTTCTTTGGGTCCGCCACTCGATCCTCGTGCTTCCATGCGGCGCGCACCACGGGCGAAATCCGCCGGTAAAAGCGGGCGGGCCCCGGGCTCTGCGATCGGCTCCCTGCAGCCGTCGCCGCCGCGTTCTATTTGACGCTCAGGTTATTCCTTTTGTTGAACCTAAACAACCGCTAAACCCCGCTTGTTCATCCCTTTTCCCAAGTAGGAAAAAGGCGATTTCGACTGGCGCGGGTTAGAACTCCACCATCTCGAAATCTTCCTTGCGTGCGCCGCATTCCGGGCAGCACCAGCCGGCCGGAATGTCTTCCCAGCGGGTGCCCGCGGCAATCCCGTCTTCGGGCCATCCTTCGGCCTCGTCGTAGATGTATCCGCAGGCAAGGCATCGCCAGGTCTTGTACGGCAAGGGCGCGGGCGCGCTCGAAGGCATAGGAGAAATCGAGGTGCGGTTGTTAGAATGCGGGGACGCGCGCGCTTCCTGATTTCGATGGTACTGACCCCCGGTTGGCGCGTGCAACCGAGGCCGGATTTCAAGTGTAACCCCTCGACGCGCCTCGCGTTTTTCCCCATGAACGATCCCATCCCGACCCTCCCGTCCGTGCTCACGTTCGCGGCCAGCGACCCGACCAGCGGCGCAGGCCTGCAAGCCGACATCCTCGCGCTGGCGAGCATGGGTTGCTATCCCCTTTCCGTCGTCACCGCGCTCACCGTGCAGGACACAGCGGGCGTCGAGTCCGTGTTCGCGATCGATCCCGACTGGGTCGCCGACCAGGCGCGCTGCATCCTCGAGGACATGCCGGTCGCCGCCTTCAAGATGGGCATGCTCGGTTCTACCGAAATCGTGACCGTGGTGGCAGAGGTCGTTTCGGACTATCCCGACGTGCCGCTGGTGCTGGACCCGGTGTTCGCCTCGGGGCGCGGCGACGAGTTCGCCGGCGACGACATGGTGGCCGCGATCCGCGAGCTGCTGGTGCCGCAGAGCACCGTCGTCACGCCCAACATCGGGGAGCTCAGGCGCCTTGCCGACGAGGACGACGACGACGTCAACCTCGCCGAGTGCGCGCAGCGCCTGCTCGACACCGGCTGCGAGTACGTGCTCGTCACCGGAACGCACGATTCGACGCCGGATGTCGTTAACACCCTTTATCACCGTGGCGGCGTCCTGCGCGCGGACACCTGGCAGCGACTGCCGGCGAGCTATCACGGCTCCGGCTGCACGCTCGCCTCGGCGCTGGCGGCGAACCTCGCGCGCGGCCTCGACATCGGCGACGCGGTGTACGAGGCGCAGGACTACACCTGGCGCTCGCTGGTGCATGCGCTGCGCCCGGGAATGGGCCAGCACCTGCCCGACCGGCTCTTCTGGGCGCGCGAGACCGACGATGACAAGTGAGCGCCCGCGGCTGCGTGGGCTCTATGCGGTGACGCCGGCCATCGCCGACACCGCGGCGCTTTGCGCGCGCGTGCGCGAGGCCCTGGCGGGCGGCGCGGCGATGATCCAATACCGCGCGAAAGACGCGCCGCGCGAGCTCGCGCTCGAGCAGGCACGCGGCCTTGCGGCGCTGTGCGCGGATGCCGGCGTGCCGTTCATCGTCAACGATTCGCTCGACCTGGCCCTGGAAGTGGACGCCGGCGGCGTGCACCTGGGACGCGATGATGTCGATGCCCGCGAGGCGCGGCGGCGCATGCCGCGCGGCCTCATCGGCGTTTCCTGCTACGCGGATCCCGAGCGCGCGCGCATCGCGGCAGGGGCCGGCGCCGACTATGTCGCCATCGGCAGCGTGTTCGCCTCCTCGACCAAGCCCAATGCGGTGCGCGCGCCGCTCGAGCTCATCGCCCGCGCGCGCGAGGTTTCGGGCCTGCCCGTCGTCGCCATCGGCGGCATCACGCCCGGCAATGCGGCGCAGGCAATTTCCGCCGGCGCCGACATGGTCGCGGTGATCCACTCGGTGTTCGACGCGCCCGACGTGCGCGCCGCGGCCGGCGCCTTCGCGCGCCTCTTCGAATCCCCGGTTTCCGGAAGGCACGATGCACGAGCGCAGCCGCAGTCTCTTTGAGCGCTCCCAGGCGCTGATCCCGGGCGGCGTGAACTCGCCGGTGCGTGCTTTCCGCGCCGTCGGCGGCACGCCGGTGTTCTTCCGCGAGGGCAAGGGCAGCCGCCTCGTCGACGAGGACGGGCGCCAGTACATCGACTACGTGGGGTCGTGGGGCCCGCTGATCCTCGGGCACGCGGACGCCGAAGTGCTGGAGGCCGTGACGCGCGCGGCCGCGCGCGGCTTGTCGTTCGGCGCGCCGACCGCCCTGGAGCTCGAGATGGCGGAGCTCCTCACGTCGAGCCTCCCGTCCCTCGAGCAGGTGCGGCTCGTGAGCTCGGGCACCGAGGCCGTGATGAGCGCGCTGCGGCTCGCGCGCGGATTCACCGGGCGCAGCGTGGTCGTGAAGTTCGAGGGCTGCTACCACGGGCATAGCGATTTCCTGCTGGTGAAGGCGGGATCGGGCGCGCTCACGTTCGGCAACCCCACCTCCGCGGGCGTGCCGCCGGAGCTCACCGCGCACACGCTGGTGCTCGACTACAACGACCCGCAGCAGGCCGCCGACGCTTTCTCGAAGTACGGCGACGACATCGCGGCGGTGGTGCTGGAGCCGATCGCGGGGAACATGAATTTCGTGCGGCCGTCGCGCGAGTTCATCGCGGCGCTGCGCGAGCTCTGCACCCGGCACGGCGCGATGCTGGTGTTCGACGAGGTGATGACCGGATTCCGCGTGGGCGCGCGCGGCGCGCAGGGTCACTTCGGCGTGAAGCCCGACATCACGACGCTCGGCAAGGTGATCGGCGGCGGCATGCCGGTGGGCGCCTTCGGCGGGCGGCGCGACGTGATGGCGAAGCTGGCGCCGTTGGGTCCGGTGTACCAGGCGGGCACGCTGTCGGGAAATCCGGTGGCGGTCTCCGCGGGCCTCGCGACGCTCAAGCGCGTGCTGCAGCCGGGCTTCTTCGATCGCCTCGCGCGCACCACCGCGTCGCTGGTCGAAGGACTGGTGCGCGAGGCGAAGCATGCGGGCGTGGCGCTCTCCGGCGATTCCGAGGGCGGCATGTTCGGCATCTTCTTCCGCGACAAGGCCCCAAGCAGCTTCGCCGAGGTGATGCAGTCGGACCGCGAGGCGTTCAACCGCTTCTTCCACGCCATGCTGGAGCGCGGCGTGTACCTCGCGCCCTCGGCGTACGAGGCCGGGTTCGTCTCCTCGGCGCACTCTCCCGCCGACATCGAGGCGACGCTCGCCGCGGCGCGCGCGTCCTTCCCGGTGGCGCGCGGCTAGGGGCGATGCTTCCTTCGGCCGCGCGGCTCGCGGGCATCGCCCTCGGCATCGCCGCGGTCACGATCGTCACGCTCGCCGCGCTCGCGCTGTTCGAGTTGCAGCGCGAGGTCGAGCTCAACCGCGAGGTGATCGCGGGCCTGCAGGTGAAGGACAGCCTGGAAGCGCTGCGCGAAGAAGTGTCGGAGCTCTCGCACGCGGCGCGCCTGGCGACGCTGGGGGTCGCGGCGGGCGTGCAGGAGGTCGAGCGGCGCGCGGTCGAGATCGACGCCGAGCTCGACTACCTCGCGAAGAACCCGCAACGCGAGGATCGCCCCGCCTTCGACGACCTCACGCGCGCGGCGCAGATGCTCGTCATCGTGGCGCGTGCCTCCGCGGCGTCGCCGAAGGGGCATCCGTCCGAGGACCTGGAGCGGGCGTCGACGCAGGCAGCGGGGGCGGTCGAGCGCATGCTGGAGGCGCAGGGCGCGGGCATCAACGACCGGATGATCGCGCAGATCCGGGTGGGCGAGAACCTGCACACCTACGTTTCGTGGTTCCTGGCTGGATCGGCGCTGGTGCTCGTGGGACTGCTCGGGTTCTACCGGCGCGCGAAATCGCGCGAGCGCGCGGCTGCAGAGCGCATCGAGCGACTCGCGCACTACGATGTCCTCACGGGGCTGCCCAACCGTTCGCTCCTCGCCGATCGCCTCGACCGCGAGGTCGAGCGGGCGCGCCGCACCAATCGCGGCTTCGCGCTCGTCATGTTCGACCTCGACGGATTCAAGGCGGTGAACGACACCTGGGGCCACGCGGCTGGCGACGAGTTGCTTGCGATGGTGGGCATGCGTACACGCGAGTGCGTGCGCGCGGCCGATACCGTGGGGCGACTGGGAGGCGACGAGTTCCTCGCGATCCTCCCCGAGGCCACGCACGACGGCGCGCGGCTGGTGGCCGAGAAGCTGCGCGAGTCGATCTCCAAGCCCTACCCGCTACGCGCGCAGACCGCCACCATCGGCGTGAGCGCCGGAATCAGCTATTTCGGGGAGCACGGCACCGAGGCCGATGCGCTGCAGCGCGCGGCCGACAACGCCCTCTACGAGGCGAAGCGCCGCGGGAAGAACCGGGTGCTCGAGGCGGCTTAGCGCAGGCCGGAGATGAAGTCCGACAACACCTTCATGTCGGGCTCCGAGAGGCGCTGGGCGACCATCGTCATCGCGGGGTGCGACCGCGTGCCGTTCGCATAGGCCTTGAGCCATCCCAGCGTGAGGTCCGCATGCTGGCCCGCGAGGCGCGGGTACTGCGCCGGAATGCCGTGGCCCGCCGCGCCGTGGCAACCGGCGCACGCCGGCACGCCTGCCGCCTTGATGCCGGCGCGCCAGATCTTCTGCGCGCGCGCCACACCCGCCTTGTCGGTCGCCTTGTTGGCGTTCGCGGGCTTCTGCGACTGGAAGTAGGCGCCGACGTTGACCATGTCCTCGTCGGAGAGGCCGGCGGCCATGCCCTGCATGATCGGGTTCTGGCGCGCGCCGGACTTGAACGCCTTGAGCTGCGCGGCGATGTACGCGCCGTTCTGTCCCGCAAGGATCGGGTTCGAGGGCACCGTGCTGTTTCCGTCCGCGCCGTGGCAGGCGGCACAGACCGAGGTTCCGATCTGCTTGCCGCGCTCGAGGTCTGCCTTGGGGGCGGCGGATTCAGGCTCGGCGGCTAAAGCGCTTGCGTAGACTAGCGCCATGAGCGCGAAACCCGTGAAGACACGCATCGGAAAACCTCGTGAAAAGGTGAAAAAGGACGGCGGCACGGCGAAGACCCGGAATTTTACCGAATTCCCGTTGGCCAAGGCGTCCTATTCGCTCTCCGTGCACGACCCGCGCGACCTGCCGCGCCCGGGGGCTCCGGAGATCGCGTTCGCCGGGCGCTCCAACGCCGGCAAGTCGAGCGCCATCAACACGCTCGCGGGCCGCCGCCGCCTCGCGTTCGTGAGCAAGACGCCCGGGCGCACGCAGCTCATCAACTTCTTCTCCCTCGGCGGCGACGCGTTCCTCGTCGACCTGCCCGGCTACGGCTACGCCGGCGTTCCGGGCGAGGTGAGGCAACACTGGAAGGAGCTGGTCGGACGCTACATCAGCGAGCGCGAGTCGCTCGCGGCCGTGGTGGTGGTGATGGACTCGCGCCATCCGCTCACGGACCTCGACCTCACGCTGATCGATTGGCTGAAGGAATCGGGGCGCCGCGCCCACGTGCTGCTCACGAAATCGGACAAGCTCTCGAAGCAGGCCGCGCAGGCGACGCTCGCGCGAGTTCGCCAGGAGCTGGGCAGGTTGTATCCCGGCGCGACGGCGCAGCTCTTCTCGAGCCTCAAGCGCGAGGGAATCGCGGAGGCCGCGGGCGTCTTGTCGCATCTTGCGGCCGGAAAAAACAAAGCCCCGGCTAAAGGGGAGTAAAGCCGGGGCCAAAAATGCCTTAATTGGGATTAAGGCGCCCGCTCAGGGAGGAGAAGCGGGGAAGGGTGTGTGCCCTTCATCCGATAGGAACCCCCCCACGTGCTAAAGTTCCCGGCCTTTTTCGCGTCGCCGAAATGACTTCGAACCTGGGCCGGTTTCCCGGCCGCCGCATGCGTCGCGCGCGCCGCGACGACTTCACCCGCCGCCTGGTGCGCGAGGCCCGGCTCGCTCCCGACGACCTGATCCTTCCCGTGTTCGTCCGCGAGGGCAAAGGCGCTTCCGAGCCGGTGGCCTCGATGCCCGGCGTCTTCCGGCACTCGATCGACAAGGTCCTGCCGGTCGTGGAGCAAGCGCTTACCCTCGGAATTCCCGCGATGGCGATCTTCCCCGTGGTCGAGGGAAAGAAGACCGCGAAGGCCGAGGAGGCCTATAACCCGAAAGGCCTCGTGCCGCGGGTGGTGCGGGAGATCAAGAAGCGCTTTCCCGAGATGGGCGTGATCACCGACATCGCGCTGGACCCCTACACCATCCACGGGCAGGACGGGCTGGTCGACGAGGAGAGCGGCTACGTCGTCAACGACGAGACGCTCGAGGTGCTGGAAAAGCAGGCGGTCTCGCACGCCGAGGCCGGCGTGGACGTCGTGGCGCCCTCGGACATGATGGACGGGCGCGTGGGCGCCATCCGCCGCGCGCTCGATTCGAAGAAGCACATCGACGTGCGCATCCTCGCCTACTCGGCGAAGTACGCGAGCGCGTTCTACGGACCGTTCCGCGACGCCGTGGGCTCCGGCAAGAGCCTCAAGGGCGACAAGAAGACCTACCAGATGGACCCGGGCAACTCCGACGAGGCCCTGAACGAGGTGGCGCTCGACCTGGAGGAGGGCGCGGACTTCGTGATGGTGAAGCCGGGCATGCCGTACCTCGACATCGTGCGGCGCGTGAAGGAGCGCTTCGGCGTGCCCACGTTCGTCTACCAGGTGAGCGGCGAGTACGCGATGCTCAAGGCCGCCGCGCAAAAAGGCTGGCTCGACGGCGACGCGGTGATGATGGAATCGCTGCTCGCATTCCGGCGCGCGGGCGCCGACGCGATCCTCACCTACTTCGCGATCGACGCGGCTAAGAGGCTGGCGGGGAAGAAGCGCTAGACGCGAGCAGCGCCTCGACCTCGTCGAGGCGCGCGCGCTGCGGCGGCTCGTTTTCCGGCCGGTTGCGCGGCGCGGAGCGCTCGTCGCCCGGGTCCAGCACCGTGATCGAAACGGTCGCGTCGCCCACGTCGAGCGAGATCTGCGGCACTTCTTCCATCCGCCCTCCGCGCCGCACGTTCTTCGTTCCCTCCTCGAAGCGGTAGCGCCGGTTCACGAGGAACATCGTGAGCGCCTTGGCGTCGTCGGTGAAGAGCTGCAGGGTCACGTCGGAGTGCAGTCCCGCGGTGCCGTTCAGCACCGAGCCCACGAGCACCGGGCGGAACTCCTCGAACTCGCGCATCACCTTTACCGCCACCTCGCGCAGGTAGCGCAGGTGCTCCGGCTGTTCCTCGCTCTGGTAGAGGCCCTGGTATTCGCGCAGCGCCTCCTCGATCTCGCTGTTGTCGGGCAGCAGCGCCGCGTCCGCGAGCCCCGCCTGGCGCGCGGCCTTCTGCTTCGCGGTGGCGTAGTCGGCAATGCCGTCCTCGGCCATGAGGCGCGCGGCGAGGTACGCGATGTGCAGGCGCAGGTTGCTGTCGCGGCGCGAGCGGGACTTGGGCATGGCCGCTAGAAGATCTGGTTGCGGACCTCGTCCGGCGGGCGGCCCTGGTCGCGCGCGAACGACGTGTCGTCGCCCACCGGCGGCTGCGACTCGGCGTAGAAGAACTCGGTGGTCTTGCTCACGCCGCTCGGCTCGCGCAGCCCCGTGCTCGGGTTGATGTTCACGGTGACGACGCCCGACGGCTGGACGAGCTCGGTTTCCGGCACGCCCTTCAGGACCTTCCCGGCGTATCCCATCCAGATCGGCAGCGCCGCCTGGCTGCCGGTCTCGTTCGGCCCGAGGTTCGCCGGCGTGTCGAAGCCGATCCACGCGACGCCGACGAGGCCGGCGTTGAATCCGCAGAACCAGGCGTCGATATGGTCGTTCGTCGTGCCGGTCTTGCCCGCGAGGTCGTTGCGGCCCAGCCGCATCGCCGCGGCCGCGGTGCCGTAGCGCACGACGTCGCGCATCAGCGTGGTCATGAGGAATGCGTTGCGCTCGTCGAGCACACGCTCGGCGTCCACGCCCGCGGTCTCCGGCCTCGCGGCGTAGAGCGTCTGGCCCTTGTTGTCCTCGACTCGCGAGATGAACCACGGCTTCACGCGGTAGCCGCCGTTCGCGAACACGGAATACGCCGTCGCCATCTGCAGCGGCGTGGCCGAGCCCGCGCCCAGCGCCATGGTGAGGTAGGCGGGATGCATCTTCGGGTCGAAGCCGAAGCGCTGCACGTAGTCCTGGGCGTAGTTGGGGCCGATCGCCTGCAGCAGGCGGATCGAGACCATGTTCTTCGACTTGGCGAGCGCGGTGCGAAGGCGCATCGGGCCGTCGTACTTGGAGTCGTAGTTCTTCGGCTCCCACAGCTGCCCGCCGGTCTTGGCGGCCTCGATCACGAACGGCGCGTCGTTGAGGACCGTGGCGGGCGTGAAACCCTTCTCCAGGGCCGCCGAATAGATGAAGGGCTTGAAGCTCGAGCCGGGCTGGCGCCAGGCCTGCGTCACGTGGTTGAACTTGCTCGCGTTGAACTCCCAGCCGCCCGCGAGCGAGAGGATGGCGCCGTTCGCCGGGTCCAGGCTCACCATCGCCGCCTCCACCTTCGGCAGCTGGACGATGCTCCAGGCGCCCTTCTCGCCCGCCTGCAGCCGGATGATCGAGCCACGCCGGATGGCGCGATCGGGATTCTTGTCGGCGAGCGCCCGGGCCGCGAACTTGAGGCCCTCTCCGGTGATGGAGACTTCCTCGCCGCGGCGCATGGCGGCCTTGACCTCCTTCTGGCTGGCTTCCAGCACCACCGCCGGCACCATGTCGGCCAGGATCTCGCGGTCCTGGAGCGCCTCTTCGACCGCCTCGTCGACCTCGCCTCCCTTGGCCGGCAGGTCCGCCTGGCCCTCCGGGCCGCGGTATCCATGCCGGCGGTCGTACTCCATCACGCCCTGGCGCAGGCCCGCCGTCGCCGCCTCCTGGTCCTTGCGCCGGATGGTCGTGAAGACCCGCAACCCGCTCACGTAGGCGGGCTCGCCGTACTGCTCGACGATGGCGGCCCGCGCCATCTCGGCCACGTAGTCGGCCCGGAAGGCGAAGGTTTCCCGCTGGGAAGCGTTGTTCAGGCGCAACGGTTCGGCCACCGCCTTCTTGTACTGGTCCTGGGAGAGCCAGCCCACGTCGGCCATGCGCCGCAGCACGTATTGCTGGCGCTCCTGGGCGCGCTTGGCGTTCACGAACGGGTTCTGGCGCGAGGGCGCCTGGGGCAGGCCCGCCAGCATGGCGGCCTCGGCCGGGGTGAGCTCGGCGAGCGTCTTGCCGAAATAGACGTTGGCGGCCGCCTGGAAGCCATAGGCGCGCTGGCCGAGGAAGATCTGGTTGATGTAGAGCTCGAGGATCTGGTCCTTGGTGAGGTTGGCCTCGATCTTGAA
>Ga0068858_100004998_pt1 | contig 12991 bp, 10 predicted proteins | sample KBSSwiS12_FD_66589 | JGI IMG/M metagenome (GOLD analysis project Ga0068858, IMG submission 66589) | Switchgrass rhizosphere microbial communities from Kellogg Biological Station, Michigan, USA - KBS Switchgrass S1-2 | ecosystem: Host-associated > Plants > Roots > Rhizosphere > Soil ... | reverse complement strand
TCTCGAGCTTGATGCCGAGGTCTTCCGAGATCATCTCGCCGGCGGTCAGCGTGGCGATGTCGCCCAGCATGGCCTTGCGGCGGTCGCCGAAGCCCGGCGCCTTGACGGCGGCGATTTTGAGGCCACCGCGCAGCTTGTTGACGACGAGGGTGGCCAGGGCCTCGCCCTCGATGTCCTCGGCGATGATCAGCAGCGGACGGCCCGACTGCACCACGGCCTCGAGGATCGGCAGCATCGCCTGGAGCGACGACAGCTTCTTCTCGTGGATCAGGATGTAGGGATTTTCCAGCTCGACCGTCATCTTCTCCGGGTTGGTGACGAAGTAGGGCGAGAGGTAGCCGCGGTCGAACTGCATGCCTTCGACGACATCGAGTTCGAATTCGAGGCCCTTGGCCTCTTCGACGGTGATGACGCCTTCCTTGCCGACCTTTTCCATCGCCTCGGCGATCTTCTGGCCGACTTCGGTGTCGCCATTGGCCGAGATGATGCCGACCTGGGCGATTTCCGAGGTGCCGGCGACCGGGGTCGAACGGCCCTTGAGGTTCTCGACGACCTTGGTCACGGCAATATCGATGCCGCGCTTCAGGTCCATCGGGTTCATGCCGGCAGCGACCGAGGTCATGCCTTCGCGCACGATCGCCTGGGCGAGCACGGTGGCGGTGGTGGTGCCGTCACCGGCAGCGTCGTTGGCCTTGGAGGCCACTTCGCGCAGCATCTGGGCGCCCATGTTCTCGAACTTGTCCTTGAGTTCGATTTCCTTGGCGACGGTGACGCCGTCCTTGGTGATGCGGGGAGCGCCGAAGCTCTTGTCGATCACCACGTTGCGGCCCTTGGGCCCGAGGGTGACCTTCACCGCGTCGGCGAGGATGTCCACGCCCTTGAGAATGCGTTCGCGCGCGTCGCGCGAAAACCGTACGTCCTTGGCAGCCATTGTGCGTTTCCTTCAGATATCTGGATGGTGTGAGAGGATGGACTCGCTCAGCCGATGACGCCGAGGATATCGCTTTCCTTCATGATCAGCAGGTCTTCGCCGTCGACCTTGACTTCGGTGCCCGACCACTTGCCGAACAGCACGCGGTCGCCGGCCTTGACATCGAGCGGGGTAACCTTGCCGTCTTCGGCCTTGGTGCCGGTGCCCACGGCGACGATTTCGCCCTCGGCCGGCTTTTCCTTGGCGCTGTCGGGAATGATGATGCCGCCGGCCGTCTTTTCTTCGGCCTCGACGCGGCGGACCAGCACACGGTCATGCAGCGGACGGAAAGTCATATGATACCTCTCTGGAAGGTTGTTTGTGAACTTTGGCACTCGCACCATGGGAGTGCCAGCGCCGCGCATATGGGTCGGCGTCAAGCGGGCGTCAAGGCGCGGGCTGGCAAAAAAACTGGCGCGCCACCCGGCTTGGCTCAATACGGGAGCAGGCCCAGCCGTTCGCGCGAATGCCACCGCCAAGCCAGCATCGCGGCGACGACCACCAGCCCCACCGCAAGCCCGAACCACACGCCGAGTCCGGAAAGGCCGGTGAACATCCCGAGCGTCACCGAAGTCGCAAAGCCGAACACCCAGTAGCCGGCCAGCGCGATCAGCAAGGGCACGCGCGTATCCTGCAGGCCGCGCAGCGCGCCGCTCAGCACCGCCTGCGCGCCGTCGAACAGCTGGAATGCCGCTGCGACCACCAGGTATTGCACTGCGAACGCGACCATGGCCGCGTTCTGCGGATCACGCGGATCGACATAGAACCCGAGCACGAACCGCGGGGCGAGAACCATCGCGGCAGCCGGCACGATCATGTAGGCCAGCGCCAGTCCGAGCGCCGCCTTGCCCGCCCGCCCGATCGCCGCCCGGTCACGCGCGCCGTAGTGGTAGCCGACGCGAATCGTTGCGGCCTGGCCGATGCCAAAGGGGATCTGGAAGGCGAGCGCGGCAACCTGCAGTGCGATCGTGTGTCCGGCGAGCTCGGCCTGTCCGATCAGCCCCATGAGGAACGCCGCGCTCGAGAACAGCCCGCCTTCTGCAAGGATGATCAGCGCGATCGGCACGCCGATCCGCAGCAGTTCGCGCAGCCGCGTCCACTCCGGGCGCCACCAGCGGCCGAACAGGTGATAGCGCCGCAGCCGCCGGTCGGCGCGGATCGCGCAGACATAGGCGGCCAGCATGGCGCAGGCGGTGATCACGCTCGAGATCGCCGAGCCGTCGAGCCCCATCGCCGGTGCGCCGAAGTGACCGAACACGAAGGCGTAGTTGCCAAGCCCGTTGACCACGATGGCAAGCGCGGTAACGGCCGTGGCGAACCCTGGCCGGCCCAGCGCGGCGACCACCACCCGCAGCACGCCCGCCAGCAGGTTGGGCACGGCCGCCCACAGCAGGATCGCAAGGAAGCGCCCCGCCAGACGGGCGATGCCGGGGTCCTGCCCGGCGAGCCGCAGCAGGCCCTCGCCGGCGCTGAACACCGCCATCGCACCGAGCGCTGCGGCCAGCGCCAGCCACAGCGCCATGCGTACCGAGCGACGCACCTCGCGTACCGCATGGGCGCGGCGGCCGAGTTCGGCGGCGATCAGCGGCGCGCAGGCGCCGGTCATCCCGATCAGGCACCACATCACCAGGCCGAACAGCGTCGTCGCCAGGCTCGCCGCCGCCAGCGCGTCCGGCCCCAGCCGCGCCACGAACACCACGTCGATCGCGAACACCAGCATCTGCAGCAGATTGGTCGCCGCCAGGGGCGCCGCCAGTCGCAGGGTCGCGGCAAGCTCTTGGCGAAACGGGGAGTGGCCCGGCCGGGGGGCCTGCCCGGCCAGAGCGGAAGAGGAAGACTGGATCGACATGAAGCCGTCCCGGATAGGCGCTGCCGCGCGCCAGGGGAAGTGTGAGGCGCGCGCATCTCCTTGTGCGAAGGTCGCAATTGACGGGAGGCGCTCGCGTCGCAGGCTCCGGTCGGGCCGCTGCGGGCGAAGGGACAATGGCGATGATGGGGATCTCTGGCAGGACCGCCGCTGCGGCGGCGATCGGATTCGTGCTGGCGCTCGGCGGGTGCGGAAAGGGCGAGGAGGGCGGTCCGAGCGAGGGATCGGCGCAGAGCGCGGCGGTCAATGCCCCGGCCGCGGCAAGCTCGCCCTCGGCCACGGCTTCGGTCGCAGCAGCGGCAGCCGGGGCGCCAGCAGCTTTCGCGCAGTGCGCCTCATGCCACTCTGCCGAACCCGGCAAGCACGGCATCGGGCCGAGCCTCGCGGGCATCTATGGCACCAAGGCGGGTGAGATCGCAGGCTACCCGTTCTCGTCGGCGCTGAAAGCCTCAGGCCTCACCTGGGACGAGTCGACGCTCGACAAGTGGCTGGCCGGCCCGATGCAGATGGTCCCCGGAACGAAAATGACCTATCCCGGGCTGCCGGACTCCGCCAAGCGCAAGGAATTGATCGCCTGGCTCAAGACATTGAAGTGAGCGGGCCAGACGGTCCGGCCATCCGCAAGGAAATGGCCGAACCGTCGGCGCGACGAACCGGGCGCGTTCGTGGCACGCGTTACGGGTAGCGCGTGGTCCATTCGGTCGGATAGGGCGGAGCCCAGGCCGGGCCCGCTACCCACGCCCCGCCGCGCGGGGCGAAATGCGCCTCGATAGTACCAACCCGGTTCATCGCGTCGCGCACCGCGGCGTCGCGGCACGACGGCACCGGCCCGGTCGAAGTGTCGGATTCGCCCAGCTTGTCACACAGGAAGCGCGAGGTGAGCGCCACGCGGTGGCGCAGTTCGGCACGACCCGCTTCGGTCGAGAGGTCGAGGTCGGCATAGCTCACGGCCTGCGAGAGCGACTGCACGCTGTCGGGCACCCTGCCATAGCGACCCGTCACCGTGATTTCCTCCGATGCCGTGGGGGCGGGCTGAGCCAGGGCCGGTCCGGCAATCGCACCCGCACTGGCGAGAGCGAGGGAGCCGAGGAGCATCGTTGCGGTTTTCATCAGACATTCTCCGAGCAAGTTGTCGTTGCCCGTCCGCTGAGCTGACGATTGCAGGGGTGCCGCCGTTCCGAAAACCGCGCCGAGTTGTTCGCGCGGCGCGGCCACTCGATGCCGCTAGCGCTGGCTCACGATCCATTCGGCAGCCGCGGCGAGGTCGTCGGCAACGATGCTCGGCGCCGGGGCGAAGGCCCGTTCGTCGCCGGGACGATACTTTCCGGTCCGCACGAGCACAGCCTGGCCCAGCCCGGCCGCGAGCGCGCCGGCCACGTCAGCCTCCGCATCGTCGCCGATCATCACCACCTCGTCCGCCGCGCAACCGACCGAGCTGACCGCCAGCGCATAGAATTCCGGCGAAGGCTTGCCGAGAACGAGCGATTGCGTCCGGGCGGCGAATTCGAGCCCGGCCACGAAGGCTCCGGCATCTAGGCTGAGTTGGCCATCGACATCGAGGAAGGTTCGGTTGCGCGCCAGCGCCAGCAGCGGCGTGCCCGCGACCAGCGCCCGGAAGGCCGCGTTCATTGCATCGTAGGAGAACGCCTCCCCGGCATCGCCCACTACCACCGCCAGCGGCCCGCCCCGGGCGCAGTCGGCGAAATCTTCGGCAAGGGCCGGGTGGACCAGCAGGTGGGGGCTCATCCCCCGGGCAGCGAGCCAGTCACAGGCCGAGCGCGCGGGCGTGAACAGCTCCTCGTCCGCCACGGTCACGCCCATCGCGGCCAGCTGCGCGGAGATGCCGTGGCGCGGGGTGCGGGTCGTGTTGGTGAGGAAGCGCACCGGAAGTCCCGTGGCGCGCAGCCGGTCGATCGCCGCCGCCGAGCCGGGGATCAGCGCCGGACCCTGGTAAACCACCCCAGCGAGGTCGATGAACACCGCGCGGATCATTTCGGGAGAATGCCGGAAACGGCCCGCAGTTTCAACGGCGGGCCGGATCTCAGCCCAGCCGCCGCAGCGCCTCCTCGCGGCCAATCAGCGGCAGCAGCGCGGCCATGTCCGGGCCGTGCTCGCGCCCGGTCAGGGCAAGACGCAAGGGGAGGAACAGTGCCTTGCCCTTGCGGCCGGTCGCGTCCTTGAGCGCGGCGGTGAGCGCGGCCCACACGCCATCGGACCAGTCGAGCCCGGCCAGCACTTCGCCGGCTTGCCGCACGTAGTCTGCGTCCTCTTCTGCCAGCACTGCCGGCGCGATCGGCCCGGTGACCACCGCCCACCACTCTGCCGCCTCGCCGATATGCGCGAGGTTCGCGCGGATCGCCGTCCAGGCCGCCTCGCTCATCCCCGGCGGCAGCAGGTGGGCCACCCGGTCGAACGGCAGCTGGTGCACGATCTGGGCATTGAGGCGATGAAGTTCGGCTTCGTCGAAGCGGGCTGGCGCGCGCCCGAACCGAGCAAGATCGAAAGTGGCGACCAGTTCGCCCCGGTCGACGATCGGCTCGACCGGCAGCGAGGTCCCCAGCCGCGCCAGCAGGGCGATCAGCGCCTCTGGCTCGATACCCGCCTCGCGGAACGCCGCCACGCCCAGAGAGCCCAATCGCTTGGACAGCTTGCCCTCGCTGCCAACCAGCAGCGCCTCGTGCGCCAGCGCCGGGGGCGGGCTGCCGAGCGCGGTGAACATCTGCACTTGCGCCGCGGTGTTGCTCACATGGTCTTCGCCGCGCAGGATCTGCGTCACGCCCATGGCGATGTCGTCGATCACGCTCGGCAGCATGTAGAGCCACGAACCGTCGGCGCGGCGCACCACCGGATCGCTCATCGCCGCCGGATCGAAGTGCTGGGCCCCGCGGATACCGTCGTCCCAGGTGATCGGCGTTTCGCGGTCGAGCAGGAAGCGCCAATGCGGGCGCTCGCCCGCTGCCACCTTCGCCGCGTGATCGTCCTCGCTCAGCGCCAGCGCCGCCCGGTCGTAGATCGGCGGGAGCCCGCGGCCGAGCAGGACCTTGCGCCTGAGCTCCAGCTCCTGCGCGGTTTCGTAGCAGCGGTAGACCCGGCCGGCAGCGACGAGTTTCGCGAACTCGCGCTCGTACAGCCCCGTCCGGGCCGACTGGCGCTCTTCGCCATCGGGCATGAGGCCGAGCCAGGCGAGATCGGCGCGGATCGCATCGACATAGTCCTCGCGGCTGCGCTCGGCATCGGTGTCGTCGATCCGCAGCAGGAAGGTCCCGCCATCCCTGCGGGCGATCAGCCAGTTGTGCAGCGCCGTGCGGATATTGCCGACGTGGAGCGTGCCGGTCGGCGAGGGGGCAAAGCGGGTGACGGTGGCCATGCTTGCGCGCCTAGCCCGCGGGGAGCGCCATGGCCAGAGCGGGATCGAGTGCTAGACGGCCTTGAGCTGCCGCTTCATCTCCTCGCGGGTGCGGCGGGTCTGGCGCTGCTGCTTGCGGTGCGAGCGCCAGCGCAGCGCCATGCCGCCGATCGAGAGGCCCATGCCCCCCACTAGGCAGGCGAGCATCATTGGATCGTGCAATGCGGATTCCAACGCGGGAACACCCAGCAGGATCACGCTCACGGTCGATGTCAGATAACCGCCGCCCTTCAGCCGGGAAACCTCGTCCATCTGGGCCATGACCTCCTTCTTACGGGGATGCCACAGCAATGATTTACGCGTCTGACCGGTTCCGCCTCAGGCGCTGCGGAAGGCGTGGGTGATCGGATAGCGCCGGTCGCGGCCGAAGTTGCGGCTGCCCAGCTTGACCCCCGGCGGCGCCTGCCGGCGCTTGTATTCGGCCAGGTGAAGCAACCGCTCGATCCGCACCACGGTATCGTGATCGTACCCTTCGCTGACCAGTTGCGCGACGCTCTTCTCATGCTCGACGAGCCCGAGCAGGATCGGGTCGAGCACGTCATAGGGCGGCAGCGAATCCGAATCCTTCTGGTCCGGGCGCAGCTCTGCGCTGGGCGGCTTGGTGATGATGTTCTCGGGGATCACCGGCCCCGCCGGCCCGAGGCCGATCTTCGGCTTGTGCGCATTGCGCCAGCGCGAGATCGCGAACACGGTGGTCTTGTAGGCGTCCTTGAGCGGATTGTACCCGCCGGCCATGTCTCCGTAGATCGTGGCATAGCCCACGCTCATCTCGCTCTTGTTGCCGGTGGTCAGCAGCATTGGGCCGAACTTGTTGGAGAGTGCCATGAGCGTCACTCCGCGAATGCGCGACTGCAGGTTCTCCTCGGTGAGATCGGGCTTCTTCCCCTCGAACACCGGGCCCAGCATCCCGGTGAAGGCCTCCACCGCCGGGGCGATCGGCACGGTATCGTAGCGGCAGCCGATCAGCCGCGCGCACTCGGTCGCGTCGTCGAGGCTTTCCTGGCTGGTGTAGGCGCTCGGCAGCATCACGCACCACACCCGCTCGGGCCCGAGCGCGTCGGCGGCGATTGCCGCGCAGATCGCGCTGTCGATCCCGCCGGAGAGGCCCAGGACCACGCCGGGGAACCGGTTGCGATCGACATAGTCGCGCAGCGCGAGGACCATCGCGCAGTAGATGTCCTCGGGATGGTCGGCGAGCTGGGCGATCTCGCCGCGGTCGCAGCGCCAGCCGGTGGCCGTACGGGTCCAGCGGGTCTCGACCACCTGCTCTTCCCAGTCGGTCATCTGCACCGCCAGCGCGCCGTCGCCGTTGATGACGAAGCTCGCCCCGTCGAACACCAGTTCGTCCTGGCCGCCAACCCGGTTGAGATAGGCGAGCGGGAGCTTGGTATCGACCGCCCGCAGCTTGGCCACGCCGTCGATCCGCAGCGAATCCTTGTCGATCTCGTAGGGGCTGCCGTTGGGGACGATCAGCAGCTCGGCCCCGAAGTCCGCCAGATGCCGGCAGACGTCGGGCTGCCAGATGTCCTCGCAGATCGGCACGCCGATCATCACCCCCTTGAGCACGATCGGCTCGGGCAGGTCGCCCGGCTGGAACAGGCGCATCTCGTCGAAGGTGCCGTAGTTCGGCAATTCGTGCTTGAACCGCACCGCGGCGATCTTGCCCCCGTCGAGCAGGGCCACGCCATTGTGCAGCGCCCCGTCGCGCACGAACACGCTGCCGACCAGCATCGCCGGCCCGCCATCGGCGGTCGCCGTGGCCAGCTTCTCCAACTCGGCCGCCGCGCGCTCGACCAGCGCGGGCTTGAGGATCAGGTCCTCTGGCGGATAGCCGATCAGCTGGAGTTCGGGAAAGACGACCAGATCCGAACCCGTGGCTTTTTCGCGCACGGCGAGCATCGCCGCCGCATTGGCGGCAAGATCGCCGACCGACTGGTTGACCTGGGCGAGGGTAATTCGAAGTGTATCGACCATGCGGGCAGCCTAGGCAGGGAAGCGTGCCAAGGGAAGTGGCCGCAGCGGCGATGCGTTCCCGCCGGTCGAAGGCCCGGATCGGCCGCTCAGTGTCCGCGGTGAGGCGGCAAGGTGAGATTCCAGCGGATCGCCGCGCCGCGCAGGCCGAAGCCCGCTGCCACGGCAAGTCCCGCCGGCCAGGGTGGCGGCAGGCCAACCACCGCCAGCGCGATGAACAGCGCGGCGGCAACCAGGGCTGCGGTCACGTAGAGTTCGTGGCGCATGAGGATCGAGGGCACACCCGCCGTGATGTCGCGGATCACCCCGCCAATGCAGGCGGTGATGACCCCGGCCGCGACCGCCGGGATCGGGGCGACGCCATATTGCAAGGCCTTGCCCGCGCCATAGACCGCATAGGCGGCGAGCCCGGCGGCATCGAGCCACTCGAGCGCGCGCTGCGGCCACCAGCGCAAGGGCACCGCCCAGGCGGCGATCGCCACGCCGGTGCACAGCACTACCGGCAGGGCCGCATGCATCCAGAATACCGGCGCGCCGATCAGCACGTCGCGCAGGGTGCCGCCGCCGGTCGCGGTGATCAGCGCGAAGAACCACGCGCCGACGAAGTCGAGTTGCTTGCGCGCTGCGGCGAGCGCCCCGGTCGCCGCGAAGACCATCAGGCCGGCGGCGTCGAGCCAGGGCAGGAACGGAGCGAGGGCAAGGTCCATCGGCGCGGAATAGCGCTCCCTGCAGCGCAAGTCAGCCTCGGCTGCGGACATGAGAAACCCGCCGCCTCGAAAGGCGGCGGGTCTTCGTGTCTGATGCTGCGGATCGGGGCTGCGGCCCCGGTCCGGCCGCCCGCCTTAGCGGTTGGCGTCGCGCGCCGTCAGCGAGGTGACCAAGCGGCCGTTCTCGCCGGCCGAAATCGTGCTCAGCGGCACGTAGACGTAGCGCTGGTCGATGATGACGCCGATCGCATCCTTGCGGACCTTGTCGACGCGGCCGAGCCGCTTGCCGTCGCTGCTGATGAGCAGGGCGCCCGCCTTGACGGCGGGGGCCGGGTTGGAGACGGCGACGGTGTCGGCCGAAGCGGCGACCGAGACGGTCGCGAGGGCGGCAGCGCCGGCGAGGACGAGAAGATTGCGCATGGGAAGCTCCTTTCGAAGGGTGGATCGTTCGACCTGCGCACGAATCCCGGCGCAGCCTACCTCGTTCGCGTAGGAATCAATTTGCTGCGGTGCAAGCATGATTCAACGCTGCACGCACTTTTTCAGCAGGCTTATAATGAGGGGGTACTCCACGTTAAGCTTTCTCGGCGTTGAGATGAAAGCGTTATGCCGTGCTGCAGATGCGCCGAGGGTGCATCCAGCTCTCGATCAATCCGCCGCGGTTCAACCGAGTTCTGGCTGCAGTGCAACAAAAACCCCGCCGGATCGCTCCGGCGGGGTCTTCGTGTGCGGTGCCCGGATGGAGCGGCTTATTCGGCCGCGCCGTCCTCGGCAGCCTGGTCCGGCTGGATCAGGTAGTCGCCCGCGTCGGCGTCGGTGCCATGGGTCTCGCCCTCCACCATCGCCAGCGGATCGTTGCCGATCGCCGCCTCGGGGCCCTGCGCCAGCTCGGCGGCATGCTCTTCGGCTGCCGTTTCCGGAGCGATCAGGCTCTCCTGCAGCTTGCGGTACTGCGCGCGGAGCGCGGCATCGCGGCTGGAGGCGGCGACGCGCAGGCGGTTCATGCCGGCGCCAGTACCCGCCGGGATGAGCCGGCCCACGATCACGTTCTCCTTGAGCCCGATCAGGCTGTCGCGCTTGCCCTCGACCGCCGCCTGGGTGAGCACGCGGGTGGTCTCCTGGAACGACGCGGCCGAGATGAACGAGCGGGTCTGCAGCGAGGCCTTGGTGATGCCGAGCAGCACCGGCTTGCCCACCGCCGGCGCCTGGCCGGGCGTGAGCTTGCTGTTGATCTCGTCCATTTCCTCGCGATCGACCTGTTCGCCCGCCAGCAGCACGGTATCGCCGCCATCGGTGATCTCGACCTTCTGCAGCATCTGGCGAACGATCACCTCGATGTGCTTGTCGTTGATCTTCACGCCCTGCAAGCGATAGACTTCCTGGATTTCCGCGACGAGGTACTCGGCCAGCGCCTCGACCCCCATCACTTCCAGGATGTCGTGCGGGTCGGGCGAGCCGCTGATCAGGTTGTCGCCCTTCTTGACCCAGTCGCCTTCCTGCACGTCGATCACGCGGCTCTTCGGCACCAGGTACTCGACCGGATCGCCCTCTTCCGGAACGATCGCGATCTTGCGCTTGGCCTTGTAGTCGCGGACGAACTCGATCCGGCCGGCAATCTTGGCGATGATCGAGTTGTCCTTCGGCTTGCGGGCCTCGAACAGTTCGGCAACGCGCGGCAGACCGCCGGTGATGTCGCGGGTCTTGGCGGCTTCGCGGCTGGCGCGGGCCAGCACGTCACCGGCCTCGACCGCCTGTCCGTCCTCGACCGAGAGCGTCGTGCCCGGCGCCATCAGATAGCGCGCGGCCTCGCCGCTGGCGTCGTCGAGCAGGGTCAGGCGCGGACGCAGATCCTCCTTCTTCGACCGGCTGGCCGAGCGGTTCTCGGTCACGACGCGGCTCGACATGCCGGTCGCTTCGTCGGTCTGCTCGGTCAGCGTCTTGCCGTCGATCAGGTCCTGATACTTCACGATACCCGGCTTTTCGGTGATCACCGGGGTGGTGAACGGGTCCCATTCGGCCAGGCGATCGCCCTGGTTGATGATTGCGCCGTTCTCGTGGAGCAGGTGGGTACCGTAAGGCACGCGGTGCATCGCGCGCTCGCGGCCCTCGCTGTCGAGCACCAGGATCTCGCCGCCACGCGCCAGCGAGAGGCGGCGACCACGCTTGTCAGTGATCGTCGGGATGTCGCGGTACTGGACCGTGCCGTCACAGATCGCCTCGAGGTGCGACTGCTCGTTGACCTGCGCCGCGCCGCCGATGTGGAACGTACGCATGGTCAGCTGGGTGCCCGGCTCGCCGATCGACTGGGCGGCGATCACGCCGACCGCCTCGCCGATGTTCACCGGGGTGCCGCGGGCCAGATCGCGCCCGTAGCAGGTCGCGCAGACGCCCTGCTCGGCCTCGCAGATCAGCGGCGAACGGATACGCGCGCCCTGCGGGTCGACTTCCTCGATCCGCGCCACCGCGGCTTCGTCGAGCAGGTCGCCCTTGGCGGCGACGACCTTGCCATCCTTGTCGAGGATGTCCTCGGCCAGAGTCCGGCCCAGGATGCGCTCGCCCAGCGAGGCGATCGTCGAACCGCCCTGGATGATCGCGCGCATTTCCAGCGCCCGCTCGGTCCCGCAGTCGTTGATCACCACCACGCAGTCCTGCGACACGTCGACCAGACGGCGGGTCAGGTAGCCCGAGTTCGCCGTCTTGAGCGCGGTATCGGCCAGGCCCTTGCGGGCGCCGTGAGTCGAGTTGAAGTACTCGAGAACAGTCAGGCCTTCCTTGAAGTTCGAGATGATCGGGGTCTCGATGATCTCGCCCGAAGGCTTGGCCATCAGCCCGCGCATCCCGGCCAGCTGCTTCATCTGGGTCGGCGAACCACGAGCGCCCGAGTGGCTCATCATGTAGATCGAGTTGACCGGCTTCTGCCGCCCGTGCTCGTCCTTCGGCGTCGCCTTGATCTCGTCCATCATGGCCGCGGCCACCTGATCGCCGCAGCGGCTCCAGGCGTCGATGACCTTGTTGTACTTTTCCTGCTGGGTGATCAGGCCGTCCTGATACTGCTGCTCGTAGTCGGCGACCAGTTCCTTGGTCTTGTCGACCAGTTCCACCTTGGAGTCCGGGATGATCATGTCGTCCTTGCCGAACGAGATGCCCGCCTTGAACGCGTGGCGGAAGCCCAGCGCCATGATCGCGTCGGCGAACAGCACCGTGTCCTTCTGGCCGGTGTGACGGTAGACCTGGTCGATGACGTCGCCGATTTCCTTCTTGGTGAGAAGGCGGTTGACGACTTCGAACGGCACCTTGTGGCTCTTGGGGAGGCACTCGCCGATCAGCATGCGGCCAGGCGTGGTCTCGAACCGCTTCATGTACTGCTGGCCGTTCTCATCGGTCTGCGGCACGCGGGCGATCACCGTCGAGTGTAGCGTCACGGCGCCGGCATTCAGCGCCTGATGCACTTCGGCCATGTCGGCCATCAGCATGCCTTCGCCCGGCTCGCCTTCGCGATCCATCGACAGGTAGTACAGGCCCAGCACCATGTCCTGCGAGGGCACGATGATCGGCTTGCCGTTCGCCGGCGAGAGGATGTTGTTGGTCGACATCATCAGCACGCGCGCTTCGAGCTGCGCTTCCAGCGAAAGCGGCACGTGGACGGCCATCTGGTCGCCGTCGAAGTCGGCGTTGAAGGCCGAGCAGACGAGCGGGTGCAGCTGGATCGCCTTGCCCTCGATCAGCACCGGCTCGAACGCCTGGATGCCGAGGCGGTGCAGCGTCGGCGCGCGGTTCAGCATCACCGGATGCTCGCGGATCACCTCGTCCAGTATGTCCCAGACTTCCTTGCGCTCCTTCTCGACCCACTTCTTCGCCTGCTTGAGGGTCATGGACAGACCCTTGGCGTCGAGGCGGGCGTAGATGAAGGGCTTGAACAGTTCGAGCGCCATCTTCTTCGGGAGCCCGCACTGGTGCAGTTTCAGCTCCGGCCCGGTCACGATGACCGAACGGCCAGAATAGTCGACGCGCTTGCCGAGCAGGTTCTGACGGAAGCGGCCCTGCTTGCCCTTGAGCATGTCGGACAGCGA
>Ga0068858_100004987_pt1 | contig 13007 bp, 10 predicted proteins | sample KBSSwiS12_FD_66589 | JGI IMG/M metagenome (GOLD analysis project Ga0068858, IMG submission 66589) | Switchgrass rhizosphere microbial communities from Kellogg Biological Station, Michigan, USA - KBS Switchgrass S1-2 | ecosystem: Host-associated > Plants > Roots > Rhizosphere > Soil ... | reverse complement strand
CTCGGACGTGTTCGGTTCCGAGGCGGCCGAGCACTGGCTGGCGGTGCTTGAGGCGTTCGACCAGCCACATCGTTCGGGCGTGGTGCGGGCCGCGGCAGCCACGATGTTCTTCGGTGAGACGGCCGAAACATTGGCCTCGGGCTCCGATGCGTTGACCGACCGCGTAGCCGAGACGCTGCGCGAGTGGGCGGGTCACGCGCGGGAGCGCGGGGTGGCGGCGATCTTCGAGGCCGCGCAGCTGAGCGGCATGGGCGACCGGGTGCTGTCGTGGCAGAACGGCGAACGGCACATGACCGACATGGCGCATATGACGCAGCTGTTGCAGGAGGCCGCGCACCGCGAGCACTACAACCTGCCGGCGCTGCGTGACTGGCTGCGCACGCAGCGCGAAGAACGCAGTGGCGCAACGGAACACAATCGCCGGCTCGACAGCGACGCGACGGCGGTGCAGATCATGACGGTATGGGTGAGCAAGGGCCTGCAGTTCCCAGTCGTGTATCTGCCGTTTGCGTTCAACCGCAACGTCCAGGAACGCGAGCTGGTGCTGTTCCATGACGGCGATACGAGATGCCTGCACGTCGGCGGGAAGGACAGCGCCGACTACGACGCCGTCGCGGTACAGGGCCGCAAGGAGCAGGCCAGCGATGACAGCCGGTTGACCTACGTCGCGATGACGCGCGCGCAGTCGCAGGTGGTGGCGTGGTGGTCGCCGGCCTACGACGAGCCGAACGGTGGGTTGTCGCGCCTGCTGCGTGGCCGCGAGCCGGGCCAGTCGACGGTGCCCGATCGCTGTGTGCCCGCGAAGATCTCGGATGACGACGCGATGGCGCAGCTGCAGAAGTGGGAGGCGGCGGGTGGGCCGGTGATCGAGGAGTCGGTGGTGGCGCTGCCGTCCGCGGTCACTGACGGCGCCGAGGCAGTCGAGTTCGAGGTGCGGCACTTCCACCGCGCGATCGACACTTCGTGGCGGCGGACGTCGTACTCAGGTCTGATCCGGGCCGCAGAGGCCAGCGGGGTCAGCAGCGAGCCGGAAGTCATCGAGCTGGACGACGAGGTGGCCGAGATCCCTGTCGTCGCCCGGGCTTCGGGGCCGGACGTGCCGTCGCCGATGGCGGATCTGCCGACGGGTGCGAAGTTCGGCACGTTGGTACACGCGGTGCTGGAGACGGCGGATCCGTTCGCGCCCGATCTGGCCACCGAACTCGAGTCGAAGATCCGTGAGCATTCGGTGTGGTGGCCTGTGGACGTGGAGGCGTCGGAGTTGGCGGCGGCGATGGTCCCGATGCACGACACGCCGTTGGGCCCGCTGGCGGAGGGTGTCACGCTGCGCCGGATCGGCTTGCAGGATCGATTGCGGGAGATGGACTTCGAGCTCCCGCTGGCGGGCGGAGACGTGCGCGCGGCGGCGCCCGACATCCGGCTGGCCGACGTGGGCGAGCTGCTGCGCGAACATCTGCCTTCCGACGATGTGTTGGCGAGCTATGCAGACCGGTTGACCGACGACGCGTTGGGCAGCCAGTCCTTGCGCGGATATCTGAGCGGCTCGGTCGACGTGGTGTTACGGGTCGGTGGGCGCTACCTGGTGGTCGACTACAAGACGAACTGGCTCGGCGACGGCGACCGCCCGCTGACGTCGGCGGACTACGACCGGCCGCGGATGATCGAGGCGATGCTGCACTCCGACTATCCGCTGCAGGCGCTGCTGTACTCCGTTGTGCTGCATCGATTCCTGCGGTGGCGGCAGCCTGATTATGACCCGTCGAAGCATCTGGGCGGGGTGCTCTATCTATTCCTGCGAGGCATGTGCGGGGCGGAGACGCCAGTGGTGGACGGGCATCCGGCGGGAGTGTTCAGTTGGCAGCCGCCGGCGTCGTTGGTGGTGGCCTTGTCGGATCTGCTTGACGGCAGGAGGGCGGCGGCGTGACGGTCGAACTCGTGGTCGACGACACAGGATTGTTCGAGCCGGCCGATGTGCATGTGGGACAACGGCTCACCGCGCTACGCGAAGAGACCGACGAGCGCGTGGCGTTGGCTGTCGCGTTCGTGGTGCGGGCGTTGCGTGGCGGGTCCGTTTGTGTCGACCTGAATTCAGCTGAGCTCGAGGATCTGGCCGACGCCGTAAGGGCCAGCCCGCTGCTGGCCGATCCGCCGATCCTGCGGCTGAACGGCGATCTGCTGTACCTGGACCGGTATTGGCTGGAAGAGCAGCAGGTCTGCGACGACATCCTCGCGATGGTCAAGGCCAGGCCGGCGCAGGTGTCGCCCGACATCGACCGGCTGTTTCCCACGGGATTCGAGGAACAACGCGCCGCCGCGAAGGTCGCGCTGTCGCAAGGGCTCACGGTCTTGACCGGTGGTCCGGGAACAGGCAAGACGACCACGGTGGCGAGGCTGCTGGCCTTGCTAGCCAGCGGCAGGCGTCTGCGGATCGCGCTGGCGGCGCCTACGGGCAAGGCGGCCGCGCGGCTGCAGGAGGCGGTGCAGCTCGAGGTTGGCAAGCTGGCGCCGTCGGATCAAGACGCGCTCGCGGGCCTGCATGCGACGACGCTGCACAGGCTGTTGGGCAGCAGGCCGGACACGTCGGCGCGGTTCCGGCACCATCGCGGTAATCGGTTGCCGCATGACGTGATCGTGGTCGACGAGACGTCGATGGTGTCGTTGACGATGATGGCCAGGCTGTTGGAGGCCGTGCGGCCGGAGACTCGGCTGGTGTTGGTCGGCGACCCGGATCAGCTGGCATCGGTGGAGGCCGGCGCGGTGCTCGCGGATCTGGTGGACGGACTGGGCGAGGGGAGGATCGCGGCGCTGAAAACGTCGCACCGGTTCGGGAAGTCGATCGGCACGTTGGCGACCGCGATCAGGGTGGGTGATGCGGACAAGGCGGTCGAGGTGCTGCGGGCCGGGGGCGAGCACATCGAATGGATCGACACCGACGATCCGCGGGAGAGGTTGCGCAATGTGCTTGTACGGCATGCTGTTGCGCTGCGGACGGCGGCGGTGCTGGGTGACGAACGGGCGGCGCTGCAGGTGCTTGACGACCACCGGTTGCTGTGTGCGCATCGACGGGGCCCGTTCGGGGTTGCGTATTGGAACCGGCAGGTCGAGCGGTGGCTGACGGAGGAGACGGGCGAGCCGATCTGGTCGTCGTGGTATGCGGGGCGGCCGGTGTTGGCGACGGCGAATGACTATGGACTGGGCCTGTACAACGGGGATACGGGCGTGACGGTGGTGCGCGACGGCGCGCTCCGGGTGGTCATCGGAGATGCGACGTTCGCGACGAGTCGGCTTGCCGATGTCGAGACGATGCATGCGATGACGATCCACAAGAGCCAGGGCAGCCAGGCCGACGAGGTGACGGTGCTACTGCCGCAGGAGGAGTCGCGGCTGCTGACGCGGGAACTGTTCTACACCGCGGTAACTCGTGCGAAGGAGCGGGTGCGGGTGGTGGGATCGGAGGCGGCGCTGCGGGCAGCGATCGAGCGACGGGCGATACGCGCGTCGGGGTTGGCGCGGCGGCTACGGCGTTAGCAGACGTGCCCGTCAGCATCACCCGCGCGGATGCTTTGTTGCATGGGACGTGATCTCTGTGACGACGGACCTGCCCTTGCCGCGCGGTGATTCCGCCGCCGACGCTAGCAGAGTATCGACGGCTTCGACGATTCCCGTTGCGATCTCATCGACCTGGGGCACGTTGTCGGGGCAGGCGCATAGGCATAGATCCATCACGTCGGCATGTGAGGTGACCGTGATGTTCAACCCGCAGCCGTCCACCAGCGGCTCAGCGATGTGCATACCAATGACCTCCGCGCCTGCGCAGTACGCGGGCGCAGGCCCGCCTGAGGTAAACGAGACACTCCCGTGACAGCTCAGGGAGCGCCATCGAGGCAAGCCCAGTTCGGTGTAGACCTTCATTCCGGCGTGCGCGACCAAGGGCGGGAGAAGTGACAGGACGGTCACGGAATCCGCTGGCGGATCTATCTTTTCGTCGCTGAAGTGGTGGGCGATATTCAGCCGTTCGGCGGCGGTATGGAGGTTGGTGAGCACCTGGACCGGATCAGCGAGCTGAACCGGTATGCGAACGTGGCCGGTTGTCAACGACTTTCCCGCCTTTGCCGGATCCCCGGCCGGCAACGACAATGGGACTTGCATCACCAATGGATCGTCGGGAACGACGTCATACCGCTGCAGCCAGGAGCGCGCGGACAGTGTGCAGGCGGCGAGGAAGACGTTCGCGGTGCTGCCGCCGAAAGCGTCGCTGACCGTCTTCAGGTCGGTCAGCGGGATCGAGGCGAAGGCCATCGACCGCCGTTCGGTCAGTGGTGCGTTGAACACGGTCCGCGGCACCGGTCCGCTCATCGACGGCGTGGCCTGCGGATCGACGGGCGGACCGTGAGGACCACGCGGACGAAGGCGCATCGCTTGCAGCCCACCCGTCACCGCTTCGGCGACCAGCCAGACGCCCGTGATGTTGTTCTCGATGATCTCACTCACTGCGTCGGTGACCAGCTCACCCAGCGAGGGCATCCGGCCCAGGCTGGCCTCCATCGGAAGTACCTCTGCCGATTCGTTCGGCCCGCTGGTGAACATGCGCTTGCACACGGAGGAGACACCGTGGCCTCCGTCGGTCAATACCGGCGACATCTTCACCGCAATCGCCCAACGGTGGCCCGCCAGACCGTCGATGGTCCACGCTTTCCACAGCGATCGTCGCCAATCCTGTGGTTGAGCGCTCAGTTGGGTGACTAGATCGGCTAGTTCGCGCCTTCCCCCAGGTGCGGGCACCGACGCGCACTGGATGTGTGGTGTGGGGTCGTAGTCGTCGATCTCCGCCCAGACCGGCTGGCCGATGCCCAGAGGCTTGCCCACCAGTCGACTGCGGAAGCGCGCCAATTGTGGTAGCGACGAGGCCACCAGCCGATGGAGCCGGGCGTGGCTCAAGTGATTGGACGCGTGGAGGATGATCACGGCGACCGTATGCGCCGGCGTGGCAGATGTTTGAGAGCGCAGCGCCGCCGCGTCAGCGACGGACAGCCTGGTGACCATCAGTTCTCGGACAATTCTCGTGCATGGCCGGACGTTTCATTTATCCGATGCGACTTGTCGTTTCAGCTCGATGTCGTCGACACCAAAGCTGTCGAACGGCTCGAAAGATCGGTCATTATTGGGCATTTGTTGTTTCCTACCTGGTGGTCGTCGTAAGCGGGTGCCGCTGCCAAGGAAGCCACCGGCTCCTTATGAGAGCAGGGTGTCGACACTGGACGCGTCATCGGTAACGGCGGCGGACGTCATGATGGTGTATGCATGGTCGGGTTCGGTGTGCACCGGCACGACCAGCAGGACAATTTTATTGCCGTAAGCGTCAAGAACTCCGAGCGTGTTGGGCGGCTGGCGGTGGTAACCGTCGAGTCGGATAATTCGTCCGCCAATCGGAACCTTCCGGGGCGCTTCCGCCCACTCGGCCAGGTTGTACGTCACGCGTGCCACAGCGCCGAGCCGCACCGACAGCACCGCCAGCAGATCGGGAAGCTCTGTTGTCAGATCGTCATCGCGCGGCCACCATGCCCCGTCGACATACCCGGTCATGGCAGCTTTTCGCTTCAAACGCAGCCGCGGTCTGTTCTCGGGACCTGACGGGCGGCGGTTGGAAGCGCCACGTCTTTCGCGCAGTGCCATCGGCACAATCCCGTCTGAACCTCGAATTGGCCCATTTCAATCGAATCGGCGACGACACAATCTCAGATGGTCGCGTGCGACATACCGCCGATACGAGCTAGTCTACGCCGGTCGGTTCCCGCAACAGACACGTCGACCGCCAATTCTCCGTGCTGGAACGAAATCAGCTGTGGCCCCGCGTGTCTCGCCGATCCGCCGACGGGCACGCCGCCCGCGTGGGACGGTCGGTCGGCAGCCGAACGCCGAGGCGTCCATGATCACGGATTGGCCTTGTCCATCACGGTGTGGAGACCCGGTGGTGTCTGGGAAGCTCAGCGTGGCGCCATCAACGCTCATCGAGGTCGGCGTGGAAATTAGCCGAACGTCCCGCAGACACGGTACGGTCGGACCGGGTTGACTCCACAGCCCCACGGAAACGTCACGGCGGCGATCTGAAATCCCCGCCGAGTGGGCGCGAAACCCCGACGTCAGCCGACATGACGGTTGCACCTACGGGGGTGGGTTTTCGTGCCAGCTGAAAGAAACGGAAGTGTCACAACCTGCACCGACAGCGGCGCGCTGCCCTGGTCGGCCACGGGAGAGTCTGTACAGTCAGGGCGTCTGAAATGCGCGGCTCCTCACTTCGACCGGAGTGACGGGATCATCTGAGGTGAACAAGGGAGGCTCTTCTGCAGTCACCGTCGGCCCCGGCAGGGGCGGGCGACGGTCGTACCTCAGCGGCTCCAACACTGCACAACAGATTCGCGGCGCCAACGCGTCGGAGCCAAAGGGATTGTCGTGAGCCAATTTACCGAGACGATGTACTTCAACGCCCGGTGCAGCTTCAAAGGCATGGTCACCGGCGAACCCGACCTCCCCATCCGACACACCTGGGCCGAGGTGCACCAGCGGGCCCGTTACGTCGCGGGTGGCCTGGCCGCATCCGGCGTCGGACATGGCGACGCGGTGGCGGTGCTGGCCGGCGCCCCGGTCGAGATCGCCCCGACCGCGCAGGGTATCTGGATGCGCGGCGCCAGTTTGACCATGCTGCACCAGCCCACCCCGCGCACCGATCTGCAGCGCTGGGCCGAGGAGACCACCAGCGTCATCAACATGATCGACGCCGCTGCGGTCGTCGTGTCGGATCCGTTCATGCCTGCCGCTCCCCTGCTCGCTGAGCTGGGGATGCGGGTGCTGACCGTCAAGGAGCTGCTTGCCGCCCGACCGATCGACCCCGTCGACACCGACGAGGACGACGTGGCGCTCATGCAGTTGACGTCCGGGTCCACCGGTTCGCCAAAAGCCGTCCAGATCAGCCACCGCAACTTCGTCGCCAACGCTGAGGCGATGATCGTCGGCTGCAACTTCGATGTCGACACCGACGTGATCGTGAGCTGGTTGCCCTGCTTCCACGACATGGGCATGACGGGGTATCTCACCGTGCCGATGTACTACGGGGCCGAGCTCGTCAAGATCACGCCGATGGACTTCCTGCGCGATACGTTGTTATGGGCCAGGCTGATTGACAAATACAAGGGCACAATGACGGCCGCGCCGAACTTCGCCTACAACTTGTTCGCCAAGCGATTGCGCAGACAGGCCACGCCTGGCCAGTTCGACCTGTCGTCGCTGCGGTGGGCGTTGTCCGGCGCCGAGCAAGTCGACCCACTTGACGTCGAGGATCTCTGCGACGCCGGAAAGCCATTCGGGCTGCGGCCCGAGGCGATCATCCCCGCCTACGGCATGGCCGAGACGACGGTGGCGGTTTCGTTCTCTGAGTGTGGTGGCGGCATGGTCGTCGACGAGGTGGACGCCGACCTGCTGGCCGTCCTGCACCGCGCCGTCCCGGCGAACAAAGGACACACCCGGCGGCTGGTATCGCTCGGCCGGCCGCTGGACGGCCTTGAGCTGCGCGTCATCGACGAGGACGGTTGCGTGCTGCCGCCGCGCGGCGTCGGCGTCCTCGAGGTGCGCGGTGAACCGGTGACCAGGGGCTACGCCACGGAGGGCGGATTTCTCTCCGCGCAGGACGAGTTGGGCTGGTATGACACCGGTGACCTGGGCTATCTCACCGAAACGGGCAACGTGGTGGTGTGCGGTCGGCTCAAGGACGTGATCATCATGGCCGGCCGCAACATCTACCCGACCGACATCGAACGCGCCGCCGCCCGCGTCGCGGGCGTGAGGCCGGGCTGTTCGGTGGCGGTGCGGCTCGACGCCGGGCACTCGCGGGAGACGTTCGCCGTGGCGGTGGAATCCAAGGAGTATGGAGACCCGGCCCAGGTACGCCGTATCGAACGCCAGGTGGCACACGAGGTGGTCGCCGAGGTGGATGTCCGTCCCCGCAACGTCGTCGTGCTACAACCGGGCATGATCCCGAAGACCCCGTCGGGCAAGCTGCGACGCGCCCACGCGCTGAGCCTCGTCAACTGAATCGGCGCAAACATGCCGTGCGGCGAGTAACTTGGCGCTCACCATGGCCGATTACGACGCGCAGGCCGGCCGCCCGACGCCAGCGGAACCGGAACTTTCGCGTGCACAGCTAGCGGCCGACGACGTTGACCTGCATGTCGGGTTGAGCGGGGTCGCAGGCATCGTCGCGGGCGGCCGCGGCGTGGTCGACGTGCTCCATGACATCGCGCAATTCGCGGCGCAGGCCATCCCCGGCGTCGACGGTGCCGGTGTCACCATGGCCGGATCCTCGGCAGGCACACTGCAAATCCAGGCGTGGGCGGTGACGGCCGATTTCGTCCACGAGATCGACACGGTCCAGTACCACGAACTCCACGAGGGGCCGTGCATCACGTGCATGCAGTCGCGGCGCCCGATCGTCAGCGGATCGCTGGGAAGCGACCATCGTTGGCCGCGCTTCGGTGGTCGGGTGGCACGGCTGGGTGTGCACTCGGCCTTGTCATTACCACTGATGGTCGCGGATGAGGTGATCGGCGCGATCAACACCTATTCCCACGACCGCGACGCGTTCGCCGAACATGCGGTGCGGCTGGCAACGCAGTTCGCGGGTCCGGCGGCGGTATCGGTCTGCAACGCGCGGTTGTTGGCCGACGCTCGCGACCGCACCTCGCGGCTGCAGCAGGCGCTGGTGAGCCGGAACGTGATCGATCAGGCGATCGGGATCATCCGCGCCCGGACGGGCGTCAGCGCCGACGAGGCGTTCGATCGGCTGACGAAGATCAGCCAGGCCGAGAACACGAAGCTGCGCGTTGTCGCCGAACGGCTGGTGGAGGAGGCGGTGCGGCGAGCTCGTGCCCGGCAACGCTCCTAAGGTGGTGGCGCCGAAGCGAATTCGGCTATCGAGGCCAACAGCACGGGGCGGTAATGACGGTCGGTCATAAGCCTTCGCGACACCTCGGTCAGGTGCTCGCGGTGGGTGTGGGAGTACTCGCGCAGCAGCTGGAAGGCCTGTTCGACGGAGACGTCGAGGCTTTCGCGCAGGAAGCCTTTTGCCTGTTCGACGTGGACGCGGCTGGTCAGCGCCTTGCGCAGCTGCTGCATCACGGTCGAGGGCGTGGGCGGGCGTTCTTGCAGTATCGCGACCGACGCGATGTGGGCCAGGGTTTGGCCGACGAGCCGATCGGCGTCGTTGAGTGCGCCGGGCCGGGCGCCGAAGAGGCCGAGCGCGCCAAGAACGATGCCGGCCGCGCGCATGGGCACGGCGTGTACCGAGGTGAAGCCCGCGTCCAGCGCGGCGGGGACGAACCGCGGCCAGCGGTCGGTTTCGGCGTTGAGGTCGGCGACGGACACCGGCTCACCGCTGAAATAGCAGTCCACACAAGGACCTTCGTCGGCCTGTAGTTGGAAGAGCTCCAAGTTGTGGGTTTCCTCGGTCGTCGCCGCGAGCACACGGAGTTGCTCGAGCGGATCGGCGAGCAAGAGTCCTGCCGAGTCGACATCGAGCAGCTGGGCGCAGCGCTCGGTGAGTTCGGTCAGCAGATCCACGACGTCGAAGTCGTCGAGCAAGCTGTCGACGAGCGTCACGACCGCGTCCAGTACACGGGTTTCACGAGGGGCTTCGGTCATCTCGCACTCCGTCCTGGGTTCCGTACGGCCTGCATCAGTCGGCCTCCAGTCTCAGGCGTCGGTCGAGGATGTCGCGGGCGACGTCGGTCGAGCTGCGGCCGGTGGCGTAGGCGTGGGCGCGCAGACGCACCAGGGCCTCGGCGGGGTCGACGCCGAGTTGGGCGACCAGCATGCCGGTGGCCTGGCTGACCTCCGCGCGGGACAGCGCCTGAAGTTCGGGCCAGGCGTTGCTCCCCGGGTCGTTGACGGCCGCTTCGAGGTCGTCGTTCATGAGATCGAGCAAGGGGACGCCGGCGAGTTCGGCGGCGGCGATGGCGCCGGCGAGATTGTGCTCTCCGAGGTCGCCCGGTTGGGCGCGGAAGAAGTCGAGGGCGCCGATATGTTCACCGGCGACGAGGACCGGCATGGCGAACACGCCGCGGATCCGATGGGAGAGCATGGCCGGGCCGTAGATGGGCCAGCGGGCGTCGTCGGGGTCCGCAAGGTCGGCGACGAGGATCGGGCCCTTGAACGTGATGGAATCCAGGCACGGGCCCTCGCCGAGGGTGAACTGGAGCTCGTCGTATATGCGGGCGGGTTCGCCGCTGGATCCGAGCGTTCCGCTGGTGGCGCCGTCGAACACCAGGGAGATCGCGGCGGCGTCGATATCGAAGAGCGCCACACAGGCCTCGCACAGCCGGTCGGCCGCCTCTACCCCTCGCCGGCCGTCAACCGCGACGAGAAGCTGATCGTGGATCGCCACATTTAACCGAACAAGGGTCGGGCAGCTGTGGCACTTCCCGGCGGTCGAGGTGGCGCGGTCATACCTCCACCTTCCTCCAGTAGCGCGGGGATTACGAGGATTGGCGGCACCAAGTCTTCGTCAGGACAGCGCGCTGCCCTTACGCCACTCGGCCCACGGCACCGTCCAGTCGCCGTTCTGCGACACTTTCAACGGCGGGCCGCCGGTGTTGTGTACCTCGACGACATCGCCCGGCACGGAGAAGTCGAAGAACCATCTGGCGTTCTCGCCGTTGAGGTTCAGGCAGCCGTGGCTGGTGTCGGTGTTGCCCTGCGCCCACACCGTCGCGTTGAGTTGGTGCAGGTAAATGCCGTCCATGCTGATGCGGGTGGCCCACGGGATGGTCTCGCGATATCCGAGGCGGGAGTTGATCGGCAGCCCGAAGGTGGACGAGTCCATGATCACCGGGTTGGCCTTGTCCATGACGGTGTACACACCCGGCGGGGTCCAGAAGCTCAGCGTGGTGCCGCCGATTGTTTCGGTGCCGCCCATCCCCATCGACGTCGGCATGGTGCGGACCAGCTTGCCGTTTTCGAAGACGCTGACTTGTTTGGTGCTGTCGTCGGCGATCGAGACATGGGAGTCGCCGATCCTGAACGCCACGTGCTCGTCCTCTTCGCCGTAGAGCCCGTCGCCGACCGGGACGCCGTAGAGGCTGGCCGTGACGTCGACTGCAGTGCCGGGTGCGTAGTACTTCTCGGGCCGCCAGTGGGCGGTCTGGTCGTCGATCCAGTTCCACGACCCGAGCACCGGCGGGTTCGTGGTGACGACGAGGTGGCGTTCGGCGTTGGCCTTGTTGGCGATCGGCTCATCGAACTTCGCGACGACCACGGCGCCGACGCCGTACGTCGCGCCGCCCTGCAGCAGCCCACCCGCGGTGGTCTCGAGATAGACCTCGGTCTGATTGCTCGGTGTCAGCGTGGAGAAGCTGGACGTCTGCCGCGACGGCATGCCGCCGGGCCCGCGGGCGGCGATCGTCAGGGTGTAAGTGCGCCCGTAACCGAGCTGGCTGGTCGGCTTCCAGGTCTTCGCGTCGGGGGTCATGACGCCTGGGATGGCCTTCCCGGCGTCGTTGACGAGCTGCACGGTGTCGAGGGTCCCGATGTTGGCGGTGACGAGGATGCGCGCGGTCGGGCTCACATCCGTCGCACCGGCCGGGGGCAGGATCGCGAGTGACGCGGGGACGATCGGCGACGGCCGCGGAGCCACCTGCGGTACGGGAGCGGCGGTCAGCGTCTGGCAGTGGTCGCCGCAGTCAGGAGTGGTCGACAGGACGACGCCGCCGATCACCGCGAGAACGGCGAGCACGACCGCCAGGCAGGCACGCTGGACACGACGAGTAGACGTCAACTGTTCTCCATTTTGGTTCGGCGAGGGCCGTGACGTCTCATATCCTAGCCAGTCCGCGTCGCGGTCCGCGCAACACGTCCAACCTGTGCGGATTCGTAATGGTCTTGTTGCCCCGGCGAATTCAGCGGTTCACTCGACACGTGTCAGGCCTGGGCGGCCGTCCAGTCGTAGGGCAGGAACTTCCCGTCGAAGGTGACCACGACGCGGTCGCCTGCCGGGTGCGGCTTCTTCTCGAGATTGACGCTGAAGTTGATTGCGCTCATGATGCCGTCGCCGAACTGTTCGTGGATCAGCTCCTTGATGGCGGGGCCGTAGACCTGGAGGGCTTCATAAAAGCGGTAGATGGTCGGGTCGGTCGGCACCGCAGTGGGGAGGCCACCGCGCATCGGGACAGCGGCGAGCACGGACACGACTGACTCGTCGAGGCCGAGGACTTCGACGAGCTTTTTGCCCGCCTCGGTCGGGATGGGGTGCTGGCCGAGCAGTGCCGCCGTCGTCCAGACGACGGGTTTGTCGATGGCGTCGGCAAGCTCCTGCCAGGTCAGGCCCTTGGCCAGCCGGGCCGCGATGATCTGCTGAGTGATCTCGTCTCGGGTCATACCGCCATCATCGGCGCATCGCGCGGTCGGCGCCTCCCGAGGCGTGGACGCCGAGCTCGAAGGCCGGCTCGATCTGGACACCCGCGACGCCGAGCATCATCCCCGCCATCACGTAGTGGCCTACCAGCATCGAGAACTCCAGGATCTGGTTCTGGTCGAGTTCGCAACGGCGCCGCTCGAACGTCAGCGGACAGGTTCTTGGTGGCCAGCAGTTCGTCGGCGGCCGTCATGAGCGCGCGGGTGCGGTCCGACCAGCCGTCGTCGTCTTCGTGGGTCAAGGTCTCGATCTCGGAGCGCGGCACGCCGAGCTCGAGCGCCATCCCGGTGTGGTGCGCAAATTCGTACTGGCACCCCATCCGCCACGCGACGCGGATGACGATCCGCTCGCTGTCGGCCTGCGGGATACGCCGGTGCTGGAGTAGTTGGGAGAAGAACAGCGTGTGCAACGGGAACACCCGGCCCAGCCGGACTGTCACCAGAAAGCAGGTGTAGTCGTAGGTGTCCTTTGCACCCAGTCGGATGCCTGCCAGGAACAGGCGGTGCCACGGTCGTAGCTCGCGTCGGGTCAGCGGGGCAATGCGGCCTGG
>Ga0068858_100004983_pt1 | contig 13011 bp, 13 predicted proteins | sample KBSSwiS12_FD_66589 | JGI IMG/M metagenome (GOLD analysis project Ga0068858, IMG submission 66589) | Switchgrass rhizosphere microbial communities from Kellogg Biological Station, Michigan, USA - KBS Switchgrass S1-2 | ecosystem: Host-associated > Plants > Roots > Rhizosphere > Soil ... | reverse complement strand
CATGCGGAGCGGTGGCCGAGTGGTCGAAGGCGCTCGCCTGGAAAGTGAGTATACGCCAAAAGCGTATCGAGGGTTCGAATCCCTCCCGCTCCGCCACTGGACGGTCTCCCGCGAACCACGGCGGACTGTCCAAAACCTCAAAAAACACATTGAAGTCAGATGCTTAAAAAATATTTTCAGGCCGTACTGGTTCGCGACTGATCGCGTTAGACCGCAGCACGATTGGGAACAGCATTGGGGCTGGATAACGCCTCCCACGCTTCCCAGTTGAATGTGCGGAGGTCGTGATGGCACGCAGATTCAGCAACAAGCTGGTCGCCAAGCAGGTGACCGCAATCACCAAGCCGGGGAAGCACTCCGACGGCAACGGCCTCTACCTGCTGGTGAAGCCCAACGGTAATCGCTCCTGGTTGTTGCTTCCGATTGGTGGTGGCCAAAGACGCGAAATGGGTCTGGGGACGCCTGAGGCGGTTTCGCTCGCAGCCGCGCGCAAGCTGGCGGCGGATGCGAAGGCGGCATTTGCTGAAGGACGCGATCCTATCGCAGAGCGGGTCGAGGCGCGGGCAAAACCGGCAGAGCCGGTCGCGGTGATCCTGCCGGGGCCGAAGCGCCGTACCCGTTCGCAGGGCGGCGTCACCTTCTGGAGCTTCGCCGACAAGCTGATCGATGAGATCGAGGACGGATTCCGCAACGACAAACATCGCAAGCAGTGGCGGGCGACGCTAAAGACGCATGCCGCGAAGCTGTGCGAGATGGAAATCGCCGCGATCGTCACCGACGACATCGTCGCAACGCTGCAGCCGATCTGGCTGAAGGTGCCGGAGACTGCTCGGCGTGTGCGAGGCAGGATCGAGCGCGTGCTCGATGCGGCACGCGTCGCTGGCCATCGAGAGGGCGAGAACCCCGCTCGGTGGAAAGGGCATCTCGAACTGATGATGCCTAAGCAGCGCAAGTTGACGGGGCATCACGCGGCCATGCCCTACGTTCAGGTTCCGGACTTCTACAGCAATTCTACAGCAAATTGAAACGACGGCCTGCCACCGCCGCCCGGGCGCTCGAATTCGCGATCCTCACGGCAGAACGAACGGGTGAGGCCATCGGAATGACATGGAGGGAGGTCGATTTCGAGAGTCGGCTCTGGACGATCCCGGCCCTTCGGATGAAAGCCGAGGCCGAGCATTCGGTGCCGCTGACGGATCGCGCCATGACACTTCTGAACGCGCTGAAGCCGAAAAACCTGGAGGCTCATCGACTGGTGTTCCCGTCTCAGTGCGGCGGCAAATTGTCGTGCTGGCGCACACGGTCGGGAATAAGGCCGAACGCGCCTATCGGCGCGGGCGGGCGCTGGCGAAGCGCCGTGCTCTCATGGATGCTTGGCAAGCCTGTTGCTCTGGGACGTCTGGTCAGCACGCGGCAGCGCAGCTGAGGTCTCTGCTCCAGTGCCGATGGAGGCGCACGCAGTTCCTCGCTTGTGAGGATAGGAGGTTTTTGCCCGCGGCAACATGAACCCTATACACCCCAGGCGATCAAGCCTGGCGAAAACTCTGCGTTGCGCGAGTAGAATGCGAACGAAATCGGGCTGTTGAAAGAGTGACCTTTAAGGTGTATATGGCATGACGGTAAAGCGGAGGCCCCACCATGATCTGGCAGCGATCCAGGCGAAGTTCGTCGGTGCGGAGTCGCTGGAGATCACGACCAAGGCGGTCCGCGATGCCCAGGCGATAGGCTATTCGCTGGAGGATGTTGTCGATGTGGTGCAAGCGTTGGAACCGGGCGATTTCGTGAAGTCCGAGACGGCGCACAGCCCACCAAACTCGAAGGTTTGGCACGACACCTACAATATCCCTTGCGACGGCTTGTACCTGTATCTGAAGTTTGCCGGCGAGACGCTGATCGATGTCGTGCTGACATCGTTCAAGGAGGTGTGAAGTGAGCGAGACGCGAATTCATCCGGAGACGGGTAAGGTGCTGCGCCGCGACGTGCGGTCGCAGACTGTCGTCGTCGGCTCGCTCGCGCGCACGATCGACGTTCCGGGCTGGTATCCCGATGACGATAGCGACGCCATCCACAGCGGCATCGATCTCAAGACGTTGGACGAGACGTACAAGGCGCTGCGCGAGGACTATGCCGCGCGTGTCAAGGCGGTGCGGAAGAGGCTAGGGCTGACCCAGGAAGAAGCGGGCGTCATCATTGGCGGCGGCAAGCGCGCATTTCAGAAATATGAGAGCGGCCGCACACCACCAAGCGACGCGGCGGTTGGCTTGATCGAGGTGCTCGCGCGCCACCCTGAAGAGGTTGCGACGCTTCGCGCGTTCCGGCTGATGCCGGAGCAGTCAGTGAGCACGACGGGCAAGCGCACGGCCGTGTTCGGCCGGATGGCGGTAAAGCGCGCCAAACGGGGTGTGCGAAAGGCACACGCGTAGGTTCGTAACTGCCTGCAAGATTAGCCTCTCGGTGCCAACTGATCACCCGCGAAAGCTGCCTTTGTGGCCGCCACCTGATCATTGCGGAATTTGAAGATACCGGCCAACGATGAACCAGGTGTTGGCGGCCAGGGTCTGAAACATGACGTATTGCCAGAAGTTGAGCCGAGCAGCGTAGCGCGCCTGCTTGTCGGCCAGATAGGCCTGCACGCCAGCTGCTCCCTTGGTCGCCGCGATTTTGGTGAGATGATCGCGCAGCGGAATAAGAGCGTCATTCGGGTTCGAGGTGTAGATCACGCCGAGTTTGACGACATCGAACTGCCGTTTTGCCCGGAGCCGCGCGGACCTGCGGCCAGTGCGCCGGCGCATTAACGTGAAAAACGAGCATGGGCGGCCCGGCGACATCAAGCTGGGCGAAGATTCACTGCTGCTGGGTGTAGTCGTCATAATATGGGTGGAGGGTCCGCTCTTCCGCGCAGGTCGGGAAGCGCGCACGCTTGGCGTTGTTGCAGAAGTCGCAGGCCGGAATGAGGTTGAAGGGGCAGACCGACAGATTGGGATAGCGCGCCTTTGGGAGATGCTGGTCGAGCACTGTGACCGTGCCGATGCCGCAAAGCGGGCATTTGCCGTTGGGCGCAGCGTTACGAAGCGCGCTGTAAATCACGCGCGCCGCACCGTTCGTTACGCTCATCTGTTTTGAATAGAGAGCTTCGAGCTCGGGCCGGATGACGGCGCCGACATTCGGCGCGGGCACGACCTGATGCAGGCTTTGGACGCGGGCGAGCTGGTCATAATTGGCGGCGTCCGCAACGAGCTGTGCCGTGATTGCCTGCAGACGAAGCCGCTAGGCCGGATCGGCAACGCCGCCGATACAGATTGCCAGCACATCGGCCGCCGCCTGCGGCGGCATCGGGATCGCGCGCATCCCATTCCTCGCCCTGGGGCGGGAGCTGGTCGGGTAGCACGAAACTGAGGGCGCTCGCGAGCGCCCGGCCCTCAGCACCAAGCTGTCCGCCGAACAGCGCCAAGATCTGCTCATAGATGCGGCACCCGGCTCGATCGGCGATCAGCTTGTGAAATCCGGTCTGCGTAACCTCCAGCCCGAGCACCTCGCGAGTCAGCGTGCCGGCATTTTCGCCGAAGGTTTCGTGCTCGAGACAATCGGCGCGGGCTTCGCGGCCAATGCGGCTCAGCTTCCAGGCGCAGGATTTCGGAACCTCCTGCAGCACGACCGGCGAATGCGTGGCGATGATCGCGACGCCGTTGCGGTTGATCAGCAAGTGCGACAACGCGCGCACGAACGCAGAAAGCAATGGCGGGTGAAGATGGCTCTCGGGCTCGTCGATCAAGACGAGCGATTTCTCTTCCACCAGTTCGAACAGGCGGGTCATCGAAAGGAGCACGACGTGGCGCGGCCCGAGCTCATCCGCCGAAAGAGGCTGCGTGCGCGCCGTTCGAGATCTGGCGCCTGAAAATCGGCAAGCGCAGAGACGTTCGCCTCGGCAAACATAGGATCGGCCTCCAGCGTCCGCAGGGTGTTTTCTCAGCGGCGCCGCCGGACGCCTTCGCGGCAGCCGAGCATGCTCTTGGCAAATTCGTGCCCGTCCTTGACGCGCGGGCCGCGCGGCATTGCGACTGGCGCGCCGGTCTGCGTGGCCTCGTGCGTGACCAGCCCGACATAGGCGTAACGCTTGTTGCCACTGCTGGCACCGCCAGCGGACCGGTGGAGTCGAATGCGCCGAACGACACCGTGATCAAACCCGCGAAGCCGGGATCGGCGTTCAGGTCTTCGATCACCCAAGGGTTGGCGGCGCGGTTGCGCAGCTCGCCGACGGGCTGTGTGAGATCGTCCGCCGGCATTCCGAGGAAGGCACGGGCCAGAAAGTCGAAGCAGCGGGTCCAGCCGACGCCGTCGCGGCCGATTAGCACATGGATGTTGGTCGCTGGCAGCAAGTTCGGCGTCACCGCGAAGCTTAGGACGGGGGGCGGCGTTAGCGCCTGCGGATCCGACGGAAAGAGCTAGTCGAAGCTGTCGAGCGACAGCGCGACCTGGCTGTGGGCAAGGGGATTGAAGCGCTCGCCAACCCGCGACATTTCGATATCGCATAGAAGCGAGCTTTGAAGGACGGGCTCGTTGGCGTTGGCGTTGGCGTTGGCGTCGAGGATGGCCGGCGTGAACGCGCAGTCGCGCATTACGGTCAGAAAGCCGATGCGCACGTCATCGCCGAGCGAGATCAGCGTCTCGTAATAATTCTCGCCCTGCTCACCGAAAAGTAGGTTGCGGCCTAGGCGTCGAAGACCGGCGGCAATTCCGTGCTGCCTTGGTCCTCCGTCATGCTTTGACGCGTGATCTTCGAGCTTCCCAATTCGACAATCGAGCCGTCGCGCTGGATCGCACGGATCGCATAGAGCGTGCGCATCGTTTGACAGCACTTCTCAAAAGGTTTGTTCTGATCAAGGTTTGAGCAATTGGTATAGCTATCAATGCCAAAATCCACGCGACACGGTTCTGATACCGCGGTGCAGGGGCAGAAATACCGCCGCAGATGGCAGCATTGGCGAGCAGAAAGACCATTGACCAGATCGCCATCCATCTAAGCTTTGGTGATACAACAGGCAAGCCGATCAATGTTACTGCCAATGCCACCAACGTTATGATCTGCTGGACCACGATCGTGAATGACAACGTAGGGAGCCTGTCCACCGATCTCATCAGCACGCCACCCTCGGCGCTAAGCTGCATGTTCTGAAATTCTATTGGAGAGATTCCGATTTCGATGGTCTGCTGCCACACGTTGGCCAGTGTCGATTTGAACTGGTGCCATGGGTAGCGTCGGATTGCCGCTTGTACGATGGCGGGCTCTTCTGCGCGAATGCGATCCATTTGCGTTGGATTTGCGCGTCCAGCGATACCCTCTTTGCCGAACAAGAAGGCGTTGTTGCTTTGCGGAATTGGACGGTCGCGATACAGTTCGCATATCGCGAACTTTCGCTGCGGACACTGCTCATTCAGGTACCACAGTGCCGGTCCGTCCTCGATGGACCGGGCCAGCGCGAACGGATAGTGTTTGGGGGTAAGGCTCACTTCGCCAAACCCGATCAATGACATGGTGGCATTCGCGGCCAACCCGATCAGCAATGGCGCTGTGATCCAGCCCCAGCGGCCGGGCATCTCACGGTTACTCGGCTTCAAGAAGCGATTGGCGATGAGCACCAGGACGGCGGTGGCTAACATACCGATTGCCAGCAAGACGTGGCTGGCGTGTCCGGTGATCGCCGCAACGACGACGGCCCCCATCAGGTAGGTCTCTCGAGTGCGGAGTTGGTCGGCCTGGAAAATGAGGAGCAAGGCCGCCAGGATCATCAGACCGGCAAAGACGTCGGGCGTTGCCAGGGTGGTAAAGATTGGCAACGAAGTGAGCAGGCCGACCCCGAACAGAGCCGCCATCGTGCCATAGTGTTCAAGTATGCCGTTTGCCCGCGCGAATATCAGCAAAACCAACAAGACCAGAACACCCTGTGCCAAGACCAAGGGCAGAAGGTTGGTTCTGAATGAAAGGAAATAGGTTGCGATGCTGTAGCTTATCGACCTTAACCCATTGACGGAACCCTGGTCCATCCTCGGAAGTGTGTCCGTTGCGGTGGTTGCAGTGTCCCGATGTAGGTCGGTGATCTCGTCGAGTTTACGATGCGCGAACTTTACCGCAACGACACCACCGCGATAATAGCCCGACGAGTCCGAGAAGTATCCTGCGCTTCCGTAGATCAGGACGGGCCACAACAGCGTCATGAGCAGGAGCGCTGGGAAGGTGTAGGTTCTTATTCGAGACATGCGCTCGAAACCTCATGTGCTGAACAAGGGAAGTGCGCGCGGGTAAAGCGTGGAGTCTACTTGCAGCATCGTCGGTCATGACGCAACCGTACCACACCGAATATCTAGACGATCATGATGGTCAAGCAGAAGTATAGGTCTTTATACCTATAATAACCTATTTTAATTAGATCCATGTCTGCCCTAATTCACTTCCGTAGGTGACTTATCTAATCGCAAATTCGCGTACATAGAGGACTCAAGTGGACATCTCACGTCTATGTCGCGAGGGCCTGTATGAAATATGTCGTAACCGGCGGGGCCGGTTTTATTGGCTCGCACTTGTGCGTTCGACTGATATCAGAGGGGCATAGCGTCTGGTGTGTTGATGACCTCAGCACTGGAACTCTGGACAATCTATCGCAAATCATCGGCAACGACCGCTTTCGCTTCATCCCGCACGACATTCGCGATCCGCTGCCTGAGATGATCGCCGATGCAATCTACAATTTGGCCTGCCCTGCATCGCCGCCGGCGTACCAGAGCGATGCCGTCGGAACGATGCGCACCAACATCCTCGGTGTGCTGAACGTCCTCGATCTGGCGCAGCAGCACGGTGCTGTCATGCTGCAAGCATCGACGAGCGAGGTCTATGGTGACGCGGAAGTGCATCCGCAGCCCGAAAGTTATGTCGGCGCAGTCAGCATCACCGGCCCGCGCGCCTGCTACGACGAAGGCAAGCGTGCCGCAGAGACGCTATGCTATGATCATCATCGACAATTTGGCACGCGGATCCGCGTCGCGCGGCTGTTCAACACATATGGTCCGAACATGCGGCCCGATGATGGGCGAGTGGTATCCAACCTCATCGTTCAGGCTTTGCAAGGCGAGCCGCTGACGATCTATGGCGCCGGCGCTCAGACCCGATCCTTCTGTTATATCACCGATATGGTCGAAGCGCTGGTGCGGCTGATGGATGCACCGGGAGATTGTGTCGGACCGGTGAACCTGGGCAACCAGGGCGAGTTCACGGTGCGAGAGTTGGCGGAACTCGTGCTGCAGAAGACGGGATCCGCATCCAGCATTACGCATCTGCCGCTGCCAATGGACGACCCGCGAGTGCGTCGCCCTGACACGACACTCGCGTACAAGTTGCTGAACTGGCAAGCAGTTACGCCGCTCGACGTCGGGCTGGACCATACCATAGCCTATTATCGGGCTTGGCATGAAGGGCAGTTGCTGCCGCGTGACAAGCCGCAGGTCTCGACCAACGTCGTTGCGATTATAGGCGGCGGGCCGGCAGGACTGACCGCTGCTTACGAGTTGCAAAAGCTGAGCGGTCCATATCAGCCGATCGTTCTGGAGGCCTCCGACATGGTCGGCGGCATCTCTCGCACTGAAAGCTACAAGGGATATCGGTTCGACATCGGCGGACACCGCTTCTTTTCGAAAGTGTCGTCGGTGACGCAGATGTGGCACGAAGTACTGGGCAAGGATTTCATTCGCCGCCCCCGACTAAGCCGCATATATTACCGTGGCAGGTACTACAGCTACCCGATCAAGATGTTCAACGCCTTGTCCAACTTGGGGCCATACGAAAGCGTTCGTATCCTGGGCAGCTACATCAAGTGGAAGGTCGTGCCGCACAAGGTCGAGGACAGCTTCGAACAATGGGTCACAAACCGCTTCGGCGGTCGCCTGTTCTCACACTTTTTCAAGTCTTACACCGAGAAGGTCTGGGGCATTCCCTGTACCGAGATCCGGTCTGACTGGGCGGCGCAGCGGATCAAGAACCTGTCTTTGCGCAAGACGGTGCTGAACGCCATCTCCAAGACCAACGACGTGACCAGCCTGATCGAAGAGTTCGATTATCCGCGCCTCGGACCGGGGATGATGTGGGAGGCTGTTCGCGACAAGGTGCGTGCACAAAGTGGCGAGGTGCGGATGCTGTCGTCGGTGGCGCGGGTCCGTCACGACGAGGCAAGGGTTACGGCGGTCGACATCATTCAGCGATCACCCGCTGGCGACTCGCATTATCGCATGGACGCGGATCACGTGATCTCGTCCATGCCGCTAGGCGAACTGGTGCTCGCGATGGATCCACCCGCGCCGGCGCCGATCCAGGCTGCAGCGCGGCGGCTGAAATATCGCGACTTCCTGATCGTCGCACTGATCCTGGACTCGGCAGAACCGTTTCCGGACAACTGGGTCTATATCCATAGTCCTGACGTTCAGGTCGGGCGTATCCAGAACTTTCGGTCCTGGTCGCCAGGAATGATCCCGAACGATACCAGCTCCAGTATCGGCATGGAATTCTTCTGTCAGGAAGGCGATGCCTTGTGGGCCTCTGACGATGCGGACCTGATTGCGCAGGCCACTCGCGAGTTCGCGCACCTCAAGCTGGCACCATCGGCACGGGTGATCGACGGACATGTTATCCGCCAGCCAAAGGCATACCCGGTCTATGACTTCGACTTCGCAGAATCACTGGTGCTGATCCGCGGCTGGCTGTCCGGGCTCAGCAACCTGCAGGTCGTCGGCCGCAACGGCATGCATCGATACAACAACCAGGATCACTCGATGCTGACGGCGATGTTGGCAGCCCGAAACATACTTGGCGAAGATCACGACTTGTGGAGCGTCAATGTAGAGCAGGAATATCATGAGATCATCGAGACCTCTACCGATGTCGACGCACGCGCCGGTTCGGCCTTTGGACGTAGCGCCCGTTTCTTCGGCAACGGTCGCCGCGTTGGTGCCAGCGCGTAACGCCGGCGCTACGCTCGATGCCTGCCTATCAGCGATCGCGCAGCAGACGCTGGCGCCCGACAGCATCACGGTATTCGATGATGGATCGTCTGACGACACGGCCGCCATCGCCGGCAGTCACGGGGTTGAGTTGCTGTGTCACACCGGCTTGCCGCTCGGCCCTGCGGAAGGGCGTAATCGCGCCGCCGCGATATGCGACGAGGATTTCCTGCTGTTCGTCGATGCCGATGTCGTGCTCGCGCCTACGGCACTGGCGCACTTGATGATCGCGATGGCTGAACCGGGCGTGGTTGCGGCGTTCGGGTCCTATGATGACACACCCCCGGCGCGGCGGATGAGCAGCATCTATGCTAACTTGCGCCACCATCACGTGCACCAAACCAGCGAGCGCGAGGCGGCGACTTTCTGGACCGGCATCGGCATCGTGCAGCGCCAGCGATTTCTGCAGCTGGGCGGCTTCGACGCGGTGATGTTTCCGGTGCCCAGCATCGAGGATGTCGAACTGGGCGGCCGGATCGTGGCGTCCGGCGGGCGGATACTGCTGGTGCCGGAGGCGCAGGGTAAGCACTGTAAGGACTGGCGGCTATTGCAGCTGTGGCATTCGGACATCGTGCGCCGCGCAATGCCCTGGTCGCGGCTGATCATCGCCGGCACGGCGTCGTCGAGCCCGCTAAACCTGTCCACACGCGAACGGGCGAAGGCGGCACTGGCAGGTGTCGCTGCGCTGACGGTTATCGTGTCCGCATGGCTGCCCATCCTGCTGGTCGCCGCAGCAGCGACCGCAGCTATTTATGTCGTCATGAACCGCCGATTCCTGTCGCTCGTCAGGCGACGTGCGGGAGCGCGCGCGATGCTCGCCGCGGCGGCGCTTCATGGTTGCTACCACCTCTATGCCACCCTGACATTCGTGGTGCTGAGGGCGGGGTCGCTGGTTGGCCTCGGCAACTCACGCAACTGCGCGACACACTCAGGTTCCGCCGAAGGGGTTGGGCAACCATGAAGATACTCGTAACCGGCAGCAACGGCTTGGTCGGGCGTGAACTCGTGCGGCGGCTGCGCGATGATGGCCATCATGTCGAGGGGTTCGACCTGTTCCCCCCCGCAAACGAGCCCGCTCGCGACATTCGCGATGTCGAGGCGCTGCGAGGCGCGATCGCGGGTTGCGACGGGGTCTATCATTTGGCCGCAGTTTCACGCGTCGGCTGGGGAGAGGCAGATCCGGATGCCTGCGCGCAGGTCAATGTCGACGCGACCGCGCTCCTCGTGGCCGAGATGGCCGCCGCAGGTGCGCCGTGGCTGGTGTTTGCCAGTTCGCGAGAGGTTTACGGCGACCCCGACGTTGCGCTTGTGCAGGAAAGCGCGCCGATCGCTCCGGTCAACGCCTATGGCCGCTCGAAAGCGGATGCCGAGAAGGTGGTGGACGCAGCCCGAGCCCGCGGTCTTCGCGCCAGCATTGTGCGACTGTCGAACGTGTATGGCACGGTGAACGATCACCCCGACCGGGCGGTGCCTGCCTTGTTGTGGCGTGCGCTGCACGGCCTGCAGATCGAGCTGACGGGTGCTGCGACTTACTTCGACTTCGTCCATGTCGACGATTCGGTCGAAGGACTGGTGCGCGCAGGTGACCGGTTGGCAAAAGGCTCGGCAGCGGTGCCGACGGTGCATCTGGCCACCGGCGTCGCGACCAGTTTGGAAACCCTCGCAAAGGCCGTCATCAAGCTGTGCGGGTCGCCTTCCGCCGTTCGGCTCGTGCCGGCACGCACCTTCGACGTTTCGGGCTTCTGCGGTGATCCGACGCAGGCCGGTCATGTGCTCGACTGGCGAGCGAAGGTCACGCTGGATGAAGGGCTGGCGCGGTTGCGCGCAGCCATGATTGCCCGTGGCAGCGCCTTGACGGTGCCGCTGCGACCAGCGGTCCTGCCATGATCGCAGGCCAATCGAGCGACGTCCTCGACGCGCGCCTGCCACCCGGCCTGGCTACGCTCGTGCTCGCGGTGGGGCTGGTCTATGCAGTGCTCGAAAGCCTGATCCTGATCACGTTCATCCCGTTGGTGCGCAGCCTGATCGGGCAAGTGGACGGCGATTGGACGCGCTTTTCCGCGCTGCTGTGGCTGGGACGACAAGGAACTTCGTTCATTCTGGCGACGCTCTGCGTCCTGGTGGTCGCCAAGATCGGCTGCTCGCTGCTGCGGAGCTACCTGACCGAGCGGGTGGAGGGACAGACGGCGCACGCGCTGCGCCACCGGATCATGGAACTGACGCTGGCATCCTCGATCGAGCGGTCGGGAGGGCATGATCAGGCCGATATCCTGACGATCCTCTCGGACAGCTCGTGGAAGGTCGCTGCTGCGATGGGGCACCAGCTGGAAGTCGTGTCGGCGATTGCGATCGGATTGGTGCTGCTGGTGACGATGGTGCTTATCTCGCCACCGCTTAGCGTCGTCGCGATCGTTCTGTTGGGCATCACCGCGCTCGCGATGCGTGCCGCGACCGATGCGGCCGATCGCAACGGTCGCGCGGTCGTGGCCGACAACAAGGCGCTGGGCGCGCGCATGCTCGAGAACATCAATGCGCTGCAGATGATCCGCATCTTCGGCAATGAAAGGTATGAGCTCGATCGCTTCTCGCAAACGTCCGGGGCGCTGACAGACCGAGTGCTGCGATTGCACCTGCTATGGGCGCTGCCGGGCGCGCTGACCGAGGCAGCGGTGGTCGGCGTGCTATCGGTGCTGATCCTTGCGGGAACACGGCTGGGGATCGAGGTCGGTGCGCTCGTGTCGTTTCTGTCGATCCTATTCCGCCTGCAGATCCCCGTCCGCAGCCTGATCGAGAACAAGCTGGCGCGCGACGGCCTGCGCGGATCGATCGAGGACGTGCGCCACTTCATCGACGCTGCCCGACGCCCCACTATCACAGCGGGCAAGGTACGCCTTTCAGATCCGGTCGAGGAAATCCGGTTCGAGGACGTGTGGTTCCGCTATGCCGATGATGCGCCTTGGGCTTTGCAGGGTGTCAGCTTCGTCATCGAGGCTGGCCGGATGACCGGCATCGTCGGCGGCTCTGGCGCGGGCAAGACCACCATCATGCTGTTGCTGTTCCGCTTCATCGACCCGACGCGCGGTCGCGTGCTGGTCAACGGACAGCCGTTGATGGAGTTCGAAGTCGCATCGTGGCGGTCGCAACTCGGCTTGATGGCGCAGGAAGTGCATCTGCTGGACGCCTCGATCGCCGACAATATCCGTTATGGCCGGCTCGATGCGGATCGCGCCGAGCTGGAACAGGCCGGCCATGTCGCGGGCCTGGACGATGTCGTCAGCCGGCTGGAAGCCGGTTACGACAGCCTGGTCGGCAACACCGGTTACCGCCTGTCGGGGGGGCAGCGGCAGCGGGTGGCGCTGGCCCGCGTGGTGTTGCGCAATCCTTCCGTGCTGCTGCTCGACGAAGCGACGAATGCTCTGGATGCGGAGGCGGAAATGCATATCAAGCTGGCGCTGGACAGCTTCGGCCGCGGGCGCACGGTAGTGGCGATCGCCCATCGGTTGAGCAGCCTGTCGGGAGCTGACGTCATCGTCGTGCTCGACCATGGCACCGTGGCGGAGATCGGCGCGCCTGATGTGCTGCTCAACCAGCGGGGGCGCTTTGCCGAACTGTACGAATTACAGGCGGGCGAATGGCCCAGGCAGGCGTCATGAGTTACGCAATCGTCGACATTGACGTGGGGTACATACCGGCGACGATCGCCTGTCCCGCCGACCGTACCGGACTGGGGTTGATCTTCCGGCGCGGGGAGCGGCCACTCGGTTTCGTCATGACGCCTTTGGCGCCCGGGGAAGCGATCGACCGCGAGGCGCTGCGGACGCTGGCCGGACCCGACGTGGCAGAGAGGGTGCTGGCCGTGGCATTGGAGGAGTCGTTCCCGGCTCCCGCCCCATTGACCAGGCTGCCCAGTCTGACGATCGCGATCTGCACGAAAGATCGCGCGCAGCGGCTGGCCCGCCTGTTGGAAG
>Ga0068858_100004979_pt1 | contig 13013 bp, 14 predicted proteins | sample KBSSwiS12_FD_66589 | JGI IMG/M metagenome (GOLD analysis project Ga0068858, IMG submission 66589) | Switchgrass rhizosphere microbial communities from Kellogg Biological Station, Michigan, USA - KBS Switchgrass S1-2 | ecosystem: Host-associated > Plants > Roots > Rhizosphere > Soil ... | reverse complement strand
GAGCGTCAGCTCAGGGGTGGCGTCCGATCAGGGCGAAGAACTCCTCACGGGTAGCAATCGAGTCCCGGAACTCACCGATCACCGACGACGTAACCATGGTGGAGTTCTGCTTCTCCACGCCGCGCATCATCATGCACAGGTGCCGCGCCTCAATCATCACGCCCACGCCGCGGGCGTTGATGGATTCCATGACCACGTTGGAAATCTGCTCGGTCAGGCGCTCCTGGAGCTGCAGGCGGCGGGCGTACATGTCCACCAGGCGCGCCAGCTTGCTCACGCCGAACACCTTGCCGTTGGGGATGTAGCCGATGTGGCAGCGGCCGAAGAACGGCAGCATGTGGTGCTCGCACATGCTGTAGAGCTCGATGTCCTTCACGATCACCATGCTGCTGGTGGTCTGGGTGAACAGCGCCTTGTTGATGACCTCGTCCTTGTTGGCGCGGTAGCCCGAGGTGAGGAAATCCAGCGCCTTGGCCACGCGCTTGGGGGTGTCGAGCAAGCCTTCGCGCTGCGGGTCTTCGCCGATCTCGGCCAGCAGCTCGCGCACCAGGCGAGCGATCTTGTCGGTGTCCACTGTCAAGGCAGATTCCTTTTCCTGTTATTCACGATATCCCTCCCTGCCTGGGCCGCATAGTGGGCCGAAACGCCTTGAAAATCAAGCCGGACTGGCACGGACAAGGGGCACTGAACAACTACTTGGACTGTTCGAAAGCGTAGCGCATGAACAGATGGCTGCCGCCGCGCCGCATGTCGGCGAGCCTGCCCCACAGCGGATGGCGCGGTGCGAAGGCCTTGCCCATGACCAGGCTGAGTCGCCGGTCGCCCACATCGCGCCCGGCGATCTGTGGCGCCAGGGTGAGGAACTGCTCGTTCATCATCCCTTCGGCGTAGAAGTCACCGAGCAAACGTGGACCGCCCTCCACCAGTATCCAGCTCGCTCCGTGCACCTTGCGCACGGCGTCCACGATGGCCGAGGCCGCGATGGTGGCGCCGCGCCCGCCCGAGCGCGTGCGCAGCGCCGCGATGGCCACGGTGGGCGGGGCGTTGCGCAGCCGCTTGATGCCGCCGAAGGTGGTGACGATCATGGTCGGCGTCTTGCCGGAAGCAAAGATGGGCAGGCTGAGGTCGATGGCCGCCCTTCCGCTCACCACCACGTTGAGCGGCGGCATGGTCTTGCCCAGCGCGCGGCGCAGGGTACGGTATTCACCCGCCAGCTCGGGACAGATCTCCTCGGCCGTCCACACATGGCGGCGGTCGGCGCCCAGCGTGCCCGAGCCCACCACCACCGCGTCGGCCAGAGCGCGCAGCAGCCCCATCACCATGCGGTCCTGGGCATTGAAGCCGCTGATGTCGGCGCCGCTGGCGTGGCCCTTCTCGGCCAGCGACACCACGCCATCCAGGCTGGTGACGAAATTGCTGAACACGTGCAGGCGCGAGCGCGGCGGCATGCGCATGCGGCCGTACAAGCGCGCCAGGCGCGGCGGCAGCGGCAGCACCGCGCCGCGGCGGGATTCCAGCAGCGTTTCAAGCGGGGACAGGCTGGATTTTCTTTTCATGGTTTCGCATGGTTTTGGCCAGTCAGCAGTCAGGAAAGACCCGGGCTCTTCGGTTCCGGGTTCACGCAAGTATGGTAGAAGATTTCCTCACGGTATGAGCATGCCTAGTTCCATAGCCCATGGCCTGCCCGCAGCGCCAGGGGATGCGGCGCGCCGCGCGCGCCTGCGCTCCGCGCAGGGGCTGGCGCTGGCCGCCTTGCTGGCTGCCGCCGTGCTTGCCGTCGTGGCGCGCTGGGGCCAATCGCGCTGGCCGGCCCTGGGCTACCTCGCGGCCTTCGCCGAGGCGGCCGTGGTGGGCGCGCTCGCCGACTGGTTCGCCGTGGTGGCGCTGTTCCGCCACCCGCTCGGCCTGCCACTGCCGCACACCGCCATCCTGCGCCGGAACAAGGACCGCATCGCCGACAACCTGGGCGCCTTCATCCAGGACAAGTTCCTCGCCAGCGAGCGCATCGTCGCGGTGATCGAGGAGTTCGATCCGGCCGCGCGCGCCTCGGCGTGGCTGGCCGCGCGCGGCAACGCCGAGAAGATCGGCGGCTACGCCGTCCGCGCCGTGGGCTTCGCCATCCGGGCCCTGGACGAGACGCGTGTGCAGGCTTTTCTCAACCAGTACATCACCACGCAGTTGCGCGACTTCGACCTGGTGCGCCCCAGCGCCCGCCTGCTCGACATCCTGGTGGAAGACCGCCGCTACCAGGTGCTGCTGGACGCGGCGCTGGAGCGCGCGCACGCCGCGCTATCGCAGGACGAGGTTCGCCACGCCCTGGTGGCCGCCATCGTGGAACAGATTCCCGGCAAGGCCTTCCTCGAGCCGCTGGGCCTGGACAAGCGCGCCGGCAACTACGTGCTCGACCGGCTGCTGGCGGCGCTGGCCGACCTGAGCGTGGCGGTCAAGGAAGACGCGCGTCACCCGCTGCGGCTGCAGTTCGACACCCTGATTGCCGATTTCGCGGCGCGCCTGAAGAACGATGCCGCGCTCGGGGAGCGGTTGCGGCGCTTCCAGCACGAACTCGCGCAGCACCCGCAGGTGCGCGCCTATTTCGGCGAACTGTGGGTGCGATTGCGGGCGTGGCTCATCGCGGACGTGGAGAAAGACGACTCGCGGCTGAGGGAGAAAATCACCGGCGGACTGAAAAACCTGGGCGAGCTGCTCGCCCAAGACCCGGACATGCGCGCCTGGATCAACGGCCAGGTGTTGCAGGCCGCGCCCGCCATCGTGGAGGAATACCGCCCCGGCATCGGCGCCTTCATCGCCCGCCAGGTGAAAAGCTGGAACGACGCCTACCTGGTGGAGCAGATCGAGCTCAACATCGGCCGCGACCTGCAGTACATCCGCCTCAACGGCACGCTGGTGGGCGGCATGGCCGGCCTCGCGCTCTACGCCCTCACCCAGTTGGCCGCCGCCCTGTAGTATCTGCGGCGGAAGAGCAACAAACCAAAAGGAGAAGCGCCATGCAGGACTTCAAGGGCAAGAACGCCGTCATCACCGGCGCCGGCAGCGGCATTGGCCGCGGCATGGCCATCGCTTTTGCCCGTGCGGGCATGCGCATCGTGGTGTCGGATATCGAGCGCGCGGCCGCCGAGGCCGTCGCCGGCGAGATCAACGCCGAGGGCGGCAAGGCGGTGACCGCCGTCACCGACGTGTCGCGCCTCGACAACGTGAAAGCACTTGCGGACACCGCCGCCAAGGCGTTCGGCCCGGTGCACGTCCTGTGCAACAACGCCGGCGTGATGATTCAGCGGCGCGGCACCGACGCCACCCACCAGGACTGGCTATGGGTGCTCGGCGTGAACCTGTGGGGCGTGATCCACGGCATGGAGGCGTTCCTCCCCGGCATGCGCGCCCACGGCCAGGAAGCGCACATTGTCAACACCGCCTCCATGAACGGCATTTTTCCCAGCGCCTACAGCGCCCTGTACTCCACCACCAAGTACGGCGTGCTCGGGCTCTCGGAGACCTTCGCCAACGAGCTGAAGGGCAGCAACGTGAGCATTTCCATCCTCTGCCCCGGCGCCGTGGCCACCCGCATCCAGCAAGCCGAGCGCAATCGGCCCAAGGACCTGGCGCCGTCCACGCCCGCCGGCGCGCACGAGCGGATTTCCATCTACGACGTCTCGCCGCCGCTCGACCCCGTGCTGGTGGGAGACCAGGTGCTGAACGGCATGCGCCACAAGCAGTTGCACATATTCACCGACATGAAGGTGGCGCCGTATGTGCAGGCGCGGCACGACCGGATGATGGCGGAGTTTGAGGTGCTTGCGGATTGGGAAAAACGCCGCGCCTGATTGTTGGAACAAAAAGCAAGATCATGCTCATTCGACCGTACCAGGCCGCCGACCAGCACGCCGTAGTGGCACTGTGGGAACGCTGCCAGTTAACGCGGCCCTGGAACGATCCCGTCAAGGACATTCAGCGCAAGCTCTCCGTTGAACCAGTGTCATTCCTGATCGGCGTCATCGAAGAGAGCATTGTCGCCACCATCATGGTGGGTTACGACGGGCACCGCGGCTGGGTAAATTACCTGGCGGTCGAACCTTCCCGCCAGAAATCCGGGCTGGGGCGGGCCATGATGGCGAAGGCCGAACGGCTGTTGCTGGCGCGCGGCTGTCCCAAGCTCAGTTTGCAGATTCGCACCAGCAATGCACAGGCGGTCGAGTTCTACAAGCGGCTGGGATATGCCACGGACGACGTGGTCAGCATGGGCAAGCGGCTGATCCCGGATAACTGATCAAGGAAATTCGATGCTTACAGGACATTGTCTTTGCAACGGTGTGCGCTATGAAATCCATGGCGGGTTGGACCATGTCGTGAACTGCCATTGCGAATCCTGCCGCCGCGCCCAAGGCGGTGCCTTTGCCACCAATTCGCCCATCGACGACGCGATCTTCCGCCTGGTGTCAGGCGCCGGGCTGGTGACCGAATACGAATCCTCGCCGGGCAAATTCCGCTGCTTCTGCCGCGTGTGCGGCTCGCCGCTGTGGAGCCGGCGCACGTCGCTGCCCGGCCAGCGGCGCATTCGGCTGGGGCTGCTCGACAGCGATCCCGGAAAGCGGCCGGCGGCCAATTTCTGGGTGGGCGAGAAGGCGCCTTGGTACGAAATCCGCGACGGGCTGCCTTCCTACGACGGCGATTACACGCCCGGCAAGAATTCGCCGAAGGCGTGAGGAATCAGTCGGGCCTGGCGAACTGCTCGCGCAGGTCGCGCTTCAGCACCTTGCCCACGGGGTTTCTCGGCAGCGCCTCCACGACAACCAGCCGCTCCGGCAGCTTGTACACGGCGATGCGTTTGTAGCGCAGGTAGCCGGTCAGTTCTTCAAGTTCCAATTTAGCCGATGGGTCGCGCAGCACCACCACGGCGCACACCACCTCGCCCAGGCGCGCGTCGGGCACGCCGATCACCGCCGCCTCGCGCACCTTGGGGTGGCCGTCGATGAGCGTTTCCAGTTCAGCCGGGGAGATTTTCATGCCGCCGCGGTTCACCACGTCCTTGGTGCGCGCCAGGTAGTGGTAATAGCGCGGCGTGGGGCCTTCGCCCGCGATTTCGAAGGTGTCGCCGGTGCGGTACCAGCCGTCGGCGTCGAAGGCGCGCCTGGTCTGCTCGGGATCGTTCCAGTAGCCGCTGAACACCAGCGGGCCGCGCAGGCGCAGTTCGCCGGGCTGGCCGGGCTGGGTGATCTCCTGCTCGGTGGCGGGATCGACCAGGCGCGTTTCCTGCGCATCGGCCACCCACGACGACCAGCCGATGCCCTTCACGCCGAAGCGCGGCAGGTATTCGGCGCGCGCCTCGGGGTCGGGGATGTCGCGCCCCGCGCCGAACAGCGCACAGCCCTCGGACGAACCGAAGGAGTTCCACACCGAAATGCCGTAGCGGTCGAACAGGCCGCGGATCATCCACGGCGACAGCGGCGCCGAGCCCGAGCCCACGCTGTGCAGGGCCGACAAGTCGTACTTGTCCATCAGCGCCTGGTTCTGCACCAGCAGGTTGAGCACGGCGGGCGGCGCCACGGTGTAGGCCACGCGCTCGGTGGCGAGCTGGGTGAGGAAGGTGTCGAGCTCGAACGGCTGGTGCTGCACCAGCACGCCGCCCTTCAGCAGCCAGGGGAAGAACATGCCGCCCAGCGACCCGATGTGGGTCATGGGAAAGGGATTGAGCAGCGCTTCGCCGTCGCGCAGTTCGCCGGCCTCGGCACAGGCGATGCCGGCGCACATCCAGTGGTTGTGGGTCTTGGGCACGCCCTTGGGCCGCGCCTCGGTGCCCGAGGTCCAGGTGATGGTGAACACCTCGTTGGCGTCCACGGCCGCGGCGCGCGAGGCCGCCAGCACGGCGGCGCGGTCGAGCGCGCCGTCGCGCAGATCATCTAGGGACTGCGCCTCGGTGGAAGACGGCCCCCAGGCCAGCACGCCCTTCAACCCGGAGAGCTGCTTTTTCACACCCGCCAGCATGGCCACGTGATCGTGGCCCTTGATGCGGCCGAAGGTGATCATCACGCGCGCGTCGACGAAGCCCAGCAGGTCGGTCAGCTCGTGGTCGCGGTACTGGATGGGAAAGGGGCTGATGATGAGGCCCAGCCGCGCCACCGCCAGGTACACCACGGCCAGTTCCACGCAATTGGGCAACTGCACCGCGACGATGTCGTCTTTTTTCAGGCCCAGCGCCAGGAAGCGCGCGGCCAGGCGGTCGACCATGTCGTCCAGTTCCAGCCAGTTCAGCCGCAGCGGCGCCACCCCCGTCATGGCCTGCTTGTCGGGCGGATCGACAATGGCCAGGCGCTCGCGCCCGCCCAGCACGGCGATGCGGAACAGGTCGTCCACGGTGGTGCGGCCCCACACGCCGCGGTTGGTGTAGTCGCGTATGGTTTCTGCCGAAAACGGAATCATCGTCCTGCCCCTGCGCTCAACTCAACCCTCTCAACTCAGCCCCAACAACTCAGCCCTTGCGCTCAATGTGCGAGGCCACGGTCTGCGCCACGATCTTGCCGTTGCGCACGATGAAGGTGTCGGTGCCCATGGGAATGCGGAAGCGCGGCGACTCGGCGCTCCAGACGAGGTACACCAGTTCGCCCTCGATCACCTGGCGCAGCAGCTTGAATTCCGATCCCGGCGGCAGGACCTTGGTGGCGAAGGGCTCGACCGCAGCGCGGATCTGCGCATGGCCGCGCGCGGCCCCCATGGGCGTGCACAGCACCGCGTCCTCGGCATAGTCGGCCATGACGGCGTCCATGTCGGCGCGCGCCAAGGCGTCCATGTGTCTTTGAATCAGTGCCTCGGTGCTCATGGGGCCTCCAGCTTGAATGGTGGGCGCCGCCTAGGTGCTGCCTTCGATTCGCAGCAAGGCGCTCATCGCCCCTAAACGCACTCAATCACCGTGGCCACGGCCACGCCGGCCGCGCCGCAAATGGCCACCACGCCGTAGCGCTCGTTGCGACGCTCCAGTTCGTCCAGCAGCGTGCCCAGCAGCGAGCCGCCGGTGGCGCCCATGGCGTGCCCCAGGGCGATGGCGCCGCCGTTGACGTTCAGCCGGTCCGCGCCGATACCCAGCGCCTTGCGGTAATGCAGCATGAGCGCCGCGAACGATTCGTTCACCTCGAACAGCGCAATGTCACCGGGCTTCAGCCCGGCGCGCGCCAGGGCGCGTTGGGTGGCGTCGGCCGCGCCGGTGAGCTGCAGCACCGGGTCGATGCTCACGTCCGAGGTGGCGAGGATGCGCGCGCGCGGCTTGAGGCCGGCCCGTTTGACCGCCGCTTCCGACCCCACCAGCACGGCCGAGGCGCCGTCGGCCATGGCGGGCGAGTTGCCCGCGTGGTGCACGTGCTGGATGTCACCGGCGATGTTGAAATGCTTTTGCATGAAGGCATCGGGGCCGGCCTTGCCCATGTCGGCAAAGGCCGGCGCGATGGCGGACAGGCTTTCCAGCGTGGTGCCCGGCCGGATGGTCTCATCGGCCTCCAGCAGCGCGGCGCCGTCCTGCCCTCTCACCGCCACGAGGGATCGCTTGAACCAACCGGCTTCGCGCGCCGCGGCCGCGCGCCGCTGCGACTCGGCCGCGTATTCGTCGCAGGCCTGGCGGGTGAAGCCGTGCAGCGTGGCCACGGCATCGGCCGCGAGGCCCATGTGCACGGCGCGCGCCTCGCGCATGATTTCGTTGTCGAAGAACAGCGGGCCTTTGTCCGACAGCATGGGCACGCGCGACATGGATTCCACGCCGCCGCCCACGGCCAGCGCGTCGTTGTACTCGGCCTGCAGCGCGGCGAAGTGCACGGCCGAGAGGCCCGAGGCGCAGTAGCGGTTGATGGTCACGGCCGACACGGAGTCGGCCCAGCCGGCCACCAGCACGCCCACCTTGCCGATGCCCGTGCCCTGGTCGCGGGTCTGCGTGGCGCAGCCCATGACCACGTCCGACACGGTTGAGGTATCCAGCTTGTGCCGCCCGGCCAGCGCCGACAGGGTCTGCGACAGCAGGTGCGCCGGCTTCACGCCGGCCAGCCGGCCCTTCTCGTTGCCGCGGCCACGCGGCGTGCGCACGGCATCGACGATGAGCGCCGTCATGGCTAAACCGAGGAGCGCACGCCCACCACGAAGCTCGCGATGGTGGTGCAGCTTCCGCCGATGTTGAGGGTGGCGAAGGTCTTGGCGCCTTCCACCTGCATGTCCCCGGCCTGGCCGGTCACCTGCTTGGCCGCGTCCAGCAGCATGCGCGCGCCGGTGGCGCCCACGGGATGGCCCAGGCCGATCAGGCCGCCCGACGGATTCATGGGAATGCGCCCGCCCGGCTCGATGTCGCCCGCCTCCACCGCCTTCCAGGACTCGCCGGGCGCGGTGATGCCGAAATGGTCGATGGCCATGTATTCGGTGGTGGTGAAGCAGTCGTGGGTCTCGATACCGTCGAGGTCGTCGATGCCGCTTATGTCGGCGCGCTTCCAGGCGTCGGTGATGGTGTCGCGCACGTGCGGGAAAATGTAGGGCGAGCCCGATGTCTTGGAGCGCTTGATCTTGTCCTCGTACAAGAGGCTGGCGGTGCGGTGGCCCCAACCGAGGATGCGCGGCAACTGTTCCAGTTTCCCGCCGCGGCGCCTGGCGTACTCGGCGGCGAAGCGCTCCGAGGCCAGGATGACGGCGGCCGCGCCGTCGCTCACCTGCCCGCAGTCCATGCGCCGGATGCGGCCCTCGATGACGGGATTGGCCTCGTCGTCGGCAGTGAAGCTCTTGTCCGTGAACTGCCACTTGCGCGACTGGGCGTTGGGATTGCGCCGCGCGTTCATGTAGTTGATTTCGGCGATGCGCATGAGGTGTTCGTACTTGAGGCCGAAGCGGCCGTCATACTCCTCGCCCAGGCGGCTGAAAATGTACGGCCACATGAAGCGGCAGTCCTGCCCCTCGTGGCCGATCCAGGCCGCGGCGTTCTGGTTGGACGAGCCCTGGTCGCCGCCCAGGTTGCGCAGTTCTTCAGCGCCCAGCACCAGCGCGCAGTCGTAGCGCCCGGCCTCGATCTCGGCCATGGCGGCGAGCGCGGCCATGGAGGAGGAGGCGCAGGCCGCCTCGTGGCGCGACGCCGGCACGCCGTACAGCTCGGGCACCACCGCGGCCACCATGCCCCCGAGGTGCGCCTGCTGGCGCTGCAGCTCGCCGAAGGCGTTGCCCACGTGGATGGTGCCGATGTCCTTGGCCGGCATGTCGCAGGCCGCGAGCGCGCCCTGCGTGGTCTCGCGAATCATGTCGGAAATGTCCTGGCCGTTGCGCGACCAGGTCTTGGAAAAATCGGTCTGGGTTCCGCCCAGGATGTACACCGCTGTGCTCATGCCGCGCTCCTCGAGGCTTGCGGCGCCGCCTGGAACCCGGCCAGACGCGCTTTCGCCGCGTTGTATTCGGTTTCGATCTCGTCCACGATATTGGCCACCGGCTGGACGGCCTTGACCCGGCCGATGCCCTGTCCCGCCGCCCACAGGTCGCGCCAGCGCTTGGCGCCGTCACGGTCGCCGTCGTAGTTGCGCGTCGGGGCCGCCGGCATATTGTCCGGATCGTAGCCGTTGGCGCGCAACGACGGCTTGAGCCAAATGGCTGCCGTACCGGTAATCCCGGCGCTGATGATGAGGTCTTCCACGCTGGACTGGGTAACCATGTCCTTGTAGCCGGGCACGGCGATGCTTTCTTCGGTGGCGATGAAACGCGTGCCCATGTAAATCAGGTCGGCGCCCGCGGCGATGGCTCCCGCCACGCCCCAGCCGTCGGCGATGCCGCCGCCCACGATGACGAAGCCGTCGAAGAACTCGCGCACTGCCGAGATGAAGGCAAAGGGCGACAGCGTGCCGGTATGGCCGCCCGCTCCCGCCGACACGCAGGCCATGCCGTCCACGCCGGCTTCGGCGGCCTTGGCCGCCAGCTTGATGGAGATGACGTCGCCGAACACCAGTCCGCCGTAGGAATGCACCACCTCGATGGCGGGCTTGGGGCTGCCCAGCGCGGTAATGACAATGGGCGGCTTGTAGCGCGCGATGAGCTCCAGATCCTTGGCCAGGCGCGGATTGGACGAATGCGTCACCAGGTTGGCCGCCCACGGGCCGATGACGGCCTTGGGATTGCGCTCGCGCGCCGCGGCCAGGCCGTCGACGATGCGCGCCATCCAGCCGTCCAACTCCTCGACGGTGCGGGTGTTGGGCGTGGGAAAGGCGCCGACGATGCCCGAGGTGCAGGCGGCCAGCACCAGGTCGGGACCTGAGACCAGGAACATGGGCGCGGCCACCAGGGGCAGGCGCAGGGCGTGGGGAAAAGAGCGGGCGAGTCTCATGGCAGGCGTCAACGCCGGTTCGCGGAAATCAATCGACATTGGGCACCAGGGTGAGCGAGCGCCCCAGGAAGCGCTCGGTTTTCTTGGGATCGCGGGCCAGGCGGGCGCGCAGGTCCACGGCCATGGGATCGGCGTCCACCTCCTCCTCGCGGCGCTGCAGGGAGGCGAGCGTGGCGCGCGCGGTGTATTGCGGCGTTACCTTTTCCACGCCCTTCACGTCGTCGGCCATGCGCGTGTCCACCGAACCGACGAAAATGGCGGACACGAACGTGCCCTGCCCCGCCAGTTCGGCGCGCACGCCCTGGGTGAGCGAATAGGCCGCGGCCTTGGTGGGGCAATAAGTGCCGAGCACGGGCAGGTTGCACAGCGCCCCCGCCGACAGGATGTTGACAATGGCGCCGCCGCCGTTGGCCTTCAGCACGGGCGCGAAGGCGCGGCACATGCGCAGAATGCCGAAGTAGTTGACGTCCATTTCGGCCTGGGCCGTGGCGATGGTCTTGGAGCCGATGAGACGGCGGCCGTACTGCGACAGGCCGGCGTTGTTTATGACCAGGCTCACATCGCGGCATTGCTCGGCCGCATTGGCGACTTGCACATCCTTGGTGACATCCAGCGCCACAGCAACCACCTTGCCCGCGCCCTCTTTGACCAGGTGCGCGGCGTCGTTGGCATTGCGGCACCCGGCGTACACCTTGGCCGCGCCCATGGTGACGAGTTCGCGCACCAGCGCTTCGCCGATGCCGCGGTTGGCGCCCGTGACAATCGCTACGGAATTTTCCACTTTCATGCGATATACCTATGCAGCCAGTTGCTTTTCCAGGGTGGCGTAGTCGAAGTAATCACGCCAGCCGATGATCTTGCCATCCTTGAACTCGAACACGCCCACATAGGGCAAGGCCACCTTCTTGCCCTTGCGCTCGTAGTTCTCGATGCCCTCGTGGAACACCACGTTGCCGGACTGGACGATGTTGCGCAGGTCGACGTGGATGTTGGCCATGCCGCGGCCGAACTTGGTCATGAAGGCGGCAATGGTGTCCTTGCCGCGCATGATGTCGGTGAAGGGCATGTTCTGGTACACCACTTCGTCGTGCACCAGGGCAAGCACGGCGGGGTGATCCTGCTTGGCCCAGGCGGAAAAGAACTGCCTTGCCACTGCGATGTAGTCGGGTTGATTGGCCATGATCAACGTCCAGTAAATTTAGGTGTGCGTTTCTCGAAAAAGGCTGAAATGGCTTCCTTGGCATCCTCGCTGCGCAACACCCGCACTTGGTTCAATGCCTCGAAGCCCATCATTTCCGCGGCGGTCTTGGTCTCGGACGCGTTGAGGTTGGCTTTGATGTAGCGGTACGCCAAGGGCGGACCGTCTGCCAAGCGCCTTGCAAAGGCCATGGTTTCCTTCTCCAGGTCGGCGTCCGGCACGACCCTGTTGACCAGCCCGATTTTCAATGCCTCGTCCGCGGGCACGCGGTCGGCGAAGAAGAACATTTCGCGCGCCTTGGCCGTGCCAACCAGACGCGGAAGGTAGTAGCTCACCCCCAGTTCGCCGGAAATCCCGATGCGCGCGAACGCCGTGGAGAAGAAGGCCGTGTCGGACACGATCCTGAAATCGCTGGCCGCCGCCAGGGCAACGGACGCGCCCACGCAAGCCCCGCGCACCATGGCGATGGTGGGCTTGGCCATTTCATGCAGCAGCAACGGCCCTTCGCTGGCCCGCCGCGTGCGCTCGGCGGACGTATCGATGTCGTTCCAGACCGGATCCTTCCTGTATTTGACCCAGTCCGGGTCGCGCTCGTCGATGGCGTCGAATTCCTTGATGTCGCCGCCGGCGCAGAAGGCGCGACCCGCGCCGGTGAGCACCACGGCGCGCACGTCGGGATTCGCGGCGGCCTCGCGCAGCCGGTCGTTCAGGATGCGCGTCATGGTGATGGTGAGGCCGTTCAGGGACTGCGGTCGGTTCAGCGTCACCGTGAGGATGCCCTCTTCCAGGCGCGTCAGGATATCGTTGTTGGATGCGTCCATGGTGGTCAGGTTTTCCTGGGTGGCCAGGGGACGAAGGCGCTGGTGCGCCGGATGTAGTCCTCGTAGCCGGGGTTCTTCTTGCCCAGGCGCCGCTCCAGCAGGTTGGCGCCCATGGGACCGATGATGACGTAGGACAGGAGCAGCGGCGCGATGATGGTGGCGTAGCCCGCCGCGCCCACGTCGCAGGCCATCAGCCACAGGCCCCACTGCACCATCATTTCACCGAAATAGTTGGGATGGCGCGAGTAGTGCCACAGCCCGCGGTCCATGACCACGCCCTGCTGAGTGCGCGCGGCGCGAAAGCGCGACATCTGCCAGTCGGCGGTGGCTTCGATGATGATCCCTGCGCCGGCCAGCACCGCTCCGATCCATAGCAGCGGCCCGGACAGCGCCGGGGCCGGCGCGACAATGGCCACCACCAGCGGCAGGGTGCACACGAACATGGCGACGCCCTGCATGCCGAACACGGCGCGCAGGCTGTACCAGGTGTAGTTCTTGCCCTGGTCGGTGACGTGCTTGCGCAACCGGGCGTAGCGCTTGTCCTCTGCCCCCCAGTTGCGCGTGCCGATGTACAACCCCAGGCGCAGCCCCCAGATTGTCGCGGCGGCCAACACCACTTCCGAGCGCAGCGTGCCCGACCCGGCGGAAAACCATGCCA
>Ga0068858_100004978_pt1 | contig 13014 bp, 5 predicted proteins | sample KBSSwiS12_FD_66589 | JGI IMG/M metagenome (GOLD analysis project Ga0068858, IMG submission 66589) | Switchgrass rhizosphere microbial communities from Kellogg Biological Station, Michigan, USA - KBS Switchgrass S1-2 | ecosystem: Host-associated > Plants > Roots > Rhizosphere > Soil ... | reverse complement strand
TCGATCCGGGCTTCCCGACGGGCGCGAGCATCAACTCCTCGACCGGCGTGTTCACCTTCACGCCCACGGCGGGTCAGACGGGAACCCAGATGGTCACCGTTCGCGTGACCGACAACGCGGATCCGTCGTGCAGCGACTTCGAGACGATCTCGATCACGGTCAATCCGGCCGGCAACAACTGCCCGGTCCTGACCGCGATCGGCAACCGCACCGTGACGGTGGGCAATCTCCTCACGTTCACCGCGACGGCGACCGACGCGGATGCCGGCCAGACCCTCACCTTCTCGCTCGATCCGGGCTTCCCGACGGGCGCGAGCATCAACTCCTCGACCGGCGTGTTCACCTTCACACCCACGGCGGGCCAGACTGGAACGCAGATGGTCACCGTTCGCGTGACCGACAACGCGGATCCGTCGTGCAGCGATTTCGAGACGATCTCGATCACGGTCAATCCGGCTGGCAACAATTGCCCGGTCTTGACGCCGATCGGCAACAAGACGGTCATCGAAGGGCAGCTCCTGACCTTCACCGCGGCGGCCACGGACGCGGACGCCGGCCAGACGCTCACCTTCTCGCTCGACCCGGGCTTCCCGACGGGCGCGAGCATCAACTCCTCGACCGGCGTCTTCACCTTCACGCCCACGTCGGGGCAGGTGGGGACGCAGACGGTCACGGTCCGCGTGACGGACAATGCGGACCCGTCCTGCAGTGACTTCGAGACGATCACGATCCTGGTCAACGAGGCCGGCGAAAACTGCCCGGTCCTGACCTCGATCGGCAACAGGACCGTCACCGAAGGGCAGCTCCTGACGTTCACCGCGACGGCGACGAGCCCGGACAATTTCCCGGTCATCTTCTCGCTCGACGCGGGCGCTCCGACGGGAGCCAGCATCAACCCGACCACGGGCGTGTTCAGCTTCACGCCGACCCTCGATCAGGGTCCCGGCACGTACACGATCACGGTCCGCGCGACCACGGCGTGCGCCAATCCGTGCAGCGACACCGAGACCATCACGGTCACGGTGCTCGACTCGGGTAGCCAGAACAGCTGCCCGGTGCTGAACGTGATCGGCAACCGCACGGTCACGGTGGGCTCGCAGCTCAGCTTCGTCGCGACGGCGACGGACGCGGACGCGGGCCAGGTCCTCACCTTCTCGCTCGACCCGGGCGCTCCGACCGGTGCGTCCATCAATTCGTCGACGGGCGCCTTCACCTGGACGCCTTCGGCGGGGACGACCCCCGGCACGTTCCCCATCACGGTGCGCGTGACGGACAACGCCGATCCTTCGTGCAGCGACTTCGAGAGCATCGTGGTCACGGTCAACCCGGCGCAGAACCAGTGCCCGGTGCTCGACGCGATCGGGAACCACACGGTCAACGAAGGGCAGCTGCTCACCTTCACCGCCCACGCCGTCGATCCGGACGGTCAGATCGTGATCTATTCGCTCGATACGGGGGCACCCTCCGGCGCGATGATCGATCCGATCACGGGCGTCTTCACGTGGACCCCGAACGGCACGCAGGGGACCAACACGTATCCGATCACCATTCGTGCGACGGACGCGTGCAACAACCCGTGCAGCGACTTCGAGACGATCCAGGTCACGGTCAACGACGTGGCGGGCCAGAACAACTGCCCGGTGCTCTCGTCGATCGGCAACCGGACGATCACCGAAGGCAACATGCTGAGCTTCACCGCGACGGCGACGGACGCCGACGCCGGCCAGACGCTCACGTTCTCGCTCGATCCGGGCGCTCCGTCCGGCACGAGCATCAACTCCTCGACGGGCGCCTTCACCTGGACGCCGACCTCGGACCAGGGGCCGGGCACGTTCTCGATCACGGTGCGCGTCACGGACAACGCCGATCCGTCGTGCAGTGACTTCGAGACCATCCAGGTCACGGTCAACGACGCCCAGAATCAGTGCCCGATCCTGTCGTCCGTCGGGAACCGCACCGTGACGGAAGGCCAGCTCCTGACCTTCACGGCCACGGCGACGGATCCGGATGGGCATCCGGTGATTTTCTCGCTCGACTCGGGAGCTCCCGCGGGCGCGATGATCGACCCGTTCACGGGCATCTTCAGCTTCACCCCGACGTCCGCCCAGGGGCCGAACACGTACAACGTCACGGTGCGCGTGACCGACGCGTGCGCGAATCCCTGCAGCGACTTCGAGACGATCCAGATCACGGTGCTGGATGCCGGTGGCAGCAACGCCTGCCCGGTGCTCACCACCATCGGCAACCGCACCGTCACCCAGGGCTCGCAGCTCACCTTCACCGCGACGGCGACCGACGCCGACGCCGGCCAGACGCTCACCTTCTCGCTCGATCCAGGCGCACCGCAGGGCGCGACGATCAACTCGTCGACCGGCGCGTTCACGTGGACGCCGACCTCGTCGGGTGCGTTTGCCATGACGGTTCGAGTGACGGACAACGGGAATCCGTCGTGCAGTGATTTCGAGACGATCCAGGTCTCGGTCACCGGCGAAAACGGCAACTCCTGCCCGGTGCTCAACGCGATTGGCGACCGGACCATCAACGAGGGTTCGGAGATGAACTTCACCGCGACGGCGACGGATGCCGACGCGGGTCAGACGCTCACGTTCTCGCTCGATCCGGGCGCTCCTTCGGGCGCGACCATCGGCTCGAACACGGGCAACTTCACCTGGACGCCGGTTGGGGCGGGGACGTTCCCGATCACGGTTCGGGTGACGGACAACGCGAGCACGCCGTGCAGCGACTCCGAGACGATCATGGTCACGGTCCTCTCGAGCGGCGGCAGCACGTTCCGGGTCAGCGCCTTCTTCCAGGGTGGCGACAAGACGACCCGGCTGTGGACGGGCAAGGCCCACACCTGCCTGCGCGTCGAAGTCGTGGGCACGGGCGTGGATGCTTCGATGATCGACCTGAATACGCTCGTTCTGACCTACAACGGCCAGGACATCCGTCCGATCAGCACGGACCTGAGCCGTGACGCCAACAGGGACGGGAACGACGAGCTCGAGGCCTGCTTCTCCAAGCAGGATCTCCGCATGCTCTTCGATGGTCTGCCTTCGGGAGAGAACACGGTCACACTGGTCCTCTCGGGCCAGCTGACGACCGGTCAGCCGTTCTCGACCTCGGTCGACCATGAAGTCGTCGTGCGTGAAGCCCAGATTGGGCGTGGCGGTGACCACGGCCAGAGCGGCGACCACGGCAACGGCGGCGACAAGGGCAACGGCGGCGACAAGGGCAACGTCGGCAACCAGGGCAATGGCGGCGGCGGCGACCAGGGTGAAGACGACGACAACACGGACGTCGCCGACAACTCCGGGAACGGCAACGGCCAGGGCAACGGGAACGGTCACGGAAACGGCGGAAACGACAAGGGTAACGGCCACGGGCATCACGCCTTGGCCAAGCCGAACCCGCTCAATCCGTCCACCGTTCTCGAGTTCAGCGTGGCGAAGACGGGACCGGTTCGCGTGCAGATCTTCAATGCCGCGGGCCGTCTCGTGAAGGCGCTCTACGAAGGGACCCTTCAGGAAGGGCGGAACACGCTCGGGTGGGACGGCTCCACGTCCACCGGCTCCCGCGTCGCGTCCGGCATGTACTACTTCCGGATCGTGACGGCGGAAACGAGCGAGGTCGTCCGGGTGACGGTCCTCAAGTAGCGTCGCAGTCGCAAGAAGGAAGGGCGGGATGGCAGGCGTTGGGCCATCCCGCCCTATTGGTACGTCACTTCTGGCTTGACCTTTAATCAGCAGTGATATATAATGTTGCAGTTCTTAAGGGATCTGGCTCCGACAACGATCGCCTTGGCTAAAAAGGGTCCACGAGAACCCCCCCTCTCACCGGCAGCGGCACCGCCGGTTTCCCTCCTAGCCAAGGTAGTTCCCGATCGGAGCTTTTGTTCCGGCGCTCCCGCGCCGGGATTCGGGGCCGCGCGTCTCCGCGCGCGGCGGGGGTGTTGTCCGCGGTTCCTGTGGGTGAAGTACGTCTTTATTCGGATCGGCACCTGCTTGCCATTCCAAGGAGGCACTCGATGAGGTGGCGGTATCGCTTCTTTCTCCCCCTACTGTTGCTCTTTTTCGTCGCAGCACCGGCTTCAGCTCAGTACATGTTCCTGGATACGAACGGTGACGGAGCTCACACGTCAGCGGACGTCCTGGTATCGGGCGCCAACGCGGTCAACGTTTACCTGGACACCAACCATAACCGTGACGGCAGCGTGGCCACGTGCGACGCCGGCGGCGAACCGCTGACGCTCGGCGCCTACTACGTGAACCTGTCGGGCACGAATGTCACCTACAGCCTTCTGACGAACCAGATGGGTGCGGCCTTCGCCACGCACTTCGGCTCCAGAAATGTTGGCGACGGAACGCTGCAGGACGGCTACGGTTCTCAGGGCGCGCTTGCCGAAGGCTTGTACAAGCTCGCCTCGCTGACCATCACCACTACCGGTGCGGGTGCCTCCGTCAACATCGTGGACGTCATCCCGAGCTCACCGGTGACCGACTTCACAAACTTCGGAACTGGCCCTGGCGGTTGCTTCGGTAACGACTTCGACAACACGTACAAGCTCAACCAAGGGGGCGGCGGCACCGACTGGACCGATGTTGACGGACTCACCATGGGCGGTCCGGTCAACCAGGCTCCCGTCCTCGACGCCATCGGCAACAAGACGGTGAACGAGGGCACGCAGCTCCTCTTCGCTGCGACGGCGACCGATCCGGACGCCGGCCAGACCCTCACCTTCTCGCTCGACGCCGGCAATCCGGCCGGCTCGTCCATCACCTCGACCGGCACATTCACCTGGACGCCGACCGAGGCGCAGGGCCCGGGCACGTACCCGATCACGGTCCGCGTCACGGACAACGGCACCCCGTCTCTCAGCGACTTCGAGACGATCAACGTCACGGTCAACGAGGTGAATCAGGCGCCGGTTCTCGCGGCGATCGGCGACAAGACGGTGAACCAGGGAGGGACCCTCTCCTTCACCGCCACCGCGACCGACGCCGACATCCCGACCCAGTCGCTCACCTTCTCCCTCGGCGCGGGTGCGCCGGCGGGGGCGACGATCAACGCCACGACGGGCGCGTTCAGCTGGACGCCGAGCACGGGCGGAAGCTTCCCGATCACCGTGATCGTGACCGACAACGGCCCGGGCAACCTCAGCGACTCCGAGCTGATCACGGTCACCGTGCAGGCGGTCAACAGCGCGCCGACGCTCGCCGCGATCGGCAACAAGACGGTCAACGAGGGCTCGCTCCTCTCCTTCACCGCGACGGCGACCGATCCGGACGCCGGCCAGACCCTCACGTTCACGCTCGATGCCGGCGCTCCGACGGGGGCAGCGATCACCGCGGGCGGTGCTTTCACGTGGACGCCGACGGAAGCACAGGGTCCTGGGACCTATCCGATCACGATCCGCGTCTCCGACGGCAGCCTCGATGACTTCGAGACGATCAACGTCACGGTCAACGAGGTGAACGTCGCGCCGGTGCTCGACCCGATCGGCAACAAGTCGGGCGCGGTCGGCACGCCGGTGACCTTCACGGCCACGGCCACGGACGCGGACATCCCGGCGAACACGCTCACCTTCTCGCTCGGCGCGGGGGCGCCGGCGGGGGCGACGATCAACGCCACGACGGGTGCTTTCAGCTGGACCCCGAGCACGTCGGGCAGCTTCTCGGTGACCGTCATCGTCACCGACAACGGAACGCCCAATCTCACCGACACCGAGACGATCACGATCGACGTGAGCGCGACGAACGCCGCGCCGACGCTCGCCGCGATCGGCAACAAGACGGTCGACGAGGGCACGCTCCTCACCTTCACCGCGACCGCGACGGACCCGGATCTCGATGCGCTGACCTTCACGCTCGATGCCGGCGCTCCGACGGGTGCAGCGATCACCGCCGGCGGCGTCTTCACCTGGACGCCGACGGAAGCGCAGGGTCCGGGTACCTATCCGATCACCATCCGGGTTTCCGACGGCAGCCTCGATGACTTCGAGACGATCAACGTCACGGTCAACGAGGTGAACGTCGCTCCGGTTCTGAACCCGATCGGCAACCAGTCGGGCGCGGTCGGGACGCCGGTGACCTTCACGGCGACGGCCACGGACGCGGACATCCCGGCGAACACGCTCACCTTCTCGCTCGGCGCGGGCGCGCCGGCGGGGGCGACGATCAACCCGACGACGGGCGCTTTCAGCTGGACGCCGAGCTCCTCGGGCAGCTTCTCGGTGACCGTCATCGTCACCGACAACGGGTCGCCCAATCTCACCGACACCGAGACGATCACGATCGACGTGAGCGCGACGGATGCTCCGCCGGTGCTCGCCGCGATCGGCAACCAGACGGTGGATGAAGGCTCGCTCCTCAGCTTCACGGCCACGGCGACGGACGCCGACAACGATCCGCTCACCTTCACGCTCGACGCCGGCGCTCCGGCGGGGGCGGCGATCACGGCGGGCGGCGCCTTCACGTGGACCCCGACCGAAGCGCAGGGTCCGGGCGTCTATCCGATCACGGTCCGGGTTTCCGACGGCACGCTCAGTGACACCGAGACGATCAACGTCACGGTCAACGAGGTGAACCAGGATCCGGTGCTGGCACCGATCGGCGACAAGACGATCGACGAGCTCACGGCGTACGATCCGGCCCTCTTCACCGCCACGGCGACGGACGCGGATCTCCCGGCCAACACGCTGACGTTCTCGCTTGGGGCAGGCGCTCCGGCGGGTGCGGCGATCACGGCCGGCGGCGCCTTCACGTGGACGGCGACGGAAGCTCAGGGCCCGGGTGTTTATCCGATCACGATTTTGGTCTCGGATGGTATGGGCAGCGATTCCGAGACGATCAACATCACGGTCAACGAGAGGAATGACGCTCCGGTCCTCGCCAACATCCCGACGCAGTCCGGTTCGGTGGGCAATGCCATCACCTTCACCGCGATCGCGACGGACAGCGACATTCCGACCAACGACCTGACCTTCTCGCTCGACGCGGGTGCGCCGGCGGGTGCGACCATCGACCCGACGACGGGCGCCTTCTCCTGGACGCCCAGCTCGCAGGGCACCTTCACCGTCACCGTCCGCGTGACCGACAACGGCACGCCGCAGCTCGACGACTTCCAGGTCGTCACCCTCAACGTCGGCGTCGTGAACGTGGCGCCGGTCCTCGATCAGCCGAGCGACATGACGGTGAACGAGGGTCAGACGCAGACGCAGCAGCTCACCGCCAGCGACTCCAACGGCGATCCGCTCACCTACAGCCTGTCGAACGGACCGAGCTTCGTGACGGTCTCCGCGAGCGGGCTCGTGACGGTTTCGCCCGGCTTCGCTGATGCCGGGACCTATCCGGTCCTGGTCAGCGTCTCGGACGGCAGCCTCAGCGATTCCAAGACGTTCCAGGTCACGGTCATCAACGTGAACCAGTCTCCGACGGCGGACGCCGGCGGTCCGTACACGGGCACCCTCAACGTGGCGGTGAGCTTCGACGGGTCCGGCAGCTCGGATCCGGACGGCGATGCGCTCACGTACGCGTGGGACTTCGGCGACGGCAACACGGGCAGCGGGGTCAGCCCCATGCACGCGTATACGTCGACCGGCACGTTCACGGTCACTCTGACCGTGGATGACGGCAACGGCGGGACGTCCACCGACACGGCGACCGTCACGATCGCCGACTTCTTCCAGGCGAACGCGTTCTTCGTGGGCGGCAACAAGACGACGCGTCTCGCGGCCGGCAAGCCGACGACCTGCGTCCAGATCGAGTCGGTGGGTGACTCGTTCCAGATCTCCGATGTGGATCTGAGCTCGATCACCATGAACTACGCCGGCAGCTCGATCTCGGCCATCGACAGCAAGACGTCGGTCGACGGCGACAAGAACCACAACGGAGCCCAGGACATCGAAGCCTGCTTCTCGAAGGACGATCTCCGGGTTCTCTTCGCCTCGCTCGGCGGCGGCGCCCACGACGTCACGGTGACGATCGAGGGCAACCTGACCACCGGCGGCCGCTTCGTGGCCACCGTGACCATGCACGTGGTCGGCACGAAGAGCGGCGCGGTCACCGCCATGGCCTACCCGAACCCGCTCAATCCGGAGACGACGCTCGAGTTCCGGACGACGCAGGACGGGCCGGTCAAGGTCACCGTGTACGATATCCAGGGCCGTCTCGTGAAGACGCTCCAGGACGGAAACCTCCCGGCGGGCTACAACTCCGTCCGCTGGAACGGCACGACGTCGACGGGCAACCACGTCTCGTCGGGCGTGTACTACTTCAAGGTCTCGGCCGTGGAAGGTGAGACGGTCGTGAGGGTGACGGTCCTCAAGTAAGCGGGATCGAAGCCGAGCTGTTCGAGAGGGGCGGCCCTTCGGGGCCGCCCTTCTTTTGGTTCAGGGGAGGAACGCGCTTCCGAGGCGTTCAGCCGACGGTGTCGACGGAGGCGTTCCCGGCGGCCAGCACGAGGGCATGAAGGGCTTCGAGCACGGGCACGGGGCGGCTCTGCTCCGCGGCGAAGCGCAAGATCGATCCGACGATCTCCTCGATTTCCGTGCGCCGGCCGCGGGCCAGATCCTCGGCCATGGACGAGCGGTTGTCCTTCGTCTCCTCGAGGAGCGTGCGCACGAGAGGGGCCGGGTCGATCCCGGGTTCCCAGTAGCCGAGCGCGACGCCGACGTGCGCCGCCTCGCGCGCGGCGGTTTCCGCCAGGCGCGAGAGCGGCGCCGACGCGAGGAGGTCGCCATTCGTGCGGCCGACGATCGCCGACAAGGGATTCACCCCCGCGTTGAGCACGAGCTTTCGCCAGAGGACGGGGGGCGCGTGCCGGCGGGTCTCGGCGCGCAGTCCCGCGCTCTCGAAGAGCGTCGCGGCATACTCCGCCCAGCGAATCTCGGTGCCGCCCCAGGGGGCCAGGGACGTGGCGCCCGAGAGGGAAGCGAGCAGTGCGCCCGAGGCGTCGAAATAGGCGCCGAGCGCGGTGACGCCCGCGACGAGCGGGTGCTCCGCGAGTGCCCGCTCGAGGAGCTCCAGATTGCCCCAGCCGTTCTGGAGCGATGCGACGCCGATGGTCGAGGGAAGGATTCGCAGCTCGTGGGCCGCGGCCTCCGTGTCGAAGGCCTTCACGCAGAGATAGACGAGGGTCGATTCCGAGAGGTCGGCGACCCGCTCGGCCACCTGGACGCCCCAGCCCTCGCGGAGAATGGCTTCGCGCCGCTCGGCGGAGCGCACGGCCATGCGCACGCGATGCCCCGCCTTGGCGAGCTTCGCGCCGAGCAGGGAGCCGAGCGCGCCGCCCCCCACGATTCCAATCGATTCGGCCATCGCCTCCGACCCGCGATTGACAGGGCAGGGGCCGCCCCGTACCGTTTCAGCTCCTCGAAGCTTCGCCCCTTCCCCCGCATGATACCCCGAAGCAAGGATCGACCGGTGCTCGCACGCGTGCTGAGCTGCACCACGATCGGGATCGAGGGCGTCTTCGTGGCCGTCGAAGCGGACCTCGGAACCGGACTTCCCACCTTCACCATCGTCGGCCTTCCCGATCTCGCCGTGCGCGAGAGCCGCGAGCGGGTCCTCGCGGCGATCCGGAATTCGGGATTCGAGTTCCCCGCGCGGAAGATCACCATCAACCTCGCGCCGGCGCACGTCCGGAAGGAGGGGGGCCGCTTCGATCTCCCGATCGCGGTGGCGGTGCTCCTGGCGTCGGGGCAATTGCCGCGCGGCGCACCCATCGAGGACGGCGTGTTCCTGGGCGAGCTCGCGCTCGATGGCACGCTGCGCGGGGTGCGCGGCACGCTCGCGGTGCTCGCCGCCGCGCGGCGCGAAGGGCTGGGGCCCGTCTGGCTCCCTCGCGCGAACGCGGCGGAGGCGCGCGCCGTGCCGGGCGTCGGCGTTCTGCCCATCGCGTCGCTCCGCGCGGTGCGCGGCGACATCGACGAGGCCTGGGCGCCCGAGCCGCGCGAAGCGCCGGCCCCCGCGGAGCCGGAGCTCGACCTCGCCGATGTCCGGGGACAGGTCGCCCCCAAGCGCGCGCTCGAGATCGCGGCCGCGGGGGGACACAATCTCCTCATGGTTGGCCCGCCCGGCGCGGGGAAGACGATGCTCGCGCGACGGATGCCTGGGCTCTTGCCGCCGCTCGCCGACGAGGACGCGATCCAGGTGAGCACGATCTACTCGGTCGCGGGACGGCTCCCCCCGGGAACGGGACTCCTCCGCCGGCCCCCGTTCCGCGCTCCACACCACTCGGTGTCGAGCGCCGGCCTTCTCGGCACGGTGCGCGGCCCCGGCGAGCTCAGCCTGGCGCATCGGGGCGTGCTCTTCCTCGACGAGCTGCCGGAGTTCCGGCGGGACGCCATCGAGGCGCTGCGCCAGCCGCTCGAGGAAGGCAAGGTCACGATCACCCGCGCGGGAGGTTCGGTGTCCTACCCGGCGCAGGCGATGCTCGTCGGAGCGATGAACCCGTGCCCGTGCGGGCGCGCGGGGGACGCGCGCCGCTCCTGCACCTGCGCGCCGGGCAAGCCCGAAGAGTACGTGGGCAAGCTCTCGGGCGCGCTCCTGGACCGGGTCGACCTCATCGTCGACGTCCGCGCCGTGCCGACCGACGACCTCTTCCAGGTAGCGCGCGGGGAGCCGACGGCGAGTGTGGCCCAGCGGGTCCTCGCCGCGCGCAGCGCGGCTTCACGCCGCCCCGGTGGCGGGTGCAACGCCGATCTCAGGGACCTCGATCTCGAGCGCGCGGCGCCGCTCGATCGGGAGTGCCGCCGGTTCCTCGAGAGCGCCGCGACCGCGCTCGGCATCTCGGCGCGGCGCATCCTCCGCTCCCGTCGTGTCGCGAGGACGATCGCGGATCTCGCGAGATCGGAGGCGGTGCGGGTGGATCACCTGGCGGAAGCGCTTCAGTTTCGGTTGGAGCTTCCCAGTGCCGCGAAGGATGCGCCCGGCCCTGGACGCTGAGCGCCCTCCGGCTAGCGCCGGTACGACCAGCCGATCGTGAACGCGGTGATGTAGTCGTTCCTGGTCGCGCTCTCTTCGGGCGGGTTGCTGTCGAACGTGTCGGTCGCGCTCACCCCGACGTTGAAGTCGGAGAAGAGCTCGTACTTGAGTCGGACCGTGCCTTCGCCGCGCACGCGCCCCGGGTCGGAGATGCTCGGATAGAGGAAGAGCGAGGTCGCGAGGTCGAGCTTGGGGCTGTCGAACCGGAACGCGTCCCATCCGGCGAACAGGAGACCTTCCAGGCTCGTCCCGGTCGTCTCCTCCGCCAGCGGGTCGGCCGTGTCCGCGGAAAAGCGCTCGCCGGTGACCGCGAGTCCGCCCCCCACGCCCAGCTCGGACGAGTTGGAGCGGGAGAGCACGCGACCGATGGCGCCGGCGCCCGTCACGCGCAGCTTCAAGTTGAGCTCGTCGTTCTGCTCGGTCTGTCCGAGTGCGACCGCGGACCAGCGTTTCGGGAGGAAGCGGATCGCGCGAAGGCCGACACTGTTTCGTGTCGCGGTCGGGGACGACGCCTGGCCCTGGGCGTAGGAGCTGAAGTTGAGCGTGCTGCCGAGCTTGTCGCCGCGATACGCCACCTCGCCGTCGGAGTTGAACGTGGTGGCATGGTTGGCCTTCGCGAACGTGAGCCCGAGATCCAGGAAGGCGCGGACCCGCTTCCACAGTCCGGCGTCCAGGGCGCTGATGGCCACCACGTCGGGGATCGCGAGCGTGTCGAGATTTGCGTCCCCCACCACGACACGGCCGTTCAGATCGGTGGCCACGAGACGACCGTAGTACTTGAGTCCCGAGCCCGCCTCCACTTCGAACGAATGCGGGCTCCTCAGCTGCGCGACCTTCACCCACTCGATCTGCAGCCGGCCGGCATCGTCCGTGCTGTACTCCAGCTTCCCGCGCGTGAGCCACTTCACTTCACCGGTGATCTTGTCTCCATTCCTGAGGACGATGACGTCCTCCTTGGCTGCTCGGGCGTGCGAGGGCCAGCCGAGCGTCACGGCGAGCGCAAGGAGGGCCAGGTTCCGGGTTGGACGAAAGCTCACGGTGGGCCACCATACGAGAAGTGCCGAAAAAAGTCCGCGATCGTGTCGATCCAGGCCGACGCCGTTCGTCGACAGAGTGAGCCCAGGGGAAAACGAGATCCGATCGAGCTTCGACGATCCAACCTAAACCATAAGGAGACAATAAGATGCGAGTCATGGTGCTGGTCAAGGCGGACAAGCAATCGGAAGCGGGGGCGATGCCGAGCCGGGAGATGCTCGAGGCGATGGGGCAGTTCAACGAGAAGCTCATCCAGGCGGGCGTGATGCTCGCGGGCGAAGGCATCATGCCGAGCTCGAAGGGCGCGCGCGTGCGCTTCCAGAGTGGCAAGAAAACCGTCATCGACGGGCCGTTTGCGGAGACGAAGGAGCTCGTGGCCGGCTTCTGGATCTGGAAGGTGAAGAACATGGACGAGGCCATCGAGTGGCTGAAGAAGGCGCCGTTCGAGGAGACCGAGGTCGAGATCCGGCCGGTGTTCGAGGTCGAGGACTTCGGCGACGAGCTCACCCCCGAGATGCGCGAGCGGGAAGAGCGGCAGCGCGAGCGGGCCGAGGAGCTGAGCAAGGCGGGAAAGCGCTGATCACCGAAGAGCCACCGCGGAAAGGAGCCGAGCCATGCGTTTCATGATGCTGATGATCCCGAAGGGCTACGAGACCGCTGCGCCCGACGTGAAGCTCGACGCGGAGCGGGTGAAGTCGATGATGGCGTACAACGAGTCGCTCCAGAAGGCGGGGGTTCTCCTCGCGCTCGACGGCCTCCACCCGCCTTCGACCGGCGCGCGCGTCTCCTTCGCGGGAGGGAAGCCGAAGGTCGTGGACGGTCCCTTCCCGGAAGCCAAGGAAGTGGTGGGCGGCTACTGGATGATCCAGGTGCGCTCGAAGGAAGAAGCCGTCGCGTGGGCGACCCGCTGCCCCGCCTCGGACGACGAGACGATCGAGATCCGGCGCGTGCAGGAGCTGGCGGACTTCAGCGGCGAGGTTCGCGAAGCGATCGC
>Ga0068858_100004977_pt1 | contig 13017 bp, 8 predicted proteins | sample KBSSwiS12_FD_66589 | JGI IMG/M metagenome (GOLD analysis project Ga0068858, IMG submission 66589) | Switchgrass rhizosphere microbial communities from Kellogg Biological Station, Michigan, USA - KBS Switchgrass S1-2 | ecosystem: Host-associated > Plants > Roots > Rhizosphere > Soil ... | reverse complement strand
GCCGTCGATGAGGTCGACGGTCATCGCGGTGCCGATGTTCACGACGCACACGGGCTGGCCGGAGGAGAGATGGTGGGCGCCGATGGCGGCGACGAAACGGTCCACGCCCAAGCGCCAGGGATCGATGTAGTCAGTAGTTATCCCGGCGGCGGTGCGCTCGGATGCCACGAACTCGGGGGTGGGGGCGCCAGCTTTGGCGGCGGCGTCCGCGAGCGCACGGTTGACGTCGTCGCCGGCGACGCTGGAGATGACGATGCGGTCGGCGCCCTTGGTAATCACCCGCCGGGCATAGTCAGCCGCGGTCCAACCGGCGTTAGCAGCCGCCTGCTGCGGGCTCATCTTCCCGTCAACCAACCGCGCCCATTTGACGCGGGTATTGCCAATGTCGATCAACAGCAGCGTCAAACGTCAGCCCTCACTGATACATCTCCCGAAATGAATCTGAGCAACCCCTGAGGTGTCTCGACCAACAGTGCGCCCTCGAGGTCGATGCCGCGGGCGACGCCCTTCGTGAAGCCGTCTACGGCGGTCACGGAGACCGGGCGGCCGCGTAAAACATCGGCGTCCATCCACCGCTGCACAAACTCTTTGAGGCCGTGCCGCTCGAACTGGAGCAGGCCATGAACAAACGAGCTGATGAGGCCGGCAGCGACGGCGTTGCGTCGGGCGCCTTTCAAGCCGGCGCTTACCAAGTCGGTGGGAGTAAGGCCGGTGGCGGCGATCTGCTCCAGTAACGGCGCGCCGAGCGCGATATTGAGGCCGATGCCGATGACTACGCAGGCGGGACCGGAGGATTCGGCGCGGAGCTCGATCAATATGCCGCCCAACTTGCGGTCGTTGATCAACAGGTCGTTGGGCCATTTGAGGCCTACGCCAACCACGCCGAGGTGCTGCAGCGCTTCCATGGCGCAGACGCCGATGACCAACCCGAGTGCGCCGAGGTCGCGAGGGACTTCGGCAAACACCCAACTGAAGGACAAACAGATGGCGCCGCCGGGTGGTGCCACCCAGGTGCGGCCGCGTCGACCGCGGCCGGCGGTTTGATATTCGGCTAGCAGGGCCTCGCCTGTGCCCACGCGAGGGTGCGGGCGTTCCATGAGGGCCGTGTTGGTCGACCCCAGCGTCCAGGCGGTGTCGATGCGGGCGACGCGAGGGCGGGCTTCCTCGGAGAGGAGCTCGGTCATACGGGCGGCGTCGAGGGGCTCAGCGGTGCCGGGTAGGCGATAGCCGCGGTTGCGGACTGCGTGGACGGTGGCGCCGAGGTCCTTTAATGCGCCGGCTGCTTTCCAGATGGCACTGCGGCTGACTGCGAGCTCTGCGGCCAGTGCCTCGCCAGAGTGAAACTCTCCGTCGGCCAGCTTCGTGAAGAGTTGTGCGACCAGCGGGTCGCTCGACTCGCTCATCGCCCCTTCCCAAACAACCACAACCGCCGCGCCCTTGGCTCGGTGCCGGCCCGCATCCGCGCGATATTGGTCCGGTGCGTGTAAACGATCAGGGCCGTGGCAATTACTCCGAAGCACGTCAGCGACAAGCCCGGCTCGACGCCTGTCAGGGACACATAGACGGGGATGGATGCCGCCGCAAGCATGGACGCCAGGCCGACATATCCAAACAACATGACAGCAAGGAACCAGGTGAGCAGCATCGGCAACATCAACGTCGAGTCGAGCCCGAGGACAACTCCAACCAACGTGGCCACACCCTTGCCGCCCCGGAACCCATGCCACGCGGGGTAGACATGTCCGACGATCGCCATGAGCCCGCAGACAACCGGCTCCCACGTGGCGATATACAACGGCGGTGGCTCGAGGCCGGGGAAGAGGAGCGGCGCGAGCAGGCGCACTGCGATCAAACCTTTGCCCAGGTCGACCAGGAGGACCCATAAGGCGAATGACTTGCCTTGGGTTCGGAGGGCGTTGGTGGCGCCGGCGTTGCCGCTGCCCATTTTACGGATGTCGACACCGCCTTTCAGGCGACCTACCAACTGGCTGCCTACAACGGCGCCGAGCAGGTAGCTCAGCAGAACTTTCAGCAGCAGATCTGTCACTTCGATAGAGCCCGTACAGGAAGAAAAACTTCGGCGAGCATGCAGCGCACGCTTCCCCCACCCAGGCGCTCAATCGTAGGCAACGGCACTGACAGGGTGTAGTCCGTGTTGGCGGACAGGCGGGCGTAAATTTCCGGCCGGAGCCCCCGACGAGCGGCGTCTGACATGACGAGCAGTCGGGCATCGCCGAGCGCTTCGTCCCAGACAGCCAACTCGAGCATGTTGCCCGCGAACTGCTCGATCTCGTCGTATTGGATCTCGATCACGTCGTGACCGGTCATTTCGAGCTTCTCGATCACTCGCGCCCGGTCATCAGAGGACATGGCGCAGGTGCCCAACACGGCCATTCTCGCGCCAACGCACATCATCACGTTGGTGTGATAGTAAGGGGTGCCGCCACGGTCGGTGGCATCAAACATGACCCACTCGTAACCCAACTGGCGCGCCCAGTCGTCCAGCACGTCAGGATGAGTTCGCGGCGATGCGCAGGCATAGGCGACACGGTTGCAGCGATCCAGGACCAGGCTTCCAGTGCCTTCGAGAAAGCGGCCTGACGCTTCGTAGTGAGTCAGATCAACTGTGCGGGTTACGTTGAATCCGAGCTGTTTGACGACGTCGTCGATGACTTCGGGGCGGCGCTCACGGCGGCGGCTTTCGGCTTGCATGGGATACAACACGAGGGTGCCGTCCGCATGAAAGCTGACCCAGTTGTTGGGGAAGATGGCATCGGGTTTGGGAGGCTGCGGTGTGTCATTGGCCGCGCAGACGGTGACACCTTCGGCTTGCAGCGCCTGCACGCAGCCATCGAATTCTGACAGGGCGGCTTTCTGGCCCGACTGGGCGCCATCGGGCTGCTGCATCTTGTTGGTGACGGCAGTTTCCGGGTTGTAATCAAATGCGGCCGGCCTAATCATGAGGACAGCGGTGGCGCATTGGTGGAGCGTGACCTCTTTACTCACAGGTGGGGATCCCATCACGGACGAGGCTCCCATCCTGGAGGGGCGTCCACCCTGGAAAGGGCATACACCCTGGTAAGGGCGTTGACCCTGGAAGGGGCTCCGCCCAGGCTTGCGTTATTCATGAGCTCAGTTTCTTACGAACAACTCGTTGTCGTCACCGCGAACGGGCTTTACTGCCCGCCCGGGGATTTTTACATCGATCCCTGGAAGCCAGTCCAAAATGCCGTCATTACGCACGCGCATGGCGACCATCTTCGCCACGGAAGCGCTCGCTACATTGTCGCACGTCCCGGCGCCCCAATCGCGAAGTTGAGGCTTGGCGGGGACCGCGAGCTCGAGCCCATTGAATATGGTGCACGGCTTTCGCTGGGTGCGACGAACGTGTCTTTGCACCCGGCGGGCCACATCCTGGGATCCTCGCAGGTGCGGATCGAGTATGGCGGACAGGTCTGGGTCGTGTCCGGGGACTACAAGCGGCAGCACGACCCTACCTGTGTTCCCTTTGAGCAGCTCGAATGCGATGTGTTTATCAGCGAGGCGACTTTCGCCTTGCCGGTGTACCGGTGGCCTGAGACGTCTCAGGTCGTGGGCGAAATCTTCCGCTGGTGGCGCTCCAATCGGGAGCGCGGCCTCGCCTCGGCCCTCTTCTGCTATTCGTTGGGGAAGTCGCAGCGGGTGCTGTCGGAGCTGCTCGCTTATACCAATGAGCCGGTTTACCTCCATGGCGCGGTGGACTCTCTCACCAGCGTTTACAGACGTGCGGGCGTCGAGATGGTGCCGACGCTGACCATCCCGCAGGACCGCAAACATGACTTCAAGGGTGCGTTGATCATGGCGCCCCCAAGTGCGGCGGGTACGCCTTGGATGCGGCGCTTCGGGGAGCACGCGAGCGGGTTCTGCTCTGGATGGATGCGGGTGCGCGGGGATCGGCGACGGCGTGGGTACGACCGTGGGTTCGTTATCTCCGATCACGCGGATTGGCCGGGGTTGCTCGAGACGTGCCGGGCGACGAAGGCGCGGAAGGTGCTGCTGACGCATGGGTATTCGGATGCGCTGACGCGGCACCTGACTGAGAGCGGGTTGGAATCGAGCGCGCTCAAAACTGACTTCGGTGCGGAAGAATGACGGGGCTCAAACAGGGCGCCGGCCCGGACTTCCGCGGCGGCTGGGCCGACGCCAACGGGCGAACATGAGGGCGTTCAGCGAGCTTTACGAAGAGCTGGATACGACGACTTCCACCAACCTGAAAGTCGCCGTCATGGTTCGTTACTTCAAATCCGCCCCGCCCGCCGATGCCGCGTGGGCCACGTACATCCTGTCAGGGCACCGCATGAAGCGATTCATCGGGCCTGCCCTCCTGTACCGGTGGCTCATTGAAGAGTGTGGTTTGCCGGAGTGGTTGGTCGAGGAATCGCGGGCCACTGTGGGGGACTTGGCGGAGACGATCGCTCTGCTGACCGAGAGTGCCCATGACGCCCCCGCGCGCCAGGCCCCGGAGATTTCGCTGGCGGAGTGGATCGAGGGACGTTTGCTCCCGTTGCGTTCGGCTGATGAGCCGCGGCAAAGAGAGGCGGTGGTTGAGTGGTGGCGGACTCTGCCTTACCGGGATAGTTTCCTGGTAAACAAATTTCTGACCGGGTCACTGCGGGTCGGTGTCTCGGAGTTGCTCGTGACACGCGCGTTGTCTGAGGTGCTGTCGATGGCGCGGCCGGATGTGTCGCGCCGGCTGATGGGAGATTGGTTTCCGACTGCCGAATTTTGGGAATCTCTGAAATCGGGCGAAGCGCCTGCTGAGGACGCCTCGGCGCCCTACCCCTTTTTCCTGGCGTCACCGCTCGAGGCTGACCCGGCGACACTGGGCTTTCGGGATCTGTGGCAGGCGGAGTGGAAGTGGGATGGGATCCGCAGCCAACTCATCAGGCGCCGCGGCGAGTGTTTTATCTGGTCGCGGGGCGAGGATCTGGTCACTGACCGGTTTCCCGAAATCACTGCCGCAGCCCAGAAACTCCCCGATGGCGTCGTCCTGGATGGCGAGTTGGTGGCGTGGAGGGAGGGGATTATCCGGCCTTTCGCGGATCTTCAGCAGCGTATCGGGCGCAAGAAGGTGACGGCGGACATATTGAAATCCGTGCCCGTTCGCTTTCTGGCGTATGACCTGCTGGAGGAGAATTACGAGGATCTGCGGCTGTTGTCGCTGCGGGAAAGGCGTGCCCGGCTGGAGAAAGTCATCGCGGCAGCGCCGGAAGTCATCGGCATTTCCGAGGTCATCACGGCCGAGAGTTGGGAAGCCTTGAGCAGCCTGCGCGACGAATCCCGCACCCGCAGTGTCGAGGGCTTGATGCTGAAGGCGCTCGAAGCCCCGTATGGCACCGGCCGCCAGCGCGGCTCCTGGTGGAAGTGGAAGATAGAGCCCTACTCCTTCGACGCCGTGATGTTGTATGCCCAGCCTGGCCATGGGCGCCGGTCCAACCAGTACACGGACTACACGTTTGGTGTCTGGAGCAACGGTGAGCTGGTGCCTGTGGCGAAGGCCTACTCAGGGTTGAGCAACGCGGAAATTACCGAGCTCGACAAGTGGATTCGTCAGCACACCCAGGAGAAGTTTGGGCCCGTGCGTTCAGTGGAGCCCACACAGGTGTTTGAGTTGGCGTATGAAGGGATTGCGGCTTCGACCCGACACAAGTCGGGAATCGCCTTGAGGTTTCCGCGCATTGCCCGTCGCCGCCCGGACAAGCCCGCGGCGGAGGCCAACACGTTGGCGGATCTCCAGGAAGTGCTGCTCAGTTGTTCGCGACCCGAAGATTCCCCGTCGTCGCGCTGAAGTCGCTGATCTGCAGATCCTGCTCCTGGGTCAAGTCGAGCGGCTCGCCGGTCAGGTAGCGCAGGCATTGATCTTCCGGTACGGGCTTGGCGAACAGGAAACCCTGTCCCAGGCTGCAACCGAGCTGGCGGACCTTCTCGAGTTGTTGCCAGCCTTCGATTCCCTCGGCGACGACCTTGATGTTGAGATGGCGGGCCATCGCAATGACGGCGCTGACGATCGCCAGGTCGCTGGTATCGCTGACGAGGTCGCGGATGAAACTGCGGTCGATCTTGAGGTAATCCACGCGCCAGCGCTTGAGATAGGACAGGCTCGAATACCCGGTCCCGAAATCATCGATGGCAATGCGGACACCCAGCTCGCGCAGCTTGGAAACTGCATCCTCGTTCGTTTCGCCACTGCGGGTTTCGCGCCGCTCAAATACGGCGCTCTCGGTCAGCTCCAACTGCAACATGGAGGGCCGGACGCCATGTTGGCGCGCCAACTTGACGATCGTCTGCGGCAGGTTGGTCCGCTGTAACTGCACAGCCGAAATATTCACGGCCACCGGCACGGGCGTGTGCCCGCCATCACGCCACTTTGCCATGTCTTCAAATGCCCGGGCCAACACGATGTCGCCGATGGGCACGATCAGGCCGGTCTCTTCGGCCACGGCAATGAACTTCTCCGGGGAGATATAGCCCTGGCCGGGGACTTTCCAACGCAACAGGGACTCCATTCCCATGACGCGATTGGTGTGGATATCAATGATGGGCTGATAAAACACGTGGAGCTGTTGCCGTTGCAACGCAAACCGCAGGCTCGTCTCAATCGCCATCCGTTCCTTCAGCTTCCGGTCCATGGTGGGGCTGAAAAGCTGGAAGTTGTTCCGGCCGCGATCCTTTGCCTGGTACATCGCGGTGTCGGAGTGGCGCAGGAGCTCGCCCATGTTTGCGCCGTCGCGCGGATAGAGGCTGACGCCGATGCTCACTGTCGTGACCAGGGGGCGGCCATCCACCGGCACCGGCACTGACAGGGCCTCGTTGATCCTGCCTGCGGTCTCATTGACCTGCTCGGAGCTGCGGACACTCTTTAATACAACAATGAATTCATCACCGCCCATGCGCACGACGACGTCTTCGATGCGTACGACGGATCGGATCCGCTGTGCCACGGCCTTGAGCAACTTGTCGCCGGTCTCGTGGCCCCGCGTATCATTGATGTGCTTGAAGCGATCGAGGTCCAGAAACAGGACCGCCATGATCGTGGAGGTGTTGCGAGCCTCTTCAATCGCGATCGGCAGGTGAGCCTGGAGGAAGTGTCGGTTGGGCAGGCCCGTCAACTGGTCGTGGTGTGCCAGGTGGTCGAGATGGTTTTGCTTCTCGAGGAGCTGGGCTTCTACCTTGCGCCGGACGCTGACGTCGTCGGTGGTAAAGGAGAGGACCTGGCCGCTCGCCAGCTCGAGGAGGTGGCCGCGGATTTCGACATTGAGGACGGTCCCGTTCTTGTGAATCTGGCCGACCTGGAAAGGAACGCGCGGATTCGGATCCCGAAGTTTTCTCAATAACGCATCAGAGCTGTCGGTTTGGTCGGTGAATACTCGAGAAAGGTCGATCGCGAGAATTTCCGGGAGGGTGTAGCCGAGTGTCCGCAGTACGGACGGATTGGCGTCGACAATGCGCAGTGTCTGGGCGTCAACCAATAGGATGCCGTTCGGGGACTGCTCGAATGCAGCCCGAAATGGATCGCGAGTCGTTTCGGCCTTGCCCCCGTCTGTCCGAATTCGCGCCCAGATCCATGGCGACAACACTGCTATTAGAAGCGCTCCGGCCACGGCCGCCAGCGCTATTTCGACCTGGTTCACTCTTCTCTCCGTACGATGCCTCAGTCTCCCAAATCGAGGTTTGGGTATCAGGGGTGCTGTGCACACTTTTTGGCCACCGCCAGGACAAAAGTCTTTCATGGCCAAGCTTCGGATGGGCCGCGGGCCGTTGCACGCGCGCCTAAATTACGATGTTTCAAGCGCTTTATTGCCGTGAGGCAACCGGCTACCGTGGCGGGTTCGAGGGCTATTGGAAGCCCTGAAGGATAAAAATCATGGGGACTGTAGCGCTGTCACTTTGGCGTTTTGGGATGGGCAGAGTGTTCAGGCGGGTTGCGTTGCTCGCGAGTGCCGCTTTGATTCTGCTCGCGGCTGGACAACCCACTGAGGCGAAAACGCAGAAGCCGCCGCTTCACGGCCGCCACTGGATGGCCATTACCGGTAAGCCGCTGGCCGCGACGGCCGGGGCGATGATCTTCCAGAAAGGGGGCAACGCGATCGACGCCGCCTGCGCAATGATCGCTGCCACCTCCACTATGTATGACACCCTGTCCTGGGGTGGGGAAACGCAGGCGCTCATCTACAACCCCAACACCGGGAAGGTGATCGGCATCAACGCGCTGGGCGTGGCTCCCACCGGGGCAACACCCGAGTTCTTTCACAGCAAGGGCATGAAGTTTCCGCCGGAGTTTGGGCCGCTTGCGGCCGTGACTCCGGGCACACCCGGCGGCCTCATGACGATGTTGGCGGAGTACGGCACGATGAGTCTGGCGGAGGTATTGGCGCCTGCCATTGAGATGGCCGATGGCTATCCGATGGAGGCCGAGCTTTCCAACACCATCGAGAAATACAAGGACAAGATCGCTCAGTGGCCGTACTCGAAGAAGACGATCCTCATTCATCCGGGGGAAGCACGGGAAGGCCCGCAGGCCGGTGAGATTTTCCATCAACCCGAGCTGGCGACTACGTTACGTAAGTTGGTTGAGGCAGAGAAAAACGCCAGGGCGCACGGCAAGGATCGCAAGGCGGCCATCTACGCAGCGTACGATCGCTTCTATAAAGGTGACATCGCCCAGGAGTTGGTGCGCGGCACCCGCGAACAGGGCGGACTGTTCACAATGGAGGATCTGGCCAACTGGAAGGTCAAGATCGAGGAGCCCGTCCATACCAACTACAAGGGCATCGAGGTGTATAAGTTGACGACGTGGGTGCAGGGTCCGGTGATGCTCCAGGCGCTCAACATTCTCGAGAATTTCGACCTGAGGTCGATGGGGTATGACAGCGCTCGCTACATCCATACCTTGTATCAGGCGATGAACCTGGCGTTCGCGGATCGTGACTTCTACTACGGCGATCCAGCGTTTCCGCCTGCTTCGCCCATCAAGGGGCTGTTGTCCAAGGACTATGCGCGCGATCGGGCCAAGCTCGTGAAGCTCGACCATAATGATCCTGACATCCGGCCGGGCGATCCTTATCCCTATCAGGGTGGGACCAACCCGTTCACGAGTGTGCTGCAGAGCTGGCACAGCAGAATGCCAACCAGCGGCAAGCCGAATGAATGGAGCCCCACCGCGCTTGCCGAGTATGACCGCAGCTTCCGGCTGGGAACTACGAGTGTTGAAGCGACCGATGAAAAGGGTTGGGCGGTGTCCGTGACCCCGAGTGGTGGGTGGACCCCCGCCGTGATTGCAGGTCACACGGGTGTCGGCCTGAGCCAGCGCATGCAGAGCTTTGTGCTCGATGCCAATGAGAATCCCTTCAACGTACTTGCCCCTGGCAAGCGGCCGAGGGCGACGCTCACGCCATCCCTTGCACTAAAAGATGGCAAACCCTTCCTGGTGTTTTCGGTACAGGGCGGCGATACCCAGGACCAAAACCTGCTGCAGTTCTTTTTGAATGTGGTCGAATTCGGGATGACACCGCAGGAGGCAACCGAAGCGGCCAATATCACCAGTTATCAGATGCGGGACTCCTTCGGGGCCCACGAATCGATACCTGGGCGCCTCACACTGAACTCCTCGACCCCAAACTGGGTGCGGGATGAGTTGGTGAAGATGGGGTACAAGCTGGATTATGTTGAACGCAGCTCGGGCCCGATCAACGCGATCGAGCTCGATCGCGCTCATGGGACCATGTGGGGTGGTTCGAGTAACCATGGCGAGGATTACGGAATCGGATGGTAAATCGTGAATTTGAGGCGGCGCCGCGCATTCGGCCGGCGCCCGTGTTTGGTTCGCGCCGTGAGGGGGACGGCACGTTTACGGTCAGGCGCTGGCGGCTTTGAGTCAGCGTCAATGGGATTCTGCGGCCACCGCGCTGTTGTGGGTGGCCATCGCCGGGTGCGCTGTTGTCTGGCTGTCCGCCGCAACACCGTTGTCCTATACGTTGTTCCGCTGGATTCCCAACGGATACAACGAAGGCTGGAATGCCTACTGGGCTGAAGTAGCCTGGCGCGGTGGCCCCCTTTACCCTGCCCCCGACAGTCCCATCTCCAACAACTATCCGCCGCTGTCGTTCTACATCGTGGGCGCGGTCGGGCGGCTCATTGGCGACAACATCTTCGCGGGACGGCTGCTGGCCTTCCTCAGCCTGATCGTTGTTGCGGTGGATGTATTTGTTTGGTTGCGTATTGGTCGAGTCTCGCGTGCGGTTGCCGCGTTCGGGGCCACCTTGTTTCTGGCCGCGTTTGCAATGTATGCCCCGGCTTACATGACCATGAACGATCCGCAGATGTTGGCGCATGCCTTCATGATGACCAGTGCGGTGGTTCTGTGGCGCTGGGATTTCAGCCGCAAGGCGCTGGTGGGCGCCGCGGTGTTGATGATCCTGGCGGGCACGGTCAAGCATTTGTTGATTGCACTGCCACTGGCAATGAGCGTCTGGATTGCGCTGTATCGTGGGCAGCGCCTCGTGAGCTGGCTGCTGTCGGCGACGGTCGTTCTGTTGGTGGCTGTTGCCCTGCTCTATTTCACGCAAGGCGCCATTTTCTTTCACGACATGGCCTCCAGCCGGCTGTATTCGCGGTTGCTCGTCGAGACGGGCATCAAGCGGGTCTGGGAAAGCTTTGGCTTTCTGGCGGTGCTCAGCGGCATTGCGGTGATTGCGTTTCTGTCGCGCAGAAGCAGCCGGGTCATGCGGGAGCAGGCTGCGTTTGTGCTGATCTACCTGGTGATCTCTGCCGGGATCGGGGCGCTCGCGGCGAGTGGCAAGGGCGTGGACCGCAATGCGTTCTTTGACTTTCTGATTGCCGTTTCGCTGGCCGTTGCTGTCGGTGTTGAGCATGTCAGGACTCGGGTGGCGAGCCCGGGATTCCCTTCTACAGGATACCAGCCTGGGGTCGCTCCGACGCCGCCCTGGTTTTTTCCGATAATGGGCTCCGCCGTCGCTGCTGGTTGTTGCGCCGTGTTTATGATTGCCGCCGCGGGCCAGTGGCCGGCGCGTTGGCAACTGATGCAGCAAACCAACCTGCGTGAGGCTGCGGCAATGCGTGTCATTGGGGACATACGCAATCTGGGTGGTGGCACAGCTGCGTGCGAAGAACTGTCGTTATGTTACTGGGCTGGTAGCGCCTTCAAGGTGGATTTCTTCAACTATGGTCAGAAGCTGGCGACGTCCGCTTTGCCACCCGCGGATTGCAATGAGACTTTTTCCGCGCGGTCGATTTCGCTCGTGCAGGTGAATTCTCCGCGGGGGGAGCCGCGACTGTCGTTTCGGTTGCCGGCTTCGTGTAATGCGGCGATTGCGCGTGAGTATTCGTTGGATATCAAGAATTCACAGGGGCGGTTGATGTTGCCGGCTGCTGATTAGGGCCGGGTAGATGGGAAGCACAGGCGCCGTGGCGCGGTGCATTGGGCCTTGGGATTTGGCCGCGGGCTAGGTGCGCTGGGGGATGGAGAGGCAGAACACGGCGCCATTGCCTGTTGTGTTCTCTACCCAGACCCGGCCGCCGTGCTTTTCTGCGACGACGCGGACGAATGCTAACCCCAAACCTGCGCCGCCTGGATCTTTCGCCCCTCTGTGCACGCCGCGTGTGAAGCGCTGGAAGAGCTGTGCCTGTTGTTCGGGCTCGATGCCTGGACCGTTGTCGGTGATGCAGACCACCACGGTCGAATCCTGATGCCGACATTCCAACTGGATTGTTGAGCGGTCTGGCGAGAACTTGATGGCATTGCTCAGCAGATTGATAATGGCGCGGGCGAGTAACTGGCGATCGCCGTCGACCAGCACCCAGGCTGTTGGGACGTTGAGGTCTATTGTGATTTCGCGTGCTTTCGCGGCCGCCCAGACTTCGTCGTAGGCGTCCTGGATGGCATCGCGCATGTCAAATTCGTCGAACTTGCTGGGATCACTCGACTCAGCACGCGCCAACGCAACAAACCCATCCACCAACGTGAGTGTCCGCTGTGCCAACACATCGAGCCGGTCTGAGAGCTCGATGGGAGGGAGGGCTCGTTGTGGGTCTCTTTGTAGTTGCGCCAGCCCCATCAGGGAGGAGGCTGGGCTTTTCATGTCATGAGACAGGAAGCGGATGACGTCGTCCCGCTCGCGTTGCGCCTTGCGCAGCTCGGTGATGTCGGTCAGGGTGAGGATCATTCCGACATTGCGCTGTTCGCTGTCGATGAATGGAGCCGTTCGCAGGAGGTAGCATCTCACCGGATCGGAGAGGCTGACTTCCACGGTGCCGGGGCCGCGCCCACGCAAGGCTGCATACTTCACTGCGGGATCGCCGGCGACGGCGTACAGGTAGTCGTCAACTGGCCTGCCCGTCATGGTGTTTGGTTGGGGCGCCGCAAAGAGAGCAGCGGCTGCCGGGTTGGCCAACGCGATCTGTCCGTTGGTGTCGGCTACCAGAGTCGCATCGGGTAGGCCGTTGATGGTGTCGGCCAGGTGTTGGCGTGCGTCGCGTAGGGATTGGGTCGCCGACCGCAGGAGGTCGATGCGGCGGTCTACTGGATCCAGAGACCGTGAGGTCTCCCGTAGCGGGCCAACACGGGGACTCGGCGGCGGGGAGGTCGATTGTGGTAGGCCGACCCCGGGATCCGGCGACCGGGAGGTCGATTGGGGAATGCCGACCCCGGCATCCGGCGGCAGGGAGGTTGATTGTGATCGGCCAGCCCCGGGCCCCAGCGGCCGGGAGGTCTCCGACGGGTTGACGCTCGTGCCTGGAAACTGGCGGGGCAGCTGTGGCGAGGTCTCACGAGGACTGCCGGGATTCGGCGCGGCGTTGGACACCGATGGTGTCAGCAATCGCTCTACGCCGGCGAGGCGCGCAAACTCCTCGTCCATGAATTGTTGTGCTGCCACGAGGCGACGCCAGCTCCACAGGGGATACAGCGCCAGGATGGATAACAGCGCCGCACTGGGTGGCCACCACCAATGAAACACTTGC
>Ga0068858_100004975_pt1 | contig 13018 bp, 11 predicted proteins | sample KBSSwiS12_FD_66589 | JGI IMG/M metagenome (GOLD analysis project Ga0068858, IMG submission 66589) | Switchgrass rhizosphere microbial communities from Kellogg Biological Station, Michigan, USA - KBS Switchgrass S1-2 | ecosystem: Host-associated > Plants > Roots > Rhizosphere > Soil ... | reverse complement strand
ATGCGAACACCCACGACCGCTACGTTTACATCCACGGGACGAACGCCGAATCACAACTCGGCACCCCCGCCAGTTTTGGCTGCGTGCGCATGAACAATAGCGACGTAATCGACCTTTACGATCGCGTCGTGGCGGGCACCACCGTGGAGATACAGCCATAGTGCGTCCCATCCACGAAGTGTTGGCGCGTCGAAAAAAAAGTTGTCTTGTCCCAACAAACGACGAACATCGCCGCCCTATGCCCACTGGCAAAGAAAGGAGGGGAAACTACTTATCATGAAATACATCGCAATCATCGCACTCGCAGTCATGGCCTTGAGCCTCGGCGCCTGCGCCAGCAAGTCTTCGACGTCGACGACTTCGTCGACCGCTTCGACCGGTTACAAGAAGTAAGGACCCGGTCCGAGGGGACTTCCTTTTCTGCAAAGCCAGGCCGGCTCCGTGCCGGCCTGGCTTTTTGCGTACGCATAGGGCGGCGGCGCTCTCTGTATTACTCTGGGCGCAGTGCGGCGGAATTCCATCATCATTCCGGCTAAGAAACGGCAACAATTCGGCTTTTCTAGGTGTAGGCGTAAGATTGCGTAGGCGGTTTTCCCCTGTAGTGTGCCGCCCCGCCATTCCGCCTTCCTCCCTTTCATGCAAAAACTCCTCCTGATTCTCGCCTCGATCGCCGTCGTCGGCGGGGGCTTGTACGCCGCCAAAGGCAAACTGTTCTCGCACCAAAACGAACAGGACATGCCGGACAAATTCATTGCCCGGGCGGAAAAGCGCGACATCGACCTTAGTGTCGAGGTCAGTGGCGACGTGATGCCGGCCACCCAGCTCGACATCAAGGCCGAGGTCGGTGGAAAGGTGAAGAAGCTGCACGTGCTGCCTGGCCAGACGGTGAAAAAAGGCGACGTCCTGGCGGAGATCGACGACAGCATTTTGCTGACGGACAAGGATGGCGCCCTCACCGAGATCGAAGGAGCCAAGCTGGCGATGGAAAAGGCGAAAAAGAATTACGAGCGGTCGCGCGATCTCTTCGAGCAGAAGCTCGTCAGCCGCGAGTTGTTCGACAACACGACCGCGGAGTTTCAGATCGCGGAGAACGATCTGGTCAAAGCCCAGAAAAAGCTCCAGCAAGTCGACGACCAATTGCATTTCGCCAGGGTGGTGGCGCCGAGCAGTGGCACCGTGCTCACCGTCCCGGTTGTCGAAGGCCAGGTTATTATCGCCGCGGCCAGCGTCAACAGCGGCACGACGCTTATGACCATCGCGGATCTCCGGAAGCTGCTCGTGCAGACGCATATCAATCAGGTGGACGTGGCCCGGCTGGAACTGAGCCAGGCCGTGAAGCTCCGTGCCGAGTCGCTGAAGGATCTGGAGATGGAAGCGAGCATCTCCTTCATTGCCCCCGTCGCCACGGTAACCAACAACGTAAAGGGCTTCGACGTGCAGGCGCTCATCGAAAAGCCGAACCCGCGTCTCAGGCCGGGTATGACGGTGAATATGACCGTGCCCATCGCCAAGGCAGACGATGCCCTCAGCGTGCCGATCTCGGCGGTCTTCAAAGGCGAGGGAAACACGAAGATCGTGTATGTGCGCAAGGGCGAGACGACGGAGAAGCGCCTGGTGAAAGTGGGCATCACGAATATCGAGCACGCCCAAATTCTCGAGGGCGTGAGCGAGGGCGAGCAGATCCTGCTCGTGGAACCCGACAAGGCGCAAAAGCGCTCGTGAACCACCTGATCACCGCGGAACCGGAACCACCCGGCAACGTCTTCCCATGCCGCTGATCGAACTCACCGACGTCGTCAAACGTTACAAGATCGGCGAGCAGGAAATCCTCGCACTCGATGGGATCAATCTGATCATCGAGCAGGGTGAATACGCCGCCATCATCGGCCCCAGCGGCAGCGGCAAATCCACGCTCATGCACCTGCTCGGGTGCCTTGATACCCCGACCTCGGGCACGATGCTCATCGATGGCGTGGATGTGAGCCGGGCCAGCGGCAACAAGCTCAGCGAAATGCGGAACCAGAAAATCGGGTTCGTCTTCCAGAGCTTCAACCTGCTGCCGAAATTGACCGTGTTGCAAAACGTGGAGCTGCCGATGATCTACGCCGGCGTGTCCGCCCGCGAACGCCGGGAACGCGCCATGGTGGCCATCGAACGTGTGGAGCTCCAGAATCGGGCAAAGAATACGCCGCTCCAGCTCAGCGGCGGCCAGATGCAGCGCGTGGCCATCGCCCGCGCGCTGGTCAACAACCCGCGCATCGTTTTCGCCGATGAACCGACGGGCAACCTCGATTCCAAGACCGGCGCCAATATCCTCCAGCTCTTCCGCGAGCTCAGCACGGGCGGTTGCACCATCGTCCTCGTCACCCACGATGCCAAGATCGCCGCACAGACCCCGCGCCGCATCGAGATCCGCGACGGCAAGATTGTCGACGCTGAGGCCATGGATCCCGTCCTGAGCGGCGCCGTCCTCCTGCCCCGGCCCGCATGAACCTTTGGCTTGGGTTGCTCGTCGGCTTCAAGGAAATCTGGGCCCACAAATTTCGCAGCTTTCTCACGATGCTCGGCGTCATTCTCGGCGTCGCTTCGCTGCTCTCCATGTTTTCGCTCACCGCGGGCATCGCCAAGGGCATGCGCGAATACATGCAGCAGGTCGGTGGCCTCGAGCAGGTCAGCGTCATTCCGCAGGAGCCACCGGAGGAACAGCAGCTTTTCGCGGATACGTCGCCGGGGCGCACGATCAGGGATGCCGAGAGCATCGTCCGGTCCGCACCGCTCGTCTCGACCGTGACGCCGGTTTCCATCCTCAGCAGCGCGGCCATTCACCGCGGCGCCACCACCATCCGCGGTGAAGTGGACGGCTGCTGGCCCAGCTTCGTCGAAATCAACAAGCACAACGTCGCGCTGGGCCGCAACCTCTGCGACCTCGACCTCGAGGAGGCGAAACGCGTCTGTGTGGTCGGCAAAGTCATCGTCGACCGGCTCTGGCCAGAAATCCCGAATTACAATCCCCTCGGCGAAACCATTTTGCTCAACAACCGGCCGTTCACCATCGTCGGCGTCTTTGAGTATTACGAGCGGGACCGGGACAAGCGCCGCCGCGAGCTGGGTCTGGACAAGGTCAAGGCCACCCCCGCGCCGCGCAAAAAGGGCAGCCGTTCCACTCGCTCCGCCTTTTCGACGGCCAACATCCCCTTCCTCTCCAAAAACTCCACGATCATCGTCCCGATCAGCACGATGATGTTTGAATTCAAAAGTGCCTACATGGTGGGCGGCGTCGACCAGGGCCCCACGGTAAAGCTCGACGCGCTCACCTTTCAGGTCGCCGATCTCAACCGCTTCCAGGAAGCGCTCCAGCAAGTCACCCGCATCCTGCACGAGACCCATCGGGCGGTGGACGACTTCGCCTATTCGACCCACGAGGAGATGTTCGACTCCATCGAACAAAACATTCATGAGACCCGCATGAGCGGCGGGCTCATCGCCGGCATCTCGCTGCTCGTGGGCGGCATTGGCATCATGAACATCATGCTCGCCAGCATCACCGAGCGCATTCGCGAGATTGGCGTGCGGCGCGCGGTCGGCGCCAAGCCCCGCGACATCTTCGTGCAGATCGTCGTCGAAAGCGCGGTCATCGGGTTCATCGGCGGCTTGCTCGGCCTCGTCGCCAGCACCGGCATGATGCAACTGCTCATTTATATTTCGCCGGGTAAAAATGCGCCGGTGGTGGAGCTGGAAAACGTGCTCATCAGCTTCGGCTTTGCCGTGGTGATTGGCGTGCTCAGCGGGCTCTATCCCGCCTGGAAAGCCAGCCGGCTCGACCCGATCGAGGCACTGCGTTACGGATAACGCAGCGAGTTGATAGTGGATGGTTGAGAGTGGAGAGCCGCCACCGGCTTGCGAAGGTCTCTGGACAAGCAGTATTTTCTCCCGACTATCGTTCACCCGAAACGTCCACAAATCACGAGCAGTGGCTCTCAACTCTCAACTCTCAACTCTCAACCGGCCGTCCCCTCGCCGCTCGTTGCACGATCTTCCCTTCCCGGCACTGGCGCGCGAAATGGACGGCCTTTCCCCCGTGCACGCCAAGGCACTCTGGCGGGCCTTGTATCGCGAAACGGCCACGGATCTCGCGCAGCGCACTGAATTTCTGCCCCCGCTCCGCCGCTGGCTCGATAGCGCGGCCAGCCGCCTGGCCCTCGATGCGCCCGAACTCGTCGCCGACACCGCGAGCAGCGATGGCCTCACCCGCAAATTTCTCCTTCGTCTCGCCGACGCGCAGACCATCGAGACGGTGCTTATGAGCTTTCGCGGACGCTTCACCGCCTGCGTGAGCACGCAGGCGGGTTGCGCGATGGGTTGTGTCTTTTGTGCGACCGGCCAGATGGGGTTCACCCGGCACTTGCGCCCCGGGGAAATCGTCGCCCAGGTCCTCCATGCGCAACGTGCGCTTCACGCCCGCGACGAACCCGGCCTGCGCAACCTCGTCCTCATGGGCATGGGCGAGCCATTGCACAATTACGATGCCGTGATGACCGCGCTGGAGATCATCTCCGACACGCGCGGCATCAATATCGGCCCAAGCCGGATCACCATCAGCACGGTGGGTGTCGTCCCCGGCATCCTGCGCCTGGCGGAGGAAAAGCGCCCGTATCATCTCGCGGTGAGCCTGCACGGCGCGACGGAGGAAGATCGCTCTGCGCTGGTCCCGGCCAGCCGCCGCTGGCCACTGGCGGAACTCGTCGCCGCCTGCCGCACCTACGGGGCGAAAACCGGTCGCCGCATCTTCTTCGAGTGGACGCTGATCGCCGGGCAAAACGACTCACCTGGGCAGGCGGCGAAGCTGGGGGCCTTGCTCACCGGCATCGACGCTCACGTGAATCTCATCCCGCTCAATCCCACCGGCGGTTTCGCAGGCACCGCGAGCGCGGCCACGTCGGCCACCGAATTCCAGCGCACGCTGCGCGCCGCCAGCATCCCCTCCACCATCCGCCAGCGCCGCGGTATCGACGTCGCCGCCGGCTGCGGTCAGCTCCGGGTTGATAAAGACAGAACACCCAACAACGAACACCCAACACCCAACATCCAATAGAAGAGCCCGCCAGCGAACACGCCGGCGCCGTTGGATGTTCTAGCTTCCCTACAGCCCCACCGGGTGCCGCACCACGCATCCGCTGGCCGGTCGGTCCTGAATCGTCCACTGCGGCCCTTCGCTGCCATCGGTCCATCCGGTATCGAAGCGCACGCCGGCCACGGCGAGGAAGACGTGCCCATTCTTCGCATACACGTTGATCCAGTCGCCCTCACCGGGTTGCCCGTAGTCCCTAAATTCCTTCGAAATCATGCAGCCCTGGACGAGCCCCGCCTCGCGCAAAACGAAGGACGCCGACCCCGAGCAATCGTAACCGGTATCGACTGAACAACCGTGCCCGCCACCCCAGCGATACGGCAGACCGGCGATGCGGTTGCCCGCGGCAATAGCCCTCTCCACCTGCGGCGGCGCGCCGGGGGGTGCAAACGCATAGCCGCCCCGCAGCACCGCCGTTTTCCCCGGCACATAGTGGTAGGTGTAGCTCGTCGATTCGCAGCCGGTAAAGGCCGCGAGCAGCAGGGCAAGAAGGAGGAGAGAAAGTATTTTACGAAGCACAGCTCAACGGATGTCGCTCTCGATAAATGCAAAAATCGGGCCAACTCGCGAAAGAGTGAGCCAGCTTGGAACCGATTTCACGCCCGACTACTTCGCGATCTCGAATTGCAGCGGCACCGGCTGGATCGCCTTCTGGATTTCTATCTCAGCATCCTCAATCGCCTTTTGCGCCACAGCCAGTTTCTCCGCATCCTTCGCCTTGCTCTGCGCCCGCCATTCCTTGTTCAGCGGATCCTGCAGGTTCGTGAGCAGTACGGTGATCTTGTTGGCCCGCTCACCGATCGCGCTATCGAAGGCCGTCGTGAGATTCCACCCGGCGGCGAGCTCCTTGGCGCTCACCGTGCCCGCCGGCTGGCCGTTAATCTTCACGTGGTAATCGCCCTCGGCCAGGCCCGGAACCTTCAGCATGTATTGCGAAAGCTTGAGCATGTCCGGGAGGATTTTCAGCGTCGTTCTGGCTGCGGGGATGATCGTCCACGGGCTGCTTTCATCGAGACGCGTGAAGCTCAGCTTGCCGTCCTTTGCCTGCACGGCGGTGATCTTGCAATGCCTGGCCTCGATCACTTTTCCCTTCGCGTCGATCGTCGCGGCGCTCACGACGCCGTCGACCTTCAGCCCCTCGAGAATGACCGCAGCCATGTTGTACTGGCCGACCGCGCCGGGATGCACGGTGTCGCCGGTGAGCGGGACGAGCGAGGGCGCGATCGGCGCTTGCTTGGGTTTGGGAGGCGCGGGCGTAGCGCCGGCGATGGCGGGAGTCGCGGGAGCAGGTGTCGCCACCGGCTCGGGAGTGGCCTTCGGCGGCCATGTGCCGTTCTGGCGCGCGAGTTCTTCGCCTTTACGCCGGTTCTGGCCCCAGACGTCGAGCAAGGCATGATACTGGTCGACAAAGACCACATTCTCCTCCTGCGCCAGTTTCTTCAGCGCCACGGTGAAGGGGTGCAGTTTCTGGCAACGCTCGCCTTTCCAGTCGTTGAGGATACTGCCGTCGTCCACCGGGCTCGACGAGATCAGCACCGGCTGCGCGGGAATCGCGCGGATCTTCGCGATGAGTTCCTTCATCCCCTGGATGTAAACGTCCTCCGTCCCGTTCACGTCATTCATCCCCAGCTCGATGCTCACGATCGTCGGCTTCCATGCCGCCACGTCGTAATCGAACCGCGCGAGAATGCTGCCCACCCGATTGCCGCCGATGCCCGAATTACGGAAGTGCAGGTGCCACTGCGGATGCTTCAGGCGATAGAACGCCTCGATGTAATTCGTGTGCAACCGCTGCGCGGTGATGCTGTCCCCCGCCATCACCCACACGTCACCGTCCTTGAGTTGGAGCGTTGGCTCGGCAGCGCGGACGCTCGCGAAGCTCAGCGCAAACACCGCAGCGCACGACGCGAAATGGGTAACGAGGCGGGAGGAAGAAACGGGGGAGGTATTCATGGCAAAGGGAAGGGTCGCCAGACTGCCGATTCACCGCCCCGGGCGCAAGCGGAGTCCTCTTCCTTTTCCCTTGGCGGAACACCGCCGACTGCCTAGCTCTGCGCCATGCCGATAGAGGTTCCCAACCGCGACGAATGGTTTCCAAAGATCGCGACTCTCCCCCGCCCCCACTGGCCCGCGATAAACGCGTGGCTGCACGACAGCGTGACGCCGGAATACCTCGACGAAGCCGCCTGCCAAATCACCCGCTACTGGCTCACCCGGCTGATCGCGGCCCTCGGCAACACCCACGCACTTACAGTCTCCAAGCACTTCTTCCTCGTCGCCGTCGGCGATGAAAAGCGGCGGACCCAAACCCTCGATTTTCTCGAGAAGTCTCGCGCTTTCGTCCTCGAAGGACTGGGCGAGATCGCCCGGAAATGTGGCACCCGGCCGCAAGTTTTCCTGCGCCTCCCGTCTGTTGACGCTTGCGACGAGTTTCTCGCAAGTTTCGATTCCGATGGAGCACACACCGAAGCGGCCGGTACCTTTTTCCCCAACGGCTCCGTGCCCGTGCCCTACTGCGAATGCCCGAGGTTTTCCGAGGAAACTGGTCTGCTGGCGGATAACATCGCGAGCCATCTTCTCCGGTATCTGCCTCTCCCTGCCTGGCTTCATCACGGGGCGGCACTCGTCTTTAAAGTTGCTCTCGCCGGCGGCCATTTTGGGGTCCTTTACGAGGATCTCATTCACGAACACGAGCGGTGCTGGAATGCGGAAACCATTCAGGATTTTTGGTCCGGAGAGGCGTTTCGGGATGAGCAATGGCAGAGCCTTTCCTCCAGTCTGGCCGAGATATTGATCGACGTCATCCAACGCGAAGTGCGGCCCGATCCCGACACCTTCCGGGGATTCGTAGCTGCGGCCAATTTCCAGGATGGTGGCGAATCCGCCGCGCAGGAACACCTCGGCGTGGGCCTTGGCGAAATCGCCTCCGTCTTTCTCGGAGATGGCGATTGGACTCTACGACCTGCGACGTGGCAATCCAGCGAAGAACCGGCATAACCGCCACGGCATGCCCCTCATCCCGTCTACCTTTCGCGCGCCGTTCCTCCTCCGCAACGGCCACGTGCAAACGATCCTGCCCGTGCTGTTGCCTCGCCGCGTGCGGATGGAGTTCACCCGCGAGCGGCTGGAACTGGCCGATGGTGATTTTCTCGATCTCGACTGGCTCCGGCGCGGCTCGGCGCGGCTGGCGATTCTCGCCCACGGCCTCGAGGGAAGTTCCACGCAGACCTACATCCGCGGCATGGCCGCCGCCCTGGCCGCTGCCGGCTGGGACGTGCTGGCCTACAATTTCCGCGGCTGCAGCGGCGAACCCAATCGCCTCCCCCGCGCCTACCACAGCGGCGAGACCGGCGATCTCCGCGCGGTGATCGCACGCGCCGCGGCGGACTACTCCACAATCGCCCTTGTCGGCTTCAGCCTCGGCGGCAATGTCATTCTGAAATATCTCGGCGAGGCGCCATCGCATCCGGCCATCTGCGCCGGCGCCGCCATCTGCGCGCCCATCGACCTCGCCGCCTGCGCACGCCAGCTCGACCAGCACTGGACCAACCGCATCTACCTGCGGCGCTTCATCGTTTCGCTCGTGCAAAAAATTGAGGCCAAGGGCGAATTATTCCCCGGCATCGTGGACGCCAGCGCGGCCCGTCGCATTCAAACCTTCCAGGAATTCGACGACCGCTACACCGGCCCGCTGCACGGCTTCCGCGACGCCGACGACTATTGGGCCCAATCGAGCGCCCGCCAGTTCCTCCCGAACATCACCATCCCCACGCTCCTGCTCCAGCCGCGCAACGACCCCTTCCTCGCCCCCGGGGCCTATCCCTGGTCCGAAGCCGAAGCCAATCCGCATCTCTTCCTCGAAACTCCGGACTCCGGCGGCCACGTCGGCTTCCTCGACCTCCGTCACGGCCTCCAGCCATGGTCCGAGCGGCGCGCTGCGGAATTCCTAAACGCCCACGTGACCACTTGATCTTCCCAGTCACAACCCATTCCCGGCAACTCGCGTGAAATTAGCTCGCAGGACCGCAATCATCGTAGCCGCCACCTCGATCGTCGCCGCATCGTTGGTCTTTATCACCTACACCTTCATCGCCTCGCAAACCCAGGGATGGAACATGCAGAAAGCTGAACGACACATCGCGCTGGTTCAACCCGCAATTCGAGCCGATGCCCGTTTCCAACATGTGGATTTGGCGGCGTTCACCAGTGACAACGGCTGCTTGTTGATTCAGGGCTACGTGACGACGGAGCAGGCGTTAAGCGATCTCCAACGCATCATCGCGCAGAGCCGGCCACCCGTGTTGACCAAGTTCGCCGTCTACGTCATACCCGACGAGCCATCCCAAAAGTAGAAGCGGACGGGCGGAGACGGCCGCGCCCCTCATTCCTTGTCCGCCGAGAGCGCCGCCAATTGGAGCAATGTAGCGTCAGCAAGGTATTGCCGCCGCCGCGCCTCGGTTTCCTTGGGCGGCGAAAACTGCAGATAGAGCGCCATTCCTGCCTCCAACGCCTTCCGCCCATCCTGCTGCTCCTCTTTCCAATAATCAACGTTCTCCGCTTTGGCATGCGCAATGCGGCTCTCATAGAGCGCCTTTAACTCGCTATCGGCCTTTTCGTAGACCGCCTGGAATTTTTCCCCACCCGTCAGTGGATCGACGGGCTCGGCACAGGGCGTTTCGAGCTCATGCACGTCGCCCGCCCGCCGCTTGTTCAACTCGCGCAAATACGGCGTGAGTTCGAAGCTTTTACTCCGCGTATTGAAATAGACGTAAAAGCGCTTGGGCACTTCTTCGGTATTGTCGCCAGACGCGACCACCGCGACGAGCAAGCGGGCCGAGTCGGGACTCCAATCGCGGTAATCAGCTTCGAGATGATCCTCTTTGTTGTGCGGGCCGCGTTGCTCGTAAAAGTTTTCCTTTTTGAACTTCTTGGTTTTGATCAGGTAAGCCTGCAGCGTATTGGCAAACCAAGCCGGACCCTTGAAGTAGGTAAACCGAGCTCCCTTGGCGTGGGAGTAAAGCTGGCGATCCTGCACCGCGTGGTGCCGCCAACTGGCAGTGCGAAATATCCACTGCTCGTCGGGCGATATGCCATACGCGATCTGGCATTCCGCCGGATCCTCCACCGTCGCATTGGGCAACGGCACATGTTCCGCGGCGTCCTTGGTGGAAACCAGCACTTGGTTCTTGTCTCCTCCCGCCGTCTCCAACCGGTATGTCCCCTGCGGCGTCTTGAGGACTTCGATGTAGTCCTCGGCCCGGGTCGGCACAACTGCCACCAACACCATCGCCAGCACCAGACCGCCGGAAAAATACGACTCGGATTTCACAAAACGAATTACCAACAGATGTTGTCATTGTGTCAATCTCCACGGCTCCGTCCGGTATTTCCGTCATTTACCGTCCCCTCCGGTTTCTGCTCTCCTCTCCCTCGCATGAAACTCCTCCCCAGCCTTCTTGTCCTCGCACTTTCGCTGCTTTCCAGTCTCTCCGCGCCAGCCGAAACGACGCCCACGGTTTCAGACGTCACCCGTACCGAAGACGTCGTCTACGGCCGCAAATTCGGCTTCGCGCTTACTCTCGATGTCCTCCAACCCGTCAAGCCGAACGGCTACGGCATCGTCTACATGGTTAGCGGCGGCTGGAAATCGAACCACGACGCGATCAGCGCCAAGGCCTATGCGCCGTTTCTCGACCGCGGCTACACCATCTTCGCCGTCTGCCACGCCTGCCAACCCCGCTTCACCATCCCGGAAATCACAGAAGACGTGAATCGCGCGGTGCGATTCATCCGCCACAACGCCGCGAAGTGGAATGTTAAGCCCGACCAACTCGGCGTCTCCGGCGGCAGCGCGGGCGGCCACCTCTCGCTCACCTTGGGCACTGGTGGGGGCTCTGGCAATGCGGATGCCAAGGACCCCATCGATCGCGAGAGCAGCGCCGTTCAATGCGTCGCTTGCTTTTATCCCCCCACCGATTTCCTGAACTACGGCGCGCCGGGTGAAGACTGCGTGGGCGCCGGCGTATTGCAGGATTTGCGGGCCGCCTTCTTCGCACCAGGCGCCCCTGATACGCCGGAAATCCACCAGACCCTCGGCCACGACATCTCGCCCATCTATCACATTACCGCCAAGATGCCTCCTACGCTCATCATCCACGGCGACGCGGACAAGCGCGTGCCGCTCCAGCAGTCGCAATCGTTCGTGCAAAAGGCCACCGAAGCCGGCGCCATCGCCAAACTCATCGTCAAGCCGGGTGCCGCCCACGGCTGGCCCGATCAAGACCCCGACAAGGCGCTCCTCGCCGATTGGTTCGACCAGTATCTGCGCGGCATCAAGAAGTAGGAGGGGAACGGCCCGGCCAAATCCAGCGCACGATTCGCTGGCACAAAGAGCCATTCGCGGCTAACGAAGCACCCGCTCATTTTCGCCTTTATCCTTTAGCCTTCCGCCTTTTCTTCATGCTCACCATCCGCGAACTCAAGAAATCCCTCGGTGGCCGCGTCCTATTCGAAGACGCCGCCATGCAGGTGAACTACGGCGAACGCGTCGCCCTCGTCGGCCCGAACGGCGCCGGCAAGTCCACCCTCTTCAATATCGTCCTCAAGCGTGAGGAAGCCGATGCCGGCAGCGTGGAGCGCGATGAGTGGACGATGATCGGCTACCTCCCGCAGGAAGCCGAGGCCCATGGCGATTACACCGCGCTCGACGTCGCCACCGGCCGCGCCGGCGAAGTCCCCGCGCTGGAAAAACGCCTCCACGAACTCGAACAGGCCGGCGACGTCTCCAGCCCCGAGTATCTCGAGGCCCACGCCAAGCACGAGGCGCTCTCCGATCCGCAGGTCGACGCCAAGGCCAAGCGCATGCTCGCCGGCCTTGGCTACCGAGAGGAACATTTTGCCAAGGCCGCCAAGGAGCTGAGCGGGGGCTGGGTCATGCGCGCCCACCTCGCCCGGCTGCTCGTCATGGAGCCCGATTTGCTCATGCTCGATGAGCCGACCAACCACCTCGACCTGCTCTCGCTCCTCTGGCTGCAAAACTATCTCAAGAACTACTCCGGCGCCGTGCTGCTCATTTCGCACGATCGTCAGTTCATGGATGAAATCGTCCAGACGGTCTTCGAAATCGACGAGCGCAAACTGGTCCAATACTCGGGCAACTACGGCGATTTCCTCCGGCAGAAGGAAGAGCGTTACGAGCAGCAAAACGCCGCCTACAAAAACCAGCAAAAGGAAATCGCCGGGCTCCAGGAATTCGCCGACCGTTTCCGCTCCGTCTCCTCCAAGGCCTCGCAGGCCCAGAGCAAGCTCAAGCAGATCGAGCGCATGGAATTGATCGAGAAGCCAATCCCGCCGCGCAAACCCTTCCGCTTCCAGATTCCCCAGCCGCCCCGCAGCGGCGCGCTGGTCATGTCGCTCACCGGCATCCACATGGCCTATGGCGACAATGTCGTCTACAAAGGCCTCGACCTCGGGGTTGAACGCGACGAACGCACCGTGCTCGTCGGCCCGAACGGCGCCGGCAAATCCACTCTCCTCAAGATCCTCGCCGGCGTCCTCGAATTCCAAAAGGGCGAACGCAAACCCGGCCTGAATGCCAAAATCGGCTACTTCTCCCAGCACCGCTCCGCCACGCTCGATCCCAACAAGACCGTGCTCCAGGAGGTCATGGACGCCAACGGTACCCTGAGTGAAAACGAAGCCCGCGCCATCCTCGGCTCCTTCCTCTTCCGCAAGGACGAGATCTACAAGAAGACTGTTATCCTGAGCGGCGGCGAAAAGACGCGCCTCAACCTCATCAAGTTCCTCGTCGACCCGCCCAACCTCCTCCTCATGGACGAGCCCACGACGCACCTCGACATCCACACCGTCGAGTCGCTCATCCTCGCGCTC
>Ga0068858_100004974_pt1 | contig 13019 bp, 16 predicted proteins | sample KBSSwiS12_FD_66589 | JGI IMG/M metagenome (GOLD analysis project Ga0068858, IMG submission 66589) | Switchgrass rhizosphere microbial communities from Kellogg Biological Station, Michigan, USA - KBS Switchgrass S1-2 | ecosystem: Host-associated > Plants > Roots > Rhizosphere > Soil ... | reverse complement strand
CACGTAGGTGCCGTGTTCCTTGGCATAACCCACGTAATCGATGGTCTCCACGGTTTTGATGCCGTAGAGCTGCTGCTTGATGATGCGATCCAACTGCTGGCTGGTCCCGGTGAATACGGCGCCAGGCGCCATGCTCAGAAGTCGCTTCTTGAACTCGCTTGCGCTGGCGAGGCTGCTGCCGGCGAAGGTGTTTTTCACAGCGCGGCCGCCGTGCGGAAAGCTGACGCGGTAGTAGTACCAAGACTCGTCGGTGACTTCGTTCGCTTGGTAGTACAGGGGCAGCGGATTGCAGTTGGCGATTTCGACGTTGTCGCAGGATTCGGCCAGCGCCAGTTCGCGGCGCTCTTCTTCCGCCACATCCGCGTCCTTCTCCAGCAGCTGTTGCATGGCCTTGTCGTAGGCTTTGATGTCGAGGTCGAACCAGTACAGCCGGTCGTCATGGTCGTAGAAGAACGTGGCCACACCGGTGCGCCCGTACATGAGGCGCGCCTTGTCCGCGGCGGATCGGGCGATCAGCAGCGAGCCCTGGTAGCGGTACTCGTCCAGGTCCTTCGGGCTGAGCCGGTCGGCGAGGTGCAGATCGCTCCAATCGTCCTTCTTGCGTGAGGTTTGCGGGACGGTGGCGGCTTCGCAGGTCCATCCTTCCTTGCGTGCGCGCTGTACCCAGCGGCGCGTGTAGTCGCGTCCAGCGGCATCGCCATCCAGTGCCCATACCAGCCTGGGGCGGTTGGTGGGGCGCAGCTCGGCCAGCTGACGCAAGAAGGCCGACGGATAGTTGTTGCAGCTCATCGTGGACGCCGCCGCGATGCCGTGGTGATCGAGCGCCACAGAATCGAAGACGCCTTCGGCAAACCACAACTCGTCCATCGTGCGCAGTCGGTCGGTGGTCAGGGGCGGCGGTGTCCAGACTTGCCCGGCGTAGCTCGCGCCAGGCGCAAAGCGCGCCTTCATCTTGCCGAAGCGGTGCGGCCGATCGATCAGGCGTTCCCAATAGCTGCCGCCGGGCAGGGGGAACCGGATAGTGGCCGAGGTCGCTTTCGTTTCGGGGTCGCGGTACCACTCTTGCGTGTAGCTGCCGCGCACGCGCGCCAGGTTGAAGCCGCGCGAGCTGGTCAGGTACGCATCGGCCGCGGCGTTGGGGTTGTCATCGGTCTTCTTGAAGCGCTCCGACCAGTTGTCGAACAGATCGGGGTACAGCTCTTTGACGCGTGCCTCGAAGCGGCAGTTTTTCAGGCGGCCACACCGCACCACCCATGGTGCATCGGCGTTGGTGTACAGCTCTGGTTTGCCGCAGCTAGGGCACTTGCCACCGCGAAGATAACCCTTCCGCACGGGCTTGAAGTCGTAGTCACGGTTGAGCTGGTCGAGCACATCCCGCTGCAGGTCGAAGCTCATTTCAACGACAGCCATGGGCGGGGCTCCATAGCTGGCCGTGCGGACCGCACAGGGCGCCCATACGGCGCATTACGTCGCAGGAGGTGCCGACGTAGGTGGTCATGCGTTCCTCGCGGTCGCGCCAGTGATCCACATCGACATCATCGTCGGACGCGGGCGGCGCGCAATAGGGCGGCAAGGTGCACAGGTGGATGCCGTCGCCAAACCGCAGATGGAACTGGCAGGCGGCGCAGTGCTTAAGGTCGGGGGTCATGCGTGGCTATTCATCGGGCAAGACTTCTCCGTTCCGGCAGCGCATCGGCTGCCGGTCGTGGGTGAATCGAGGGGGAGAAGCGGAGGTTTAGCGGTCGGCGCGACGGCCGCAGCGCGACGTGGTGTACTCGGCGTCTTGCGCTGTGGCGCGGCGCTCGTCAGCCAAGGCAATCAGTTCGCTCGCCGTGAACGCGACCAGACGGCCGGTGCGACGACTGGTGACGTACACCACGTGGCTGGTGGAGTGGTTGATGTCCACATAAGCCGGTTCGTTGCGAGCCTGCGTTGCGGCCAGGGCGTGCAACGCATCGTGGTTGGCGGTGCGCTGACTCACGCCGAACTGCTCCATCACTGCCGCGGTACAGCGCGTGATCAGTTGTGCTTCATCCAAATACTGCGCGGCGTGTGCATCAAGGAACGCCATGGCCACCGAAAGGCGAGCTTCCGGCGTGTTCTTCTGGTCGCTGTCGAGAAGGAATGACACGGTAATCCCCTGTTAGTTGAGTGCGGGCGGCGCGGGTTGATGCGTGGCCGGCGTCGGCGGTACGGGCGACGTGTAGTCGCGCGCGGGTGTGGCATCGCTCGGGGTTCTGGCCACGACGATGTCGTTGGCCCGTCGTTCCACGATGGGCAGGGCCACGTCATCGCGCGGATTCATGCTGGGCACCAGCGTACGGACGATGCCTAGATGAGCGACGAAGCGGTGGCCGCATTCGATGCCCATGCATTGAAAATAGATTTCCCGCACCAGATTGCTCAGTTCGCGCGAGGTCATCGTGACCGCGCGTTGCCGGCAGTGCGGGCAACGAATCGTGCATCGATTTGAGTGCATCCGTTTAGTCCTTGTACACCGGTTGTGGGCTTACGTATGCGCGGCGTCGGTTACGCCGGCGGGGCGGGCAAGGCGTATTTCCAAACCTTCGAGGTAGACCGTCAGCACGTAGGCGGCGTCGGTTTTCCGTTCGGCGCGGGCCAAACGCTGGCATTGCGCCAACTGCTCGGGATCGAGGCCGACGCCGATCCGCTTCCGTTTCACGGCGGCTCGGGGCGCATAGGCCCGACACGACTTACCCAGGGAGTTCTTCATGGCGATGGGTTACGATTCCGAAGTGCTACACAATCTGAAAGATACTCCACACAACGGGACTATGCAACACAGTATGAACGGAAAGAAGCCGATTCGTGTAATTAGCCCGGTCGAACTCAGCGCTGACGAAATCATCGTGCGGATGCGCCAAGTGGTCGGCGTGAAGAACGACGCCGGCTTGTCTGCCGCGTTGGGGCTCAGTGGCGCGAGCACACCGAGCAACTGGCGTCAGCGCAATAGTCCACCGTTCGCCTTCTGCGCCAACATCGCCGCGGCGTTGGGCGTCTCCCTTGATTGGTTAGTCCTGGGGCGCAATCGTCATGCGGAACAGGCCAGCATCGGAGATAAGGGCGGGCCGGCATCGGTGCCGATGCCAACCACGCCCTCTGCTGAGCGAATCACACGTTTCGTGAATGAGTGGGAGGCGACCCGATCCCATGAAGAGGTGATCTGGCTGGAACAGCACCTCAAGCGCACAGTGCCCGAGTACGCCGAGTGGCTGACGAATCAGCAACCGTCGTAAGCTGACTTAAGGGGCACCGCTTGGGGGCGCGGTGGCGGGTTAATGGCAAGAGCGGCACGTCGTGCCGATTTTCATCTCTTAATCCATCGATTCGACTGTGCAGGCTGCGCCCGCGCGCGGGCGATTTGTGCTGCGCGTGATCGGTGATGAACCTTCAAAAAGTACTCATATAGTCAAGGAGTGATGATATGCCGTCCAAAAGAATCGTTTGTCTCGCAAACTCTAGAAAGCACCTTCCTCTTAGGTGTATTGCGGGAAAATCGGTAAGAAACGGGGATGCCGGAACGTGGATTCGGCCTGTCAACGCTCCGCCGGAACGAGGCATAAGTCCTGCCGATTGCGCGTATGAAGACGGGAGTATTCCCAACGCTTTGGACGTAATCAGAATTGAAATTCTTCACGCCGATCAGCACATCTTCCAATCAGAAAATTTCGTCATTGATCCAACGCGCTACTGGGAGAAAGTTGACGAAATTGGTCCGAGTGAGTTGGCAGATATGGTTGATGATCCTGGGTCTCTGTGGGAGTTGGGACATCCTCCATATAACGATAGAGTTTCTTCATTACTGCTTACCCGGCATCGGCCTACGCTTTATTTGATTCGTCCTGAAAATGTGCAGTTCAGGGTGGAGGCTGAAGGGGCGAGATTTAACAATCCGAGAAGAAAGGTCCGCGCGTTCTTTAGTTACGGAAACGTGCGATACGGGCTTTCCGTAACAGATACGGCGATTGAAGATCACTTTAGAGCACAGGGGGACGGACTCCACAGCGGAGACTTTGTCTCCTACTTCACAGTGAGCTTGGCCGAGCTACATACCGATGGGTATGCTTACAAAGTCATTGCAGCGGTGTTCTGAGCTATGAAGATTCTGACCATTGGGTTCACCCAGAAAAGTGCCGAGCGATTCTTCACGCTCCTTAAAAATTCCGGAGCCAAACGTGTCGTTGATGTCCGACTGAACAATGTCTCGCAGCTTGCTGGGTTCGCCAAACGCGACGATCTGCGCTTCTTTCTCAAGAATCTATGCGGGATGGAATACGTTCACGTCTCCGAACTGGCGCCGAAGAAGGAGATGTTGAAGGCGTACCAAGACAAGAAGCTGACTTGGGAACAGTACGAGACGGAGTATTTGAACCTCATGGCTCAGCGGCGTATCGAGGCTTCCGTGGGCAAGTCGGTGATCGATGGGGGGTGCCTCTTGTGCAGCGAGGATAAGCCCCACCATTGCCACCGCCGGTTGGTTGCTGAATATTTAAAGAGTCACTGGCCCGACGAGAACATGGAAATCAAGCACCTAGTATGAGTGCAGCGCGCGTCTTGATCGCCTACCCGTCGCTTTTCCTTTCTCGTGAGAAATTCACGAGAAAGGTGAAGCACTACACAAGCTCTCTCGCCATTGAGGGCTTCGTGGCTCTTGAAGATCCACATGGGTTCACTGCGGACCTTGCGGTGTCTATGGGTGCGAGCTTCGTGGTGCAGACTGCATCGGAGCTTTCGTGTACGCACGGGATCATCTTCGACCACGACGGCGCGTTAGCGCCGGTGGAAGAGCTGCTGAAGAACCTCGGAATTCCGGGCAAGAAAATTGCCCTGAAGCTCTGCACAGTCGTCAACAAGGATCATGGTGATGACTACGATGTTTACATTGGCAGAGGTACGGTGTGGGGCAACCCCTACCCCATCGGCCTTGAGGGAGATCGAGAAGAGGTGCTGAGGAAGTATCAGTACGATTTTGATCGGCGCTACCTGCGTTTCTTTGAAAACCATGACCACAATGTCAAAAGGATTCGAGGAAAGGTGCTTGGCTGTCACTGCAAGCCGGCGGCATGTCACGGCGATATTCTTGCCGCTTACGTCAACTCTCTGGACGATGGGGAGTAGCTGATTCGATCAGCTTCTCGCTTTCTTCGCGTCCTATTCGTCGGGCGTCGGGGTGTCGTCGTCCTCACCAGCCGCCGCGGTGCCGCTGGCAGTCGCCTTGCTTTCCAGCTCCACGCGGGTGGTGTAGCCATCATTCGGTGTAAGGCTATGCGTCGCTTTGACCACGATCCAGTCGATGGCGTCTACCTCTGGTTTCCATCCGCGCGTACGCGCCGGCATTTCGGGGTGTAGGTCTGGACGTCCGATGGCGATGTCCAGCGAAAAGGTGGACGCGCCACGGCGCACCCGAGCTAGCTCCGCCTCGGCGGCACGCTGTGCATCTTCTTCGCTGGCGAAATCACCTCGTAGAAATTTCACATGCCCATTCTTCCCGGCCAGCACCGTACGGCCGCGGCCCGCGCCCACGTCATGCCAACGCGCACGAATGCCGGTGTACGCATCGCGGTCGGATTCGTGGAAGCGATGATGATCGCCGTCCGCACGTTCCACGGTGAGTGCTTGCAAGGGTTTCCCGCTCGCCGTCTGCGCACCGCCGATGGGCATAAACAGCAGGTTTCCTGCCTTTACCGTGGCCACGGCATCCCACATCTTGCCGAGGCGACGCAGCAAAGCGATATCCGATTCGGTTTGCGCCAAATGCCCCACGGGTAGCGTGTCAAGCTCGGCGCCAATGCGTGGCGTCAGCTGATGTTCGCCGGCGATCACGCGCACGATGTGACCCACGGTGGTGGTGTTCCAGCTCCGCTCTTTGCGGACGCGCAGTTCCCGCGTGAGCTTGGCGCTGCGTGCGACGATGTTTAGCGTGTCGGGCGTGCCGCTGTATTCAATTTCATCGACATGATAGGTGCCCTGAAGCGACACGCCGAGCCCTTCAAAGCCGAGCATGATCTGCAGTTCCACACCGCGGCGGGGGAGCGCGATCCGGCCGAGCGAATCGTCTATCGCGAGGGTCACGGTATCGGCGTGGTCCTGCCGGTTGGATTCCACGCTCAGCTGGATCAGGTGCGGCATGATCTGGCGGGTAGTGTCCTTGCCGCCGATGACGATCTGACAAGTGGGGTGCAGCAGCTGGTTCGTGGGTTGCACGATCATGCGGTGGCTCCCGCGAGCTGCTGATCGGCCGGTGACGGGCCGCCGGCCAGGCGGTCGCCGGGCGCTTCGTCGGCCGGTTCGTCGTCACTGCGGCACAGCGTCAGCGAGAATGCGACTTTGCGCGGCGTGCCGTCCGCATGGATCGCCGTCTGGGTGGTCTGCAGGCTGTCGATGAAGTAGACCCCATAAACGTGGCCGGCGCCGTCCACCAGCACGTAAGCGCGGCCCTCCCGGCCCATGGTTTCCAGCTGTGTGATAGAGGCCAGTGTGCCGGATACCTCGGGCGCCACGGCCCCGGATAACGTAAGCAGTTCCGTACCCGGGCCGACGATCTGGAACGCATCACGCTTGCCCACGCGCGCGGACGCCGCGTGCTTGAACTGCATCTGCCGCTGCAACTCTTCATAGGCTGCGGTGGCCATGCCGAACACGAACGGCCCGAAGGCCATCAACACCATGCCTTGCATCACGACTCTCCATCACTGAAGGCCGAGCGCGCGCGGATCTGCTTGTTGCGCTCGTGCCGGGCCAGGGCGCGGCCGACCTGGCGTTGAATCTCGGCCGGATCGTGGCCGCGCGCATCCACGTGCATGGTCACCTGGTCACCCTGCAGGACGACGGTCTTGGGGGTGCGCACGCCGACCGGTGCCGCGCTATTGATGACACTCGGCCCGGTGCCCGAGCCTTCGCCGCCAGCCAGCGGGGTGCGCCCGATGGCGTCCGCGATCTTGCGTGCCTTTTCCTGATCGTCGCCGGTGATCCAGTCCAGCGGCGCGGCGCCTGGTTGCGTTGTGGGGCTGCTCTGGCCGAGGTGGCGCAGGCGTTCGATCAGGTCGCGCACGGCGCCAAGCTTCGTGCTGATCCAGTCGAGCGTCTTGCGCGCCGCGTTCTCCACGCTCTGCCACATGGCGGTGAACCAGGCTTTCACCGGCTCCCAATGCACCGCGACCCAACCCGCTGCGGTGCCGATGGCTTCACCTAGCGCGACGAACATGCGCATCCCGAAGGTGACGGCCTGGGCGATGCCGCGCAGCGCGGCGCCGACCCCTTCGCCGAAGGACACGCCGGCCGCACGTGCGCTGTCCATCTGCTCTTTCGTGGCCTGGAAGGGTTCCCACAGCTGCAATATCCAGCGCCAGACGCTGACCAGGCAGCCGACGATGAGGTCAAATGCCGGCTTGAGCGGCGCGAGGGCGCGGCCAATGTCATCGAACACCGGGCCGAGCGTGCGGCCGATGCCTTCCCACACACCCGAGAACCAGGCGGAGAGCGGTTGCCAGTAGCGGCGTATCGCCAAGGCCGCGACGATCACCAGGGCGATCAGGGCGGCCACCGGCAGGCTTACACCGGTGATGGCGAGTATGGCGGCGCGGGCACCGGTGGCGATGGCAGGGAACAGGCGGCCCAGCAGCGGTAGGCGCGACAGCAGCCCGCCCTCGGCGCCGCCGGCCATCCCTCCTAAGCGAATGCCCCCGAGGCGCATGGCGTAGCGCAGCAGCGCGAACTGACCGAGCAGTCCGCCCAGGCCGATCATCAGGCTACCCACGGTGGCCAGCAGCACGCCGGCACTGCCGGCGACCAGCAGCATGCCCTTGGCCAGCGCCGGGTGACGCTGGGACCAGCTGCCGACCGCGCGCAGGACACCTACCAGTTTGCCCAAGCCCGCCACGTACACCGGCAGCAGCTGCTCGCCCAGCTCGCGGTACAGGTCCGATTTGCGGGCCAGCAGCTCGGCCTCCTGACCCGCGGCGTTCTGGCGGGCCTCGTTGTAGAGCGCATCCACGCCGAAAGCCTTCGGAGCCGCGGCCAGGTGCTTGGCGATGTTCGCGCGTTCCATGAACAGTGACGCGAACAGGTCGCCGCCCTTGCGGCCGGAGAACAGCGCATTGATCTTGCTCACCACCTGCTGGTCGTTGAGCTGGCCGTCCGGGTTGAGCTTTGGGATGACGCGCGTCATCAGGTACTCAAACGGATTAGCGCGGTACAGGTCGCCCTCTTTCAACGCGTCGGGCAGCAGCTTCTTGAGGTGCCCCGTCTTCTCGTGGACTTCGATGGCGCCGGGCTTGAGCAGGCCCAGCTGGTACAGCTCGTCCGCCGACTGGCGCGTCGAGCGGCCGGCCGCCCAATTCTGGTACGCGGTGGCCAAGCCCGTACCGGCGCGGTGGCCGCCCATTTCCTGCACGGTATGCAGCAGTCCGAAGAAGAACGATTGATCGTCCAGCTGCTTGGCGGCCACACCGCCGGTCTTGATCATGTTGAGCAGGTCTTCGGACTTCACCAGGCCGCCGGAGGCGACGTAGGCCTGCGTGGCGAAATCCAGCACGCGCTTCAAGCTTTCCGGACTCTTGGCGGCGCCGCGCAGCTCGGCGACCTTGAGCAAGTCCATGAACATGGTCTCGGCGGTCGCGCCGTGGCCTTCACCATGGCCGCCCTGGGCCATCACGGTCTCGATGCCGAACTTCATGCGCGCGAGGTAGGGCGTCACCGCCTCCGCTTCGTGCATGTCGCGCAGCACGCTGTAGGACTCTTTCAGCAGCTTGAGGGTGTCGGTGGCGCTCGTCCCCATGATGTCCTGCGCGCGGGCGAACTTCACCGCATCGGTCACCATGGCATCGCCCACGCCCATGGCGCGCAGCTGCGCCACCTGCATCGACCAGGCCTTCGCTTCGTCAATGGTCGGGCTGATCGCGCCGAGTACGTGCTTGCCGGTCTCGCGCGCAGCGTAACCACTGACCGTGAGGTGCGCGGCCGTTGCCGATGTCCGCTCGAAGCTCTGCCGCGCGGCGGCCATTTTCTGCTGCTGCCGCGTGATCGCGCCGAGCTTGCGCTGCTGCGCGTCCATCTGCGTGTTGGTCGCGGCGATGTCGTCACGCAGGCGCCGCTCGTCACGCGCCAGGTTGCGCGTATGGATGCCGGCCGCGCCGAGGCCTTCGCGCATGGCTTGCAGGCGACGGACGTTGGCCTGGTACTGCACGCCCAGCGCGTCGGCCTGGCGCTTGGCGGCGGCGAACTCTCGGGTCTGTTGCCGCGTCGGGTTCGACGCCCCGGCGATCGCTCGCCCCAGCTCCGTGGCGTGCTTCTGGGCGGTGGACAGCTGGCCGGCGAGTGCCTGCGTGCCTACTTTGAGCTGACGGAAGCCCTTCAAGTCGTCCTGCGCCTTCTGCAGTTCCTTGAGGCGCTGGCGGGTCTCGCGCAGCGCCTTGGACGTGGCAGCGGAACTGCCGGCGATGCCGCGTAGCGGCGCGGTCGCCTTGTCGATCATGTTCAACAGAACGCTAAGCTTGAGATCCACGCTAATCCTCGCCGCCGTTACGAAGCCGGGCGCGTTCGCGCCACTGCACCAACTCGCTCACGTCCATGGAGTCCATCGCAGGCGGTGGCCAGTGGAACACCACCGCGATGTCAGCCATGGCGTCCTCCACCGTTACGGGAAGGCCTCCCGCTTCTCCTTCGTCAACAAAAAACCGGACAGCTCCACGCCGAACTGCGTGATGTCGGCCGGGTCCAGGTTGCCCACGTCCTGCTTGGTCAACGTCGGCAGGGTGATGCGCGGCAGGACGATTTCCAGCGCGGCGATATCCATGTGCAGCAGATTCACCAGCTGCGTGCCGCGCAGCTCGCCGGCCTTCGGCTTGCGTAGGCGGACCTCGGTAATGGTCTGTTCGCCACGCTGGATCGGCTCTTCCAGTTTGATGACGGGCATGGTGGGGGTGTCGCTCATGAGAAAACTCCTTGGGAAAAGTGAAGGGATTACCAGTGGCCGATGGCGGCGCGCTGGGCAGCGGTGAGGTCCACGCCGTCTACGACCAGCTTGTTGGCGAGCATGTCGATCTCGATCACCGGCACGCCGTCGATGCTCAGGCGGTAGTACGCGCAGGACACCGAGAACTTGTGTTCGGTGTCGCTCTGCGACTTGGCGTCGCCCGGATCGAATTCCTTGTAGCGACCGCGCACGGCCACTTCCACGGCGTTGTAGGCGCCGTTGCTCTCGGACTGGTAGGCGCCGGCAAAGCGCAGCTGTACCGCATCGACGGCCGTCGCGCCGTACTTGGCCAGGGCGCTCTTGATCAGGCCGCCGGCGGTAAAGGCCAGCTCGATCTTTTCCTGGCCCAGGTCGATTTCGACCGGGCCAGCCATGCCGCCGGCCGCGTAGTCCTCCATCTTGCGGGTGAGCTTAGGGAGCGTGACGCTCGGCACCAGGCCAAGCCAGGATTCGCCGTTCTGGAACAGGTCGAAGTTTTTCAGTTTGCTCGGGAGCTTCATGGAGTCATTCCTTGCAACAAAGAGGGAGCGCCGCCGACGTGATCGACGGCGGGGGATCAGGCGTTGGTGGCGGTGACGGCGGCCTTGAGCTTGCCGATATAGACGTCGGTGAAGGTCTGGGTGAGCTGCAGGTCTTCGAGCGGCGGCACGGGCGTGTAGTCGTAGCTGATCGCCAGCTTGCCGGCCTTCATGTCCGCGGTGTCGTTGAGCGAAGCATCGAACCAGGCCTTGCCGCCCAGGATGTAACCGAAGCGCGCGAGGCTCCCCAGCTTGGCGTTGATCGCGTCGATGATGTCGATGATCAGGCTGGCGTGCATGGGCTTGTCGGTGTACTCGAACACGCCCTGGCCGATGGTGTCGGCGATCACTTGCGCGGTGCGGGTGTACACCTCGAAGATGAAGTCGGTCTTGTCGCAGGTGCGCGACCCCCAGAAGCGGAAGCCGTTGTGCTTGACCAGCGTGGTGATGCCCGCTTCGTTGAGAATGTCGGCGTCGGTGCCTTCGCTGAGATAGTCGAAGTACACGTCGGCGGTGATGCCCATCGGGCCATCGAACGGGATATTGGACAGCGAGCGATGCCAGCCCACGTCCTGGTCGAGCTTCGCGCGCAGGCCCAGCGCCATGGCGACGGTGTTGGCCTGTACCTCGGCGTTCGCCACGGTGTCCCAGGCGGTGAAGTGCGGCCAGATGAGCATGAGTTCGCGTGCGCCGAAGCTGTCGCGGTAGGTCTTGGCCTCGCTGAGCGTCTTGGCCTTGTCGCAGCTGGCGTAGCCGAAGGCCTTGAGCTTCTTGGCGACATTGGACAGCGCCGTGGCTACCGGCTGGGTGTCCAGGCCCGGCGCGCCAAGGATGCGCGGGCGCACGCCGGTGCGGGCTTCGGCGGTCAGCAGCGCTTGCAGGCCGGTGTAGCGGCCGTCCTCGGTGGTCGTGCCCACTGCGTTGGAGGTGGTGGCATCGGCGTCTGCGCCTTCCTCAATGCGCACCACGATGGTGGGGCAGGTCACCCGATCGGAGATCGCGCGCAGGCTGCTGGCGAGGGTGCCGGTGATGCCGGCCTTGCCGATGGCGGCCTTGGGGTTGGTCAGCAGGACCGGCGTGTTAAGCGGAAAGGTCTTCGCGTCGGCGTCCTTGGCCGTGGCGATCAGGCCGATGGTGGCCGTGGATACGGTCTGCATCGTGAAGGCGGCGCCCGAGACTTCGTTGACGCGCGCGCCGTGGTGATAGGCGGTAGACATGGGTTAGCCCTCGGTGGTGGTGGAGTCGGTGGTCGGCGGCATGTCCGCGGGCGGCGCGGAGAGATAGCCGGTCGGCGGTGGGTCGCCGAGCTGGGTGATGACGTGCCGCACGCCATCGGCGGTCCAGTAGGTGAAGCCGCGGTAGTCCGCGACGAAGGCCCAGGTGGCGTGCTCGTCCTTCCACTGCACGGCCTGGTGCGTGCCCGGCGTCGGCGGGCACTGCGTGGTCAGCGTGTCGGGCAGCGCGCGGCCGGACGGCACGCGCGGCGCCAGGTCGCCGGTGGCCTTCCACCACACGGGGAAGCGGCTGTAGTCCGGTTCCTGCTGCCACGCGCGCGTCGTGGAATTCCAGACATTGCGCAGCGGCTGTGCATCGCTAAACACCGGTGGCGGCTCGGCAGTCACACCGGCGGGCGGCATCTCGCCGAGCCGCAGGGTGTTGGGGATTGGGCGACCCGTTGCGATGTCCCACAGCATCACGCCGCGGTAGTTGGGCACGATGTCCCAGGCATCACCGATGGCGTTGAGGCGTGCGGCCTCGCGCGGCCCCATCTCGGCGGGCGGCTTAGCCTCCACCACGTTTGGGGGAAGGTGGTATGTGCCTTCTGCGGGTGAGAGATAGACCAGCACGGCGCACAGGTACTCGCGGGTGATGGTGTCGAAGCTGTAGGCGTACGTCGACGCCGGCAGATGGTCGGACATGCGGTGGCCTCAGTAGGCGATGAAATGGAACAGATGCCAGCCGGCCGCGAGGTTGGCGCTCTCGCCTGCCGCGGACACGGTGATGGTGTGGACGTGGCCACCGGCGCTGCCGGCTGAGGCGTTGTGGTTGTGGTCGCCGACGGCGGCGATGTAGATCTCATGGGCGTGACCGCCCGCGCCGTTCATGCCGATGTTGTGACCGTGGGTGCCGTTGCCATCGATGCTCAGGCCGTGCTGGTGATCACCCGCGGCGGCGGTGTTGGCGCCCGCGCTTTGCAGACGGGGGCTGCCGGCGCCCTGGTAACCCACGTCACCCCACGCATTGGTGATGATGGATGCGCCATTGGCTGCGGTATGCGTGTGGCCACCGGCCACATTCGTGGCGCCGGTATGGCCGTGCCAGCCTTGGCCATCAGTCCAGGCGCCGTGCGCGTGATCGCCGACGCCGCTGGAACTTGCACCGTGCGCGTGTCCCCCGGCGGCGACGATAGACACCGTATGGCTGTGATCGGCAACGGCCGCCGCGGTGGCGCCGTGGGTATGGCTCAACACAGAGCCCGCGCTATAGATGGCGACCTTCTGAGGGTC
>Ga0068858_100004973_pt1 | contig 13019 bp, 14 predicted proteins | sample KBSSwiS12_FD_66589 | JGI IMG/M metagenome (GOLD analysis project Ga0068858, IMG submission 66589) | Switchgrass rhizosphere microbial communities from Kellogg Biological Station, Michigan, USA - KBS Switchgrass S1-2 | ecosystem: Host-associated > Plants > Roots > Rhizosphere > Soil ... | reverse complement strand
CCGATGAGCAGGGTGATGACCAGCGTGACGAACATCAGCGGCGCGATGTTCGCGATGAGCCAGGCGGTCATGCTTGGCTCCCTTGCTCGTCGCGGGCGCGCTGCAGCGCGATTTCCTCGGCCAGCTCTTCCTCGGCCGACTTGCCGTGCGCTTTCTCCAAGGGATTGGGAATGAGTCCGCGCAGGAAGGCAATGCGCTTGATCAGCTCGGAGACACCCTGCATGATCAGCAGGAAGAAGCCGATCGGCACAAGGAGGCGCGCCGGCCAGATGATGAGGCCGCCGGCGTTCGTCGAGACCTCGTTTCGCGTGAACGCGTCCATGAACAGCGGCCACGACAGCTTCATGATCACGAAAGCCATCGGAAACAGGAAGAACACGATGCCGAAGACGTCGATCCAGTTCTGCGCGCGCCCGGACAGCCGCCCGGCGATGATGTCGATGCGCACGTGCGCGTTGTGCAGCAGCACGTAACCCGCACCGAGCAGGAAGATCACCGAGAACAGGTACCACTGGATCTCGAGGAACGAGTTGCTGCTGTAGTTGAACGCCTTGCGGACCGAGGCGTTGGCCGCGCTGATCAGCACGACCGCGAGCACGAGCCAGTAGACCAGGCGCCCAATGCGCTCGGACAGCGCATCGATGGCGTGCGACAGCTTGAGCAGGGCATTCACGGGACGTTCCTCCTGGGATGCTCCGGCCGGATGTGCGGGTCCCCGGCTGCGGGTCGGCGCGATTATAGCGGCAGGTCACGCCATGGGCGCAGGGGCCGGATGTTAAACTTCTCGACTGCCCACCGCCGAGGTTGCCCGTGTTCAACCGCTCATCGACCCTAGCCCAGCAGGACCCCGAATTGTGGGAGGCGATTGCCGGCGAGAACCGCCGACAGGAGGAGCACATCGAGCTCATCGCGTCGGAGAACTACGCGAGCGCAGCCGTCCTGGCGGCGCAGGGCTCCCAGCTCACCAACAAGTACGCCGAGGGCTACCCCGGAAAGCGCTATTACGGCGGCTGCGAGTTCGTCGACATCGCGGAGCGCCTCGCGATCGAGCGCGCGAAGAAGCTGTTCCACGCCGAAGCGGCCAACGTGCAGCCCCATTCGGGTGCGCAGGCGAACCAGGCGGTCTTTTTCGCGGCGCTCAATCCGGGCGACACCATCCTCGGCATGAGCCTCCCGCACGGCGGCCACCTGACGCACGGCTCGCCCGTCAACATGTCCGGCAAGTGGTTCAACGTCGTCGCCTACGGCCTCGACCCGGTCACCGAGGTCATCGACTACGCCGCTGCCGAGCAGCTCGCCCGCGAGCACAAGCCGAAGCTCGTCATCGCCGGGGCATCCGCCTATTCGCGGATCATCGACTGGAAGCGCTTTCGGGCCATCGCCGACAGCGTGGGCGCGCTGCTGATGGTCGATATGGCGCACTACGCGGGGCTCATCGCCGCCGGTGTCTACCCGTCGCCGGTCGGCATTGCCGACTTCGTCACCAGCACCACGCACAAGACGCTGCGCGGGCCGCGCGGCGGCTTCATCCTGATGCGCACCGAGCACGAAAAGGCCATCAACAGCGCCGTATTCCCGGGGCTGCAGGGCGGCCCGCTGATGCACGTCATTGCAGCCAAGGCGGCGGCGTTCGGGCAGGCGCTCACGCGCGATTTTCGCGTTTACCAGGAACGTGTCATCGAGAATGCGCGCGTGATGGCCAAGGTGTTGCAGGATCGCGGATTGCGGATCGTGTCCGGCGGCACCGATTCGCACATGTTCCTGGTCGACCTGCGCGCCAAGCGGATCACCGGCAAGGACGCCGAGGCCGCGCTCGCGCGCGCCCACATCACGGTCAACAAGAACGCAATCCCCAACGATCCAGAGAAGCCGTTCGTCACCTCCGGCATCCGCCTGGGCAGCCCGGCGGTCACGACCCGCGGTTTTGGTGAAATCGAATGCGAGGAACTTGGCCACCTCATCGCCGAGATCCTGGACCGGCCCTCGGACGAAGCCACGACCACACGCGCTCGCAACGCCGTCGGTGCGCTGACGCGGCGGTTCCCGGTCTACCGCTGATCCGGCGCGCCGTTTCTCCATGAAATGTCCGTTCTGCGGCAGCGCCGACACCCAGGTGATCGATTCGCGGGTCTCGGACGCCGGCGATTCGATTCGCCGGCGCCGCCGTTGCGTCGCGTGCCAGAAGCGGTTCACGACATACGAGACGGTCGAGCTGCGCTTGCCACAGGTCGTGAAGACCAACGGCAACCGCTCGGATTTCGATGTCGAGCGGATTCGCGTGGGTTTCCAGCGGGCGCTGCACAAGCGCCCGGTGCCGACCGGCTATGTCGATGCCGCGCTCGATCGCATTGTCCAGCAGGTGCTGTCGCTCGGCGAGCGCGAGATTCCGTCGCGGCAGATCGGCGAGATGGTGATGCGCGAATTGCACGCGCTGGACAAAGTGGCCTACATCCGTTTTGCCTCCGTCTACCGCTCGTTCAGCGACGTGTCGGATTTTCGCGACGCGCTGCGCGAGGCCGAGGCGCCACCGGCGGCCGGCAAGCGCAAGACGCGGTAGCGGACCGGACCGGCGGCGTCCGCTGGCCGCAGTGGGGCCAGCGGGCCGCAACCCAGCGATGAGCGATTACGAATCCCTTGACCGGACCCACATGGCGCGCGCCCTGGTGCTGGCCGCGCAAGGCCTGTACGGCACGTCGCCCAATCCTCGCGTCGGCTGCGTGATCGCGCGCGGCGACGTCGTGCTCGGCGAGGGTTACCACGTCCGCGCGGGTGCAGCGCACGCGGAGGTGGCCGCGCTCGCGGCCGCGCGCGACGCGGGCCACGACGTCCGCGGCGCGACACTCCATGTCACGCTGGAGCCGTGCAACCATCATGGGCGCACGCCGCCGTGCGTGGATGCGATTCTTGCCGCCGGTATCGGGCGCGTCGTCGCCGCGATGGCCGACCCCAATCCGGAAGCGGCGCACGGTGGCGATCGATTGCGGAGCGCTGGCGTCGCCGTCGACGTTGGGATGCTCGAGGACGAGGCGCGGGAGATCAACATCGGCTTCGTAGCCCGCATGACGCGCGGCACGCCATGGGTCAGGCTCAAGGCTGCGACCAGCGTGGACGGCCGTACTGCCTTGAGCAACGGGGCCAGCCGTTGGATCACCAGCGACGAAGCACGGACCGATGGGCATCGCTGGCGCGCGCGCGCGTGCGCAGTGCTGACCGGCGTCGGGACCGTGTTGAGCGACGATCCGCAACTCACGGTGCGCGCCGTCGAGACGCCACGCCAGCCCCTGCGCGTGGTGATCGATCGCCACGCGGATACACCGCCCGGCGCCCGCATTTTCGAAGGCGCCGGCGCGCTGATGGTGACCGCGGGCGCGCGCAACCCGGCGTGGCCGGCGACGGCGGAGGTGCTCGCCCTGCCGGACGCGGACGAGCGCGTGGATCTCCACGCACTGATGAGGGAGCTCGGCCGGCGCCAGGTGAATGAGCTGCACGTCGAGGCCGGCGCCAAGCTGAATGGCGCGTTGCTGGCGCACGGCCTGGTGGACGAGATCCTTCACTACATGGCGCCGAACGTACTGGGCGACCCTGCGCGCGGGATGTTCGAGCGCGCGCTGCCGCTCGCTGCGCTGGAGGAGCGCAGCGCCCTCGCGTGGCATTCCGTCGAGCGTATCGGTCCCGACCTGCGCCTGCTGACGCGCGTGGTGAAGTCCTAGGGCCGATGTTCACGGGTATCGTCCTGGCGGTGGGCACCGTGGCGGCGCGCGAGCTGGCAGGGGACGGCGTGCGCCTGCGCGTAGCGACGCACGACCTCGATCTTCGCGATGTTCGCATTGGCGACAGCGTCGCCGTGAACGGCTGTTGCCTGACCATCGTGGAGCAGGCGTCGCGCGCGCTGACTTTTGATGTGTCGGCGGAAACGCTGCGCTGCACGTCGGGATTCGCGCTCGACGCCGACGTGAACCTTGAATTGGCGCTGCGTATGGGCGACCGGCTTGGCGGCCACATGGTTAGCGGGCACGTCGACGGCGTGGGCACCGTGACCGAATTCGCTGCCGTGGCGGGAGACGCCTATGGAAGCTGGCGCCTGGAGGTCGAGGCGCCGGCATCGCTCGCTCGCCTGATCGCGGAGAAGGGGTCGATTGCGGTGGACGGCGTGAGCCTGACGGTGAACGGCGTGCGCGGCGCCCGCTTTGACGTGAACCTGATCCCGCATACACTCGCCCGAACGACCCTCGGCAAGGCTGCGACCGGCGCGCGCGTGAACCTCGAAGCGGACCTGGTGGCGCGCTACGTGGCGCGTCTGCGCGACGCGGATCGATGAACCAAGGCCGCGCGGGATCGCGCGGTGACCAATCGGAGGAAGCACGATGGACCTGACAACGCTCGAGCGACTGCCGATGTGGATCGGTGGGCGCGCAGTGGCCCCGACGACCACCCGCTACGGCGAAGTGACCAACCCTGCCACGGGGGAAGTCATTCGCCACGTGCCGTTCGCCAATGCGGCGGACGTGGACGCGGCGGTGCAGGCGGCGGCCGCCGCATTGCCCGCCTGGGCCGCTGCGCCGGCGCTGCGCCGCGCGCGCATCCTGATGCGTTTCCGTGATCTTCTGGACACCCACAAGAAGGACCTCGCGCGCGTGGTGACGCAGGAGCACGGCAAGACGCTGACGGACGCCGAGGGCTCGCTGACGCGCGGGCTCGAAGTGGTCGAATTCGCGACCGGCATTCCACATCTGCTCAAGGGCGAATACAGCGCGAGCGTCGGCACCGACGTCGACAGCTATTCGCTGCGCCAGCCGGTGGGTGTTTGCGCGGGCATCACGCCGTTCAATTTTCCGGCGATGGTGCCCATGTGGATGTTCCCTGTGGCGATCGCGTGCGGCAACACGTTCGTGCTGAAGCCGTCGGAACGCGATCCCACACTGTCGTTGCGGCTTGCCGAGTTGCTGCAGGAAGCGGGCCTGCCCGACGGCGTGTTCAACGTCGTTCATGGCGACAAGGAGGCGGTCGATGCCATCCTGCGCCATCCCACGGTGAAGGCGGTGTCGTTCGTCGGCTCGACGCCGATCGCGCGATACATCTATGAAACGGGTGCGGCGAACGGCAAGCGCGTGCAGGCGCTGGGTGGCGCAAAGAACCATGCCGTCGTGATGCCCGACGCTGACCTCGACTTCGCGACCGACGCCATCATCGGCGCAGGTTACGGCTCCGCAGGCGAGCGCTGCATGGCGATCTCCGCAGTGGTGGCGGTGGGCGACGCCGGCGACGCGCTGGTGCAGAAGCTCGCGGCGCGCGCACGCGCGGTGAGCGTCGGCCCGGGTGACGCGGCCGACATCGAGATGGGGCCCGTGATTACTTGCGCGGCGCGCGACCGGATCGTCGGATTGATCGATCGCGGCGTGGCCGAAGGCGCCACGCTTGTCGTGGACGGACGGCGGCCGGCCGTTGCCGGTCACGACGCCGGCTTCTTCGTCGGACCAACGCTGTTCGACGGCGTGACGCGCGAAATGACGGTGTATCGCGAGGAGATCTTCGGCCCGGTGCTGTGCGTGCTGCGGGCCGAATCGCTCACCGAGGCCATCGCGCTCATCAATGGCAACCCCTACGCCAACGGCGCCGCGCTCTTCACGCGCTCGGGGCACGCGGCACGGCGGTTCCAGCAGGATGCCGAGGTGGGGATGGCGGGGATCAATGTCCCGATACCCGTGCCCATGGCGTTCTATTCGTTCGGGGGATGGCGCAATTCGCTGTTCGGCGACCTCAACGTCCATGGCACTGACGGCGTGCGCTTCTATACGCGCCTCAAGACGGTGACGTCGCGCTGGCCCGACGACGGCAGCGCCGCGCCCGGATTTCACATGCCGCTGATGGGCTAGCACGCCGCCGCCGTCAATCGGCGAGGGCGCGCCAGGAAAGCCGGCGACGCCCGTCAAGATCGGCAAGCCACACCTGGACGAACGCGAGGGCGCCGGCCGGGCCGTCGACGCGGATCGTTTCGCGATACAGCGCGACGCGTACATCGGCGGACAATGTGGCGGCCACCGCGGGAAAAATGTCGCTTGCACCGATCTGGCTGCAGTGGTCGTCGGTGCCCGGGCCGGGCGCGGTGCACATCCGCTCGATCAGGTAGCGGACCTGGTTGCCGTTGCCGGCATCGATGACGGGCGCCGCCGGCGGATACGCGTCGAGGCTCGCGAGCGCAGTCGGCACGCCGCGCGTGTTCTCGCCCGGCTGACGGACGGCGACGTAACCGTGAGGTGGATCGTCGCGCGTCGGGTCGGCGATCAGCCGGCGCTCGAACAGCGCGTCGACCGCCTGCTCGACGGCACTGTCCGCCGCGGCGACGGCGGCATCCGTGAATCCGAGATTGCCTGCAATGCGCGTCGTGGCGTCCACGGTGCGCACGAGCGCGATGGCCGACAGCGCCATGGCCAGCACGGTGACGAGCGCAATGAGCACGACGAGGCCGCGCTGCGACGCCAGCCGCCGCGCGCGCAACGCGCTGCCGCGGGGCGTCATCCGCGGCTCCACAACTGGTTGCGCAGCGGCACGACCGTTTCGTACACGCGATAGTGATAGCCGCCGCGCACGCTCGGCGCAATCGAGCCCGCGAGGCGGCCCGGGCATGCGTTCTTGTCCGTGGCCGCGCAATCGAACAGCACCCAGTCGAAGCCCCGGGTGGCGGCACGGTCGAACTGCTCTCCGCGCACGACGAGGCCGATTCGCAGCGCCTTGATGCGCGCCAATGTCGTCGCGCTCGCCTGCAGCACTGCGGCGGATGTCCAGTTGCCCGCGAGGCTGCTTTCTTGCGCGGGCACCCAGGTGTCGAGCGCGCCGTCGCCGTCCGTGTCGACGCCGTATTGCAGCTTGAGGTTGACGATGTTGGAGGCGAGCGGGTTGGGTGCATCGCCGCCGAGGACGTCCGTCGTACGCAACACGCCGCCGGCGACGTCATAGCGCGTCGTCACGACCTTTGGTGCCGGCCCGAGATCGACGAGCATGGCCGAGGCCGGCAGATCGTTCGCGACAATGTCGTGCGCCAGGGCGACGACGCCCGCCGCCGGCACGCCCACGCTCGTGAGTGTTGTGCGGACGCAGGCGCCGCGACGGTCGAATGCGATGACCAGATCGCCGGCGAGAAAGCCGAGTGGACTACGGACCGAGAATGGCGCGCCGCTCGGCGCCGCAGCGGCAAACGGCACGGGCGTGGCCCGACCGGTGCCCACGGCGTAGCGAACGACGACGCTGTCCGGTATGTCCGGCGCGCCGCTGTCGGTCACGAGCACGGAGATCGGGCGCAGCAGCGCGGATAGATCGGCAGTGACCGGACAGGTCGCGAGATCCTGCGCGGCGGGGACAATGCCGGCGCCTGCGTTCGCGACGTCGAAGGACAGTCGCGACAGCACGAAGAGCGCCGTCTGCTGCGCGTCGCCGTCGCTCTCGGCGTTGCGTCGCAGCGATTCCGTGACGATGAATACCCGATAGACGAGCAACACCGTGACGATGGCCACGACCACGCCGACCATCCATTCGACGAGGCCTGCGCCACGTTCGCGCGCGCCGGGCGCGGGAATGCGGGGGCGAGACACGTCAGCGTCCTCCGACCACGGCCGCCGCCGCGTAGCGATGGATGGCGTTGTCGCCGGGAACCTGCCAGCGTACGGCGATCGCCGCATTGCGGCTCCCTGCGGAGGGTCCCGGCGTGATGAGGAGCTCCGGCGGGAGTCGCGCATCGTCCGCTCCCGGCAGGCGTTTGGCGGCCGCCACCAGCGCGCGATAACCGTTTCCGGCCGCGCGCATGTCGAACTCCGCGTACAGCGACGCCGCGTCGGCCGCCTGCATCTGCGCGAGCGTTGCGAGGGCGACCTGCCGTGCCTCGCTGCGGAATTGCGCATCGTTGAGATGCCGGACGGCGCGCGCCTGGAAGCCGGCAATCGCGAGCGCCGCAACCGCGAAGATCAGCGCGCCAACGAGGGCTTCGAGCAGGAAGGTGCCGCACTGCGCTGCGGCGCCAATGCCGCGCGGTGCGCGGTCGCGCGGGCGACTTGCGCCGTGGTGGGCCTTGCTCACAGGCAGCTTCCGTCAGGACGCCCGGTCCAGCAATCCGCTGTGCGGCGCCAGCCCGCGGGCACCGACGCGGTCGCGCGTGCACCCGTTTCGTCGATCGACAGCGTGAAGCCCGTCATGCCCGCCGCGGGCTGGCCCGTCGCCGTCACCACGTACGTCGACGTCGTGGCGGCGCACGTAACGACGAACGCATCGGCCGGAGCGACCGACGCCGGCAGTCCGGCGCCGCAGGCACCCGCGCCGTCGACGTAGGTGCGGTGATCGAGAAAGAACTGCTCCATTTTCGCGCGCTGGTCCGACAAACGCATCGCGGCATCGATGACCCGGCTGCGCGCCGCATAGGTGCCGTAACCCGGCACGGCGAGCGCCGCGAGAACGCCCACGAGCGCCAGGGCGACCAGCAACTCGATCAGGGTGAACCCGGCGCCGCGCGGGCCGAGCGCCCGAGCCGACCTGGACAGGCCGCGGCCGCTCACGGACAAAGCTCCTGCGTGGCGTCGATGCGCGTGCGGCCACTGTTGGCGAGCACCACCTTCAATGCGACTGCGCCGGAACGGCAGATGGTGAACGTGCCCATCTGCAGCGCGCCGTCGTGCCGCCGCGCATGTCCGAGGCTCGTGTAGGAGACGTACTGCGCGACCGGGCCGTTGCCGCGAATCGTGATGCCCGCACGAGCCGCGCGCTCGCGGGCAAGGATGGACGCGCCCGGCGATGGTGCGTCCGCTATGCCGGCATTGACGACGGCGAGCCATCCCGCCTCCCAGGCCGGCGACGTCAGGCAGTCGGCGGGATCGACTCCGGCACAGACGTCGACACGCGCGCTGCGCTTGATCGCCTCGCTGCGTGCTGTGGCGAGCGCGGCGGCAAGGGCCTCGGCGCGTTCACGGAGCTCAGCTGCCACGAGCAGCGCGCGCCACGACGGCACGGCAAACGCGGCGACGACGCCCGCGAGCGTCACGGCGAGCAGGAGCTCGACCACGGTGAAGCCGGCCCACCGGCCGCACGGCGTGCGGGCGATCGGAGCGGTGCCGATCGGAGCGGGGGGCCAGGCGCAGGGGCGGGTCATCGTCGGTGTCCGAGAAGCTTCGGAGGCAATCGTAGGCAGGGCGGCGCGGCGGCTCCATCGGCCAGTTGGCCTAGGCCGTCGGTGGCATGCGCGGCGTCGCGCAATTCCGCGCTTGACATCTGTTAATTCATATCTAAACTATTCACCTCTCAAGTTAAGCGTGCGGCAACGCCGTTCGGCGAAGCGGCGCGTGCGGGGAGCGGCGTGCGCATTCTCTGTATCGGCGGCGGACCGGCGGGCCTCTACTTCGCGCTCCTGCGCAAGCTGGCGGCGCCGGAGGACGTCGTGCGCGTCGTTGAGCGCAACCGCCCGTACGACACCTTCGGCTGGGGCGTGGTGTTCTCCGATCAGACGCTCGGCAACCTGGAGGCGGCCGACGCCGTGACGGCGCGGGAGATTGTCGACGCGTTCAACCACTGGGACGACATCGACGTCCACTTCAAGGGCCGCACCGTCACCTCGGGTGGCCACGGCTTCTGCGGCATCGGCCGGAAGCGGCTGCTCAACATTCTCCAGCGTCGCTGTGAAGCGCTCGGTGTCGAGCTGGTGTTCGACACGGACGTCGGCGACGAGACCGCGGCCGCGCGCGAATTCGACGCCGATCTCGTCATCGCGAGCGACGGCATCAACAGCCGCATCCGCCAGAAGCACGCCGCGACTTATGCGCCCGACGTCGACCTGCGCCGCTGCCGCTTCGTCTGGCTCGGCACGCGGCGCAAGTTCGATGCCTTCACGTTCGCGTTCGAGGAAACGCCGTGGGGCTGGTTCCAGGCGCACGCGTACCAGTACGACGGCGACACGTCGACGTTCATCGTCGAGACGCCGGAAGAGGTCTGGAAGCGCGCGGGCCTCGACGCGATGTCGCAGGACGACGGCGTCGCTTTTTGCGAGCGCCTCTTCGCACGCTATCTGGGCGGCGAGCGCCTGATGACCAACGCTGCGCACCTGCGCGGGTCGGCGATCTGGATCCGCTTTCCCCGCGTTGTCTGTACGCGCTGGACGCACTGGCTCCCCGTCGACGGCCGCGAAGTCCCGGTGGTGCTGATGGGCGACGCTGCGCACACGGCGCATTTCTCCGTGGGCTCGGGTACGAAGCTCGCTCTGGAAGACGGCATTGCGCTGGCACGCGCGATCGCCGCCCGCAGCGACCTGCGCGGCGCACTGGCGGCCTACGAGGAGGAGCGCGCGCTCGAGGTGCTCAAGATCCAGAACGCTGCGCGCAACTCGACCGAATGGTTCGAAAACGTCGAGCGGTACACGGCCTTCGAGGCGGAGCAGTTCGCCTACAGCCTGCTGACGCGCAGCCAGCGGATCTCGCACGAGAACCTGCGGCAGCGCGATCACGCGTTCGTCGAGCGGCTCGAGTCCTGGTACGCCGGCGCGGGCGAGGGGCGCGCGCCCCCGCCGATGTTCACGCCGTTTACGCTGCGCGGCGTGACGCTCGCGAACCGCGTGGTCGTGTCGCCGATGGCCCAGTATTCCTGCGTCGACGGCGTGCCGGACGACTACTACCTCGTCCATCTCGGCAGCCGCGCGCACGGCGGCGCCGGACTCGTGTTCACGGAGATGGTGTGTCCGGCGGCAGACGCGCGCATCAGCCCGGGCTGCGCCGGCATGTACGCGGAGGCGCACCGCACGGGCTGGCGCCGGATCGTCGACTACGTGCACGCGCGCACGCCTGCGAAAATTGCCTTGCAGCTGGGGCACGCCGGGCCGAAGGGTTCGACGCAGCGCGGCTGGGAGGCGGCTGACGAACCGCTGCCCGACGGCAACTGGCCGCTGATTGCGCCGTCGGCGATCGCGTACGGACCGCATAACCAGGTGCCGCGCGCAATGACGCGCAGCGACATGGACCGCGTGCGCGACGAATTCGTCGCCGCGGCGCGTGCCGGCGCGGCGTGCGGCTTCGACTGGCTGGAGTTGCATTGCGCGCACGGCTACCTGATGGCGGCCTTCATCTCGCCGCTGACCAATCGCCGCGACGACGCCTATGGCGGCACGCTCGAGAACCGCTGCCGCTTTCCGCTCGAGGTCTTCGCGGCGATGCGGGCCGCCTGGCCGGCCGGGCGTCCCATGTCGGTGCGCATTTCCGCGCACGACTGGGCGGAAGGCGGCAATACGCCGCACGACGCGCTCGCCATTGCGCGGCTCTTCAAGGCGGCCGGCGCCGACCTGATCGACGTCTCGTCGGGGCAGACGACGCGCGCTGCGCGCCCGGTGTATGGCCGCATGTACCAGACGCCATTCGCCGACCGCATTCGCAACGAGGTCGGCATTGCGACGATGGCCGTCGGCGCGATCTTCGAGCCGGACCACGTCAACAGCATCCTGATGGCGGGGCGTGCCGACCTCTGCGCGCTCGGGCGGCCTCACCTCGCCGATCCGTACTGGACGCTGCACGCGGCGGCGGCGCTGGGCTGCGACGCCGCTTCGTGGCCGGTGCAGTACCTGCCGGGCAAGGCGCAGCTCGAGCGCAATCTGGCGCGCGCCGCGCAAATGGCCGGCGAGCGGCCGGAGGCGAACGGATGACCGCGGCGCGGCCGCTTGCCGGTCTGCACGCCGTGGTCACCGGCGGGGGCCGGGGAATCGGCCGCGCGATCGCGGCACGGCTCGCGACGCTCGGTGCGACGCTGACGCTGCTCGGCCGGGACGAGAGGCGGCTCACCGCCGCGGCGGCAGAGCTCCCGCAGTGCGACGCGCTCGGCTGCGACGTCGGCGACGCCGTCGCCGTGCGCGGCGCGTTCGCCGCCGTCGCCAAGCGTGGCCGCGGTCTCGCGATCCTCGTCAACAACGCGGGCGCTGCGCGCAGCGCGAAGTTCGCCGCGACCGACGCGTCGCTGTGGGACGAGATGCTGCGCGTGAACCTCACCGGCACCTTCCACTGCACGCAGGCGGCGCTGCCCGCGCTGCTGGCGGCGCCGGCGGGGCGCGTCGTGAACGTCGCGAGCGTCGCGGGACTCGCCGGCTATCCGTACGTCGCGGCCTATTGCGCGGCCAAGCACGGCGTGGTGGGATTGACGCGTTCGCTCGCGCTGGAGCTCGCGGCGACGCGCGTCACGGTCAACGCCGTCTGCCCGGGCTACACCGACACGGACATGGCATCCGAGGCCATCGCCAACATCACCGCCAAGACCGGCCGTACGGGGGACGAGGCCCGCGCGAGCCTCGCGGCGCGCAATCCGCAGCGACGCCTGATCACGCCGGAGGAGGTCGCCGCGACCGTCGGCTGGCTGTGCCTGCCGGAGTCCGCCGCGATCACCGGCCAGGCGATTTCCGTGTCGGGCGGCGAGGTGACTCCCTGATGAGCGCGCGCCGCGCCGACGCCACGCCCGACCACGAGTCGCGCCTCTCGGAGGAGCACCACGAGTCGCTGCGCCTGTGGCTGCGTCTTCTCACGTGCACGATGCTGATCGAGCAGCGCGTGCGCTCGGGGCTGCGCGAGCGCTTCGCGATCTCGCTGCCGCGCTTCGACCTGATGGCGCAGCTCGAGCGCAATCCGCAGGGGCTGCGGATGGGCGAGCTGTCGCGCCGCCTGATGGTCACCGGCGGCAACGTCACGGGGATCACCGATCAGCTGGTCGCGGAGGGGCTGGTCGAGCGCCGCCCGATCGCCGGCGACCGCCGTGCGCACGCCGTGCGCCTCACCGCCAAGGGCAAGCGCGCGTTCGACACGATGGCGGCCGCGCACGAGGAATGGGTGATCGCCATGCTCGCGGACGTGCCGCCGCGCGACCGCGACCGCCTTCACGCGCTGCTCGGCCGCGTCAAGGAATCCGTGCAGGCGCACGATACTTCGCCATCTTCAGGGGCGACTGCAGCATGACCGACGATCCTACGCTCGTGCCGATGAGCGGCTACCAGCCGCGCCATTTCCGCTTCGCGGCCAGCG
>Ga0068858_100004962_pt1 | contig 13037 bp, 7 predicted proteins | sample KBSSwiS12_FD_66589 | JGI IMG/M metagenome (GOLD analysis project Ga0068858, IMG submission 66589) | Switchgrass rhizosphere microbial communities from Kellogg Biological Station, Michigan, USA - KBS Switchgrass S1-2 | ecosystem: Host-associated > Plants > Roots > Rhizosphere > Soil ... | reverse complement strand
GGTAACCCGGGCGCGCGCGGCATGCTCGGCCATAGCGACCTGCTCGGTCTGGGCAGTATTGCCCGCCCGCCGGCAGCGACGCGCCGACGGCCGCCTCCGGCCGGCGCGGTGGGCCACGACGTCGACGAGGGAGCTGCCATGAGGATCGCGATTCCCCGCGAGGTGAAGAACCGTGAGTACCGCGTGGCCGTCACGCCGGCGGGCGCGTATGAGCTCACCCGCCACGGGCACGACGTGTTCGTCGAGGCGGGTGCCGGTGCCGGGTCACGGATCCCGGATTCCGAGTACACCGCGGCCGGAGCGAAGATCGTCGAGAGCGCGGACGCGACCTGGGCCGCTGGCGACCTGGTCCTCAAGGTCAAGGAGCCGGTCGAGGAGGAGTACCACCGGCTGCGCCCGGGGCTCGTCCTGTTCACCTATCTGCACCTCGCGGCGTCGCTGCCCTGCACCCGCGCCCTGCTGGACGCCCGGGTCACCGCTGTCGGCTACGAGACGGTCGAGTTGGCCGACCGGTCGCTGCCATTGCTCGCGCCCATGTCGGAGGTCGCCGGGCGGCTGGCCCCGCAGGTCGGCGCGGGCGCCCTGATGGCCGCGGCCGGCGGCCGGGGCGTGCTGCTCGGCGGGGTGCCGGGCGTCGACCCGGCGACGGTGGTGGTGATCGGCGCCGGGGTCGCGGGGCTGAACGCCGCGACGATCGCCCTCGGGATGCGCGCCGACGTCACCCTGCTGGACCGGGACCTCGGCCGGCTGCGCGCCGCGGATGCCCGGTTCTCCGGCCGGGTGCGCACCATCGCGTCCAACGCGTACGAGATCGAGCGCGCCGTGCTGGGCGCCGACCTGTTGATCGGCGCCGTGCTCGTCCCGGGAACACGGGCGCCGAAGCTCGTCACGAACACGATGGTCGGCCGGATGCGGGCCGGCGCCGTCCTCGTCGACATCTCGGTGGACCAGGGCGGGTGCTTCGAGGACACCCACCCGACGACCCATGACGATCCGACCTACCGGGTCCACGACACCGTCTTCTACTGCGTCGCGAACATGCCCGGCGCGGTGCCGCGCACCTCGACGCACGCGCTGACGGGCGCGACCCTGCCGTACGCCCTCGCGATCGCCGAGGGTGGCTGGCGCTCGGCGATGCGCCGCGACCCGGCCCTCGCGCGGGGCCTGAACACACACAACGGCGAGGTCACCTGCCCGCCCGTCGCCGCGGCGCACGGGCTGCCGAGCATCACCCCCGCGGACGTGCTCGGGACCGTGCCCAGCAGCGGGGGTGCCTGAGCGCCAGCCGCGGTGCGACCATCCTGCCCCGCTCTCGGGCGGCCGGGGCACGGTTCGCCGGCCGGTGCCAGGGCACACCGCACGGGTGAATCGGATCCTTCCTCGCCAACGCCGGCCCGAGCGGGCTCGTCGGCCCGTCGGGAGCAGGTTCTCGGCGCTGACCGGCGCCCCGCCAGCCCGCACCGCGCTGGGGCTGCGGACCGCGCTTGCCGTCTTCGGGCTGGCGTTCTGCGGCGTCGTGGCCGGCCTGTTCGCGGCCGCCGGCTGGATCGTGCCCGCCATCCTGCTCTGCATCGCCGGCGCGACCGCCGCCGTCGACCTGGCCGTGATCGGCGTCCGGGCCCGGCAACGGCGCCGGCTTCGCCGTCCCGATGGCATGAGCCCTGGCGCCGCGGTGCGGCCCGGCCGCCGCAGCGACAGCTACCTTCCGTAGCCGCGGCGACATTCCGTCAGGTCTGGGGCGACGCTCGTGCCCTGAGCCCGCGGGCCCGTTGCCCGCCGGCGGCGGATCGGCGTGCGCCTGTTCCCCGTAAGGTGGCCCGGAACGACCATGGGTCGGAAACGACCATGTGCCGAGACGACCGGGGGACGGGTGAGCGCGGCGCCACGGGAGCCAGAGCAGGAGGCGCTGCGTTCCGGGCTGCGCCGGATGCGCACCGTCGCGACCTGCCTGTTGCTCGCCGCCGTGGCCATCTATGTCGGCACATCGCTGTGGCAGCACCCGCCCGGCTGGGCCGGCTACCTGCGGGCCGCGGCCGAGGCCGGCACCGTCGGCGCCCTCGCCGACTGGTTCGCCGTCACCGCGTTGTTCCGCCACCCGCTCGGCCTGCCGATCCCGCACACGGCGATCATCCGCAAGCGCAAGGACGACCTGGGCCGCGGTCTGGAGTCGTTCGTCTCCACCCACTTCCTCGCCGAGCCGGTCGTGCGCGGCAAGATCGACCAGGTCGGGGTCGCCGGCCGGGTCGGCGGCTGGCTGCGCCAGCCGCCCAACGCCGACCGGGTCAGCACCGAGGTCGCGAACCGGCTCGCGAGCGCGCTGGAGAAGATGAACGACGCGCTCGTCGTCGAGCTGGTCGAGAAGTCCGTGCTGCCCCGACTCGTGGAGGTGCCGTGGGCACCGGTACTCGGCGCGCTGCTCGACCGGGCGCTGGCCGACGGGCTGCAGCACCGCGCCGCGGAGGTCCTGCTCGACCACGCGCAGGAGTGGTTGGTCGCGAACCCGGACGCGGTTCGGGGGGTGGTGCTCGACCACGCGCCAGCCTGGTCGCCGCGCTGGGTCGATGAGGCCGTCGCGAACCGGGTCTACACCGAGGCGCTGCGGGTGGTCATCGCGCTGCGCGCGGACCGTGACCACCGGCTGCGCCAGAGCCTCGACGGCTTCCTCGGCGACCTGGCCCGCAAACTGCGCACCGACGACGCGATGCGCGAGCGGGTCGAGGGGTTCAAGGAGCAGGCGCTAGCGTCCCCGGTGGCGGGGGACGCGGTAACCGCGCTGTGGTCGACGGCGAAGGGCATCCTGCTCGACCTGAGCACCGACGAGCTGTCCGTCCCGCGCCGCGCCGCCGCCATCCATCTGGCCTCGTTCGGGGCGAAGCTCGCCACCGAGCCGGAGCTGGCGGCGTCCGTCAACCAGGCCGCCGCCGATTTCGCGACCCGGGCCGTCAACCGCTACAAGGGCGACATCGCGGCGATCATCGGCGACACGGTGGCGAGCTGGGAGCCAGCCGAGGCCTCCCGGCGCATCGAACTGCAGGTCGGGCGCGACCTGCAGTTCATCCGGATCAACGGCACCGTCGTCGGCGCGCTCGCCGGCCTGCTGATCCACCTGGTCACCCAGCTCGTCCTCTGATCCCCGCCCCGGGGCCGCTTCCGGCGGCCACCCGGGTGGTCTGGGAACATGCCAGGGTGGCGACTGGCCCGGCGTCGATCATATTGGACCGGCTGCGCCGGCCCACGCGGCCGGCCTTCGCGCCGGCGGTCCTGGGCGCGCTGGTCGTGGTCATCTGGGTGGCCTATGTGCGCCCGCTGGCCCCCTTCGACCTCGAAGTCTTCCTGCGCGCCGGCGCCGCGGTCGCGGCCGGCCGTGACCCGTACCCGCCCCCCGGCAGCCCAGCCGTCTACTCCGGGTTCGCCTTCGTCTACCCGTATCTGGTGGCGCTGCCGTTCGTGCCGCTGGCGTGGCTGCCGCGGGCCGGGGCGGAGGGGCTGTTCCTCGGGCTGTCGGTGCTGGCCCTGCTCGCCGGCTGCCGGCTGGCCGGGGCGCGCCGCTGGCGGGCGTACGCGCTGGTGCTGGTCGCGTCCTGCACGATCATCGGCCTGCAGATGGGCACTCTCAACGCCTGGCTGTTCGCCGGGCTCGCGGCGCTGTGGCGGCTGCGTGACCGGCCGGCGGCCGCCGGGGCGGTCGCCGCGCTGCTCGTCTACAGCAAGCTGTTCCTGCTGCCGCTGCCGTTGTGGCTGCTGCTCACCCGGCGCTACCGGGCGGCCGCGGCGGCGGTGGCCGCCCTGGCCGCGCTGGTCGGCGCCGGCCAGCTGGTCAGCCCGGTCGGGCTTCAGACCTACTCCGGGATGCTCGACGCGCTCGCCCGGGTGGAGGCGCCCGACGGGCTGAGCCTGACCGGTCTACTCATGAACGCCGGGCTGGGGCTCACCGGGGCGACCTGGTGCGCGCGGGCGTTCGCCGTGGCGGCGCTCGCCGGCTGTTGGCTCGCCGTCCGGCCGGTGCGGGCCAGCCGGTTGGCCGCGTCGGTGCCGGACCGGGCGGTACCAGTCCCACCGGCGCCAGACCCGGCCGTGCCGGATCTGGCGGTACCGGCGCTGGCCATCGCGGCGCCGACTATGGCTGGGACGCCTCGGACCGCCGGACGGCCGGACGCGGCGGCCGACGGGCTGCTGTTCGCCGCGACCGTCAGCGCGGCGCTGCTCGCGTCGCCGATCGTGTGGAGCCACTACCTGCTGCTGCTCGCCGTGCCGCTGATCGTCCTGGAAGGCGGCGAGCGGACTGGTGCGCTCGCCGTAGCCACCGGGGTCAGCTGGCTGCTCGTCACCCCGCATCTGAGCACCGGGCCCGACGTGACCGTGTCGGCGCTGGTCGTCACCCTGCTCGTCGCCGCGCCGCTACGCGAGGCGACGCGCCGCCTGCTGGACCGCCATCGGGGCGACCAGCCACCGGGCAGCGCCACGCCCGCGAGCGCGGCGCTCGGTGTCGCGGTCGGCCTCGCGCCCAGGGCCGCCGCCGTCGGCCTCCTCGCGGTGGCGGGCCTGCAGCTGTGCTGGTCGCTGGCGCGGGCGCACCACGGCGGCGACGCCGTCACCGGGGCCTACCTGGCGACGCTAGGCGTGCTTGGTCTTCTCGCCTGGGGCGCGCGCCAGGTGCCGCGAGCCGGCTGATCGGCGTTGTCCAGCCCACACCGCCACGCGCTCAGGCCAGTTGGGCAGGTACGGTTGGAACCCTGACGGCTGTTCCCGCCGTCACACGCTCCGCCAAACCACGTCCCCTGTGACGTTTACTGGCTGGGCGTGAGGTCGGTGCGAGCCGCGCCGGTCACGCACGTGCGCTGATCTCTGGTCGGCGTCCCGGAAGGCCACCAGGTCCGCCCCCGGGGACGGCTGTCGCGTCCTCGGCTGCCCGGCTTCGAGCGTCGCTCGACCGGCGGGGGGACCTCGTGATCCGTTCGCGGGCGCCGGTCGAGTGGCGTGCCGCTGGGCCGCGCTGACGAACCGGGGAAGCTCCCCGGGCAATCCCTCGCGAACCCGGCCGTGTTACCCGGCCGCCAGCTCGTGTTCGCGCATGTGCGCGGTGGCCCCGACCTGATCGAGGGCTCCACTGTCTCAACCCAGCAATTCCGCGACCTATCCCAGCAACCCAGGGCCGGGCTCCTTCGGCGGCTCGCCGGCGGGGGGCCGCCCGGCGCGCCCCGCCCGTAGTGGCGGGCGCGTGCGCTCGGGCGGCGGCCACGGCGGCTACCGGTCCGGTGGCCCGCGCCGCGGCGGCGGCTTCGGCCGCCGGCCCGCCCCGGCCCGCCCGGCGCTGCCGACCCGCGAGCCGCGGCCGCCGGTCGAGTCGTTCGAGGCGGCCGGCCTGCCGGCCCGGCTCGTGCGCGCGCTCGCCGAACGCGGCATCAGCGCTCCGTTCCCGGTCCAGGCCGCGACGCTGCCCGACGTCCTGGCCGGTGAGAACGTCCTCGGCCGGGCCAAGACCGGCTCCGGCAAGACACTCGGCTTCGGCCTGCCGATGCTGGCCCGGCTCGCCGGCCGCGGCCCCGCCACCCCGCTGCGCCCGCGTGGCCTGATCCTCGTGCCCACCCGCGAGCTCGCCCAGCAGGTCAGTGACGCGCTCGACCCGCTGTCACGCTCGCTCGGCCTGTGGCTGCGCCCTGTCTACGGCGGCACGTCGATCTCCCGGCAGATCTCGACGATGCGCCGCGGCGTGCACATCGTCGTCGCCACCCCCGGCCGGCTGCTGGACCTCGTCGAGCGGGGGGCCTGCCAGCTCGACGACGTCGAGGTCACCGTCCTCGACGAGGCCGACTACATGTGCGATCTCGGCTTCCTGCCAGCGGTCCGCGCGATCCTGGACGCCACCTCGCCCGCCGCCCAGCGGCTGCTGTTCAGCGCGACGCTGGACCGCGAGGTCGAGGTGCTCGTCCGCGAGTACCTGCCCGAGCCGGTGCTCGTCGCCGTCGACTCGGAGACCAGCCAGGTCACCACGCTGCGCCGGCACGCCCTGGAGGCCGCCGACAAGGTCAGCCAGCTGGAGGTCGTCACGGCGCTGGCCGGTGGCCAGGGCCGGACCCTGGTGTTCGTGCGGACCCAGCGCGACGCCGACCAGGTCGCCGGCGACCTGACGAAGGCCGGCGTGCCCGCCGAGCCGCTGCACGGTGGCCTGCCGCAGGGCGCCCGCACGCGGGCGCTGGCCGGTTTCGCCGACGGCACCCGCCGGGTGCTGGTCGCCACCGACGTCGCCGCCCGCGGGATCCACGTCGACGACGTCCGGCTGGTCGTGCACCTGGGCCCGCCGGAGGACACCAAGACCTACCAGCACCGCGGCGGGCGCACCGCGCGGGCCGGCGCCGACGGCGCCGACGTGCTGGTGACGCTCGCGGCCGACCGCGGCAAGGTCCGGTCGATGCTGCGGACCGCCGGCGTCGACACCCGGATCACCCCCACCACGTCCACCGACCCGGTGGTCGCCGAGATCGCCGGCCCGCCGGCGCCGCGCGTCGAGCCCGGCTCGATCCCGGCACCCAGGCCGGCGACCGACCGGCGTGGCGGCGGACGTTTCGGTGAGTCGCGCGACGGCGGGCGGTACGGCAACGAGCGCGGCGGTTTCGGCCACCGCGGCGGGGCTCGGACGTCCCGGGACGGCAGGGGCGCCCCACGCCGCGGCCCGCGCCTGGACCGTCCGCACCACTCCGACCGCCGCGACAGCGACCCGACCGCGTCCTGACAGCTGCGGTTTCTGGCTCGGCGCCGTCGCAGCGCCGAGCCAGACCGCCTGTCGGCCCGCTCAGGCCCCGGGGTGCGGTTCGGGTCATACGTGATGGTCACGTTCGCAGGCTCGGGCCGACCACCTGGTATAATGCCGCGCGACCGGCTCGGCCCTGCCCGCGAGTGAGGCGCGTCGACGTCGGGCCGCCGCCCGAACGGCGCCGCTCCGCGTCCCGAGGCCTCGGCGCCGGGGCTGCGCTCGTCCGGGCGGATATCGGTTCGCGGGTGCGCGGACGGGGCGGTACCGTTCTCGCGGTGCGCCGGGAAGTCTGGTCGGCAGGGCGATGATCCTCTTGGTGGGATCAGGCCTCTAGCCGGCTGAGGAGGCCCATCGTGCGCGCACGCGAGCTGGCGGACCCGGACTTTCCACGGGTGACGCTGTCCACCTCCGCGCTCACCGCCGCGCGGCTGCTGCTCGAAAGCCGGCGCCACGGTCTGCTGGTGCTCGACGAGCAGGGTGCGCCGCACGCGGTGCTCCCCATCGGGCCGTTGCTGCGCAAGACCGTCCCCGAATACGTCCTTGAGGATCCCCGCCTGGCCGCGGTTGTCGACGAGACGCATGCCGACAGGCTCGGGGCACGCCTCGCCGGGCTGACCGTCGGCGACTGCCTGCCTGACGCACGGCACGCGCCGCCGGTCGCGCGGCCCGACGACACCCTGCTGGCGGTCGCCGCGCTCATCACGGCCAGCTCCTGCCCGCTGGTCGCTGTGGTGGACCGCGGTCCCGGACCTGCTGGAGACCGCCTGCTCGGTGTCATCAGCCAGCGGCATCTGCTCGATCACCTCGTGCGGGCCGCCTCGTGAGCGATTGGCACGCCTGGGCTGCCGTCGCCGTGTTCGTCGTCGCCTACGCGCTGATCGTCTCCGAGCGGCTGGGACGCACGGCCATCGCGCTCGCCGGCGCCGGCGCCGTTCTGGTCCTGCACGCGACCGACGACCAGGCCGCGTTCTTCGACGAGCGCACCGGCATCGACTGGAACGTACTGTTCCTGCTGTTCGGCATGATGGTGATCGTCGGGGTGCTCAGCCAGACGGGGATCTTCGAGTACCTGGCGATCTGGTCGGCGAAGCGGGCCCGCGGCCGGCCGTTCCGCGTCCTGACGATGATGGTAGTGCTCACGGCCGTCGCCTCGGCGCTGCTCGACAACGTGACGACGGTGCTGCTGGTGGTCCCGGTGACGCTGCTGGTCTGCGAGCGGCTCGCGCTCGCGCCCACGCCCTTCCTGCTCGCCGAGGTCTTCGCCGCGAACATCGGTGGCGCGGCGACCCTCGTCGGCGACCCGCCGAACATCATCATCGCCACCCGCGCGGGCCTGTCGTTCAACGACTTCCTGGTCAACCTGCTGCCGATCTCGGCCCTGCTCGTCGTCACGCTCGTAGGGCTGTGCCGGCTGCTGTTCCGGTCGGCCCTCGGGTACGACGCGGATCGCGCCGCCGGCGTCATGACGCTGCGCGAGCGGGACGCCATCCGTGACCCGGCGCTGCTGGTTCAGGGGCTGGTGGTCCTGGCACTCGTGATCGCCGGCTTCGTACTGCACCCGGTGCTCGGATACGCGCCGAGCGTGGTCGCACTGCTCGGCGCCGGGCTGCTGGTCGCAGTCTCGCGGACCGAGCCCGCGGTCGCGATGAAGGAGGTCGAGTGGTCCACGCTCGCCTTCTTCGCCGGACTGTTCGTCCTGGTCGGCGCCCTTGTGGAGACCGGCGTGATCGACACGATCGCCAGGGGGGTGACCTCCGGAGCGGCGGCCAACAAGCTCGGCGCGACGGCGATCTTCCTCGGCGGCTCGGCGGTCCTGTCCGGCGTCGTTGACAACATCCCCTACGTCGCCACCGTCGCGCCCATCACCGAGCAGATCGTCGCAGGCCTGCCCGGTGGTCAGGAGGGCGGCCACGTCCTCTGGTGGGCGCTCACCCTCGGCGCCGACCTCGGCGGCAACGCCACAGCGGTCGGCGCCTCCGCGAACGTCGTCGTCCTGGGCCTCGCGGCCCGCGCCGGCACGCCGATCTCCTTCTGGCAGTTCACCCGCCACGGCCTCATCGTCACCGCGACGACCGTCGCGATAGCCGCCGTTTACCTCTACCTGCGCTACTTCGCCTTCGGGTAGGCCAGTGGGATCGCAACGGGGAGAGCGGGCTTCTCGCCAGCAACTCCTGGTGCTCGGGCCGGCCCCAGGTCCGCACCCACGTCGCACGGCGCGCGAGCTACGACGGCCTGCTGGTCCAGCGCAGTCGTGACGAGGCTGGTGATCTCCGCGCGAGAAGGCGGGTCATCGACCGAAGACTCGGATAGCGCCCGTGACGTCAACCTCCGAGACGGCGAACTGTCGCCCGTCGCGCGAAGCCGGCGCCAGCAATTATGCAAGCATGGTCCCGATCGTGTCGGGGAACGCGACCACCGCCGGGTCCACGCTTCCACAGTCATCGTCATACGTCACTTTTGGCGACCGTCGGCCTCGGCGTCGCCTGGGAGCGGCGGAGGCGGGACGCGGTCTACCCGGCCAGGTGGGTCAGGCGACGGCGGAGGCGCCGAGGAGGGCCTTCAGGTCGCCCATGAGGGCGGGGGTGCGACGGACCTTGAAGGCGTCGTCGAGGCGCAGCAGGGTCGTGCGGTGCGGGGACTGCAGGTGCAGGTGGACCTCGGTCGTGCCGGGGTGGGTGGCGAGGACCTCGCGCAGCCGGTCGACGGTTGGCGCGTTCACCCGCGCGGCGGCCATCATGATCACCACCGGCGGGGTCAGCGCCTGCTCGGACAGGTCGGGCACGGTCAGCTCGGAGGCGACCAGGCGTGGAACGTCCTCCCGTTTGTCGAGGCGGCCCTTCACGATGACGACCGCGTCCTCGGAGAGCTGGGTCGCGCAGGTCTCGTAGGTGGCCGGGAAGAACATCACCTCCAGGCCACCCTCCAGGTCCTCGATGGTGGTCAGCGCCCAGACCTTGCCCTGCTTGGTGACCTTGCGCTGCAGGCTGGAGATGATGCCGCCGATGGTGACGACGGCGCCATCCGGGAAGTCGGCGAGGCTCGCGACGGTCGTGTCGGCCTTCGCGGCCAGGACGTGCTCGACGCCGGACAGCGGGTGGTCGGACACGTACAGGCCGAGCATCTCCCGCTCGTGCGACAGCCGGACCGACTTCTCCCATTCCTTGTCGGAGAACTCGCCGACGCCGAGCCCCGGGGTCTCGAGGCCCGCGCCCTCGTCGTCGTCACCGCCGAACGCGAACAGGTCGAACTGGCCCTCGGCGGTCTTCTTCTTCACCGCCATCACCGCGTCGACGGCCTGCTCGTGCTTCTCGACGAGGCCGCGGCGGGTGTGGCCGAACGAGTCGAACGCGCCGGCCTTGATCAGCGACTCGATGGTCCGCTTGTTGCAGACAACCGCCTCGACCTTGTCGAGGAAGTCCGGGAACGACGTGAAAGCGCCCTTGGCCTTGCGGCTGCGCATGATGGACTCGACGACGTTCATGCCGACGTTGCGGATCGCCGCGAGGCCGACCCGGATCTCGCTGTCACCATGGGCGGTGTAGTCCGCGTCGGAGAAGTTCACGTCGGGCGGCAGCACCTTGATACCCATGCGGCGGCACTCGTTCAGGTAGACCGCGCTCTTGTCCTTGTCGTCGCGGACCGAGGTGAGCAGCGCGGCCATGTACTCGGCCGGGTAGTTCGCCTTCAGGTAGCCGGTCCAGTAGGAGACCAGGCCGTATCCGGCGGTGTGCGCCTTGTTGAACGCGTAGTCGGAGAAGGGGACGAGAATGTCCCACAGCGTCTTGATCGCCGCGTCCGAGTACCCGTTCTCCCTCATCCCCGCCGAGAACGGGACGAACTCCTTGTCAAGAATCTCCTTCTTCTTCTTGCCCATCGCGCGGCGCAGCAGGTCCGCGCCGCCGAGCGAGTAGCCCGCGACCTTCTGCGCGATCGCCATGACCTGCTCCTGGTAGACGATCAGGCCGTAGGTCGTGTCGAGAATGTCGGCGAGCGGCTCGGCGAGCTCCGGATGGATCGGGGTGATCTCCTGCTGGCCGTTCTTGCGCAGCGCGTAGTTCGTGTGCGAGTTCGCGCCCATCGGGCCGGGCCGGTAGAGCGCGAGGACGGCGGAGATGTCCTCGAAGTTGTCCGGGCGCATCAGCCGCAGCAGCGAGCGCATCGGCCCACCGTCGAGCTGGAAGACCCCGAGCGTGTCCCCGCGGGCCAGCAACTCGTAGGTCGCCTTGTCGTCCAGATCCAGGGCCAGGAGGTCGATCTTGATTCCGCGGTTGGACTCGACGTTGCGCACCGCGTCGTCCATGACAGTGAGGTTGCGCAGCCCGAGGAAGTCCATCTTCAGCAGGCCGAGGTTCTCGCAGGTCGGGTAGTCGAACTGCGTGATGATCGCGCCGTCGGCGTCCCGGCGCCAGACCGGGATGTGGTCGACGATCGGCTCGGCGGACATGATGACGCCGGCCGCGTGCACCCCGGCCTGCCGGATCAGGCCCTCCAGGCCCTTCGCCGTGTCGATGACCTTGCGGACGTCGGCGTCGGACTCGTAGAGTGCCCGGATCTCACCGGCCTCGCTGTATCGCGGGTGGTTCGGGTCGAAGATGCCGCTCAGCGGGATGTCCTTGCCCATCACCATGGGCGGCATGGCCTTGGTGATCCGGTCGCCGACGGCGTACGGATAGCCGAGGACCCGGGCCGAGTCCTTGATGGCGGCCTTCGCCTTGATGGTGCCGTAGGTGACGATCTGGGCGATCCGGTCGTCGCCCCACTTCTCGGTCACGTACCGGATGACGTCGGCGCGCCTGCGGTCGTCGAAATCGATGTCGATGTCCGGCATCGAGACCCGGTCGGGGTTGAGGAACCGCTCGAAGATGAGGCCGTGCGGGATCGGGTCGAGGTCCGTGATGCCCAGCGCGTAGGCGATCATCGAGCCGGCCGCGCTGCCACGGCCGGGGCCGACCGGGATGCCGTTGTGCTTCGCCCACATGATGAAGTCGGCGACGACGAGGAAGTACGACGGGAACCCCATCTGGAGGATGATCCCGATCTCGTACTCGACCTGGGCGCGGTGGCGCTCGTCGACGCCATCCGGGAACCGGCGCTCCATGCCCCGCCACACCTCGGCGCGGAAGAACTCCTCCTCCGTCTGGCCCTCGGGGATGGGGAACTTCGGCATGAGGTTGTGCTTGGTGAACATGCCGGTGGTGTCAACCCGCTCGGCGATGAGCAACGTCGTGTCGCAGCCCTCGCGCCACACGTCGGAGGAGTCGATCGCGCGCATCTGTTCGGAGCTCTTCAGGAAGTAGCCGGAGCCCTCGAACTGGAACGACGGGTTTGCGACCGTCGACGCGGTCTGCACGCACAGCAGCGCGGAGTGCGTCTCCCGCTCCGACTCGTAGGTGTAGTGCGAGTCGTTGGTGACGACCATCCGCATGTTCAGCTTGCGGGCGATGTCGATCAGCCCGTCGCGGACCCGGCGCTCGATCTCGATGCCGTGGTCCATGATCTCGCAGAAGTAGTTCTCCGGGCCGAAGATCTCCTGGTAGGTGGCCGCGGCCTTCAGCGCGAGCTCGGGCTGGCCCAGGCGCAGCCTGGTCTGCACCTCGCCGGACGGGCAGCCCGTCGTGGCCATCAGACCGGCCGCGTGCTCAGCGATGATCTCCCGGTCCATCCGCGGCCACTTGATGTAGTGGCCCTCGATGGAGGCCCGCGAGTTCAGCCGGAACAGGTTGTGCAGGCCCTCGTCGTTACGTGCCCACATCGTCATATGGGTGTAGGAGCCACCACCGGAGACGTCGTCGTCCTTCTGGTGCGGCTCACCCCAGCGGACACGCTGCTTGAGCAGCCGGGACTCGGGCGCGATGTACGCCTCGCAGCCGATGATCGGCTTCACGCCGGCGGCGGTCGCCTGCTTGTGGAAGTCGTACGCCCCGTACATGTAGCCGTGGTCCGTGATCGCGACGGCGGGCATCTGCTGGCGGCCGACCTCGGCGAACATGTCCTTGAGCCGGGCGGCGCCGTCGAGCATCGAGTACTCGGTGTGGACATGCAGGTGCACGAAGGAGTCGGACACAGCGTGCCTTCCCGCGCGCCGGGGGCGCGCTGGTCGAAGCGATCGGGACCTGGACGGTGGCCCGGGGCAGTGGGCCGGTCAGGTCGAACAGGTCAGCGCGGCCGCCTGGCCGCCGAACGCGGGGCCGGCCACCGGGCCCACGTCGGCGGATCGACGCGAGGCCGGCCGTGCAGGGGCGGTGCGAGGGCGAAGGTCGGGCCGGCGGGCGACGGGCAGGATGCG
>Ga0068858_100004961_pt1 | contig 13037 bp, 15 predicted proteins | sample KBSSwiS12_FD_66589 | JGI IMG/M metagenome (GOLD analysis project Ga0068858, IMG submission 66589) | Switchgrass rhizosphere microbial communities from Kellogg Biological Station, Michigan, USA - KBS Switchgrass S1-2 | ecosystem: Host-associated > Plants > Roots > Rhizosphere > Soil ... | reverse complement strand
ATGCAGGGCTTCGAGTTCATGAAGGAACGTCCATGGAAGACGCTCTACCTCCATGGGCTGGTCCGCGACGCGCACGGCCAGAAGATGTCCAAATCGAAGGGCAATACGGTCGATCCGCTGGGCCTTATCGACAAATATGGCGCGGATGCGCTGCGCTTCACGCTCGCGGCGATGGAAAGCCAGGGCCGCGACATCAAGCTCGATGAGAAAAGGGTCGAGGGTTATCGCAACTTCGCGACCAAGCTGTGGAACGCGGCGCGCTTCCTGCAGATGAACGGTGTCGGGGCGAGCGGCAGCATCGCCGCGCCAGCCGCCGAGCTATCCGTCAACCGCTGGATCATCGGCGAGGTGGTCGAGACTCTGGCGAAGCTGAACCGCGCGTTCGACGAGCTCCGCTATGACGAGATGGCCGACGCCATCTATCACTTCGTATGGGGCACCTTTTGCGACTGGTATGTCGAGCTGATCAAGGGCGCGTTCGACGAGGAGACCAAGCGCGTCGCCGCCTGGGCCTTCGACCAGATCCTGGTGATGCTTCACCCGCTGATGCCGTTCATCACCGAGGAACTGTGGAATGCGATGGGCGAGCGCCCGTATGAGTTGATCGTCGCCAAATGGCCGGAGCCGCAGGCGCAACGCGATCCGCGCGCTAAGTCGGAAATCGAATGGTTGATCGCCTTCGTATCCGAGGCGAGGGCCATGCGGGCCGAACTCAACGTTCCCTGGAGCGCAACGCTGGAGCCGGTCGCGATCGGTGGATCGGCCGATCAGCTGAACGGCCAAACAGCGACGCTCGCCCGGATGGCGAAGCTTGGCCCGGCGCGATCGGCCGATGCGCCACCGCCTGGCTCGGCGCAAATCGTCGTCAGCGGCCAGACCTACGCCTTCCCGCTCGCCGAGCATATCGACCTCGAAGCCGAGAAGGCGCGGCTGGCAAGGGGCGCCGAAGCGGCAGAAAAGGAACGTGACAGCCTCGCGCAACGCTTGAGCAATCCGAACTTCACCGAGCGGGCCAAGCCCGAGGCGGTGGAAAAGGCGCGTGGCGATCACGAGGCGAAGGCAGCGGAGGCCGAGCGTTTGCGGGCGGCGTTGGAGCGTCTAGGGTAGAGTCAAAGCCGTCATTGCGAGCGCAGCGAAGCAATCCAGCCTGGATTGCCACGTCGCCTGCGGCTCCTCGCAATGACGAAGAAGGGGCAACGAGCAATGGCGAGCAGACCACATGGCGGACGCGACCTCACAAGCGGACCGATCGCCAAGAGCCTGCTCGCGTTCGCGCTGCCGACGCTCATCTCTTCGATCCTCCAGTCGCTGAACGGAACGATCAACGCGATCTGGATCGGACGATTCCTCGGCGAAAATGCGCTTGCCGCGACGTCCAACGCAAACATGATCATGTTCTTGCTGATGGCCTTCGTGTTCGGCTTCGGAATGGCCGCGACCGTCCTTATCGGGCAGGCGTTCGGCCGCCGCGACGTCGACGGTGCAAGGCAGGTCATCGGCACTGCGGTCGGCTTCTTCCTTTTCGTCGCGGCACTGATAGCGATCCTCGGCTGGATCTTCTCCCCGGCGCTCCTGAAGCTGCTCGCGACGCCCGCCGGTGCCGCGCCGCTCGCGCTCGACTATTTGCGCGTGATCTTCATCTCCATCCCCGGGATCCTGATCCTGGTCCTGCTGATGATGGGAATGCGCGGGGCCGGAGACGCGATGACCCCGCTCTGGTTCATGATCGTCGCCGTCCTTCTGGACAGCGGGCTCAACCCTGTGTTCATCCTGGGCCTAGGTCCCGCACCACGGCTTGGCATTGCCGGATCTGCAACGGCGACGGTGATTGCCAATTATACGGCGCTGATAGGCCTTGTTGCCTACATCTACATCCGGGACCTGCCGCTTCGCCTCAAGGGCCGGGAGCTTCGGTACCTGGTGTGCAACCGAGCCCTGCTGAAGACGATCATCGTCAAGGGCGTGCCGATGGGCCTGCAGATGATCGTCATTTCGGGCTCGGCGCTGGCGCTCATCGGCCTCGTCAATCGCGAAGGCGTCGAAACGACTGCGGCGTTCGGCGTCGCCATGCAGCTTTGGACTTATTTGCAGATGCCGGCGATGGCGCTCGGCGCGGCGGTCAGCGCCATGGCGGCGCAGAACATCGGCGCCGGCAAATGGGATCGGGTGAGCGTGATCACGCGCTCGGCGATCGGCTTCACCCTGCTCATCACTGGTGTGCTGGTCGTGTTGCTGGCATTTGCCGATCGCCCGGCGTTGGCGTTGTTCCTCGGCGGGCACAGCCCGGCGCTGCCGATTGCGCGGCATATCCAGTTGATCGCAACCTGGAGCTTCCTGCTGATGGGCGTGACGATGGTCCTGTTCGGAACCGTCAGGGCGAATGGAGCCGTCATCGGTCCGCTCGTAATCCTGGCAATCGGCCTAATCCCCGTCCGGCTGGGCTTCGCGTTCGGCGCCTACCAGTGGCTGAAGGCCGATGCGCTGTGGATCAGCTTCCCGGTCAGCTCACTGGCGAACGTCACGATGGCGATCGCTTTCTATCTGCACGGCGGCTGGAAGAAGGCACGAATGGGCCCAATGCAACACGGTCCGCTCGATGAGAATGAAGCGATCGAGGAGGCGCTCGCCGAGGGGGAGCCGGGAGGCCGCCTCAATCCGGCAGGGTGACGAACGATTGAGCTGAGGCTAAGCGCCACGCCATGGCTGCTTCCTTCCCCTCTCTCCGCATGCGGCGCGGCCGTTCGAGCCCGTGGATGCGTGCGATGCTTGCCGAGAACCGCCTGCATCCGAGTGATTTCATATGGCCCTTGTTCGTCTGCGAAGGCCGCGACCAGGAAGAGCCGATCGGATCCTTGCCGGGCGTCAGCCGCTGGAGCATCGACCGGCTCGGCGCGAAAGCGCGCGAGGCCGCCGAGCTAGGAATTCCCTGCGTCGCCCTGTTTCCGAACACCCCCGAGGGGCTCCGCACCGAGCAAGCCGAGGAAGCGCTCAATCGAGACAATCTGATTTGCCGCGCCGTGCGGGCGATCAAGGACGCAGTGCCCGAAATCGGCGTCCTGACCGACGTCGCGCTCGACCCCTATACGGCGCACGGCCATGACGGGCTGGTCGATATCGCAGGCAATGTGGTCAATGACGACACCGTCAGCATCCTTGTCGAGCAGGCGCTGGTGCAGGCAGATGCGGGAGCAGACATCGTCGCGCCTTCGGACATGATGGACGGCCGAGTTGCCGCGATCCGCGAAGCGTTGGAGCGCGAAGGGCACCAGAATGTGGCGATCATGGCCTATGCCGCCAAATATGCATCTGCCTTCTACGGTCCATTCCGCGACGCGGTCGGATCGCGCGGCCGCCTCAAGGGCGACAAGCGTGGTTATCAGATGGATCCTGCGAATATCGAGGAGGCGCTTCGCGAGGTTGAGCTGGATCTCGCCGAAGGGGCGGATTTCGTGATGGTGAAGCCCGGGCTGCCCTATCTCGACGTCGTCGCCCGCGTGAAGGACGCGTTCGGCGTTCCGACCTTCGTTTACCAGGTGAGCGGTGAGTATGCGATGATCGAGCATGCGGCCGCAGCCGGGGCAGGCGACCGCGACGCGCTGATCCTGGAGACGTTGCTCGCGTTCAAGCGAGCCGGCGCGTCCGGCGTGCTCACCTATCACGCGGTGGATGCGGCCCGGCTGATCACAGGATGATCGAGACCGAACGGCTGATCATCCGCCCCTGGCGGGACGTCGACCGTTCCAAATATCTCGCATGCTGCAATGACGAAGCGGTCACGGCCCATCTCGGCGGCCCTGCGTCAATGGAAGACATCGACGCATCGCTGGTACGAATTCGCAAGAGCCAGGAAGAGAATGGCTTTTGCTTCTGGGCGGTCGAGCGAAAGTCGGACGGCGCCTTCCTCGGTTATTGCGGTTTCAAGATCGCTCGCGATGAGGGAACTCCCGTTGAGGGAGATGTCGAGATGGGGTGGCGGCTGCGCCGGGACGCGTGGGGCCAGGGCTATGCGATCGAGGCTGCTCGCGCGTGCCTGGACTGGGCTTGGTCTAACCTCAAAGCCGACCGGATCGTTGCGATCACGGTGCCCGCGAACCGGGCGAGCTGGTCGGTCATGGAGCGCCTAGGCATGACCCGGCGCCCCGACCTGGACTTCGCGCATCCGAATTTTGCCGCGGATCATCCGCTGAGCGCACACATCACCTACGTGATGGAGCGGCCCTGCTCCTAAAGTCCGAGCCGAAGCTGGACCGCGTGGATCCGGTCCGCCTGGCGCCTGTCGATGACTCCGACCTTCGCCGCGGCATTCTGGATGGCGGCGAGATCATTGGGCGCGATCCCGCGCTGCGTCTGGAGCGCGTTCGCGGCGATTTCGTCGATTTCGGCCAAGGATTGCGTCGCGGGCTTCCGCGCGGCGATTGCGGCGGTCAGGGCTTCCTGCGCGACGATCCAGCCTTCGCCCTGCTGTGACCCGGCCGCCGCTGCCAACCGCTCCGCTTCTGACGCGGCCCCGTCAAAGGCCGCCTGGCCGGATTCTGCTTGCCCGACCAAGACCGCCAGCCGCTCGGTCAGCGATGCCGACGCTGGTCGCATGTTCATGGACCTTTCGACCGGGACGCGCGGATCGATCTTTTCGGCAGCGTGGGGCTGAAGCGATGGATAAGGTCCGCCCGGCGAAGTGCAGGCGCTTATGATCAGAAAGGAAAGCAAAGCCGCCCTGCGCATCATGAAAGCTCTAGGAGCGGCGACGAGGGCTGACAATGTGGTGGAATGGCGCACCAGCCAGGAAAAATGATGGGCACTCTGATTGCTGGGAAATTCGCCTGCACGTCAGTCGCTTACGTCCAAAGCGGACATTGCCGAACGTCAAAAGCCGCCTCCGGAGACAGATCATCATCAGATGAGCAAAGGAGGTAATGTCGATTGCCGAGAAGATGACGGTCAGGTTGAACCCAACGCTAGTCTGGAGGGGCTAGCAGCGCGGCCCGGCGCGTGCTCGCCTCGGAAGAGCCACTCGGTTAAGACGACGCATGGAGCGCGACCTTCAGACCCTCATCGATTCACTTGGTGCGCTTCCGATCGCGATGGTCCTCAGCAATCCGCGGCGCGTCGACAACCCACTCGAAATCGTCAATCCGGCCTTTTGCACACTCACCGGCTATTCGGAGCAGGAGATCGTCGGCCGCAACTGCCGCTTTCTCACCGGCCCGGCGACCGATCCCGCTTCCAGTGAGCATTTGCGCGCATCGATCCGGGACCGCAGGCCCGCCATGGTCGACATCCTGAATTATCGAAGCGACGGCCAGTTGTTTCGCAATGGGGTAACCGTCGCACCCCTGTACGGCGCCGATGGCGAAATTGAATATTTCCTGGGCTCCCAAGTCGATCTTGGGGACGCGCTCAGCTCGTCGGGACGCCGCGCTGCGGCCGCGGAAAGAGTATCCCGGCTGCCACCGCGGCAACGGCAGGTGCTTGAACTCATGGCCCGAGGTCTGCTCAACAAGCAGATCGCGTGGGAGCTCAAAATCAGCGAAAAGACGGTCAAGATGCACCGTGCGCTGCTGCTCGACCGGCTAGAGGCAGCGACTTCGGCCGAAGCGATCCGCGTCGCGGTCGAAGCGGGAATCTAATACCGCCCTACGGCCGTATTGGCACCGCACGGCGGATTCCCGACATTGGCAACCTGCTTATGGCCAAGCGGTCCGCCGTCGTAGTTGGGCGAACCGCGCCGCCGCCAGCCAAGGAGTCCATTCATGCGCGCCCTCAGTTTCGTCACTCTGATCCTGCTTGTCGTCGGAGGTCTCAATTGGGGGATGGTCGGTATCGCCGGCTTCGACCTCGTCGCGGCGCTTTTCGGCGACATGTCGCCGCTGTCGCGTATCGTCTATGCGCTCGTTGGCCTCTCGGCGCTGTGGCAGATCGTGGTGCTGGCGAAGGGCCCGGAGCGAGGCTGATCCCCGGACACGCTCCGCAATGAAGCTCCGCTCCTTCAGCGACCGTGACCGCATCGCGCTGGTCACGGTGCCGGGCATTCTAGGCGCTGGTTTTTTGATCGGGCAGGTGTCGGGTAGCGGCTATGGCAACCCTTGGTTCGATAGGCTGGCCAAGCCCGCCGCGATGCCGCCGGGGTGGGTATTCGGCCTCACCTGGAGCATTCTCTACGCGATACTCGGCGTTGTGTTGGCGACGCTTTTCGCTGCTGAATCATCGCGAGCCCGTTCTCTGGCGCTGGCGTTATTCCTGGCGCAGCTCGCTTTGAATTTCAGCTGGTCGCCACTGTTCTTCGCGGCGCATCGAGTAGCGCCCGCCTTGCTCGTTCTGGCAGCCATGATGTTGCTGTCGCTGGCTGCCACCCGCGTCATCGGCAGTATCAGCCGTGCCGCCGCGCGATTGATGCTGCCCTACCTTGGCTGGCTAATCTTCGCCAGCTACCTCAATTTTGAAATTTGGAGAATGAACCCCGCAGGTTGACAGAACTCTGCGACCTCAAATTCTCTCGTGGAGACCGCAAAAGCTAGCTTCAGTGTGCTTCGGGTCAGAGCTCCGCCGCTCGCTGATTCTCAGCCGGCAACTTCCGCGGGAGCCAGAAATTGACGACCGCATCTCGATCGCGGTGGCGACCGAACACACGGAGCTGAGCCCGCTAACGGCCGTTTATGCTGGGGCGCACGTGCGGGAAATCACGAGCCAGCGTGAACGCGACGATGCATGGCGCCTGCTTATGATGCGCAATTCCAACCTAGCCGGTTTCAATATCCCCGATGCGCGCGACGCAGCGTTCATGCGTGCCAGGTGCAAATATGTATCCGTCCTGGATAATACGCAGGGTTTCGGTCATCGAGAACAAATCGTTGAGGGCGAGCAAGGCGTCCCAACGGCGACTGACATCAGCGAGGATCATCGGCGCAGCGGCGCCCAGTGAAAATCGTTGAGTGGGAATGGGGTGGAAACGCATCTGACAGATCCTCTAACCTCCCGAACCGTCTATTAACAGCACGGTTAATAACGTTAGGAGTTCCACCTCAACAGGCGTATGAATGTAACAGGGCGGCATTGCACTCACCGGCGTTCAGTCGATCTGACGACGCTGCCCCCAGTTGCGAGGCACTCATGCTATCGCAGCACGGAGCAATCCAAATGCGCAAGATCACCCTTGCCGCGCTCGGCGCGGCAACAATGCTTACGTCCATTCCCGCTGCGGCTCAGGAACTTCCGCTTGTCGGCGGCGACTATTGGGACGTCACCTCGGTCAAGATCGATGACGGCCATTTCGCGGACTACGCGGACTTTCTGGTCAGCGATTCCCGCAAACAGAATGAATATGCAAAGTCCAAAGGATGGATCAAAGCCTATTACATTTTAAGCAACAACAACAACCGTAAGGACGAGCCCGATCTTTATCTGGTGACCGTCAGCGACCGGATGGCGACACCTGCTGAGCAGATCGCCCGCAACAAGGAAATGAACGCCTATCTAAAGAGCGACGATCGCAAGCAGCTCGCAGGTAGCGGCCAGCGAGCGACCTATCGGCACATCACCGGCGATATGCTGCTGCAGCAGTTGGTGATGGCGCACTAGTCGACATGAGGGCGCCGTTCCTCGCTGGGCGGCGCCCTGCATCGAGAACGGGTCGAAAGCGGACACTCGACTCCTAATGGCAGGAATGGGTGGATTGCAGACGTAAGCTGGCGGTAGCCTACGCGGCATTCGGCACCTTATGCCGGGCCATATGTGGCAAGAAATCCATCTTGCCCACGGCTAGCCCCGCATTGCGCAACAATGCGTAGGCCATCGTCACGTGGAAATAGAAGTTGGGCATGATCCAGTCTTGAATGTCCTCTTCTGAAGTCATCAAAAAGCGGACCCCATTCGGCAATGTCAGATCGACAATCGCATCTGGGTCTACCCATTCGGTCGGGTCGGCTTGATCGATCTTGCAGCGAACCGCGTCAATTCTTTCGCGGACCTCTGCGAGCGAAAGGTAAGGAGCCTCTTCGAGCGGTATTGTTTTTCCCGCGACCTGATTGAGCGCCAAAAGCACCTGATTGAGCGCGACACGGAACTGCAACTCTAGAGGAAACATGTCTTCGGTGAGTCTCTCAGCAAGCACATTGTCCCCCATCCCGGCTTCTTCGGCTTTGACGACGAGGTGATCGAGAGTGCCAAGCATGTTGACGAAAACTGTCCGGGCTGAATGAGCGTAAGACATCGCGGACCCTTTGCTGCAGAGTTTCAATTCGCGCCAAAAACATCCGACAGCTAATGTCCGCAATGGGTCGAAAACGGACTTAAGTCCCTAGGTGCCCAAACTTGCGCGAGCTTGCCTCATCTCCTCGTCGGCGACGTCGAGAACTTCGGTCACACGGGACGCGAGTTTGCTGAGGATCTCCCAATGGGGTCCCCAGGCAGCAGACTCCTTCGAGAAATGAAAACGCCGCAGACCATCTTGTCGCCTAAACACCCGCGCTATCAGCAGTTCTCTGTCCCAAATCTCGAGCACAGCGGTCGTCCGATCCAGCGGCTTCAAGATACGAAGGTCCATGATGTTGCGATGCTAGGGCAGATGATGGAGGGACTGCAATGAGCAAAAGCAGACAATCGGCTAACGTCCGCAATGGGTGGAAAGCGGACGTTATCGGTTCGCGGGGCTAGCCGGGCCGTATGGCGTTACGACTGCGGGCCGAAGCTCAATGCCGGGTTCTTCAAACGAGACTACTTCTAGGCACTCCCAACCAGTCGCAATCATGAAGCTGTAATGGTCTTTGTCGGTGCCATGGACCCACGCCAAGACGCTTTCATTTTGCCAAACCATGCCCGCGCACCCGGAACGTCGTCCCTGCCGGTGTTCAGTTCTGATCGAGTCCGCATCAAGGGTTCACGCAAGGCCTTGGAGAGGGGGCGTAATCGCCACTTCCGCCAGCTCGCGGGCCAAGGTGCCCAGTTTTGCACGGGAATGGCGCGCCCGGAAGGATTCGAACCTCCGACCCCCAGATTCGTAGTCTGGTGCTCTATCCAGCTGAGCTACGGGCGCGCGATGCCGGAAAACGGCAGGCGCGCGACATAGGGGGAGGAATCGGCTGGCGCAACCCTAGAAGCGGGTGCGCGGATCGGTGCGGCTGGATCAGCCGTTGATTGCGGCGACGCTGCAGACGGATGCGGTGCAGGCGCTGGCACGCTCCGCGAAATCCTGTGCAAGCTTGCTATGCCAAGCGCGCGCGGTTTCCGTCACTGCACGCTGGGCTGCCATCCGCTCTTCCACGGCCCGCCGACGATAATAACGCTCGTTCGACTCCACTTTGTCCCTCCACTCCGGCAGGCCAAGATCACCCGCGAATGGATAAACAATGGTTAATATCCACAGCCCGAATTTGCAGGTCGTCGCAGGGCCGAAACGACTCCACCCGCTTTGTCCCACGGTGGAACAGGGGTGTGTGGCCAGAGTGACACCAATCGATCATTCACGGATCATCGATGAAACCTAACGATTCGCCGCTCGTTGACGGATCAAATGGTTTCGAAGGAAGGCAATATGCTGAGTTCGATCGAGTCCCGTCGCGAAGCGTTCAACCCGAGCGCGCGGGGGTATCATGCTGTCTATCACGACGGAGAGGTGAACCACTGCCCCGGCTGCGGCCGTACGCACTGGATCATCGGGCGGGTGTCCGCCGAGTGCGCATTCTGCTCGACGGCGATGCCGCTGAAGGAAGCGCTGACACATGGGCCGGCTGCGGCCCCGGTATTCTGGAGCGGGACGCGGCCGAATTACGCCGACCTGGCCGCCTAGCGATTTAAGCGAAAACCGATTTCTCCTTCATGCGCTCGGGTTTATAATCCGGACGCATGAAGAGAGTCGCAATTCTGGCCATTCTGGCCACATCGGCAGCGCCGTCGTTCGCGGCGGGTGCATCGAACTTCGTCCTCGTCAATGGCACCGGCGGCGCGCTTGCGCAGCTGTCGATCCGGCGGGCCGGGACTGAGGACTGGAAGCCGCTTGGAGCCGCGCCGTCGGCCGGTGGGCGGAGCCCAATTAGCTTCAGCGATCCCGATTGCGCGTTCGACATTCGGGCGACCATTGCCGGCTCGGGGCCCACGACCTGGGCCGGAGTCAATCTCTGTGCCGTGAAATCCGTGATTCTGAACCGTGACGCCGCGGCAGGCGCGTGGGTCGATTACGATCACTGACGGAGCGGCGGCGAGCCGGCGCGATATAAGGGCCCGCGATCGTCGCAGCGACCGGCGGCCGGACTGAATCCAGCAATTTGCCGCCCGCAATGAAGACGACGCCCGTGCAGGCGAGGGCGAGCATCCAACCGCCCCAACCCGGATAGGTTTCGACATAAAGGCGGCCTCTTTCAACCGCGCCCAGGGCGATCGCATAGATCACGAGCCACGCTTCGAGGCGCGTCTTGATCTGGAATAGACGGCCGATCTTTCGCAGGAACATCATTAACACCCGAACGCCTCGACCGCAGCTTTGAGCCATTTTTGTCCTAACGAACAAGGTAAATCGCTCGGTAACGAGTGAGGCGGCCGTCCCGATACGGGATTCCGCACGTCTAGGCGAGTTCGGAGAGGTCCAGTTCTTGCAGCAGAGCCGCCCGGGCCCGTTCCACGTCGGCAATCAACGAAGGCTGCTGCAGGTCGTCGTGATGGATTTCCTCGGGCCAGTGACGATCGACCGCAGCGGCAATTCGATTGAGCTTTTCACCGTCGACCAGGAAGCGCGGATCGATGTTCGCGGGATCCGCCACGACCCTCAGTCTCAGGCATGCGGGCCCGCCGCCATTGGCCATGGACTGGCGAACGTCGACGACCTCCACTCGGCGGATCGGGCCGTTGCCGCGAACGTGCCGTTCGAGCCAGCTCCAGACGGAAGCTGTCTCGCGGGCCTCGCCGGGGACGATCAAGGTCGGATTGCCATCGGGGAGCGTCACCAGCTGTGCGTTGAACAGATAGGACCGCACAGCGTCGGCAAGCGGCACCTCTGCCGCTGGAACCTCGACATATTCGAAACCCGGGACCGCGGCCTGCAGTGCTGCGATCATCGGTTCCTTGTCGGCGAAGGCCTGCTCGTGCGCGAACAACACGCGCTCGTTGGCGACCGCGACAACATCGTTGTGAAAGGCGCCCGCGGCGATTGCGTCGGGAGATTGTTCGGCGAAGATGACGCGATCTGGATCGAGGGCGTGCAGCCGCGCCACGGCTTTCGACGCTTCGAGATGCTGGCGCGCAGGGAATGCCCCGCCCGAAATTCCATAAACAAACACTTCGACGCCCGGTTCGCCATGCCCGGGGGTCAGGCGCATGTGGTTGGCCGCGCCTTCGTCGCCGAAGGCAGACGGCACCGGTCCGTGAACTGCGAAGTCGGGGCCGGCGAAGGCGATCTTGAGCTGCGCCAGCGTGGCGGGCCATTCGTGGCTCCGATGCGGCATCGTGCGAAGGTTCGCGACCGTAAGATGGCATTTCCCGTCAAGGGTATCCGGGGATGGGGAGACCGTCGCCGCGTTGGCGGCCCACATCGCTGAGGAGGACATCGCATTGGCGGCAAGGGCGGGTTCCGCTTCCTCGATGCTCGTCCCGAGCTCAGCGAGCCATGCCCGGTGGGGGCGCGGGTGCGGGAGCAGAATGCCTTGCGCGAGGCCCAGCTCCAAATTCGCCCGCATCTTCTCGATGCCCTGCAGGGCCGCTGCCCGCGGCCGGGACACGTCACCCGCGTTCCGCGCCGAAGCGAGGTTGCCGAGGCTCAATCCCGCATAATTGTGGGTCGGCCCGACGATCCCGTCGAAATTGATCTCCCTCAGCGCCATTTACCGTCCGACTGCGAGCACCAAGTCGCCGGCTTCTACGCCGAGCAGGCTGCGCGCGCCCGGGTCGATCGCAATCTCGTCACCTTCGATTTCGACCATTCCGTAACAGGCAACGAACTCCTGGAGGCGGCCGTGGGCCAGGATCATGGATGTACCTCGCTCCGGGTCGCGCCCGGCAACGCGCAGGCTGGCCGCGTCATGGATCGTCCGGATCATGTCGGTTCGTGCAGTCACCGTCGGGCCGCCGTCGAAGATGTCGACGTAGCAGTCCCATACAAATCCTTCGTTCTCGAGCATCTTCAAAGCCGCCCGGCCAGTGGGATGCGGCTGTCCGATCACCGCCCGCGCGCTTTCCGGGAGCATCGAAACGTAGATCGGGCTTTTGGGAAACAAATCGGCGATGAATTGCGTGCCGTGGATGGCGTTGAACTCGTCGGCCTGCGGGAAGGTCAGGTCGAAGAAGCGGCCGCCGATCGCATCCCAGAAAGGCGAATGGCCGCCTTCGTCCATCACCCCGCGGAGCTCAGCCAGGACAGTGTCTCCGAAACGCTCGCGATGCGATTTGATGAATAGATACCTGGAGCGCGCGAGCAGCATCCCGAGGCCGCCCGCCCGCTCGTGCGGATGCAGGAAAAGCCCGCCAACTTCGCTCGCCCCTTCGAGGTCGGTGGTCAGGTTTAGGAACTGGTTTCGGAATGTCTTGCCGAGCTCGGCACTTTTCTGGGTCAGGGTGGAGATCAGGTAGCTGTAGAACGGGTGGCGCGTTCCGACGGCGCCGAACACCTGGCAGGTTCCGCGGATCTGCTTGGTTTCGACGTTTTCCAGCATGAAGACATAAAGATCGTCGCCGGGCGAATTGTCCTGCCGCTCGAAGCCGGCACTGCTGAGCTCGAGCTTCGCTTCAAGCGTTGCCTTTTCCGCGGGCAGGTTCGTGAATCCGCCGCCGGTCAGTTTCGCCAGATTGTAGAATGCCCGAAGATCGTTCCTCCGCGCTGCCCGGATGCGAAAGCTCATGCGGCCTCCTCGGCCAGCCGGATGATGGTAAGCGCGGAAAGGGCAGAGCGCTCCTGCAGGCTGTCGGCGATCAGAAACTCCTCAGGGCTGTGGATCTTGCCGCCGCGCACCCCCATCGTGTCGACGACCGGGACGCCGCAGGCGGCGATATTGTTGCCGTCGCACACCCCCCCGGAAGGCTGCCAGGAGATCGACTGGCCCAGGTCTGCTCCAGCTTTC
>Ga0068858_100004957_pt1 | contig 13041 bp, 5 predicted proteins | sample KBSSwiS12_FD_66589 | JGI IMG/M metagenome (GOLD analysis project Ga0068858, IMG submission 66589) | Switchgrass rhizosphere microbial communities from Kellogg Biological Station, Michigan, USA - KBS Switchgrass S1-2 | ecosystem: Host-associated > Plants > Roots > Rhizosphere > Soil ... | reverse complement strand
AACGGCACCCAGCCGGGCGGCTTGTCGCCGAGCTCGTCGACCGATTCGAACGCGTTGCCGAAACCCATGTTTCCGTTCGTGTTCAACCGCCAGGTGTGCGAGCGGACCATCGGTTCTTCGAGGTATATCGGATCGTCGACACTCGAGAACATCGTCATGGTTTCGCCATGCCGGAAGAAGTGTTCGACCATCTTGCCGTAGGGGCTCGTCGCCGATCCGTTACGCTGGATGACGCCCTGCTTCATGTGCGTCGTCGTCACCACCAGCTGGCCATTTTCCCAGACGCCGGTGGAGAAGCCGTCCCAGGTGTGCTCCGAGAAATCCGAGGGATGCGGCCGGCCATCCATCCAGATGACGCGATCCGCACGTCCGAAGCCACCGGCAATGGTGTATGCCACCAGTTCCTGCGTGACCGGATCGAGAATCTTGAGGATGCGGAGAGCGGGTCCAGGACCACGCATCAAGTACTGGACCGGATGCGCCTGCGTCTGCCGTTCCGGTTGCGAGAGGATCGTCGCATCCCAGGCATCGGCCTTCTGCCGATCGGCGTCGTTCAGCGGCAAACCGGTGTAGTCGCCCAGTTCCGGACCCGGTACGCGATGCGGCTGATCTTCATTACTCACCACCGCCCAGTCGCCCGAAATATCGGTCCGGACGATCGGCGGCGGCGTGTTGCCTTGTGCCGCCGGCGCCCCGGCATCTTGTGGCTGCTGCGAGCCCTGTGGTGCCGGCTGTTGCGCGAGGATTCGTCTCTCCGCGAGCACCGCGACGACAACGACAAGGAAGACCACGAACAGCGCCCAGCTGGCTTTCGTGACGCGGTCGAACTTCACCATCCCCGCCTCCTGCTTTCGTGACGCCTGGACAACTTCAGAAACCGGAATCGTGACAGCCGCAGATTGTTGCGGAACACTTGGAGCACACTGCAAATTGACAAACCAACGATTAACGCAGAGTTCGCTGAGACCGCAAAGAGCCGGAAATGTTGGGTCTGCGAACTCTGCGGTCTCTGCGTTGACTGTCGTATTCCCAATTCTGCAACGCGTTTTTAGAAGCCACGTCGCTGCGGCCGCGGAGCGCCTGTAACGAAGACTCGCGGTCACGACCGCATCCCTCGCGCTTGCCGGTTTGCGGGGCAGCCTCGTCACCATGCCGGAGAATCGCCGAAGTGATATACCAGGGTCAAGCGCAAAAGAGATCCACGGCATTGCTTACTGTGGACCGTTGACCGCGACCGTCGCGAAGGGTACGCTCCGTCCGTTGTCGGTCAAGGCTGTCGAATCAGCAGGGTGAGAACATTGAAGACTCTGATTGCCGTCCTCTCCGCTTCGTTGCTTCCGCTCATGCTTTACGCCCGGCAAACGTCTTCCGACCCTTCGACAGGCTCAGGGTCGCCCCGGCCTCAGTCGCTGGACCAGGCGGCCGCATGCGTTCGCCTCGCGGCGACTCTGCGGCTGCCCCACACGAAGGTCGCGGCGACACACGCGGTCGCGGCGGGACGATTCACGGCGCCGGGCGCGTCGGGCGCCGCGGGGTCGCAGGGGTTCAGCGACCTCCCCGCGTTCTGCCGCGTGGAGCTGACGCTCACTCCGTCATCCGATTCCGACATCAGATCAGAAGTCTGGCTGCCGGAGTCGGGATGGAATGGCAAGTTCCAGGAGGTTGGCAACGGTGCGTGGGCAGGGTCCATTCAGTACGGGGCGCTCGCCGCTGCGCTCCGGCGCGGCTATGCCGCGGCGTCCACGAATGCGGGACACACCGGAGAGGACGCGAGCTTCGCACTTGGCCATCCGGAGAAACTGATTGATTTCGGCTACCGTGCCGTGCACGAGACCGCCGTGAGCAGCAAAGAAACAATCACTGCTTTCTACGGCAGGGCGGCGCAGCCTTCCTACTTCAACGGCTGTTCGGGCGGCGGCCGCATGGCCTTTCAAGAGGCGCAGCGGTTTCCAGCCGATTTCGACGCCATCCTTGCCGGCGCCCCGGGCTACGACCGCGTGAACCAGAGCGTGCAGATGCTGATGAACGCGAAGGCGACGCTCGACCATCCGGACAGCATGATTCCGGCGAGCAAGTATCCGGTGATACACCGCGCCGCGATCAGCGCGTGCGACGCGGCCGACGGGCTGAAGGACGGCCTGATCAGCGATCCCCTGAGCTGCCGCTTCGATCCCAAGGTGCTTCAGTGTAAAGGCTCCGACGCCCCGGACTGCCTGACTTCCGCCCAGGTGGCCGCGGCCACCAGGATCTACGCCGGTGTGACGCACCCGAAGACCGGCGCCGAGATCTTTCCGGGGCTGGAGCCTGGAAGCGAGCTCCAGTGGGGCGGTCCCGCGGGCGGCCCGGTGCCGCTTGCTGTCGCAGGAGATCTGTTCAAGTTCGTCGTCTTCAAGGATCCACGCTGGGATTTCAGGACATTCGACCTGGCGAGGGATTACGACGCCGTCCACCAGATCGACAGCCTCGACCTGAGCCCGACATCTCCCGATCTCGGGTCGTTCGCCGGCCGGGCCGGCAAGCTCCTTATTTATCACGGCTGGGCCGATCAGAACGTCGCGCCGCGATCGTCGGTGAAGTACCACGCCAGGCTGGTCGAGGCGATGGGCCGTCAGAAGGTGGAGGAGTCGGTGCGATTGTTTTTTGTGCCGGGGATGGCGCATTGCGGCGGTGGAGAAGGGCCGAACACCTTCGACGCGCTGACCGCGCTCGAGCAGTGGCGGGAACTGGGCAAGGCGCCCACTGCGATCATCGCGTCGCGTCTCACAGCCAGCGGCACAGTAGGTCGAACGCGTCCGCTGTGCCCCTATCCGCAGGTGCCGACATACAAAGGCACCGGGAGCATCGAGCAGGCGGAGAATTTCGTCTGCGCCGCAGTCCAACACTAATTCGACTTTCTGCCATAAGCCATCTGCCTCAGCCCTGTTTTGAAGCGCACTCTGAGCTCGGTGGCGCTCGCGATCGTTCGTGTCATGAACCGTCGGGTTGACATCTGGCGTCCTTGCGCTAATTTTGTCACGCTCACTTCTCGGGGAGGCGTGCCATGAGTCCGCGAACGATGTCAGTGTATGGGGCGGTTCTTCTCGCTTCCGCTTGTGTCAGCTGTTCGCCCAGGCAGCCTCGTCCTGGAACGGTCCTTGACGAGGCGAAGCGTGCCGGCCTTGCGCCCGAGCAGCTCGCTGCCGCGTCGGAGGACTATTTCCATGACATGGACTTCAACCTCGTGGACGGCAGTCCGCACCGGCCGTTCACGAAAGCTGAGATCCAGGGCCGGAACATGTGGCTCGTGTGGACTGGAGGCGACGATGTTCTCTGGAACAGGCTCGCGGTCTCCAGCCTCGGGTCGTTCGATCTGTTGAAAACCATCTCGTCGCATCCCGCTCCGCAGGGCAGCGCCTACGGCGGGTACGGCCGCCACAATCGCTGGCGTTACCTCGGTCTGGTCAACGAACCATGCTTCAAGGAAGCGACCGGTCCCGATCCGAATCGATACGGTCTCTGGCTCGACGTTCGCGACCCGAGCTGTCCTCCCGACCCGTTCGCCGACGCTCAGAAATATCCCGGAGCCAGGATCGGCGCGCGCGGCAGGACCGTTCCCGTAGGCTCTTACTACGGCGAGCCCACCGGCGTCGTCGGCTTCCGGCTGTTTTCGAATCCGGACTTCGACGAGAACGCGAGAAAGAAGTGGGACTCGGATCGGTTTTACAACGATCCCAGCTACTACTATTCCCCGGATCTGATACGTCCGTACCGGGTCGGCATGGCGTGCGGCATATGTCACGTCGGACCCAATCCAATCAATCCGCCAGCCGATCCGGAAAACCCTAAGTGGGAGAACCTGAGCTCGAACGTCGGCGCTCAGTATTCCTGGTGGGATCGCATCTTCAACTGGCGCGGTGTGAATGACGAAACCAGCTTCTTCTATCAGTCGATCCATACCTTCCGTCCCGGCACCATGGACACGTCGCTCGTCTCGACCGACAACATCAGCAACCCGCGGACGATGAATGCCGTCTACTACCTGCTGCCGCGGATGGGCCAGGCGAGGAAGTGGGGGAAGGAAATGCTCGCCGGCGGCAACCTGAAGAACAAGCAGTTCAACGACTTCGTGCCGAATACCGATCCGCTCGCGCAATTCTTCGCCCCGCCGAACACGACGTGGACCCCGCGCGTGCTGAAAGACGGCTCCGATTCGGTGGGCGCACTCGGGGCACTGAATCGCGTGTACATCAACATCGGCCTGTTCAGCGAAGAGTGGCTCCTCCATTTTCGCCCGCTCGTTGGCGGCCGGCCGATCTCGCCGATCGAGATCGAAGTCGCCGAAAAGAATTCCACTTACTGGCGGGCCACCGAGATGCAGACGCCGGACCTGGCGCGGTTCTTCCTTGCCAGCACCGACCCGCATCATTTGAAGGACGCCCCAGGTGGATCGGGCTATCTGACGGCGAGCGCCGCGACACTGCAACGAGGCAAGGTCGTCTTCGCCGAGCGCTGCGCGCGGTGCCACTCGAGCAAGGGTCCAGCGTTGCCCGCCGGCCTCGACCTCGAGAACGCCAATGGTCCGAACTACCTGACGAAATGGAACGAGTACTGGGCCTGGACCAGGACCGACGATTTCAAAGGCAAGATGCGGCCAATCGTGCTCGCCGACGACTTCCTCAAGGACAATTTTCTGTCGACCGAGCTGCGCGTGCCGATTACCTTGCTGGGCGTCAACGCCTGCAGTCCGCTGGCGACCAACGCCATCCGCAATAACATCTGGGACAACTTCTCGTCGGAGTCGTACAAACAGTTGCCGTCGGTCGGGACCATCAAGATCAGACATCCGGTCACGGGCGCCGAGAGCGACTACCCGATGCCCGCCGGCGGCCGCGGCTACCTCCGTCCGGCGTCGCTCGTCAGCGTCTGGTCAACGGCGCCGTTTCTTCAGAACAACGCGCTCGGCCCCTTTGAGTGGAGCCCGTCGGTTGAGGCGCGCATGCGGTCGTTCGAGGCGTCGATCGAACAGCTGCTCTGGCCCGAGAAGCGCGAGAAGGATCCGCTGTTCGCGAACGAGAACGGCCCCGGCGTGGGCATCATCGACCGGGTCACCGTCGACAGCTACGTCGAGATTCCAGAGGCCTACATTCCCCCTCATCTCCGCGGTCTCGTGGGAATCGGCCGTCGACTCTTCCCGTTCCTCGTGGGCGGCAGCGGATACTCGGTCAGGATGGGACCGTTTCCGAAAGGGATGCCGGTCAATCTGCTCACCAACATGGATCTGCTCGGGTCCGACCTGCCCGATCAGGAACGCGCGGAGCACCAGAAAAGGTTGCTTACCTTTCTCACGCGCGCGAAGCGTGAGCTGAAGGACAGCCGCGATCTCGGTGCCACGCTCCGGAGCCTCGTCGACGAGATGCTCGCGCTGAGCAAGTGCAAGGACTTCGTCGTCAACAAGGGCCATTACTTCGGCACGAGCCAGTTTGAATCGATCGAACCCGGGGAGCCCGGCCTGAGCGACGACGACAAGCGGGCGCTGATCGCGTTCATCAAGACCTTTTAGGTCCGAGCTATCCAAATGGCGTGGCTCGCCATCCGATCGGATAGCTCCGCGCCACCTGCTGCTCGTTGGTGTTCTGGCGTCAGGCAGAGCGGATCCGCACAAACTCCCGGTAAACCGGCCAAGGCGCCACGGGTGGCATGGAGCGGGTCCTGGCGCGAGTACGGCGCCGCGATTGCAAGCCGCGCCGCGTCGCGTCGAGAGCGCTGTACCCGCAGGGAACGAAATGACCAGCGAATCCATCCGCCCGAGCGTCGGCGTCGCGCCCAGGTTTTTTGGCGTGCCCGTGGGCGATTTCGCCTGGACCCATGGTAAAACGTCTTCTCAAAGCGGGCCCTTGCTGTGAGTCTCTCGACGAGGGTCGCAACGGAAGCTATGGCCGAAGAAACGCCGGCTCGCTCGCGGATCTTCATCAGCTATCGGCGCGACGATGCGGCCGGACACGTCCTCGCGCTGATTCCGCCGCTCCGCCAGCGGTTTGGTGCGTCCCGGATCTTCAAAGACACCGACAACATCGCTCCCGGTCAGGACTTCGTGAACGTCATCCAGCGGGAGCTCGAAACGTGCGCCGTGCTGGTGGCGGTCATCGGCAGAGACTGGCTGACGGTGCAGGACCCGCGCCTCAAGTGCCGGCGCGTGGACTCGCCGAACGACTACCTGCGTCTCGAGGTGGCGACCGCCCTCAAGAACGAGCGCGTCCTTGTGATTCCGGCGCTGGTGGACAGGGCCACCATGCCGGCGCCCGACGATCTGCCGCCCGACCTCCAGTCGCTTGCCCGCCGCAATGCGGTCGAATTGAGCGATCAGCGATGGGATTCGGATGTCGAGCGTCTCCTGCAGGCCATCGAACGGGCGTGCGCGCAGCCGTCCGCCAATCGTTTCGGACGCCCGGAAAAAGATCCGGAATCACAGAGCGGGACGGCATGGGATCGCCGGCTGCTGGAGTCGCGCCGGAAACGCGAGATCGCCCAGCACGTCGCCGCCGCCACCGCAGCACTCGAGGCCGGCGACCCGCAGTCCGCGCTCCAGAGTTGCGAGAAAGCCGCATGGCTCGACCCCAACGACCCCGATTCGCGGGAGCTGGCGAGCCGCGCGCGCAAGATGCTCGATCAGCGGCGCATCGACGGATGGCTGGCTGACGCGCGGCGGAAGCTCGATCAAGGCGATCTCGGCGGAGCTTCCGAGCTCATCGATCAGGCGCTGCTCTTGAACTCGTCCTACCAGCCTGCCATGACACTCAGGGAGCAGCTGCTGCGTGGGCGGCGCAATCGTGAGCGGGAAGGCGAGCGGGCCCGCCTCGTGCAAGCGGCGCTCGATCGCGCGCGTGCGTTCCTGAACGGCGGCGACTTCAACGGCGCCATCCAGAGTGCTGACGATGCGCTTGCCCTGGCGGCCGATTGCGCCGAGGCGATCGCCGTTCGCGCGACTGCCGTCGCCGCGAGCGAGGACGCCCGTCGCGCAAAAGAGGCTAAGGAGGATTCGGGTCGCGCGCAGGGCGCCGTCATCGAAGCCCGCGAGACGTTCGCAGCCGAGGCTGTCGCGCGGAGGGAGCAACAAAAGCGCGAGGAAGACGAGGACCGACGGGTGCGGCAGGCGGTCGATGAGGCGTGGCGGGCGTTCGCCGCGGGGGATCACAAAGCCTCCCTGGCTTCGCTCGAAGCGTTCGGTCAGTCCCATCAGCTCGTCTCGCAGACACTCCACGAAATGCGCGTCAAGCTCGATGCGCTGGAGCGTGCCCGGCAGGAACAGGAGCAGCGCCAACAGGACGCGCAGCGCGCGCTCCTCTGGTCTCCGATAACGACAGTGACTGGGCCTGCACGATTCACCCTTCAGGCCTGGGGGTCTGCGGCTGTCTTGATCGCAACGCTCGGACTGGGAACGTGGTTTGCGCTCAAACCGGGACGGCCATCCGCTGTCGTCGCGGACAACCGTCAGGTCGAGGCACCACCGAAACCGGCTTCCGGCGCTCAGACGACGAGCGCCGGAAAGGACGTGTCGCTCTCAGGGCAGACGGCTCAGAACGATCCGGCGACAACGGTCGCGCCGACACAGGTCGAGACGGCAGCCCAGGGGGCGGGCCGCCCCGACCCGAACGCGGATCGGCCGACGACGGAGTCGGCGGTAACCCTCGGCACCAAGGACCCGGCGCAGCTCGGCAGACTGAAGGCGCTCGCGCGCAAGCAGCAGCAGGCCGGGGAGCGCGAACTGGCGCGGAGCACGGTCGCCCAGGGACTCGACATCGATCCGAAGGACGCGACGCTGCTCAGCATCCAGAGCGCGTTGCTGCGCGAGGCGGAGGCGAGCGCGGTGCGCACCAGGCGAACGGCCACGGAGTTCGATGCCGAGAACTGGGCCCCGGAGCAGTTTCGCCAGGCCCTCGAGCAGGAGAGCAACGCGGTGAAGCTCCGCCGATCGGGCGCGGTCGACGCCGCGACCCGATCGTTCCTGGCGGCCGCGGCGCAGTTCCAGACGGCTGCCAGAGAGTCCAGGGTTGCGGAGGCGGCGAGCGCCGAGAAGCCGGCGGCCAGTGAGCCGACGTTGAACGCGCCACGTGCGGCTCCGCCGGTGGTTGATCAAGCCGCCGATCAGGCTGCCGACCAGCTCGGTGTACTGCGGACGCTGCGCCGCTACGAAACGGCCTACGCCAGCCTGAGCGTGGATGCCGTCAGGAGCGTGTTTCCGTCGGCGCCGGTCAGCCAGCTGGAGGCAGAATTCGCCGGCTACGGATCCTATACGCTGAAGATCGAAGTCGAAGAATCAACCTTCCTGCGCACGCCGACGATCACATTGGCCACGGTCCGGGGCCACGTCTACCAGGATATGCAATCAAAGTCAGGGCGACGCGTGCAGACCGACCGATTTCAGACCTTCAAGCTGCAAAAGCAGGGACAGGGCTGGATCATCGCCCTGATTCAGTGAGGACGGGTCGCGTTCGCCCGACCCACGCCACTCGTTCCGAGCTGCTCCTCGAGCCGTCTTTCACGAACGCTCAAGTAGTTAGGCACGCCAAGGCTGGTCAGGCGCACCTGGTGCGGTCCGGCTGAAGCCGGACCCTACAGGTATACACGCGAGCGTCGATTCCGCAGTCAACGCCACAAAATTGAGGAGCGGCGGAGGCCGCGGAGCGCGGTATCATCCGTCAGCGACCGCGCGCATAGAGCGTCCGGGTGGTTCGGTGTGAGGGTCATGATCGCGAAACACGTCGCCGGATTTAGCGTGGTCGTCTGCCTCGGAGCAGTGACCGTACTGGCGGCGCAAAACAAGCCACGGCTCGCGGAAGCTGCCGAACGCGGCGATCTGCTCAGGGTGCGTGCCTTGCTCCAGGAGGCGGCGAAGGACGAAGTGAACGCCCCCGGAGTGGATGGCACGACCGCGATGCACTGGGCGGTCCGTTCCGATCAACGGGAAATTGCGAAGCTGCTCGTCCGCGCTGGAGCGGATGCCACGGCCCGAGACCGTTACGGCATCAGTCCGCTGTATCTGGCCGCGGTCAATGGCAGCGCCGAAATGATCCGCTTGCTGCTCGATGCCGGGGCGGATCCCAACGACGTCGCACCGACGGGCGAGACCGCCCTGATGACGGCGAGCCGCACGGGCGACCTCGCCGCCATGAGGATGTTGCTCGGTCGCGGCGCTCGCGTGGACGCGCGCGACGCCGAGTTCGCGCAGACGGCGTTGATGTTCGCGGTCAGGGAAAATCACCCGGCCGCTGTGAATCTCCTGATCGAGCACAAGGCGGCACCGAACGCGCAAACACGAATCGGTCCCACGCCGGAGTTCCGGCCGCCGTGCAAGGGCACCGGCTGCGGCTCGGAAGGAGTCGGCATCAATCGAGGCGGGCTTCCGGATCGGGGCCGGCGCGCGGAAGCGGTCGGCGGGATGACGCCGCTGCTGTACGCCGCGCGCGATGGCAGGGTGGAAGAGGCACGACTCCTTGTCGCGGCCGGCGCCGACATCGAGCTCGCCGAGGCCAACCAGATCCGCCCCCTGCTGATGGCCGTGCTCAACAACCACCTGGAGGTTGCTCGGCTGCTCCTCGCAAAGGGGGCGAATCCGAACGCGGATGATTTCTGGGGACGGTCGCCCTTGTGGGCGGCGGTCGAGTACCGGAACCTCGACATGAACAACCGGGATCAGGACAGTCCAACCGATAACGGAGTGGACCGGGGTCCGATTCTGGACTTCATCAAGACACTGATCGCGGCCGGCGCCAACGTGAACGCGCGGACGCGTGAGGTTCCGCCCAGCCGGCGCTGGCTGTATTCTCTGGGCGATGTCTCGTGGGTGGACTTCACGGGACAGACACCGTTTCTGAGAGCCGCGCTCTCGGGCGACACCGCGACGATGCGCCTCTTGCTCGCGCACGGCGCCGACCCCAACCTGCCGACGCTCGCGGGCACCACACCGTTGATGGCGGCCGCCGGCGTCAACTGGGCGGTTGCGCAAACCTACACCGAATCGAAAGCCGCGGAGCTCCAGGCCGTCGCGCTCTGTCTGGAGCTGGGCGCTGACGTCAATGCCACCAACTCAATGGGATTGACGGCGCTCATCGGTGCGGCGAACCGCGGCTCGAACGACATCATCAGGTTCCTCGTTGAGCACGGCGCACGGTTGGACGTCAAGGATCGCGAAGGCCGAACGCCGATCCGATGGGCCGAAGGCGTCTTCCTGGCCGCCGTCGGCGCCGAACGCAAGCCTGCGACGATTGCGCTGCTCGAAGAACTTGCGGCGAAATAGTCGATGGCCAGGCTCTTCGCGAAAGCGTCGTCTGGTCGGTTGGCGGTGGGAGCACTGATCGCGCTGCTGCCCGCAACAGCCGTCACCCTGGCAGCCTGGTCTGCCGGCGTTGCGCAGGACGAATCCGCCGCCGCGCGCGATCCTAAGGCGCTGCTCGATCGGTACTGCGTTACGTGCCACAACGAGCGAGTGCGGGCGGGAAGTCTGCTGCTCGACCAGTTGGACGTCGCACGTGTCGAAGAGCGGCCGGAACTCTGGGAAAAAGTGGTTCGGAAGCTGCGGACGGGCATGCTGCCACCGCTCGGAGCGCGTCGGCCCGACGGCGACACACTCGATCGTTTTGCAGCGGCGCTGGAAACTGCGCTCGACGGCGCCGCCGCCGCCAGGCCGGACCCGGGGACGCCAGCCCTCCATCGGCTCAACCGCACCGAGTACGCCAACGCCGTCCGCGATTTGCTCGACCTGCCCGTCGATGCCACGGCGCTCCTTCCGGGCGACGATTCGAGCGACGGCTTCGACAACATCGCCAACGTGCTCAGTGTGTCGCCGGCCTTGATGCAGGCCTATGTGTCCGCGGCGGCCAGGATCAGTCGACTGGCGGTCGGCGATCTCACCATCAGCCCCGCCATCTCCACGTATCTCCCCCCTCGGGGTCTCTCGCAAGCCGATCACCTCGAGGGTCAGCCTCTCGGGACGCGCGGCGGAATTCTCGTGCGTCACGTCTTTCCCCTGGACGCCGAGTACGACCTGCGAATCGCCCGATCGGGCGCCGGCTTCGGACTGGCCGCGGTGGGTGCAGACGAAGCGATCGAGATCACCTTGAACGGTGAGCGGCTCCGTCTGCTCGAGCGCGACGCGGCCCCTGTCGTGCGGCTCCGTCTTCCCGCGGGTCCGCAGACAATCGGCGCCGCCATCGTCCAGCGGAAGAACGCCCGCGGTGTGGACGATCTGTTCTCCGAACTGGCGGCCAGCGCCGGCGTACAGAGTCTTTCGATCACCGGCCCGCTGAATCCAACCGGCTCGGGCAGCACGCCGAGCCGCCGCCGGATCTTCGTGTGCCGGCCGACCGACGCCGGAGAGGAAGGTCCTTGCGCCAGGCGGATCCTTACGACGCTTGCGAGCCGCGCGTTCCGGCGAGGCGCGCCTGATGCCGGGACGCTGGCGACGCTGATGGGCTTCTATGAATCCGGGCGGGCCCTTCGAGGCTTCGAGACCGGCATTCAGTACGCGTTGGCGCGAGTGCTGGTGGATCCACGATTCATCTTCAGGTTCGAGCCTGAGCCTTCCGGGTTGCCCGCGGGCGTCGTCTATCGCATCAGCGACTTCGAGCTGGCCTCGAGGCTCTCGTTCTTCATCTGGAGCAGCGTTCCGGATGAAGAACTGCTGGCTCTCGCTGCCGCGGGCCACCTGTCCGAGCCGGCAGAACTCGAGCGCCAGACGCGGCGGATGCTGGCCGACCCTCGCGCCCGGGCGCTTGTCGACAACTTCGCCGGCCAGTGGCTCCTGCTTCGCCAACTCGACGATGTCAGCCCCGCGACGAAGGTGTTCGATGGAAAGCTGCGCCAGGCGTTCCGGCGGGAAACCGAGCTGCTGTTCGAGACGATCCTCCACGAAGACCGCAGCGTGATGGACCTGCTCGACGCCGACTATACGTTCGTCGATGAACGCCTTGCGAAGCACTACGGCATCGAGAACATCCGCGGAAGCCGATTCAGGCGCGTGAAACTCGACGGCGACGCGCGTCGCGGCCTGCTCGGGCACGGAAGCTTTCTGACCGTGACGTCGGCGGGCAACCGCACCTCTCCCGTGAAACGCGGGAAGTGGGTATTGGAAAACCTGCTGGGGGCGCCGGTGCCGCTTCCGCCGCCGGGTGTGGAGACCAACCTTGACGACAAACCTGGAGCGGGTGCGGCGAGCTCCATGCGGCAGCGCCTCGAGCGGCATCGGGCCAACCCGAGTTGTGCCGCGTGTCACAGCATCATGGATCCGATTGGTTTCGCGCTCGAAAATTTCGACCTGGTCGGCCAATGGAGAGATGCGGATGGCGGCCTGCCCGTCAACCCCACGGGCCGTTTCGTGGATGGAACAGAATTGACCGGACCGGCGAGTCTACGGCAGGCGCTCCTTGGCCATCGCGACAGGTTTGCCGCGACGGTGACCGAGAAGCTGATGACGTATGCCCTGGGCCGGAGCGTCGAGTACTTCGATATGCCCACGGTCCGTTCGATCGCCCGCGACGCGGTGCGGGAAGACTATCGCCTCTCGTCGCTCGTGGTGGGGATTGTCAGGAGCCCCGCCTTCCAGATGAGAAAAAAACAAGGCTAGGCAATTGTCCGGGGTTACAAGAAAGCGGTAGAGTCCAGCAGAGGGAGTCGACTCCTCCATGTTCATCACGAAAAAACATCTTCCGCGTCGGACGTTCCTGAAGGGGGCAGGCGTGTCGCTGGCGCTCCCTCTGCTGGAGTCGATGATTCCGGCAGGCAGAGCGCTCGCTCGCACCGCGGCCGCGCCGAAGACGCGCCTGGGGTGCATCTACATCCCGCACGGCGCGACGATGGACAAGTGGACGCCCGCTACTGAGGGCACGACGTTCGACTTTCCAGAAATCCTGCAGCCGCTGGCGCCCTTCCGCAACCACGTCTCGGTCGTCAGCAACCTGGCGCATGCGCCGGTGGCGCCGTGGACCGGCGAGGACACAGGCGGGGCGGAAAATCATGTGCGCGCGGCTGCGGTCTTCCTGAGCGGCGCGCATCCGGTCAAGAAGAACG
>Ga0068858_100004955_pt1 | contig 13044 bp, 17 predicted proteins | sample KBSSwiS12_FD_66589 | JGI IMG/M metagenome (GOLD analysis project Ga0068858, IMG submission 66589) | Switchgrass rhizosphere microbial communities from Kellogg Biological Station, Michigan, USA - KBS Switchgrass S1-2 | ecosystem: Host-associated > Plants > Roots > Rhizosphere > Soil ... | reverse complement strand
CATAAACGCTAATTTAAAAGGCACAAAAAACGGCGAAACAATTTGTGTTGCAATTAAATGGCCTTGCGGTAAAAAACGTAGTAATGGAAAAGCCAGCCAACTATATAAATGATTCGCGAAAAACATCAAAACGGCGAACAAGCAAAATAAAACGATAAGCGAATAAATAAGCCGCGTACGCAACTCTATTAAAAAGTGTACTACCTCTGTTTTACTTGAACTGCTCACGCTTTTCTTCTTCTAGTTCGGCAAGCTCAGCGGGCAGAGTCGTCAGGCTATTCATTTCTTCTTTAATTTTAGCAAACAAGCGTTGCAAACTTTGTGCAAATTTACCCAAGGTGAAAGCAACATCAGGCAATTGCTCAGGCTTAATGACTAACAAAGCAATAAGCAAAACCACCAGCATTTCACTGATGCTAAAATTCATGATTTCTTTCCTTCCTCGGGATCTTCTTGCAAGCCCTTACGAAAACTACGGATAGCACCGGCTAAATCGGTGCCGATATCACGCAAACGTTGCGTGCCAAACACCATAAGAACGATTAAAAATACAATCAATAATGAACCAAAATTTCGGAATCCCATTCTAAGCTCCTACGCCATGCGGTGCGATCCAACCAAATGCCATTGCAATCATGAGTAAAACAAAAAGGGCGATCGAGAGCCCGATACGCCATGTTAATGCTTTTACAATGCGCGTCGATCCGCTTTTATCACGCACCAGAAAATACAAAGCACTACCTAGCGAAAAAAAGATAGAAATCAAAAATAAAACAATAATAATTTTGAAAATCATGCGTGCCACTCTTACAATCCATGCAACAATCTGCGAGCTCGTATAACCCCGGATGAAATGCTGCGCATTTCATCCGGGCTACACTCAATTCGCGGCCATTGTACTCGCATATATTTTGAGATACCACAAGGAACCTATGTTTCTACGCATACGAAATTGGAAGCTCGCCCTGCTCGCACTTTTGTTTTTTTGCTTATTCATCAGCTTAGGCAGATGGCAGTTACATCGAGCCGAAGAAAAAGAAGCGTTAATGCAAGCGATGGCAGAACGCACCAAACTTTCGCCGCTTGCTGCAAAAAATTTAAACGTAAATGAACGAGATTTGCGTTTTTTCCGCATCCAACTGCAAGGCGAGTTCGATACAGCGCATAGTTTTCTATTGGATAATAAAACCTATCATGGTCAAGTCGGTTATGAACTCTACACGCCTTTTAAAGCCAAAGGCCTAAATAAATTCATACTAATAGATAGAGGCTTTATTCCGCTTGGTGCTAGCCGGGATATTTTGCCATCAGTCAAAACCCCAACCGAGACCGTGACCATTCTTGGCATGCTAAATCAGCCGCCAACTTATCAAGCGCTAGGCGCAATGCAAGAAACAACAAAAACCAGTTGGCCGCTACGTATTGAGTATATTCAGCTCGATAAAATGGCGGCACTATTAAACACCTCTTTTTCTTCTTATATCCTAACCTTAGCACCCAATAATCCAGCTGCTTACCCGCTAGAGTGGCAAGCGGTCAACATGGACCCTCAGCGCCATCGCGGTTATGCACTGCAATGGTTTGCCTTCGCCCTCACCTTGTTGATATTATTCGCTGCACTCAACCGCGGAGAGAAAAAATCTTGACCCGATATTGGTTCATTTCAACAAAATACAGGCGCAATTCCACGCTAGCACTGTTTACCTTTGCCCTGGCTTTTGTCGTTATTTCATTAGGCGCATTCACACGCTTAACCAATGCCGGCCTATCCTGCCCAGATTGGCCAAATTGTTTTGGCTTTCTAACCGCGCCACACACAGCGCAGCAAATTCAAGATGCGGTACAAAAATACCCCAGTGCCGCCGTTGATGTGAAAAAAGCCTGGACTGAAATGACCCACCGTTATTTCGCTGGCACCGAAGGTATACTCATTCTTTTTCTGTCTTTTTCCATTCTCTTTACACGCAAAGTAACCGATATCAAAGCAAAAATAATTGGTCTCACCTTAATTTTGCTTTTGTGCATACAAGTCATGCTGGGCATGCTGACTGTCACGGAAAAATTAAAACCCGTCATTGTGTTATCGCACTTGCTGACTGGCATTTCTATCTTAAGCGTATTGTGGTGGGCTTACTTAGATTTGCATTTACACGATGATATCTTTCAACCCACCCGTCTCTCGCCTTGGGTCAAAAAAGGATTATGGTTAGGATTTTTTATTGTACTAATGCAAATAACCTTGGGCGGATGGGTTAGCACACACTACGCAGGACTTGCTTGCATAGACTTCCCGTACTGCAATGGCAATTTACTACCGGCCATGCAGTGGCAACAATTAGATAACGACCTCATCACCATTCATATGTTGCATCGCATAGGCGCGCTGGTCACGGCGGTTTATTGCAGCTTGTTTGCTTTATATTTGCATCGCCAACCTTTCTTCAAATCACTGGCTGTTTGCTTGCTTGCACTCGTGTTATTGCAAGTTGCACTCGGCATTTTTAATATTATTTGGTTGCGTCCTGTCTGGATTGCGTTAATTCATCAAGCAGTAGCCATTTTTCTATTACTTACTTTTATTACCGCGCTTGTAAAAGCCTCTCTGCTTGCGGAACAACGTCATGGCTACCGGTTTAACTGATTATTTAGTGTTATGCAAACCTCGTGTGGTGCTGTTAATGCTGCTTACCACGTGGGCTGGCATGTATTTAGCGGCAACGTCGCCAATCCCTATTAGTTTATGGATTTATGCAACGGTTGGCATTGCGCTGATGTCAGGTTCAGCGGCAACCCTTAATCACATCATTGATCATCGCATAGATGCCATCATGGATCGCACCAAGCAAAGACCGCTCGCTACCGGAAAATTAACGTTACGCGCAGCATGGATATTTGCAACGCTGCAAGGCATTATCGGTTTTATTATTTTATTTTTAGGCGTTAACACACTCACCGCCATTCTGACTTTATTAGCAGCGATTGGTTACTCCGCGGTTTATTCACTTTATTTAAAACGCGCCACTTCACAAAATATAGTCATTGGCGGTTTATCCGGTGCCATGCCGCCTTTGCTAGGTTGGACGGCTGTATCTGGCCAGCTTGACCCAGAAGGTTGGCTGCTTGTTCTTATTATTTTTTCATGGACGCCCGCACACTTTTGGGCTTTGTGTTTGCATAGACTGGAAGAGTATCGATCTGCCGATATCCCTATGCTACCGATCACACACGGCATTCCATTTACCAAACTTAATATCGTCTTGTATAGCTTGCTGACAATTGCTTGCAGCTTATTGCCCTATGCCGTTGGCATGAGTGGACAATTATATTTCATCGTCGCTTTATTGTTAGATGCTGGCTTGATTGGTTATGCTTTAAAATTGCAATTTTCGAGCACCGATAATTTAATTGCCTTAAAAACATTTAAATACTCGCTGATTTATTTAACCGGCTTATTTTTAGCTATTCTGCTTGACCATCACTTGCTAATTAATTAATACAGGATTGCAACATGAGCGAGACTAAAACATTTTCAACCAATAAAATTATCGTGTTAGTTGTCTTTATTTGCGCCGCTATCATTACTTCTTTATTTGTTTATCACACCAGTCATAAGCCAAACGCGCCTTTGCTAGCAAACAATGACGGCATCATTTTTCCAGTTCCGCGCGACCTCAAGCCACCTGTTGATTTATACACCTCTAATAAAGAAAAATTACCTAAAAATGTTTTCTTACATCATTGGACTTTATTATTTTTCGGTTTCACGCATTGCAATAATATTTGCCCTACCACTTTAGATAAATTAAATCGTGTGTATTCACAATTACTCGCTACAACGCCTAATCTGCAAGTTGTGTTTATCTCCTTAGATCCAGAACGTGACACACCTGATTTATTAAACAAATATGTTCACTCTTTCAACCCGGCCTTTATTGGCGCGACAGGCAAGCCGCAAGCCTTACGCAAACTGCAAAGCCAATTAGGAATTTTTTCCGCGCGCGAAACAACTGAAAGCGACCCTTCGCATTATCAAATTCAACACACACCTTCTATTTTACTCATCGATCCATTTGGCAGATGGGCTGGTATGTTTAGCGGCGGCCTTGCACCAGATACCTTGGCTACCTTATTCACCCAAAACGTAAAATTATTATCCGAACAATACCCTAATGCGTGAATATCTTTTTATTTTAATACAAACCTTATTGCCGCAACATTTTGTTACGCGCGCATTTGGTTGGCTTGCTAATTGTCGTCAGGTTTATTTCAAAAATTACGCGATCCGTCGCTTCATGAAAAAACATCGCGTGGAACTATCAGAAGCGGTGCAGAAACAGCCAGAAGATTATCTTTCCTTCAACGATTTTTTTATTCGTCACATCGATATGCAATTAAGACCGATTGCAAACGGTATTAACGATATTGCTTGCCCAGTAGACGGTTGCATTGCGCAACTTGGCAAAATCAATCAAGACAAATTACTGCAAGCAAAAAAACATTCTTTTTCTCTACCCGCTCTCTTAGGTGATGATAGAGTCTTAGCACAAGAATTTCACGATGGTGAATTTATCACTTTATACCTTGCACCCCATAATTATCATCGTGTGCATATGCCTATTACCGGTAAATTACAGAAAACAATTTACGTGCCTGGCAAATTATTTTCGGTCAATAAAATAACGACTGATCACGTGCAAGACCTTTACAGTCGCAATGAACGTTTAATTTGTCTTTTCGATACTAAAGCAGGACCACTAGCCGTCATCTTGGTGGGCGCCATGATTGTAGGCAGTATGCAAACCGTTTGGATGCAACACCCTATTCGCGCATCCGAACCTAAAATTGAAACCTTTGACGCTGGCATGGTGATTGAGAAAGGCCAAGAGCTGGGTTACTTCAAACTAGGCTCCACGGTGATTTTATTGTTTGCAAAAGGCAATGCCGAGTGGCAAGAAAATATGCAAAATGATTTGCCTGTACAAGTTGGTCAACAATTAGGAAAGTTTTTTTCTCGCAATTAAGTATCCCTTAAGATTAACGCTATAAAATCATCCTAAATATTCTTCAATCATTTATATATATTGGAAAAAATGAAAAATAAAACATTTTCATTAAATTTGGGCAAAATTATTGCGACGTCGATTTTCTTCTACATCGCTTACTGTCTTTTGCTGCGCGAAAATGACTTACACTTATCCGTGTCTGCTCTAATCGAACGCTCTCACCAACTCACGCTGAACCAACACTTGTTCGCCTTGGGTTTAATTCCCATTTACATTGGTTTCGTTATTTTTGGTGCCGCCATGCTTGGCATTTACTGTGGCGACTTGCTGCATAAACACGTCATTCTTCGTCTTAAGTCCAAAGCCAAGTTAGCTTTTAAAATCAAACACTAAGAATTACCCCTCCAGCTTGTTCAGCATATTCATTCACTTCTTGTAAGCTATAAGAGATTACAAACAGGCCACATCTTTTTAACTCATTGATAAAAAATAAATTTTACTTAGCCGGGCGCAGGCCTTACCCACTTTATTGCGAAATACGCCAGTTGAGCTTTTTTAAGCAGTTTTGCTACTCTAGAAAATAACTCAAGGACGGAACACAAGGACACGCATCAGGGACTTGATGCAGCAACAAGGACGATTTACCGCTAACGGAACTGGCGGATAGGATTGGAAGCCTGGGTAGGCAAAAAGGGGCAACTTAAGGATTAAGTTGCCCCTTTTTGTTGTTATAAACGATCAAAATTTAAGCAACTTCTTTTTTCTTTTCGTAACGCTTTACGCTAGCGACGATTTCGTCTTTAGCAGCTTGCGTACCTTCCCAACCGTCGATTTTCACCCACTTACCAACTTCCAAATCTTTATAGTGTTTGAAGAAATGCTCAATCGCATCTAGCAAACCTTTATCTAAATCTTCAGGCTTTTGTACGTGTTTGTAACGTGGTGTTAATTTGTCCACCGGAACGGCAAGAATTTTGGCATCTTTTCCGGATTCATCAGTCATGCGTAACATGCCTACAGGGCGACAACGTATGGCAGTACCAGCACTCAGGGTATAAGGAGATATCACCAAGACATCTACTGGATCACCATCCTCAGACAAGGTGTGGGGCACAAAACCGTACTCACAAGGATAGAACATTGCCGTGCCTAGGAAACGATCCACCATCACCAAACCGCTTTCTTTATCTACTTCATATTTGATTGGGTCGCTGTTAGATGGTATTTCAATGACCACATTAATATCATCTGGAACTTGCTTCCCTGCGGGGAGATTCTCTAATCCCATAAAATTGTCCTCTTAAATAAATTAGGGATAGTGTACTTTCCATTAGCTATTTTGCAAGTCGAAGAACAATCTTTTACACTAGCGCATCGTTAAAAGAGGGGTAACAGGATGGATTGTATTTTTTGCAAAATTATCAACGGTGAAATCCCAGCTAAACTCTTATACCAAGATGAAAGAGTCGTGGCATTTGATGATATTAATCCACAAGCACCACAACATAAAATTATTATCCCGCGCAAACATCTTCCTACCCTTAACGATTTACACCAAGAAGATAGCGAGCTAGCCGGTCACATGATGCATGTTGCAGCAAAATTAGCCAAAGAATTGGGCATAGCTGAAGATGGCTATCGCGTCGTTGCTAATTGCAATGCTAATGCGGGACAAACCGTATTTCATATTCACTATCATCTCTTAGGTGGAAGACGACTCGCCTGGCCACCAGGTTAAGAATATTCTGATAACAAACATTAGGTGCAACTATGCAAGATGATTTTAAAAATATAATTAAAGCAATCGGCGAAAATCCTGATCGAGAAGGATTACGCAACACACCAAAACGAGCTGCGAAAGCAATGGAATTTTTAACGCAAGGTTACAGCCAATCGGTTGAAACTATTGTTAACGGCGCGTTATTTAAATCTGACAACGATGAAATGGTGTTGGTTAAAAATATTGAACTTTATTCTTTATGCGAACACCATCTTTTGCCATTCATAGGCAAGTGTCATGTTGCGTACATGCCTAACGGCCAAATTATCGGCCTTTCCAAAATCGCCCGCATTGTCGATATGCACGCCAGACGTTTACAAGTTCAAGAAAATTTAACCAAGGAAATCGCCAACACGATTCTTACGATTACAAACGCAAAAGGCGTAGGCGTTATTATCGAAGCGCAACACTTATGCATGATGATGCGCGGCGTAGAAAAACAAAATTCCATCATGACCACTTCCGTCATGCGCGGCCTGTTCCGCGAAGATCCAAGAACACGCGCCGAGTTTTTGAGCTTAGTGAAGAATTAAATACAGCTTCACGTAGCCCGGATGAAACGCTTTGCATTTCATCCGGGGAACCCATCACCACACGCAAAACCCAACTAATTTATTAAAAGTCAGAACCCGGAGTTAAAGGCACAAAGTCTTCGCCAAGAAACTGCTGATCATCCAAGGAATCATTACAAGAAAAGAAACCCATCCAAGCCGTATTCAGCTCTTCTACCATCTTCACCGATTCATCCTGCATTGCTTCAGCTTCAACTACCGGAATTTGCTCGGCAAGCTCCCAATCTTCATCGCGCATAACAAGCTCGGTCGAAATTTCATTACCTTTACCAAACAATAAAAAACTAGAGCACAGTGGAAATATTTGAAGTGGCAATGAAGGACTTTCCAACACGGGAGAAGCTAGCAAAGCTGAGCTAGGAGAATCAGACACTGTCGACTTTGATGGCTCATCTGTTAATCGTGGCTTTTTATTTTTCTCGTTAAACAACTCTGTTTCCGCTTCTCTTTTTATTCTAACAATAATCGATTGACGCACGCTTGATAATAATTCCATTTTTTTAGCAAAACTGCGGATTTTTTCGGGCAATTTAGGATCATCTTCAATTAGAATCGCAACATCAACAAATAATTTATTATTATTTTTAAGAAATTTGGTAAATATCTCGAAAAAATGAACAGACGCTCGCTTCAATACACGCACGCAAAGAGCAGAAAACTCTTTTTTTCGTAACGCTAAAACAGCATCTTGTAATTCAGCATTGTCCCAAAGCTTTGCAATATCATCTCTATGAGTGATTAATGCTTTATTAAATGCGATTACAAGCGGATTGTCCGTACAGACACGCAACATAAACTGGCAGCCTCGTTTAGAGTTCGATTTTATATAGTGTTAAGAAGCTGATTTTAGCGGATTTTTATTAAAGAAACCTTAACCATTAGCTCATGAATAGCCTGTACACGCTTTATATGTACCGGAAGAGTCCTTGCTGCGAAATTTACATTAAAAATTACTTTTCTTTTTTATAAGCGCTGCTAGAAATTTAGCAAAAGGAACAATATTTTGTTTAACGCTAGCTTCTTCGAGCGCACTCATATAACTATCGCGTTGTTTTACTGGTATAACAACCCACGGATATTCTCCACTCGCCAACATTAGATTCATTAAAAAACGGCCCATGCGCCCATTTCCATCCATGTAAGGGTGAATATAGACAAAGAAAAAATGTCCTAAAACGACGCGTACTGCTGCACTTTCCTCTTTACTCAAAAGATCGCATAGAGCAGGCATAAGATCTCTTACCGCATCTGCATTTGGCGGCACATGCATTGAACGCCGAATATAAACCTGGCCATTACGATAACCAGCAAGATCTGCAGGCTTAAGAATGCCCGCTAATACACAAGGCGCAAACATTTCTCGATACCAATCTCTATGATCTTCAGCAAAAATTTTTCCCGAATTCTTTCCGTCCAAAACCTTTCGTATACTTTTTTCTACTTGCCTAAAAGCTTGCCAATAGCCACGAGCCGCAAGCGCTGCATGATGCTCTCTGTCACTTTCATTTTTATATGGATCCCAATTGCCTGTGCGAACACGCTGAATAAGCTCAGGGCTCACTTTATAGCCTTCTATTGAAAGAGAGTTATATGCATCTGTCACATACATCTCTTCCATTTTTTTAAGATAAGATTTGGCATTAATTTTTTGCTTTCCAGTATTAACTGGGAAATGCTTGATAACATTCGGCCGCATTTCTTGCCATAATATTTGCAATCGTTTTATATAAGGAGAGCGTTCTCGATTAGAAACAATAACTGGTGACGCATCTTGAAATGGATTAACTTCGCGTATGTCATAACCTGCAGCTGTCATTGTGTTAATAATATCATTTGCTATCTGATCATAACCAATATTTCTAAATCCTCCTGCCAATCGTCCTGCTATCGTACTGCGGCCACCAGCTAGAAGTAATTCAAGAATCTCTGATGAATCTCGAATTTGTGAAAGTGCTGTACGTACATCACTAGGACGCTGAGTAAAAAATTTGGGGCCGCAGTAAATGAGCGCAGATGATAATGTAAAAACACGTATTTCATTTACCATACTAATTTCTTTGCGATCCGGCATTGCATACCTTGCATCTAAAAGTGAGGTCTCGTATGGCAATAGTGTGACTTTATTAGCCCCCTTAGGCGAACGTATAAATAATTGCTTTGGCACTGTCCAATCACCAACCTGCAATGAAATGGATTGTTCTGGCGATAGACACCATTTATCTTTAAATCTTTTATTCAGATAGGCAGAGCAAAACAACCAAAATGAAGCATACCAACTTGTGCTTTCACCTCTTGGTTCGTTGGGATTTGCTGGGATATACCAACCTTTAATTACCTCCTGCAAAAAACCATTTCTGACTAAACGCTCTTTATGCGTTCTTGTTAACTCTTTTGCTTGAATAGCTATCGTTCCTTTATCTTGAAGGTTTTTTAAAACCTGAAGCGATTCAGCTAATTTTTCAGAAGGTAAGCTCATAAGTTCCGTACTATTTATCGGTTATTAGGTTGTGCTATTTATAGTTTATCATGTTGTGGGATTTATAGGTAATGGCGCTGTATGATTTGTAGGGTTTTAAGCATAAATATTACAAGTCATTGTTTATAAATAGCTTTGAGGAATGATGCGGCAAAGTCATCCCGGATGAAATGCTTTGCATTTCATCCGGGCTACCTTAAGCTGCGATTCTTACATCGATTGTTAAATGCAAACCATCGCGGTCGACTAAGTCTTGCAAGCATAAACGTACAAATTGTTGTTGTGAGTAGCCAAGTTTTTTTGCATAGGCTGCGGCGGCTTTCGGGCTTACAAAATGTGAAAAGAAGTATATAACCCCGGATGAAATAAAAAACATTTCATCCGGGCTACATTGTTTTGATAATTCTTCTGTGTGGTTGTTGCGATAAACAGTGCAAGCTTTTGTAGCCCGGATGAAATGCGCAGCATTTCATCCGGGGTTATATACTTCTTTTCACCTTTTAAAACGCTGTCCCATATTTCAACGGCGGGAGATTTAAATGTTTTGCTAGCGTTTGGCCGATGTCGGCGAAAGTTTCGCGTTTGCCTAAAGGGCCAGGGTTGGCGGCGGGGCCGAAGGCGATGACGGGGACGTATTCGCGGGTGTGGTCGGAGCCTTGCCAAGTGGGGTCGCAGCCGTGGTCGGCGGTTATCATTACTATATCGCCGGGGCGTAATGTTTTTTCGAATTCGGGTAACCAGGAATCAAAATCTTCTAATGCTTTTGCATAACCTAAGACATCGCGGCGGTGGCCAAACAACATATCAAAATCTACTAAGTTCACAAATGTCAGGCTGCGATCTGGTGCGGTTTTGGCTTCTTCAATCATGGCAGCGAATAAGGCTTTATTGCCAACTGCTTTAACATTTTTTGTTACACCTTGATGCGCATAGATGTCAGATACTTTACCAATTGCAATAACTTCGCCGCCTGCTTCTTTTAATACATCTAACAACGTTGGCGCTGGTGGTGGTGTTGCGTAATCACGGCGATTGCCAGTACGAACGTAACTGCCAGATTTGCCTGAAAATGGTCGCGCAATCACTCTGCCAATATTGTATGGATCAACTAGAATACGCGCGATTTCACATACATCGTAAAGTCGTTGCAATCCAAATGTGTCTTCGTGTGCGGCAATTTGAAATACGCTATCTGCAGAGGTGTAAACAATTGGCTTACCACTTTGCAAATGTTCATCACCCAACTCTATCAGTATATCGGTACCAGACGCATGTTTATTGCCTAACACACCAGGTAGTTTTGCTTTTGCAACCAACTCACTCAATAAGGTTGGCGGGAAACTTGGAAAATTTGGCGGAAAATAACCCCATTCAAATAAAACTGGTACGCCTGCCATTTCCCAATGACCACTTTGCGTATCTTTTCCTAAACTTTTTTCTGCTGCGCAACCATAAGCGGCTTCTATAGGCACGTTTTCTTCTAAACCAGGAATAGATTCGCCTGAACTAATCATGGCAGCGGCATTCAAACCTAAGCGCGTTAAATTAGGTAACTTGAGTGAACCTTTGCGCACACCGGCAAGATCGGCTTTGCCTTGTTGGCAATATTCAGCAATGTGGCGCAATGTGTTTGCGCCAGCATCACCATAGTTTCCTGCATCAGGCGTTGCGCCCAACCCGAAAGAGTCGAGCATGATTATAAAAGCACGTGTCATATTAGGCTTGTGACCTGCAATAAGTTTCGCGAATGAAGAAGGAAGCAATCAGCGCAACCACAAATGAAATTGGCATGACTAACATTGCATAATGAAATGCACCTGCAGAATACATGGTTACACCGTTAACAACTTCATGCGATCCACCATTTTCCATTAACCAGCCAAAGAATGGTGGAATTAAAAATCCACTGATCATGATGCAAACCGAATCTATACTGACTGCTGTGCTAGTCAAATAAATTGGATTTAATTCGGCAATCGTTGGATAAGTTAATACTTGCGAACTGGTTACTAAACCAATTAAGAAGAATAATGTGATTAGCGCGCCTAACGATAAATTAGGAACGTACATTAAAATTAACATAACGATTAGCGATAAAATCGCGCCGATAATCATAGGTGCAACGCGGCGCTCTATATGATCTGAAATCCAACCATAAATAAGACAGCCGACAATCACGCCGACAAAAAATAAAGTGGTCGCGTAAGAAGCTTCTGTGTCAGTTAAATGATGCACATCCATGAGGTAACGAATTCCCCATAATCCACCTAACACAAATACTGGCAAATTCACTAGCGAGGTATACAAACCACCTAACCAATTTTGTGGATTTAACGCAGACAATTTAATGCAACGCCACAAACCTAATTCTTTTAAATGTTTTTGATCGGCTTTTTCTTCGTGTTTTGCATCTGGTGGCCTGTCTTGCACTACGAAAAGAATCGCTAGCAAGATAAACACACCTAAACATGCGTTGATTAATAAAGCTTGGCGCCAGCTACCTAAGTATTTCACCAATAAAGCAAACGGTGTTTGCGCAACCAAACCACCTAACATAGCCATGGTTACGACCATGCCGGTTACAAACGCCATTTTGTTTGGTGAAAACCAGCGCGAGGCAATTCGAATACAACTTAAAAAACAGAATGAAGCGCCACAGCCCACTAAAAAGCGTCCTGTTGCTGCTACCCAATATTCATGAGCAAAGGCAAACATGAACGTACCGATAGTACAAACGGATACCGCGGTGAGTAATAATTTTTTAGTCGAATAGCGATCGATTAAGTTACCAACTGGAAACAAGCACAAAGCATTCGCATAAAAATACATGGAAAAAAATTGTCCTAGCTGTTCGGCATCCAAATGAAATGCTTCACGCAACTCCACATTGATGGTGCTAAACACATGCATTTGGATAAATTCGTAGAAAAAAAACAGCGCGGAAGTCATGGTGACTAGCCAGGCTAGCTTGGTGTGAACGGTCTTGTCCGGGTGAAGATGTGCATCATGCATAGTGATTTTCTTCTTATCTCTTTTTAAGAGGCTAATTTTTAACATAAATGGAGAATAAAACCAACGGGCGAGTGACTTTTAATGGGGTGGGATTTGAACTTCTTGGGTCAGCGTGGAAATGGGTTCCCGCCTGGGCGGGGATGACAATAGCGGGATGAAGCTGACCAGCTGTCATTCCCGCGCAGGCGGGAATCCACGCCT
>Ga0068858_100004950_pt1 | contig 13050 bp, 10 predicted proteins | sample KBSSwiS12_FD_66589 | JGI IMG/M metagenome (GOLD analysis project Ga0068858, IMG submission 66589) | Switchgrass rhizosphere microbial communities from Kellogg Biological Station, Michigan, USA - KBS Switchgrass S1-2 | ecosystem: Host-associated > Plants > Roots > Rhizosphere > Soil ... | reverse complement strand
CTGTGCCGACAGGTGGGCGAACTCATCCGTGCCAGTGCGACGTAAGCAAAGCTTTCGCGCTAGAGGTCGGAAGCAGCGACATCGCTTCGGACCTGCTACGACAACGAAGTGAACGAACGGCGCCTTCAGGCGCTGCGACACAGCGCAGAATGACGGCTATGTCGGCGCTTACCGCCATTACCGGCTCCGCTCGCGCTCCAATTTCATCCCGGCGTGACGCGCCTTGAGCAGATCGTGACGCGACACAATGCCGACAACCTCCGTCCTTGTCGGATCAACAATGGGAATATGTCTGACGATTAGTCCTAACGGAAAAGCAATCAATAATTCCCGTTAACACCTGTAAAACATTGTAAAATGGGCGATATTTGTTGTTTTCCTGTTAAGGCTGTGAGAGCAGAAAAACGGTCTGTTTGATCTCAGGGCAAACCGTCGGCGACGGCGGGACGCAAAACCACCGGGCTCTCTGAGCTAGCGGGGCTGCCAGCCAGGGAGCTGTATGAGAGGGTCGAGTTACGTCTGTCTGCCGTCAGGTAAGCCATATCCGCCCTCGCGATGCAGTGACCAAGGCCGATAGATGGCTCATGCTGCCCCACCATTTTGCCGGCCATGTGGTCCGAACGGTCCCGCGCGAGACGGTCACCCCCCGGAGTCGCAGACTTCGATCCTTCTCCCTTAACGGTCGAAGGGACCGACCCGGATGCAATGCGGGTCGAGGCGCAAAAGTTCGCCGCGATTGGCTTGACGGACGAGGCCGAGCGGTGGCTGCGGAGCGCGGTCGCGCTCATGCCGGTGTCGATATCTGCCCATATGGATCCCACCTCGCTGCTGTGCCGACTGGGTCGCTCCGACGAAGCTCTGGCGCTGCTGGAGGGCGTGCTGCGGCGAAGCCCGGAGAGCATCTGGGCGCTATCGTTAAAGGGGGCCGTGCTCGAGACCGAACGCCGCACCGATGCTGCGCTCACCGTTCATCAAGCACTCCTCGCGCGTGCGCCGACAGCGGCCGTGCCGTGGCTGAACTATGGTCACGCGCTGGCGGCGACGGGCGCGCTCGACGAGGCGATTGCCGCGTATCGGCGCTCGCTCGCGCTCGATCCCGCGAACGGATATGCCTGGTGGGGCCTCGCCAATCTGCGCACGGTCCGGCTGTCGGCGGAAGACGCCGCCCGAATGGAACACGCCCTGCCGCGCGCCGGCGACAACCTCCACTGCATCCAGCTTCACTTCGCATTGGGCAAGGCGCTGGGGGATATTGGCGCGTTCGAGGCTTCCTTCAGCCACTACGAGCAGGCCAATCGCATCCGTAGCCGGCTCGTCCCCTACGATGCCGAGGGCGCCAATGTTCTGGTCACTCGAACCCGTGAGACGTTCACCTCCGACTTCCTTGCACAACATGCGCAATCGGGATGCGAAGCGCCTGATCCGATCTTCATCATTGGCATGCCGCGTTCCGGTTCCACGCTGGTCGAACAGATCCTCAGCAGCCATCCGCTCGTCGAAGGGACCGGCGAGTTACGCGAGCTCGCCGAAACCGCATCCCGCATCGGCGGAGACGGCAATGCCGGTCCTGGCTGGATCGATTTCCTCCGCACGGTCGATCCCGACGCGCTAGGCGCGATCGGCGAAAACTATCTTGCCGGTGCAAGACGGTATCGGCGCACGGCGCGTTCCTTCTTCACCGACAAGATGCCTGCGAACTGGCAGTATCTCGGCCTGTCGGCGTGAGCCGCCATCTCGTCCGATAGTCTACGCGCCATGTCTGCCGCTGCCGGGTAAAGGCACTAATCTCTTGAACTTCGGCGCCAAGGTTGGCCTCAGTCTATCGGACAATTGTCGCCTCAGTAGCGTATTTCTGTAGCGTTCCTGATGAATAGGGCCTTCATTCAATTAATCTCCCAGCTCGCGGATCCCTGAGGCCAGGACGCATGTATTTACCTCTCGCGCATCGAACACTGCTGCGCGGCAACGAGTCACCACGATGATTAGAAGTGGTACTTCACCTCCAGGCCGTAGGTGCGCGGATCGCCATAGTAAAAAATGTCGTAACCGCCCTGGAGAAGCGAGTTGTTGCGTTCGACTGCGTAAAGCTTGTCCGTCAGGTTCTTCACATAGACACCCGCGTCGAAGTTTCTTCCGCCGATGTTGATGTAATCGATGCGGGCATTGAGCACAGTGTACGAGGATAATGGCGAGGCGAACGACGAGAGCGAATTGCCTTTGCGGCCACCGCGGAAGTAAACATTGCCAGTAAATGACAGGGCTTCACCATCGTTCTTGAGCGGGATCCTGTAGTTGACGGTAGCCCCAGCGGTATCCTTGATCAGATTGCCGAAATTCTGGCCAGTCAGAAAGCCGCTAGGCGCCGCGAAGGAACAGCCGCTGATAGTGGGCAGGATGAACGAGTTGTAGCGGCCGAGCGCGCGGTTGTAAAATGCCGACACATCCAGGTTCCTGGTCGGTCGGGCCTGCATCTCCAGCTCGATTCCCTTGGGTGAGCCCTTGCCGGCATTGACCACGGACGCAACAGTCGGCGTCGCGCCGCACGTTGCAGCGGTAAATGTGTGGATATCCTTGTACCAGCCTCGGTAAGCCGCCAAATTGGCGCGCACGGGCATGGTGCCGACATCGAACTGCGCCTTCGCGCCCACCTCCACATCGGTCAGCGTCTCCGGCTTGTAAACCCGTAGATCCGCGGGCGTGGAGGGATCGAGAAGATTGAAGCCGCCAGCCTTGTAGCTGTGACGGCTGGTCACATAGACGAGGACATCCGGGGTGACTTGGTAATCAAGCCCGACTGTCCAGCTGGTGGCGCCCTTACGGAAGGTCAGCGGGGTGGGCACTGCCGGGAGCTGTGAACCTGCCCGGCTGTCCCAGGTATAGCGCATACCCCCAGTTAGCTTCACGCCGCTGAGCCCCACGGCGCCGAGATCGAGCGTCGCCTGACCGAAAATCGCCCGCGACCGGAAGACGTCGAGCGACCGGGCGGTGTTCGGGAAGAATGGATTGAACAGGTAGTAAGTGTTGAGATAGGACTGGCGTTGGTATGAATAGAACCCGCCCACGATCCACTTCAGGCTGTGATTGAACGATTCTCCCGATAGCTGAATCTCGTCGGAGAACTGCTTGAGCCGGCGGTTGAATACCGAATCTACCAGCGGATAGTCCAAATTGGCCTGGTTCATACCGTTTCTGGTCGATGAAAAGGCATAACCCACGATGTTCTTGAGCGTCACGTCGCCGAAGGTGATCGACGTGGTATTGGATGCGAATACGCTCTCATTCTTGTCAGGGTTTGCGTCAAAGGACTGATCGATCGTCCTGACGCCGAGCTGCTGCTGCTTGGCAAGCTGCGACTGCACGAGCGCGACATTGCCGGCTCCGAAAAAGTCCGGATAGATCAGCGCCGCACCGCCGAGCGCGACCGCTATCGCCGGATTGTTGTGCTGGTCGGCGTTGAAATAGCTCACGACCAGATCGTTCTTGATATTCTCGGCGGGCGTGAAAGTCAGCACCGCGCGAGCCCCCTCGTAATGTTTGTCGGCGCCATCGGGTCCGCTGAGGTTCCGGACAAAGCCTTTCTGGCGCGTGATCTGGCCGCTAACCCGCAGCCCCAGCACGTCCTTGACCAAGGGAACGTTCACCGCCCCGGTCAGCTGGTAGAAGCTGTAATTTCCCACGCTGCCACTGAGAAAGCCTTCGACGTTGGTCGTGCTCGCCGCGTGCGGAGTGAAGAGCACCGCGCCGCCGGTGCTGTTCTTTCCGAACAGCGTCCCTTGGGGCCCGCGGAGTACCTGCACCGATGCGAGATCATAGATGCCCGCTGCGATAACTCGCGAATCAAGTGGCACGTCGGCAAAATAGTTTACTACGGTATTGTCGGTGCCGAGGGCCTGCCCAATGCCGCGAATGTTGAAGATGGGGGTGCTGGAGCCAGCCAGAGGCTCCGGCACGATCACAAGGTTCGGTACGTTATACTGCAGATCGGCGGCAGTATTTACCCGCTGCCGCTCAAGCGTGGCGCTCGTCAGAACCGAAGCGGCGACGGGAACTCGTTGCAAGTTTTCTGCCGTCCGGCGCGCGGTAACCACGATGTCGCCAAGGCCTTCCTGGTTCGGCCCCGACGACTGGGCGGCGGCCTGAGCCGATTGGGCGAGCGCTGGCGTCGCTGCGAGCGCGGAAGCCATAGCTATCGCGCCCGAGCCATTTCGGACGATGTTGCGTGCTGAAAAAATGGACACTTTTTCCTCCCCTGACATCTGCTTTCTACGCGCTCCGCATCTGTCGGGTCGGTAGCGCTATTTTTGGTAGTAAGACCTCGTTGGAGCCGTCTCCTTACGCTGACGGATCCTAACTGGGTGGACTATACTTTCGACAGGTTTGCGGCCGTGTCGATTGAAATAACCACACAGTTTGTGTGATTAGTGACCAAAGCGGTTGGCCGACGCAGGGCGTCCGAATGCGATTGGCGGAGATATACTCAGACGGTGTCTCGATTTGGTCCAGGAGGAACCATGACGAGCAAGTTGGCAAAAAACCGCCCGGACAGTGGCCGGATGATATCGAGAGAATAAGATGAGCCGGGTCAAGGGACGTTCAGTAGAGAGAACGAATCAGTTCACCTTCGAAACTGCTCGCAACCGATTTATCCAATTCGGGCTTTTTTTGATACGTCCATCGAAGACATTGCCTCAGAGGCCTGCGAGAGAGGATCGAGCATGAGTAGAGTGCGAGGGCAATCGGTCGCCGATACTAATAGGAGACTTGTCTCGTCTGCATTACGTACGTTTAGGAAGAACGGCGTCTCCAATACCAAAGTTGGTGAGATATGCACAGATGCCAATGTGAGCCGCAAGACCCTGTACGAGTATTACGAAAGCAAATACGATCTTTTCGAGGCTGTATTGTGTGATCAGGCAGAATTCTTCATAGATGGTCTTAGACAAATTGATCGATCCGGCGATCCAGAAGATATACTTCGATCCGTGTTCTATCTCGTATTCGATGAATTTGCGTCGGGCTTTGGTTTTCTGATGTCCGAGATTGGCGTCAATCCCTCCATCAGGGTACCTGAGCGGGCGAGGGAGGCAGCCCAGATCTGCCTTAATCTCGTAAAGGAAGCAATTGCCGCCGGCTCAGCCACCGGTCAGTTCAAGAAAGATACGGATTGCCAACGCTATCTTGCAACGATGAACATAATAATAAATGGTTTCTATTCATCGTCCAGTGCCGTAGAACAGATGCTTTGTGTTGACCTACACGATGATCGAAGCGTTAACTCTTGGCGTGAGTATCTTCCTTCACTACTGATCTCGTCGCTCCGATGATCAATCTATCGAGAGCCGTAATCGATCGCGGCAGGTGATCCACACTGAATTCCTGTTGCCGCTGGTCATCTGGCGATCTCCGCGCGGATGGCCGGCAGGCAAGACCAAGCCGCGACACTTTGCTCTTTGCTGAACCACTTCGCGCGACATGCGTCCGACTCCTCGCCCCAATCCTTCTCAAGATCGATTCTAGGCGTGTACGTCACCCTGGCTTGCCATTTTTATCGAGGATCGGTTCAATCCTTGCGAACATGACATGGTCTTTTCCAGCACCTTCCCCAGCGACCATAAGGCACAAGCGATAGGCATGCCGATGAAAGAGCCGAGCCAGCGTCTCATCCTCATTTTCTCCAGCCGATTCTACAAATCCTCGCAGGGCGCGATCGGCAGCCTGAGCATCGGAAAAGCTGCTGCCCGTCAACCTCTCCACATCGGCCACGAATTCTCGATCAACCCATTCGCCATAATGCGCCTGGTTGAGGAGCATGGCGGGAATGTTCGCCAAGTTGTCGCGCTGCCACTCCATCAACGCCGGAGAAATCGGAAGCAGCTTTAGCTCCAAAATGAGCTTCTGCAACCCGGAGTCTTCAATCGGTGTCGAGCGCGGAGCCGGCAGTTCGATCTCGTCGTTGTAGGTGATACCCATATAATCCGCGATCGCATCCAGCGTTCGACGCATGATAAAGGCTCGTGCCGACACAATTTCGGCCCAGTCGCCACCCACATGCGGTTCCTTCAGCGCCATCGTGTAGGCAGTCATGCCCCATCCCGAATAGACGACGGTCGAGTAGGCAATCGCCTTCCAGTCGAGAGGCTCACCCGAAATCTTTTCATAATGTCGGAAAAGGGCGGGGATGTCGCCAAAGTTTTCGAGTGGATGTCGGCAGCGGAGCGGCGCGAAGTCGTTATAGGGATCACCAACGTGCGCCAATTCGACGTCGATGATCGCTGTTAGCTTTGCGCCATCGGTCATGAACTGACCACCATCGCCCAGCACGATGGCCGGACGAGTGCGGTGCTGGGGCACATAGCGGCGCATCCAGCGGATGAAATATTCCGTTACGGCATCAACAGCATCGCGCTCGCAAATCATCTTATAATAGCGCTCTGCAAGATTCAGCGCGATTTCCGTTGGGGTCGTGGGGATCGTCGCTTCAGTATGGGCCATTTTTTCGACCGGCATTCCGTGCAGCTTGACCAACCACTCCATAAATTCGTGGCATGTCTGCCAACGCTCGGGTGACATCTCGGACGTGGCTTCGTCTGCTTGCTGGACCAGACCGGGATCCTTTTCCCCTTCTACAAATTCCATCACGAAGTTCAGATCATCCAATTTCCCGAACACGTGCGGAACCGGGAACCCGTTCTCCTCGAGCATCTGCTGGCTGAGCATCTCGTGACCAAGGCTGAAGGGAATGGCTTCAAACGGCCGCATGCCTTTGATGATCAGCCCCGCTTCCTTCCCCTCCTTCTCGTAGCGTACTCGCCAGATTGGCCGCCAGCGGCGCTCGCGCTCCAAGGATATCACGCGAGCACCTAGTTGCTCCCCCACCCACTTGGTGATCTTGGAGCGGGCTTCGGCGTCGGCCACCGCGACATTCTGTTCTGTATTCGAATACCCCATGTCACTCTCCTATTTTTTGTTCGGCCTTCGTCGGAGCGCTGGCTTTCGTCGTTCCGCTAAGCAATTCTGTTCCCCCGGCTACTGATCTCTTCATCGAACAGTCATCGGCTCCGCGTCGTTAAGGATCTCACCAGAGCCGGCACGATTCTGTAGGAACAATCTGTCCTATCAGGCTGCCCCTTACGGCCTTCCGGGTCCATCCCTCCTGCGATGTTGGTCCAGTCTCCGACGGTACTTCGCTTCAGGATACGCCACTCGCCGTCACGGCGTTGGAAGTGATCTAAGTAGCGGCCGGAGACGACGATCGGATTCAACGGATCGTCGCGGGGAACATGCGTCGCCAACACATAGGTCTCGCCATATGCATCATTACCGTCGATGTCGAACAGAGCATTCCCCACCATATGCGTAGTCACTGAGAAGGGCTCCAGATGAACGGGCACTTGCTCGATAAATTCATCAACACCACCGCAAAACATGCCTCCGTGATCATCGACTGCATCGGGATGATAAACGGTTCTGAGCAAATCGGGATCGCGCCGGTCTATTCCCCGGCAGTATCTAAAAACCAGATCAAGCAGAGCCTGCTTGTCCGCCGCGTGGTGCTCTATAGCCATGTCTAAGCCTCTCCTGTCAAAGCCATCAGCTTTCATGATGAGCTCCCCTAAGCGAATGTCTCGTCTAGAAAACTAGATCCTAGTCACTCTCCAATACGGAGCTTCAGAGACACCGCAAATTCAATTGATTGCGATCGACCAACCAAATGGTGATGGAGCTGGCACGCGACGTGCCCGGCAACGGCCTGGCTCCCCGCATGGGCCCCTCGCCTCGTTCAACTTGTGACGCGGCCCTTGACGGGGCTTGTGGAATGCATTGGCGCCAGTAGCGCACTACACACAGTTATGTCTAACGGGGCAAACTTAGTTTTCGATCGGAAGAAACTCCTTGACCCGCAAAGCAGGCTCGATTCGCTCGGAACCAATCAAGCGATCTATTTCTTGATGATAGTTATGAATTATTTGCTCGCCGTTCTTGAGTACCATCGTTGGTGACGTGCCGTTATTGATATTCCGCTGTATACCGGGGAGAAGTACTCTATCTTCTTCGAGAATTTCATTCTGATAGTTCTTAAATGCGTCCCAGTACTCTTGGTTGTTCTCTTGCGTACTGCCCTTGAGCGCGAAGAAGACGGAGCGGATACGCGCGTTGTCATGACCGACAGGCCAGAAATGGAGGACGCTGACGCTCATGGAATCGATGACGAAATTTCCGTTCGGGAAGGGCATCAGCCCCTCTATGCTTTTGCTGAAGCGATCCGAAATGCGAGCAGTCTCGTCCATTTCTCCGTTAAGCAACGGCGCATTTTGACGCCGAAGCTTGGTGATCATGCGCCCGTGCCCGTTCGCATAGCGAAGCGCCTGCGTTCCCTTGCCATCGAGCTGATTGCCGACGGTACGGGCGTGCACGGTCGAAACGTGGTAGCCTTCGAGGAAGTTATCGTAGACAGCCTTCCAATTGCCTACCACGTCGTAGGACAATTCGAACTTCGGCACGAGTTTTTCGAATGGAATGTCGGCGTAGACCGGCTGGACGGGCGCCATATACTCGCTTAGCGGCGCGGCATTCTCATCGAAGTTGATATACACGAAGCCGCGGAACACCTCGCACCGAACAGGTAGCAGACCCTTCTCTTCCTTCTTCAGGCAAGGAAAATCCTCCAACTCCGGCACCGAAACCAGAGCGCCGGAGAGATTGTAGCCCCAGGAGTGATAGGGACAGATGAAGCGCGTCGCCACACCCTTCGGCTCGAGCAGGATTTCCGCTCCCCGGTGACGGCAGGTATTGTGGAACGCGCGGATAACGTCCCCCTCACCCCTGCTCACGATCACCGACCGACCCAGTTCCTGAAACAGCTTGTAGCTACCGGTCTTCTCCAGCTCGGAAACATGCCCCACGAAGAGCCAGGACTTGTTCCAGACATATTCCAATTCAAGAGCATAGAATGCCGTGCCCCGATATCGGCCAGTCGGCAATTCCGGAACAGAAAAAACCTTCTTCTCGCTGGCGGGCGCCCGAGCATCGTTCACGATGGCATCTTGCATGGTAATTCCACTCTTTCAGTCTAAACTATGCCCGATTAGAACCCTCCTTTGGCGCAAGATCAACAAATAGAACCCCACACGCTGTAACCAAATGCCAGCCGGGCTGCGGCGGGGCCTGCCGCAGAGATGCTTTACCCGCCTACCCGGCCTGACTCATGAAACGCCGCGGCGAACTAAGCGCGGCTCGACGATCCGCCGAAGTACCGAACGGAACGCGCGAGCTTAGCTGATGGTGCCGCCACTGTAACTATGTTGGGCGAAAGCGCGGAAGAAATGTACGCCAAAATTCAAACGGTAGTGCGACACACATCGTTTTCAAAAAATGCGTCGGTTGTTCTTAGATACGGCCCTCCGGGCAGCCGCGAGCGGCGCACTCATATGGCGAATTGATGGTGGGCATCGGCGTCCGCTATCAGAATGGACAAATCGCGTCGGTAACGGCGGCTAATGGGTCGACTTCTGGTGGATATGTTGACGCGGCTGAATGTCAGCCTTCCCAATCGAAGCCTGAAACCGAAATGGCCTGTTAAGCCCGCTTGGACGCAGGCCAGATGATATCCGGCATGTGTTCGCCCACCGCGTCAGGTGTGACGGAGATCTCCTCAACGGCAAAGCCTGCCGTGCCGAGCCGCTCGCGGAAACCTTCGTCGGGATAGCTGACCATACTGCCAGGATCCCGCCCGGCCGTAGCGCGGCATGTGCGGCGCGCAGACCCCATCCGCAATAAAGACGTTCGTTGGCGACAGTAACCAACCCGTCTGGACCGTTGTCGACATCGAGCAGGATCGTGACGAATGCGTTGGCACCGCCCACGATCACGTCGTGGACGTCCCGCATGTCGATTAAGACCCGGGGATCGTCGAGCGAGCCGCGAAAGAGGTGCGCAAGCGGACCCCGAGCCCAGGCGATAACGGATGGCACGAATTCTGCCAATACGATCACTGCTTCTTTCGAGAACACTGATCGGGCCGCGGCAAGGGTAAAACCCATACCGAGGCCGCCGATCAAGACGTGACGCGCCCGCTCGCCTAACCGTTCATAGACCGGCGTTGCCAGTGCCTCCTCGGAACGGCTGGCCCAGCTCCCCATAAGCTGCTCCTCGCCTAGCAGAATCTCATAATCTTCGCCGTAGCGCATAAGATGGAGCTGCCCGCCGCCGGGGATCTCGCCGATGTCAATGAGGACGCCTGATGCGCTGTCAGACTGTAGAGTCGGGAGTGGTGCGGGGAGAGCGACGATCAAGCCGCCATCCCGTCACGAGCTACATTCCAGCGCCCAACACCTGCATAATGGGCCGCATGTAAAAAATCTGACGCGGGATCATGGATTATCCTAATTTGCAGATGTGAAACCGCTGGAATAGGGACATGCAACGTTAACGCCGGCCGGCGCGCATCTTCCGAGCAGCATAGCGCGTATCACGTGCCGCTTTGCGATCAGCTTCCGTCCACGCTTTTCGCTGCTCTTGCTTCTGAGCTACTGCTTCCGCTCGAGCCGTGGCAGCCGCTTCCGCTTGTGCTCGGGCCGCGGCCTCTACCGCAGCAACAGCCTGGCGCTCTTGCTCACGCTTTGCCTCAGCGGCCTCTTCCTTCGCGCGAAGGGCTTCCGTGCGCTTCTGCACTTTGGCCGCCTCGCGGGCGACACGGCGGGCTATCCGCTCAGCCGTTATCGCTTCGTCAATGGGAGGCTTGGCACGATAGGCCGCAAGCGCGGCATTCTTCGCGCGGCCAGCTTCTTCTCGACGCTCTTGAAATCCGGGATCTTTAAATGCTGGCATCTTGTCGTCGGGACTTTCTAGTAATGATCTTCGCGCTGACGACAGGCGCAGATGGCCCGACGTAGCTTCGTGAAGTCAGGAAAGGAGAGTTATTTGGACGCGAATTGCCCAGCTTCCGCGCCGAGCTGCAGCTTGGCATGCGCCCGGGCGGCCACGACAGTTTTAAAGCTCTCGGGCTGCAAGCTCGCAGTTACTATGGGGTAATTCTGGGAGTTGAAGCGCGTATTGCGGATCGTGATCCGAAACTGGCCTTCCTCATCCTTGGCAATCAGAAATGGTGCGATGGGCTTTTTCGACATCAGCAGTCCTTATACTGCGAAATGATCTTTTCAGCGAAGCATGACACGATTCAGAACGCGCAGGAACACGCGCGATCCGGTCGAGAGAGGCAAGCGGCGGACACTAATGCATCCGCCGTTCACAGTTAGGCGCCCTGCAGATTCACAGCAGACATCTTGCCGCGACGATCCGTTTCGAGCTCATAGGACACGCGCTGGTCCTTGTTGAGCGTCGTCATGCCGGCGCGCTCGACGGCCGAGATATGGACGAAGGCGTCGCCGCCGCCGTTTTCCGGCGCAATGAAACCATAGCCCTTGTCGTTGTTGAAGAATTTTACGGTACCAGTAATCATGAGAACATCCTTGTCCCATATGTGACGGGCATGCACCAACCGCGGCACATCCCGGCGTCTTGAAGCTCGAAAGGGACAAAGGGAGGAGCCGAAGCGGCCCATTATCCGTCGCATGCGACGTTCAGCACGCGTCACATAGGATATGCCTAGCGAGAAATCCAGCCCTGCTTGACTGTAATCGTGATTTCGCGGCTGACTTCTGCATGATCGAACATCGGCACCTCAGTGCGTGATTAACTTTAATGCGCAACCCGGTGCGGCCCGATGGCCGCTATCGGCGTCCGGCGCGCCGGGAGAAGACGGTCCGCAATGTCCCCAAGCGCAGCCTCCGTACCCGACGCATTGTCGGATGAAGGAATGGCAAGTTACAGACTTTAGATCGGTGCAGCCGAACATCCGTTATGTCGGCGGGTGCTGACGCGATGAAGTCAGCGCGGATTGTCCGCTTCCCCGTCCGCGTCACCTGACTCCGGACAGTCCGCACCCGGCCCACATGCCGACTAATGTGCATCGGTGGGTGACGTCATTCCGCGCGGCGGACGGCATAGCGGTACCATCACGAGCGCGGCTACAAACACATAGGCCATCAGACGGAACACATCGTCAAACGCGAGCGTGAGTGCTTCACGGCCCACTACCTGCTTCATCAGCGCTTCCGCCATAAGCTGGGCATGATCGAGATCAGGCGTGAGCCGCTCCAATTGCCGGGATAGGCCGGTCAGCAGATCCAGCGCGGCTTGTGGCGATCTGCCCAGTGCCTCACTGAGCCGGAGCGCGTGCAGCCGCGTCATGTCCTGGAGCCAGGTATTGACCACGGCGATGCCAATGGCGCCGCCCAGATTGCGCATCAGATTGAACAGACCCGAAGCATAGCGCAGCTCGGGACCTTCGAAGCTGCCGAGCGCAAGACCCACCGATGGCACGATGCACAGCATGATGGCGAAGCTGCGCACGACCTGCGGCCAGAACAGCGCCGAAAATCCCCAGTCGGGCGTCATGAAGCTGAACAGATAAAGGCCCGTCGCAAAAAGGCTCAGCCCGAACGTGATGGTGATGCGCGGATCGACACGTTGCGACAGGCCGGCAGCGAGCGGCACACCGAGCAGCTGCGCGATCCCGGCGATGAACACCGTCGTTCCGATTTCCGAAGCATTATATCCCCTTACCTGACCGAGAAAAACGGGCACAAGATAGGTGCCGGAATAAATCCCGAAACCGATCACCAGATTGAAGATGCAGGCGATCGCGAAGGTCGGCTTACGGAAGGGGCTCAGCCGGACGATCGGTCCTTCGGACCGGAACGAGCGTTCGAGGAACAGGCCGAATGCCACCAGCGAAAGCCACGCCGACAGCGTGATGGCCGGATCGCCGAACCAGTCATTGCGCGGCCCTTCCTCCAGCACATATTCCAGTCCCGCGAGGAACACCGCCATCGAAGCCAGATGCACCCAATCGATTCGGCGCAGCATTTCGACGTTGGGGCGATCGACCCGGATCAGCAGAATCGTCAGGACGGCCACCACCGCGCCCGGGACAACATTGATGTAAAAGATCCAGCGCCAGCCGAAGGCATCGGTGATCCAGCCGCCGAC
>Ga0068858_100004949_pt1 | contig 13053 bp, 7 predicted proteins | sample KBSSwiS12_FD_66589 | JGI IMG/M metagenome (GOLD analysis project Ga0068858, IMG submission 66589) | Switchgrass rhizosphere microbial communities from Kellogg Biological Station, Michigan, USA - KBS Switchgrass S1-2 | ecosystem: Host-associated > Plants > Roots > Rhizosphere > Soil ... | reverse complement strand
ACTCTGTCAGATAGTCGGCCTGTACTTGATCGAATTGCAGCAGCCGCACTAATTCTTTAGCCAGAGCCATCTTCTCCGGCGTAGCTTCAGCGCAGGCCGCAGCCGATACGGTGAGGCTTATGCACAACAATAGAAGTCGAAGCATATGTGACGCCTAACGCTTGAGGTAAGCCACCACGAACCGCGTACGCCCCTTGCCATACCTATAGACGCTGCGGGCGGAATGTAAGATAGAAGAAAAATATGCAGCTCAATGCCATAACTACGCTTGCTGCGACATTGCCGATTGCGCCACCGATCCAGCAGACCGCAAAGTGTGGAAAATGGGTTGGTGGCGAGCAGGCCATTGGATCTGCGAACAGCACCCACGTGCAGTACGCACTGAACACGCCGAGCAGGCCACTTCCCACGCGCGAATGCCAAAATTTATACCAAACACCCATAGAAATTGTGGCCTAACTACAAATAGACCCCGCATCCGGGGCGTTGCGCGGAATGTTCAGCTGGCTTTGATTGCACGTCAAGCGAAATTCCCACGCGATGGCATACAGTTACGCCGATATCCTCCATGACGATATGTGCTCAAGCGACCGCGCAATCATCGCGAAACGGGGGTGTAACGGTTTATTGGGTCGGAAACGAGGGCGTAACGGCTATCCCTGCGACGCTGGCCCGAGTTTGGTTCGCAGCGGTCATGTCACCGTATCGCGCGTGGCTGCGTGCATCGCACCCGAACCAATTTCCCCGCCTCTTCGCCCGCGGCGCAGCCAGTTCTGCAGTTTGTCGAAATAAATATAGATCACGTGTGTCAGGTACGGCGTCAGCACTTGCGAGGTGAGCAGGCCGCCGACGACGGCGAGGCCGAGCGGGCGGCGCGAGTCGCCGCCCGCGCCGAAGCCGATCGCGATCGGCAAGGTACCGAACAGGGCGGCGAACGTGGTCATCATGATCGGGCGGAAACGCACGAGGCGGGCGTCGAAGATCGCCTTCTCCGGCGGCACGCCGCTTCGTTCCACTTCGAGCGCGAAGTCGATCATCATGATCGCGTTCTCAGCATGATCAGGCCGACCATCGCGTAGAGATTGAGATCGATGTAAAACAGCATCAGCGTCAGCAGCGCGCCGAACGCAGCGGTCGGCAGGCCAAACATCAGACTCTAACTCGGTTTCCCGGACACCGGTTTCGGATCCGGTTTCCCGGTTTCTCGGACCCTGGTTTCGGAGGCGCAAAGTCTTGAAGTCTGGCAACATTGCCTTGCTGCCGCATCATTCACGGCAAGGGAGGGGACATGGCCCGCACGCCGATGTTCGATCTGCTGCGCCGCGCCGCGGCGCTGTCTGCCGCCGCGCGTCGCAGCGGCGAATCGCTTGACGAACTCGCACAGCGCGCGCACGAACAGCGCGTGGATGCAGCGCGACGGCGCTTCCTCACGCGTGCTGCGACGGCTTCCGCCGCGCTGACGTTGGCTGCCTGCGCACGCACGACGCTGCACACCGCGACGAACGATAACGACGCCGTGTTGATCGTCGGCGCAGGCATCGCCGGCCTCGTCTGCGCGCATCGCCTGCGCGCGCAAGGCGTGCGCGTGCGCGTGCACGAGGCGCGCGAGCGCGTAGGCGGGCGCATGCTCAGTCTGCGCGGATTTTTTGCGGATCGACAGATCTGCGAACTCGGTGGCGAGTTGATCGACAGCGGTCATGCGCGCATCCGGGATTTGGCTGCGGAACTGAAGCTCGAACTGGACGATCTTGCCGACGATCCTACCGCCGCGTTCGGCGATGGGTGGTTCTGCGACGGCAAACGCTACGGCGAAGCGGACCTGCTGCGCGAGTTCGCGCCGTTGTCCAAGATCATCGCTCGCGATGCGCAGTCACTGCCTGATGCGCCGATTACCTATGCCGCGCCGGGTGGTGCCGAAACGCTGGACAAGCTCACGCTTACGCGATATCTCGACCGCATCGGCGCTTCCGGCTGGCTGCGAAAACTGATCGAAGTGGCCTACACCACCGAGATGGGCTTGGACTGCGAGGAACAATCCGCGCTCAACCTGATCGATCTCATCGGCACCAAGTCGGACAAGTTCCAGATATACGGCGAGAGCGACGAGCGGTTCCACGTGCGCGGCGGCAACGATCTCGTCGTGCAGCGGCTTGGCGAGAAACTCGCCGACGCCATCACCACCGGCAGCGTGCTGGAAGCACTGCGCCAACGTGCCGACGGCGCCTACGTCGCTACCTTCCGCCGCGGCAGCGCCAGCAGCGAAATCGTCGCGCGACGCATGGTGCTGGCCTTGCCGTTCACCACGCTGCGCCGCGTGCGGAACGATCTCGAACTGCCGCAGCCCAAGCGCGATGCCATTGCCAGGCTGCGCTACGGCAGCAACGCCAAGCTGATGATCGGTTTCAGTGAACGCGTGTGGGCTACTCGCCATCGCATGAGCGGCACCACCTACAGCGACCTGCCGCTGCAAACCACGTGGGAGACAAGTCGCCTGCAGAACGGCGCCGCTGGCATCCTCACCAACTTCACCGGCGGCAGGCAAGGCCTCGAGCTCGGCGCCGATTCACCCAAGGCGCAGGCCGACCGTGCCGTGCGCCAGCTAGAGACGCTTTGGCCCGCCCTCGCGTCCGCGCGCGAGGGCCAGCGCGAAGCGCGAATGCACTGGCCCTCGCAGGAATTCACGCTCGGCAGCTACGCCTGCTACGGCCCTGGCGAATGGACTACCCTGCGCGGCGCCCCCGGCGAATCCGTCGGCAATCTCCACTTCGCCGGCGAGCACTGCGCCTTCGACAACCAGGGATTCATGGAGGGCGGCGTGGAGACGGGGGAGTGGGCAGCGCGAGCAATCTTGGAGAAGCGGGTGGTGCGCGCGGCGTGATGGCGGGGTGGAATCAGCCGGCGGCTTCTGCGGTCATCATGCACAATTATTCACTTGCGCGTGCAGCAGCGACGCCCCCCGCGCTTGATCTGTCGCGCAATCATAGCGAAACAGCGAAACGGGGCGTAACGGCTGTCCGGGCGATGCTGGCCCGAGTCGATTTCGCGGCGGTAAAAGGGATCAAGTCGCTGTATCGCGTGCGGCGGCATGCGCCGCACGCGAACCGACCTCGCTGCCGCTTCTCCGACTACGCAGCCAGTTCTGCAACTTGTCGAAATAAATGTAGATCACCGGTGTCAAGTACAGCGTCAGCACCTGCGAGGTGAGCAGGCCGCCGACGACGGCGAGGCCGAGCGGGCGGCGCGAGTCGCCGCCGGCGCCGAAGCCAATTGCAATCGGCAAGGTGCCGAACAGCGCGGCGAACGTGGTCATCATGATCGGGCGGAAGCGCACAAGGCAGGCGTCGAAGATCGCCTTCTCCGGCGGCACACCGCTTCGTTCCACTTCGAGCGCGAAGTCGATCATCATGATCGCGTTCTTCTTGACGATGCCGATCAGCATGATCAGGCCGACCATGCCATAGAGGTTGAGGTCGATGTGGAACAGCATTAGCGTGAGCAGCGCGCCGAACGCCGCGGTCGGCAGGCCGGAAAGAATCGTCAGCGGGTGGATGAAGCTCTCGTAGAGGATACCAAGCACGAGATAGATCACGAACACCGCGAGCGCGAGTAACAGGCCCATGCCCGCGATCGACGACTGGAACGCCTGCGCGGTACCCTGGAACGAACCGATGATCGTGTCCGGCAGCTTGAGCTGGGCGACGACGCCGTTGATGCGCTCGACCGCCTGGCTCAGCGACACGCCCGGGGCGAGGTTGAACGAGACGGTCACCGCCGGCACCTGGCCGAGATGGCTGATCGTCGCCGGCCCGACCGACTTGTCGAACTTAGCCACGGCCGACAGCGGAACCAGGTTGCCGTTGCTGCCGTGGATATAGAGTTGAGCGAGGATGCCCGGATCGCCCTGCTTGGTCGGATCGACCTGCATCTGCACCCAGTATTGATCGATCGAGGTATAGATCGTCGATACCTGAGCCGGCCCGAATGCGGTGTACAACGCGTTTTCGATCTGCGCCGCGGTGACCCCGGTCGCCGACGCCGCATCGCGGTCGACACGTACGTTGACCTGCGGCGTGGCAATGAGCAGGTCGCTGGTCACGTCCTGGAAACCGGGCTGCTTGGCGATCGCCTCGACCAGCTTCGGCACCGAATCGAACAGTTGCTTCGTGTCGGTGTCCTGCAAGGTGTACTGGTACTGCGTCTTGGTCAGCACGCCGCCGATGCGGATGATCGGGATGTTCTGCAGATAGACCTTGAAACCCGGGATGCCCTGTAACTTCGGCCGCAGTTCCTGGATCACCTCCTCGGGCGAGCCGCGTTCGCTGCGCGGCTTCAGCGTGACGATCATGCGCCCGAGGTTGAGCGTCGCGCTCGATCCGGAAACGCCGATGAACGACAACACGCCCGCTATGTTCTTGTCCTTGCGGATGACTTCTACCGCGAGCTGCTGCTTACGTGCCATTTCGTCGAAGCCGACGTCCTGGTCGGCTTCGGTGAACACGAACAGCTGGCCGGTGTCGTCGTTCGGCAGAAAGCCTTTCGGCACCGAGACGAACAGCCAACCTGTCGCAACGAGAATGACGGCAAACGCCAGCAACACGATGCGGCGATGCGCGAGGCAGGTTTGCAGCGTGCGCCGGTAAAGGTCCTGCATGGCGTCGAAGCCGCGTTCGAACGCCTGATAAAGCGGGCCGTGAGTCTCGCCGTGGTGCGGCTTGAGCATGCGGCTGCACAGCATCGGCGTCAGGCTCAAGCTGACGAAGCCCGAGACCAGCACCGCGGCGACGATCGTTACCGCGAACTCATGCAGCAGGCGGCCGATGATGCCGCCCATGAACAGGATCGGGATGAACACCGCGGCGAGCGAGATCGTCATCGACACGATCGTAAAGCCGATTTCCTTCGCGCCCTCGAACGTCGCCTGCAGCGGCGGCTTGCCCATCTCCATGTGGCGCGAGATGTTCTCGAGCATGACGATCGCGTCGTCGACGACGAAGCCGACGCACAACGTCAGCGCCATCAGCGAGAGATTGTCGAGGCTGTAGCCGAACGGATACATGATCGCGAACGTGCCGACGATCGACATCGGCAGTGCGAGCGAGGGAATGATCGTCGCCGACAGGTTGCGCAGGAACAGGAAGATCACGAGTACGACCAGCGCGAGCGCGAGCATGAGCGTGAACTGCACGTCTTCGACCGAGGCGCGGATGCTTTCGGTGCGATCGTAGAACACCTTCAGCTCGAGGCCCGCAGGCAACTGCGAAGTGAAGCTCGGCAATACGGCGCGCAGGCGTTCGACCACGGCGATCGTATTCACGCCCGGCTGTTTCTGGATCGCGAGCACGACGCCGCGCGGCCCGTTGAACCAGGCCGCGTTCTTGTCGTTCTGCACGCCGTCGTAGACACGGCCGATATCACGCAGACGAACCGGCGCGCCGTTCACGTAACTGACGATCAGGTCGGCGAACGGCTTGGCCGCGGCGAACTGGCCATCGACCATCACGCTATAGGTGCGGTCGCTGCCGTAGAGCGTGCCGGTCGGCAGATTGACGTTGCCGCTGCCGACCGCGGCGGCAACCTGATCGATGCCGAGCCCGCGCGTCGCCATCGCCCCGGGATCGAGATCGATGCGCACCGCGTATTTCTGTGAACCGTAGACGTTGACCAAGGCCACGCCTTCGACCATCGACAGGCGCTGCGCGAGCAGCGACTCGGCGTACTCGTCGACCTTCGACAGCGGCAACGTCTTCGACGACATGCCGATGTAGAACACCGGCGAGTCGGCCGGATTGACCTTGCGGAACGTCGGCGGCGTGGTCATGTTCGGCGGCAGTTGCTTGCCTGCCGCGGAGATCGCCGACTGCACGTCGAGTGCGGCGGCGTCGATATTGCGCTCGAGCGTGAACTGCAGCGTGATCTGGGTCTGGCCGATGCCGCTGACCGAGGTCATCGAGTCGAGCGAGGGAATCGAGGAAAACTGTTTTTCCAGCACGGTCGCCACGGCCGAACCCATCGTCTCGGGCGAAGCGCCGGGCAGATATGCCTGCACCTGGATCGTCGGGAAGTCGACGTTCGGCAGATCCGATACCGGCAGCAGGCGATACGCGGCGGTGCCGAACACGAGGATGCCGATCATGACCAGCGTGGTCATGACCGGGCGGCGCACGAAAATTTCGGAGACGCTCATGCGCGCAGCCTCACTTCGTCGCGGCGGCTTCGCCCGCAGGCTTGGCTTCGGCGATCTGCACCGGCGTGCCGTCGGTCAGGCGCGACTGCCCGTCGACGACGACGATTTCGCCGCCATCGAGGCCCTTCGCGATCGCCGACTCACCGGCGACGCTGCGCGCGACGGTCACCGCGCGCTGCGCGGCCTTCTTGTCCGCGTTGACGACAAACACGTAGTAGCCGTTCGGCCCCGCCTTAACCGCGGCGTCGGGCACGACGATCGCGTCGGCATCGCTGCCAAGCGTCAGCGTGATGTTGACGAACTGCCCCGGCCACAGGCTTTCTTCGGCGTTGGCGAACTGCGCACGCAGCTTGATCGTGTTCGTCGCCGGATCCACCGCATTGTCCACGAAGGCGAGCTCGCCGGACTGAGCCGTCTTCACGCCATCGCCTCGCGCCTGCACTCGCAACGCGCCTTTGGCCTGGGCTGTGCGTACGGACTCGACATAGGCGCCCGGCACGGCGAAATTGACGAAGATCGGCGCGACCTGGTTGATCGTCAGCAGCGCATTCGTGTCGTTGGCTTTCACCAGATTGCCCGGCTGCACGAGGATGCGCCCCGCGCGCCCGGCAAACGGCGCGTGGATGTCGGTATAGCCGAGCGTCAACTGCGCTGCGGCGACGTTGGCCTGGTCCACTTTCACCGAAGCGGCCGCCGCTTCGTAGGCCGTGCGGTATTGCTGCATCTGGTCGGCGGAAATGAAACCTTTCTTCGCGACCGGGTCATAGCGATCGACCTGCGCCTTGGCCAGCTCGCGCGCGGCAACATCTTTGGCCAAGGCCGCATTCGCCTGTGCCAGTGACGCCTGCGCCGGTCGCGGATCGATGCGAAACAACAGCTGCCCGGCTTTGACCTCGTCGCCGTCCTTGACGTGGCTTTCGAGCAGCTGTCCGTCGACGAGCGATTTGACCGCAACCGAGTTGATCGCCTCGACCGTACCCACCGCGGCGAGCAGGTCGGGCATGGTCTTGCGCATGGCGACCGCGACGCTGACCGGCGCTGCCGCGGGCGCGGGCGCGGACGGCGGCTTGGAACAGGCAGCGAGCAGCGTGATCAGGATTGCGGCGCAGACGCGACGCATCGCGGATTGGGCGATCAAGGGCATGAGCAGGAAAATGGGTTGCTTCTGCGCAATTATCGCTTATCGGAACGTCATCGCTCGTGTTGCGGAAGTAATGATTTGTTAGGAAAACATCGCGAGGGCGAACTCGCCATTGCCGACCGGTGCAACCCTGCCCCGCTTTCAGCCGCGCCGCTGCTGCTAAAATCGACGCTCATCCGCACCGCATCATTCATGACGCCATCCTTCGTCCACCTGCACGTCCACAGCGACTATTCGCTGGTCGACTCGACGATCCGCCTGCCGGACAAGCCCGAATACGGCGATCCGGCCAAGGCAGGCAGCCGCGCGAACCTGATCAGCCGTGCAGTGGAATCGAACCAACCCGCGCTGGCGCTGACCGATCAGTGCAACCTGTTCGCCCTGGTCAAGTTCTACCGCGCGGCCGAGGCGAATGGGATCAAGCCGATCGCCGGCGCGGACGTGTATCTGCCGAATCCGAACGATGCGCATCGGCCGTTTCGCCTCACCCTGCTCTGCCTGGACCGCGCGGGCTATCTCAATCTGGCCAAGCTCGTGTCGCGCTGCTACCTCGAAGGCCGCCAGGGTGACTTCGTGCTCGCCCAGCCCGAGTGGTTCGCCGATTGCAGCGCAGGCCTGATCGCTCTCGCGGGACGCCAAAGCGATGTCGGTCAGTTGTTGCTCGCCGACAAGCACGATGCGGCACGCAGCGCGATGCGCGACTGGCTGCGCTGGTTCGACGACCGCTGGTATTTCGAACTGACGCGTACCGGTCACGCAGACGAGCCGCATTTCATCGAAACCGCGTTGAAGCTCGCCGCGGAACTCGCGCTGCCGTGCGTTGCGACCAATGACGTGCGCTTTCTCGCCAAGGAGGATTTCGAGTCGCACGAGGCGCGCGTCTGCATCCGCCAGGGTCGTCTGCTCAGCGACCCGAAACGCCCGCACGACTACACCGCCGAGCAATACCTGAAAACGGCCGAGCAAATGGCCGAGCTGTTCGCCGACCTGCCCGAGGCGCTCGAGAACAGCGTCGAGATCGCCAAGCGCTGCAACCTGGAGCTCTCGTTCGGCAAGTACTACCTGCCCGACTTCCCCGTACCCGCGGGCGAGACGATCGACAGCTTCATCCGCGCTCAATCGCACGCCGGCCTGGAGACGCGGCTCGCCAAGCATGGCATCGCCGAAGGTTTCACGCGCGAGGACTACGTCAAGCGCCTCGACCGCGAACTCGACACGATCGTGAAGATGGGCTTCCCCGGCTACTTCCTCATCGTCGCCGACTTCATCAACTGGGCGAAGTCGCACGGCATTCCGGTCGGCCCCGGACGCGGTTCCGGCGCGGGCTCAGCGGTGGCGTGGAGCCTCGGCATCACCGATCTCGATCCGCTGCGCTACGGCCTGCTGTTCGAGCGCTTCCTCAATCCCGAACGCATCTCCATGCCCGACTTCGATGTCGACTTCTGCATGGACGGGCGCGACAGCGTGATCGACTACGTCGCGCGCAAGTACGGGCGCGACAAAGTCAGCCAGATCATCACTTACGGCACGATGGCGGCGAAGGCCGTGTTGCGCGACGCCGGCCGCGTGCTCGGCATGGGCTATGGCCAGGTCGACAAGATCGCCAAGCTCATTCCGATGATTCCGACCGATCCGATCACGCTCGAGGACGCGCTCGGCCGCAGCAAGAAGTCGCGCGAGCGACCGGACCGCATCGTCGCCGATTTCCGCGATCTCTACGAAACCGACGACGATGCGCGCGAACTGATCGACCTCGCGCTGAGCCTCGAAGATCTCACGCGTAACGCCGGCAAGCACGCCGGCGGCGTCGTCATCGCGCCGAGCGCGTTGACCGACTTCGCCCCGCTCTACTCCGAAGGTGGCGGCGAAGGCGTCGTCACCCAGTTCGACAAGGACGACGTCGAGGCGGTCGGCCTGGTCAAGTTCGACTTCCTCGGCCTGCGCACGCTGACGATCATCGACTGGGCGGTGAAGGCGATCAACGCACGGCGCGAGGTCAAGGGCGAGCCGCTGCTCGACATGGCCAAGCTGCCGCTCGACGATACGCTCGTCTATGCGCTGTTCAAGCGCGCGCAAACCGTCGCCGTGTTCCAGTTCGAATCGCGCGGCATGCAGGGCATGCTCAAGGAGGCCAAGCCCGACCGCTTCGAAGACCTGATGGCGCTCACCTCGCTGTTCCGCCCCGGCCCGATGGAGCAGATCCCGAGCTTCTGCAAACGCAAGCACGGCGAGGAGCCGATCGACTATCCCGACGCGCGCGTGGAGCCTGTCCTCGCCGAGACCTACGGCATCATGGTCTATCAGGAACAGGTCATGCAGATGGCGCAGATCGTCGGCGGCTACTCGCTCGGCGGCGCCGACATCCTGCGCCGCGCGATGGGCAAGAAGAATCCGGCCGAGATGGCCAAGCAGCGCGAGATCTTCCGCGACGGCGCAGCGCAGAACGGCGTCGCCGGCGACAAGGCCGACGCGATCTTCGATCTGATGGAGAAGTTCGCCGGCTACGGCTTCAACAAGTCGCACGCGGCAGCCTATGCGCTCGTGTCGTACCAGACCGCGTGGCTCAAAGTGCACTACCCGGCCGAGTTCATGGCCGCGGTGTTGTCGAGCGACATGGACAACACCGACAAGGTGGTCAACTTCCTCGACGAAGCGCGCGCGATGGGTCTTGTCGTGCGTCCGCCCGACGTCAACGCATCGGCGTACCCATTCCACGCCGAGGACGACGGCAGCATCAGATATGGATTGGGCGCGATCAAGGGCGCGGGCCGCGCGGCCTGCGAGAGCATTGCCGGCGAACGCGAGCGCGGCGGTGCCTACACCGACCTCGCCGATTTCTGCCGCCGCGTCGATCCGACCAAGCTCAACAAGCGCGTGCTCGAAGCGCTGACACTGTCTGGCGCGCTCGATGCGCTCGCGCCGAACCGCGCTTCGCTGATGGTGCAGATTCCCGAGGCGATGAAGGCCGCCGAGCAGCAGGCGCGCGACGCGCAGGCCGGGCAGAACGACATGTTCGGCTCGAGTGCCGCCGCACCGATCGACGTGAAGCTGCCCGTGGTCGACGACTGGCCTCTGCAGCAGATGCTGATCGGCGAGCGCGAAACGCTCGGTCACTATCTTTCCGGCCACCCGACCGAGGCCTGGCGCGAACTGTTCGTGCAACTTTCCGATGCGCCGCTCGGCGATGTCGCCAAGCACTTCAAACCACCTGCGCCCGATCAGCGCCGCGGCCGCTTCACCGACCACCCGTTCACGGTCGCCGGCCAGGTCGTGTCGATGCGCAACCGCGGCGACACGATGGCCTTCGTCCAGCTCGAGGACTGGTCCGGCCGCATCGAAGTCAGCCTGTTCCGCGAGGTCTTCGTCGAGTACCGCGCGCTGCTGACACGCGATGCTTTCCTCGTCGTCGAAGGCGGCCTCTCGATCGACGAATTCAACGGCGGCTTCCAGCTACGTGCGCGGCGCGTATCGACGCTCGACGAAGCACTCGCGCGCCAGGCGCGACTTCTCCGGGTCAAGCTCAACGGCGTAGACGCCGGTTTCGCCGCGAAGCTGCAGCAGGTCATCGCCGGTCACCGCGGCGGCAAGACGCCGCTGCGCCTGAGCTACGCCAACAAGCTCGGCCGCGGCGAACTCGAGCTCGGCAATGCCTTCCGCGTGCGTGCCAGCGCCGACTTGAAGCGCAGCCTCGAAGCGCTGCCGGGCGTGCTGTCGATCGAAATGCTGCTGAGCAAGCCCAGCGCGGGCTCCGAATAGCCGCGGCCCCTCGTCCGACGGTCCGCGCACCGCCCTTGCGCTATAATCCGCCGCCTTGCGCGTCGAAGCGCCCCGCCTTGCAATACATGAACCCGAACTTCCTCGATTTTGAACAGCCCATCGCCGAATTGGACGCGAAGATCGCCGAATTGCGCGCCGCGAGCCACGGCCAAGCTTTCAACATCGACGAGGAAGTCGGCAAGCTGCAGGACAAGCTCAAGCGCAAGACCGCGGACATCTTCCGCAACCTCACTTCGTGGCAGGTCGCCCAGCTCGCGCGCCATCCGGCGCGGCCGTACACGCTCGACTACATCCAAGCGATCTGCGAGGAATTCGTCGAACTGGCCGGCGATCGCGCCTATGCCGACGACGCGGCCATCGTCGGCGGCCTCGGCCGTATCGATGGGCGCAGCGTCGTCATCATCGGTCACCAGAAAGGCCGCGACACCAAGACCAAGATCAAGCGCAACTTCGGCATGCCGCGGCCCGAGGGCTACCGCAAAGCGCTGCGCCTGATGCAGCTCGCCGAGCGCTTCAAGCTGCCGATCCTCACCTTCATCGACACCCCGGGCGCCTACCCCGGCGTCGGTGCCGAGGAGCGCGGCCAGTCCGAGGCGATCGCGCGCAACCTGCTCGAAATGTCGGAGTTGAAAGTGCCGATCCTGTGCACGGTGATCGGCGAAGGCGGCTCGGGCGGCGCACTCGCGATCGGCGTCGGCGACGTGACCAACATGCTGCAGTACTCGACCTATTCGGTGATCTCACCCGAAGGCTGCGCATCGATCCTGTGGAAAAGCGCCGACAAGGCCAAGGACGCCGCCGAAGCACTGGGCCTCACCGCGCCGCGCCTGCTCGAACTCGGTCTCATCGACAAGGTGCTGCGCGAGCCGCTCGGCGGCGCGCATCGCGACCCGCGCAACATGGCGATTCGCCTCAAGGCCGTACTGCTGAACCAGCTCGACGAACTCGAAAAGGTCGACGCGGCCGCCCTGCTCGATCGGCGCTACAAGCGCCTGCGCAAATACGGTGCGCTGCGCGCCGCATGATGGCCCGCGCAACGTTTCAACACTGAAACGATCGCCGTTACTTAGGAACTACCCGCTGCGTCGTTCGACGCGACGTGCCGTGCGCGCTTTCGCTACGCGCCCGCACTTTCCTGGCGCGCATCAAAATAATATTATTAATCCTATTATTAGATAACCATCGAGGGAGATCGACGATGCATGCTGTGCGAACGCTGGGTGCGATGCTGTTCGCCGTCATCGGCGCGATCGGAACTGCTTACGCCGCCGACGGCTCCGTCCGCTTCGACGAGTCGAGCAAGACCTTCCGCCTCGACGCGGCCAAGGTCACCTACGCGTTCGGCGTCGACGACAAGGGTCAGCTGCAATCGCTTTATTGGGGACCGCGCCTCGGCGCGTCGGATCGCCTCTCCGCTGCCGTCGCTCCCGCTCCTGGCGATGCGATAGACGGCAACATCAACCGCGTGCGCCAGGAGTACAGCGGCTGGGGCAGCGGCCTCTACTACGAACCCGGCGTGAAGATCACCTTTCCCGACGGCAATCGCGATCTGGTCCTGCACTACGTGTCGCATTCGATCAAGGGTTCGATCCTGTCTGTCGTGCTCAAGGACATCGAGCGCGCGATCCTAGTCACCCTCGAATACGAGATCGACGCCGACACCGGCATCGTCCGCCGCAGCGCGACGATAACGAACCGGACCTCGACGCCAGTGATCGTCGAACAGGCCAATGCGGCAACCTGGTTTCTGCCGCGCAGCCGCGACTACACCTTGCGCTTTCTGTCCGGTCGCTGGGCGGCGGAGAACAGCATCAACGAGCGCCCGGTGCAGCCCGGCAAGACCGTGCTCGAAAGCCGGCGCGGCACGACCGGCATGCAGAATGCGCCTTGGTTCGCCGTGCGCCGCAACGATGCGAACGAAACGCAAGGCCAGGTGTGGTTCGGCTCGCTC
>Ga0068858_100004931_pt1 | contig 13077 bp, 12 predicted proteins | sample KBSSwiS12_FD_66589 | JGI IMG/M metagenome (GOLD analysis project Ga0068858, IMG submission 66589) | Switchgrass rhizosphere microbial communities from Kellogg Biological Station, Michigan, USA - KBS Switchgrass S1-2 | ecosystem: Host-associated > Plants > Roots > Rhizosphere > Soil ... | reverse complement strand
GACGCAGAGGTTCAGCCTCTACGAGGACCTCTCCATCGAGGAGAACCTCGACTTCATCGCCCGCATGTACGAGGTGCCCGACCGCAAGCGCCGCGTGGGCAACGCGCTCGACAGCCTCGGCCTCACCTCGCGCAAGAAGCAGCTCGCCGGCACGCTCTCGGGCGGCTGGAAGCAGCGCCTCGCGCTTGCAGCCTGCCTCATCCACGAGCCGAAGCTCCTGCTCCTCGACGAGCCCACCGCCGGCGTGGACCCGAGCGCGCGCCGCGATTTCTGGGACCACATCCACGAGCTCGCGCACCAGGGCATCACGGTCCTCGTGAGCACGCACTACATGGACGAGGCCGAGCGCTGCCACGCGCTCGCCTACATCGCGTACGGAAGGCTCCTCGCCCACGGGACGATCCGCGAGGTGATCGACTCCGCGGGCCTCGCCACCTGGGAGATCGAGGGCAGCGGCACCATGGAGATCGCGAAGGAGCTGCGCGGCATGCCCGGCGTGGAGATGGTCGCGCCCTTCGGCAATACGCTGCACGTGAGCGGCACGGACAAGGCAGCGCTCGAGCAATCGATCGGGAAGGTGAGGGACCGTAAAGGCGTCGAGGCGCGCTCCGTCGACCCCACCCTCGAAGACGTCTTCATCCACCTCATGCGCGACCTCGGCACCGCCGCGCGCCCGGGAGCGGACTGACATGTTCACGCTCCACCGCTTCATCGCCGTCCTGATGAAGGAGTTCGTGCAGATGCGGCGCGACCGCCTCACCTTCGCCATGATGATCGGCGTGCCGGTGATGCAGCTCGTGCTCTTCGGCTACGCCATCAACATGGATCCCAAGGGGCTGCCGGCCGCGATGGTGAGCGCCGACCAGAGCCCGTTCACGCGCTCGCTGGTGCGCGCCCTCGAGAACAGCGGCTACTTCCGGTTCGTGGCGCAACCCGCGACCGTCGAGGAGGCCGACGAGCTCATCGCGCGCGGCAAGGTGCAGTTCGTGCTCCAGGTGCCGGAGGACTTCTCGCGCCGGCTGCAGCGCGGCGACAGGCCCGTGGTGCTGGTGTCGGCCGACGCCACGGATCCCGCCGCCACCAGCAACGCGATCGCGGCCCTCCAGCAGGTGGGCATCACGGGACTCGACCACGACCTCACCGGGACGCTCGCCGCGCTCAAGGCGGATCCGGCGCCCTTCGAGGTGCGCGTGCACCGCCGCTATAACCCCGAGGGCATCACGCAGTACAACATCGTGCCGGGCCTCATGGGCGTGGTGCTCACCATGACGATGGTGATGATGACCTCCATCGCGATGACCCGCGAGCGCGAGCGCGGCACCATGGAGAACCTCCTCGCCACGCCCGTGCGCCCGCTCGAGGTGATGCTGGGAAAGATCGTCCCCTACATCGTCGTGGGCTACGTGCAGGTGATCGTGATCCTCACGGCGGCGAAGTTCCTGTTCCAGGTGCCGATGGTGGGCAGCCTCCTGCTGCTCTCCACCGTGCTGGTGCTTTTCATCGCGACCAACCTCGCCATCGGCTTCACCTTCTCGACGCTCGCCAAGAGCCAGATGCAGGCGATGCAGATGACGATGTTCTTCTTCCTGCCCTCGATGCTGCTGTCGGGATTCATGTTCCCGTTCCGCGGCATGCCGGATTGGGCGCAGGTCATCGGCGAGGCCTTCCCGCTCACCCACTTCCTGCGGATCGTGCGCGGCATCATGCTGAAGGGAAGCGCCTTCGCCGAGATCGCCTCGGAAGTCTGGCCCCTCGCGCTCATCCTCCTGGTGGTCTCGACCGCCGCCCTCAAGCGCTACCAAAGAACCTTGGACTGATAGAATGTTGGCCGCCATGAACATCGAGCAAGCCCGCTTCAACATGATCGAGCAGCAGATCCGCACCTGGGAGGTGCTCGATCCCGCGGTGCTGGAGCTGCTCTTCGAGGTGAAGCGCGAGCGCTTCGTCCCGCCCGAGCACGCCGCCATCGCCTTCGCCGACCTCGAGGTCCCGATCGGCCACGGCGAGGCGATGATGCAGCCCAAGGTCGAGGCGCGCATCCTGCAGGAGCTTGCGTTGAAGCCCCACGAGACGGTCTACGAGGTCGGCACCGGCTCGGGCTACCTCACGGCGCTCCTCGCGCGCCGCTCGCGCCACGTCACCAGCGCGGAGATCCATCCCGACCTGAAGGCGAAGGCCGCGGCGAGCCTCAAGTCCGAGGGCATCGCGAACGTGACGCTGCTCGAGGGTGACAGCGCCCAGCGCCCGCTCGCCGAGAGCGCCTTCGACGTGATCGTGCTCAGCGGCTCGGTGCCGATCCTTCCCCAGGCGTTCCTCGACCGGCTCGCGGTCGGCGGGCGCCTGTTCGCGGTGCTGGGCGACCGCCCGGTGATGAAGGCGGTGGTGGTGCGCCAGCCCGCGGCCGGCTCCTTCCAGCACGTGGAGCTCTTCGAGACGGTGGTGAAGCCGCTCGTCAACGCGCCCCAGCCCGCCCGCTTCCGCTTCTAGCGAATCCGCAAGGGGACCCCGCCGCGTCCAACCTGGTTGCAGGCTTTGGCCCCACGACAGACGAAAGAATGCCGATGAAACTGACCCGAATCGCCGCGGCCCTCGCCGTGACCTTCGCGCCCGCCGCGTGGAGCGCCGACCTGCTGGGCGTCTACCGCGACGCGCTGGTCTCCGATCCCGTGTACCAGGCCGCGCGCGCGCAATACGTGGCGACCGCCGAGCGCCTGCCGCAGGCTCGCTCCGGATACCTGCCGCTCGTGACCGGCACCGCGGCCGTGAACCACTACTGGCTCGACCGCGAGGGCACGCCCAACTTCGACTACACGTACAAGACCTACGGCGTGACGCTCTCGCAGCCGATCTTCCGCATGCAGAACTGGATCGCCATCGACCAGGCGCACAAGGTGGTGCTGCAGGCCGAGGCCACGCTCGCGCAGGCGCAGCAGGACCTGGCGCTGCGCACGGCACAGGCGTACTTCGACGTGCTGCTCGCGCGCGACAACGTCGCGTTCTCCGAGTCGCAGAAGGCCGCCATCGACCAGCAGCTCGCGCAGGCCAAGCGCAACTTCGAGGTGGGGACCGCAACGATCGTCGACACCCTGGAAGCGCAGGCGCGCTACGACCAGTCGGTGGCGAAGGAGATCAGCGACAAGGCCGACCTCGAGGTGAAGATCCGCATCCTGAACGTGCTGTTGGGCAAGGTGCCCGAAGGCCTGGTGCCGCTCAAGGAGCCGCTGCCACTCGGGGAGCCACGCCCCAACGACGTCGAACAATGGGTGAAGGCCGCTAACGACTCGAGCTTCGCCGTGGCGATCGCCCGCGCCAACTACGAGATCGCGCAGCAGGAAGTGTCGCGCCAGAAGGCGGGGCACCTGCCGACCGTGGACCTCACCGGCACCGCGACGCGCGTGAACGATCCGACGTCGGCCGCCCCGCCGATCTCGCCCATCGGCAGCCTCGGCGGCATCGGCATCCAGCTGTCGCTGCCGATCTTCCAGGGCGGCCTGCAGCAGTCGAAGGTGCGCGAGGCCGTGGCCCTGCGCGACCGCGCCGAGCAGGACCTGGAGAACACCACGCGCACGGTCGCGCAGACGGTGCGCGCCGGCTTCCTCATCGTGACGAGCGGCATCGCGCAGGTGAAGGCGCTCGAGCAGGCGCTGGTCTCCACGCAGAGCCAGCTCGACTCCACCATCCTCGGCCGCGACGTGGGTGTGCGCACCAGCGTGGACGTGCTGAACGCGCAGCAGCAGGTGTTCCAGACGCGCCGCGACCTGCAGCAGGCGCGCTACAACTACCTGATCAACACGATGCGGCTCAAGGCCGCGACGGGCCAGCTCACCGAGCAGGACGTCGAGGAAGTCAACCGCGCGCTCGCGCGCGGCTAGCCTCCACCGTCGCCGCGAGCCACGCGGTCAACCGGCTCACCGCTCCGCGGTGGGCCGCGACGAACGCGAGCCCCTTCGCCCCCATCGACTCGCGCCGCGCGCGGTCGCGTTGGATCGCGGCCGCCTCGCGCAGCGCCGCGCGGGCGTCGATGACGCGTATCGCCGCGCCCGAGGCGATCGCACCGTCGGCCGCCTGCTCGAAGTTGAACGTCGAAGGTCCCACGATCACGGGCTTGCCCAGCGCCGCCGGCTCGATCAGGTTCTGGCTGCCGTACGCGAGGAAGCTTCCGCCCATGAGCACCACGTCCGCCGCGGCGTAGTAGGCGAGCATCTCGCCCATCGAGTCGCCTACAAGGACGCGCACGTCCTTGGCGACCGGTGCGTTGTCGCTGCGGCGCGCGACGGCGAGGCCGCGGGACGTGGCCAGCGCCGCGACCTCGTCGAAGCGCTGCGGATGGCGCGGGACGATCACGAGCAGGACGTCGGCCGGCGTGTTTTCCGACGCGAGCGCATCCAGCAGCAGCGCTTCCTCGCCTTCGCGCGTGCTGCCGGCGACCCACACCGGACGATCCGCGCCGAAGCGCTGGCGAAACTCGCGGCCGCGAGCCGCGGCGTCGGCGGGGACATCGAGGTCGAACTTCACGTTGCCGGTGATCGCGACGTCGTGCGCGCCGAGCTCGGCGAAGCGCTTCGCATCGACCGACGTCTGCGCGGCGATTCCCGCGAGGTTGGCGAGCGCCCAGCGCGTGACGCCGGGAAAGCTCGCATAGCGCGAGGCCGAACGCTCCGACAGCCGCGCGTTGGCCAGCGCCACCGGCACGTTCTCGCGCGCGCACTCCTCGAGCAGCCGAGGCCAGATCTCGGTCTCCATGACGATGCCCATCGCCGGCCGGAAGTGCCGCACGAACGCGCGCACGGCGAAGCCCAGGTCGTAGGGCAGCCACGCGCGCTCGATGCGCTCGCCGAAGAGCTCGACGCCTGTCGCCCGGCCCGTCGGGGTCATGTGCGTGATGAGGATCCGGTGGCCGGGATGCGTGGTCGCCAGCGCCTCGACGAGGGGTGCGGCGGCGCGCGTCTCGCCGACGGAGACCGCGTGGATCCAGATGCGCGGCGCATCGGGCACGGCGTCGTAGCGCCCGAAGCGCTCGCCGATGCGTTCGACGTAGCCCGGCTGCTTGCGAGATCGCCAGTAGAGGCGGACCACCGCGAGGGGGGCCACGACCAGCCACGCGAGCGCGTAGAAGAACCGCGTCATGCGGCGTCGAGATTCAGCGCCGCGGCCACCGCATCGACGCTCGGCGCGGCCCGGGGGCCGCCCAGGTTCACCGCGCCTTCCGCGTGCAGGCCGGTGAGCTCGGGACGCGTCGCGGTGTAGATGCCGACGGTGGGGCGCCCAAGTGCGGCGCCCAGGTGGGTGAGGCCCGTGTCCACGCCGACCACGAGCTGCGCATGCCCCATGAGGGCCGCGGCCTCGGCGAGGCCCATGGCCGGCGCGGCGATCCCTTCGGGGACCTTCGCGGCGAGTGCGGCGGCGGCGCGCCGTTCGTTCTCGGTCCCTCCGGGAAATACGCTCGCGCAACCGTTCTCGGCGAGGCGCTTGGCCAGCGCCTCCCAGCGATCGTCGGGCCAGCGCTTGTCGGCGCGGCTCGCGGCGTGCAGCAGCACCGCGTAGGGAAGGGCGGGCGCCCATGCGGGCGCGGCGGCGGGGGTTGCGAGGCCGTAGCGCGGCGGGCCCTCGACGCGATAGCCGAAGACCTTCGCCACCAGCTCGCGGTTGCGCTCGACCGCATGGCGCTCGCGCGCCACCGGGATGCGCACGTCGTAGAAGCGCGCGGCGGCGCGTTCGCGCGCGCTGCGCTTGTCCATGCCGAAAGCCGGCGCGCGCGCCATGCGCGCGACCAGCGCGCTCTTGATGAGGCCCTGCGAGTCGATCACGTAATCCCAGCCGCCCGCGCGCAAATGGCGGCGTGCTTCCCCGATGCGGCGCCAGTGGGAGGGCGAGAGCACGTTGCGCTTGAGGCCGCGAAGTCCCACGGGGATCACCTCGGCCACGCCGGGATGAAGGCGCACGAGCTCGGCGTATGCCTCCTCGACCGCCCACGCGACGTGGATGTCGGGACGATGCTCGAGGAGGTCGGTGACCGCGGGAAGGTGGTGGACCACGTCGCCGAGCGAGGAGAGCTTGACGAACAGGACACGCGTCGCGGGCATGCCGCATTCTAATCCGCGACCCCGAAAGGGTAGAATTGACGCCCTTCCCGCAAGCCCAGAATGCCGCCGTGGCGAGACCCGCCGACGACAAGCTCCCCCTCACCGTCGCCATCATCGCGCTCAATGCCTCGTCCCAGATCGGGCCCTGTCTCGCGAGCGTCGGATTCGCCGACGAGGTGCTCGTGGTCGACTCGGGCAGCACCGACGACACGGTCGGGATCGCCGAGCGCCACGGCGCGCGCGTCGAGCAGAAGGAGTGGCTGGGCTTCGGGCGCCAGAAGCAGTACGCGGTGTCGATCGCGAAGAACGACTGGGTGCTCTGCCTCGACGTGGACGAGCGCGTCTCCGAGCGCCTCGCGCGCTCGGTGCGCGAAGCGCTCGCGGGCCGCCGCTACCACGCCTACCGCCTCGCGCGCCGCAACCGCTTCCTCGGCCGCTGGCTCGGCCACGGCGAGGGCTACCCCGACTGGACCGTGCGCCTGTTCCACCGCGCCTACGCGAGCTGGTCGAACGACGAGGTGCACGAGGCGGTGCTCACGACCGCGGAGGTGGGGCGCCTCGAAGGCGACCTGCTGCACGATTCGGCGGAAGATGTCGCGACCTACATGACGAAGCAGAACCGCTACACGACGCTCCACGCCGAGGCGCTCTTCCGCCAGGGCGTGCGCGCGAGCTACTGGCGCCTGCTCACGAGCCCGCTCGCGCGCTTCTTCAAGTTCTACCTGCTGCGGCTGGGCTTCCTCGACGGTGGCCCCGGGTTCGCGCACATCGTGATCGGCTGCAACAACTCGTTCCACAAGTACCTGAAGCTCATCGAGCTCGAGAGGGCCGGCAAATGACGATCCTCGTCACCGGCGGCGCAGGGTTCATCGGGTCCAACTTCGTCCTCGACTGGATCGCCACGGCGAGCGAGCCGGTCGTGAACCTCGACAAGCTCACCTACGCGGGCAACCTCGCCAACCTGGCTTCGGTCGCGGGCGACGACCGCCACGTGTTCGTGCGCGGCGACATCGTCGACCGCGAGCTCCTCGATCGGCTCCTCGCCGAGCGCGAGCCGCGCGCCGTCGTGCACTTCGCCGCCGAGAGCCACGTCGACCGCTCGATCCACGGGCCCGCCGAGTTCGTGCAGACCAACATGGTCGGCACCTTCCAGCTTCTGGAGGCGTCGCGCGCCTACTGGATGAAGCTCCAGGGCGCCGCCAAGGACGCTTTCCGGTTCCTGCACGTGTCCACGGACGAGGTGTACGGCTCGCTCTCGGAAACCGATCCGGCATTCTCGGAGACCACGCCCTACGCGCCCAACAGCCCGTACTCGGCGTCGAAGGCGGGCTCCGACCACCTGGTGCGCGCTTACCACCACACCTACGGCTTGCCGACGGTCACCACGAACTGCTCCAACAACTACGGGCCGTTCCAGTTTCCCGAGAAGCTCATCCCGCTCACGATCGCCAACGCGCTCGAAGGCAAGCCCCTTCCCGTGTACGGCGACGGCCGGCAGGTGCGCGACTGGCTCTACGTGAGCGACCATTGCGAGGCGATCCGCGTGGCGCTCGCGAAGGGCCGACCCGGCGAGACCTACAACATCGGAGGCAACTCCGAACGCAGGAACCTCGACGTCGTGCACGTGCTCTGCGACAAGCTGCAGGAGCTGCGGCCGCGTGAAGGCGGCTACCGCAAGCTCATCCAGTTCGTCACCGACCGTCCGGGCCACGACCGCCGCTACGCCATCGACGCGCGCAAGATCCGCGCGGAGCTGGGCTGGTCGCCGCGGGAGACCTTCGAGACCGGGCTCGCCAAGACCGTGGGCTGGTACCTGGAGCATGCGGCGTGGGTGGCGCAGGTGAAGAGCGGCGAGTACCGCCAATGGGTCGAAACCAACTACGGCAAGAGGTCGGCGGCATGAAGCGCAAGGGCATCATCCTCGCGGGCGGATCGGGCACGCGGCTCTATCCGGCCACGCGCGTGATCTCGAAGCAGCTCCTGCCGGTATACGACAAGCCGATGGTGTACTACCCGCTCACGACGCTCATGCTCGCCGGCATCCGCGAGATCCTCGTGATCTCCACGCCGCACGACACGCCGCGCTTCCAGGAGCTGCTGGGCGACGGACGCGAGTGGGGCATCGAGCTTTCCTACGCGGTGCAGCCGAAGCCCGAGGGTCTCGCCCAGGCGTTCGTCGTGGGCCGTGAATTCGTCGGCCGCAACCCGAGCTGCCTCATCCTCGGCGACAACATCTTCCACGGCCACGACCTTGCCGTGTCGCTCAAGAAGGCTGCGGGCAGCTCGAAGGGCGCCACGGTGTTCGCCTATCCGGTCCACGATCCCGAGCGCTATGGCGTGGTGGAGTTCGACGCCAAGGGACGCGCGGTGAGCATCGAGGAGAAGCCCGCCAGGCCCAAGTCGCGCTACGCCGTGACCGGCCTCTACTTCTACGATCCGCGCGTCGTGGAGATCGCGGCGTCGCTCAAGCCCTCGCCGCGCGGCGAGCTCGAGATCACCGACGTGAACCGCCGTTACCTGGAATCGGGCGACCTCGCGGTGGAGGTGATGGGCCGCGGCACCGCGTGGCTCGACACCGGCACCCACGAGAGCCTGCTCGAGGCGGCGCACTTCATCGAGACCATCGAGCGCCGGCAGGGACTGAAGATCGCATGCCCCGAGGAGATCGCCTACCGCATGGGCTACATCGACGGCGAGCAGCTCGCGAAGCTCGCCCAGCCGATGAAGAAGAACTCCTACGGGAAGTACCTCCTCGAGGTGCTGCGCGACCGGGTGTTCTAGTGAAGGCGACGCCCACCGCGATCCCGGATGTCCTCGTCGTCGAGCCGAAAGTCTTCGGCGACGCGCGCGGCTTCTTCTTCGAGAGCTGGAACCAGCGGGCATTCGACGAGGCGGTGGGCCGCGAGGTGCGCTTCGTGCAGGACAACCATTCGGCCTCGGCGCGCCACGTGCTGCGGGGCTTGCACTACCAGGTGCAGCACGCGCAGGGAAAGCTCGTGCGCGTGGCGAAGGGCGAGGTCTACGACGTCGCGGTCGACTTGCGCCGCTCGTCGCCCACGTTCGGGCGCGCGGTGGCCGAGCGGCTCTCGGCCGAGAACCGCCGCATGCTGTGGGTGCCCGTAGGCTTCGCTCACGGCTTCCTCGTGCTATCGGAGTCGGCGGAGTTCCTCTACAAGACGACGGATTACTATGCCCCCCAGCATGAACGCACGCTCCTCTGGAACGATCCCGCGTTGAAGATCGATTGGCCGCTCGCGGGCGAGCCGCTGCTGAAGCCGAACGACATCGCGGGCAAGCCCCTCGCGCAGGCGGAGACCTTCCCGTGATCCGGGTGCTCGTCACCGGCGCTCGCGGCCAGGTGGGCACCGAGGTGGCGCGCGACCTCGAGGGACGCGCCAAGGTGATCGCGCTCGATCGCGGCACGCTGGACCTGGAGCTCAAGGACGAGATCGCCGCGCACGTTCGCGACGCGCGCCCCGACGTGATCGTCAACTGCGCCGCGTTCACCGGGGTCGACCGGGCGGAGAGCGAGCCGCATACGGCGCGCGCCGTGAACGCCATCGCGCCGGGGATCCTCGGGGACGAGGCGAAGCGCGCCGGCGCGCTGCTGGTCCATTTCTCCACCGACTACGTCTTCGACGGCATGAAGCGCGCGCCTTACATCGAGGACGATCCCACGCACCCGCTCGGGGTCTACGGGCGCACCAAGCTCGAGGGCGAGCGCGCCATCGAGCAGTCGGGCTGCAGGCACCTCATCCTGCGCACGAGCTGGGTCTTCGGCCCGCACGGCGGCAACTTCATGCTCACCATGCTCAAGCTCGGCGCCACGCGTGAGGAGCTTCGCATCGTCGACGACCAGCACGGCGCGCCGACGTCGAGCCGGGCGCTGGCGACCCTCGTGGGCGAGCTGCTCGGCGGCGACGCGGGCGCGCTCACGCGCGCGAGGGTGGACGAGGCGGCGGAGCGCTCGGGCATCTACCATGCGAGCGCCGCGGGCGAGACGACCTGGTTCGGATTCGCCGGGGCCATCTTCGAGGAGGCGCGCAGGCAGAAGCGCGCCAAGCGCACGCCGCGCCTGGTGGCGATCCCGACCCGTGATTACCCCACGCCCGCGCGGCGGCCGGCCAATTCGGTGCTGTCGTGCGCGCGCCTGAACGCGGTCTTCGGCCTCGCGATTCCCGACTGGCGCAACGGCCTCGAAGAGGCGATCTCAGCCCTGCCCGCCGGCTGACAGCGCAGCGCGCGCGGTGTCGTGCGAAAGGCGGAAACGCACCTCGCCGTCGCGATTGGCGGCGAGCTCCACCTCGTAGCCCGTCTGCGTCGCCATGCGGCCCACGTGATAGAGCCCGATGCCCAGGCCTGCGCCGCGCTCGACCGGCTCGCGGAAGAGCTTCGCTTCCGCCGATTCCGGCACCGCGGTCCCGCTATCGGTCACCGAAAGCTCCACGCGATCGGCGGAGAAATGGAACGCGACGCGTATGGCCACGCCCGGCTCGCGCAGCCCCTTGGTGCGCGCGTTCGCCACCGCGTTCTCGACGAACGTGTCGAAGAGCGTGGCGGGGATGTTGCCGTCGGCGGTGATGTCCGACTCGAGCGCCACGTCGCCTCCGGCCATGCGGCGCGAGACCTCGCTCCACCACGCGCTCGCCCGCACCGGCAGGTCCTCCGAAGGGACCTCGGGCGAGCGCAACTTGTCGAGCGTCGTCTGCAGGCGCTTGGTGAGCTGCGGCAGCTGGCGCTGCAAGAGGCCCGTGTACCCGCCGGCCGGCTCGCGCGGCGCCATCGAGGTGAGCGCGTAGAGCGCCTGCATCAGGTTCTTCATGTCGTGCGTGAGGCGAGCCCCCGTCTCGTGCACCGCCTGCAGGTAGGCGTGCTGCTTCAACGCGTTCTCGCGCCGCTTGCCGACGTAGAACTCGCCCACCACCTGCACGAGGAGCCTCATGTGCAGGAAGAGCGCCGGCGAGAGGTCGACGAAGGTATGGAAGACGATCACCAGGTCGTGGTGCTCGAAGCGCGTGTTGTGTTCGCTCTCCGTGCCGAAGCGGCCTTCGCCGTCGGGCGTCTGCCAATGCCCGCCGCGGATCCAGGGCAGGGCCGCGATCTCCTTCAACGCCAACTCGAGGAAGGTGCGGGCATCGTCTTCCGTCTCCGCGAGCTCCGCGATGCGGCGCATCCAGAGCTCGAACGGCATCCCCACCGACATGAGGTACGTGGAGAAGTAGGTCGAGAGGCCGCCGAACCCGCGCATCGGGTTCCACAACACCGCCAGCACGAAGAGCGCCACCCCGAAGCCCATGACCGTGAGCAGCACCGACTGCACGTAGTCGTCGTCGGTGAAGCGCATGTTCACGATCGACCCCAGCGCCAGCACCACGCACAGCTGGAAGACCAGCACCGCGTAGAAGAAGTCGAACACCTGTCCCGAGTCGTCTTCCTTCGGAAAGGGCAGCACCACGAGCGTGAGGAGAACGAAGGGCACGATCCGGCGCGCGAAGGTCGCCACGTTCTGCGGCAGCTGGTAGTCGCCCACGATGAGCGTCGGCACCGCCCACATGAGCAGCATCGCGAGCACATAGGCGAACGCCACCAGGTAGAACCGGCTGCGGCGCGCCGCCTGGATCGTGAACACGCGCCCGCCGAGGATGCCCAGCAGCAGCACCAGCCAGAAGACGATCATCCAGCCCGAGACGAAGTAGAGCGTGATCGCGGTGATCGCGAGCAGCATCACCACGGAGAAGACCTCGAGCTCGCGCTCGGTGGAGAAGAACGGCTGCCACAGCAGGAAGAGCCCGAAGTGCACCATCAGCCACAGGCGCTGGAAGACCTCGCCCTGCGGCGAGACGAGCGCGGCATGCAGCGCGAGGAGCATGGCGATGACGACCCAGCGGCGGCTCGTGGCGAGGAAGCGGGTGAGGCGCTGGACGGTGGCGGCTTGCGGGGAGGTCAAGGGGACGGTTTTCCGGTCGGTTGCGACGAGGATAAGCGGCATCGCCCCGGCGGCGCTAGGAACGGCCGCAGCGTCGGCTTCCCGACGCCGGTTGTTCGCCGATTCGACACAAACCACAGGGGACGCCGCCCGCGCTGACAGAAATATGCTATAAATCAGTTGGTTAGCTATTTGGCACGGCCATTGCTCTAGTCAGGGCACCAAAGGAAATACCCACAGGAGAAGCAACATGAAATCGCAGCAATCCGGATTCACGCTGGTCGAGATCGCGATCGTGCTGGTGATCATCGGCCTGCTGCTGGGCGGCATCCTCAAGGGCCAGGAACTGATCAACAGCGCCAAGGTGAAGAACCTCGCCAACGACTTCAGGACCATCCCCACGTACATCTACGCCTACCAGGACAAGTTCAAGTCGCTGCCGGGGGACGACAACAATGCTGACGTGCACGTCAATGGCACGAAGGCGAGCACCAACGGAACGCTCGGAAATGGCGTGATCGAGGGACACTGGAACTCGAGCACGGCGACCGACGAATCCTTCCTCTTCTGGCAGCACGTGCGTCTTGCGAACCTCGCTGCGGGGCCGACCTCCACTTCCGACACGACTTACCGCCCCCAGAATGCGGTCGGCGGGCAACTTGGCATCGCCAGCAATACCTCTGCGACGACGCAGATTTCTGGCATGACGGGCACTTACCTCGTCTGCTCCAAAGGGGTCCTCGGCAAGTTCGCCTTGCAGCTGGACGTTCAGATGGACGACGGACAACCCTGTACTGGCAGCCTGCGCGCGATTCCTGATGTTGGCGCAACGACTACGAATAACGTCCAACCCGTCAAGACCAGCAACGCGCCAGCTTCGTGCGGCGGCACGCTCATGGATCCGGATACCAGCTACACCGTCTGCATGACGTTCTGACCTGAAGACGCAGCACCCCCCGACGGCCCGCATTCGCGGGCCGTTTTCGTTTCAGCCCTGCAGGATGCGGATCTCGGCCTTGCCGAGGTTCTCCTGCGTGCCCAGCAGCACGAGCACGTCGCCCGCGCGCA
>Ga0068858_100004930_pt1 | contig 13077 bp, 9 predicted proteins | sample KBSSwiS12_FD_66589 | JGI IMG/M metagenome (GOLD analysis project Ga0068858, IMG submission 66589) | Switchgrass rhizosphere microbial communities from Kellogg Biological Station, Michigan, USA - KBS Switchgrass S1-2 | ecosystem: Host-associated > Plants > Roots > Rhizosphere > Soil ... | reverse complement strand
ACTGCCCACGGCGGTTTCCAGCCGGATCCAACCCCGCGCCTACGAGTGAAAAAAGAGGGCCTCGTACTTGTTCACTGGCTGCGGCCGGAACCGCTCCGGCATCGGTCTCACGATGCAGATTGCCTTTCAACCAGCTGTCGAGCAATTGTCGCGATGACTGTGGCACCTTGGCAAAGCTGAGTCCGATGCGTCCGGTAAAATCTGTCCAAACTACTTCTCCCGAAAGCCGCACGGTTGAAGATCCATGATTAGGTAATTTGAACTCGAAATAAACCTTGGCGCTGGGTGCGAGAGCTCTCTCAGCACGAATAGCTAAACCTTCTTGGCTCAGATCCACCAGGTTCGCTGGCACATTTTCAGAAGTGCCATAGGCGATGGAAACTGCGCCATATAGCGGAACACGTGGTTTGCGACGCCGCTCGTTCGGTAAAAGCGAGCGGGCTGCTCGCAGGCTATTGCTCACCCGATCAGCGGAAAGCGGCTTGTACAGAACAAAGCTGACGCCCTCCGCAATAATCTCACGGACGTTGTTGGTAGTATCGGCAATGGCCATCACCAAACTGTTTTTGTTGGTAGCGGAAGACTTCGCCGCGGCAACCACCTGCCGCGCAGCGGCTTCGTTTGCGCAGTCCACCAGGAGAGCGTCAAACCGGTCAGTCTTGAAACGGCTGATTGCCTGTTGCGGATCGCCGCAGTGCTCTGAGCGGATGCCCATCTCCCGCAGAATGCGGCTGAGCACCTGTACTGCCTTTGCGTCCGCGCACACCACCAGTGATGTGAGCGCCATATTAGAGGGCATCGTAGGCTCCCGCACGTCACACGGGCAAGTTACTCCGGTCATGGAAATTCCTTACACACCGGAGTGACTTTCGTCATCTGGAATCGTCTTGTAGAAACCGATATCTTCCGAGTGTAACCAGCAGTGGTTACCCCGTGGCGCTTTGTTTGAGACGCTCCCCGGTTCCCTCAGAAATTCTAATTCTAGGACTCGTTAATGCAGTCACGAACAGGCAATCGGATGATGGCAATCGCACCCGTCATTGCAGTCATTGGACTATCTATCGTGCCTGCGGGCCTTGGGCAGAACAGCGCGGACCGAAACCTGATTGGGATTGGTGCAACAATTTTTTCTCTGGCGGCAATCCTCTTCGCCCTGGGCATATATCTCAAAGCGAGTGTATTGCAGTCCAGCTCCGGACCGGAACCGGCAATTCCCGCCCGCCCGATCCGGGGAGGGTGTGATCGTTGTCATATGGAAATGCCTGTAATTCAGTGCAAGGTCCACCAACAACATCTCTGCGGTACCTGCCTGAGTGAGCACTACGATTTCCGGACCTGTGTATATGCTCCCAGCAGTCGCAAAATAGCGCCAAAGTCTATGGCCGCGCGAGCAAGATGATTCGAACCTTGAAATAACCCTTATAACCTCAATTCAGGCACCAAAATTACTTAAGTTACACGTACCAAATTACATTACCGAAGTCCTGTATCTCCCGAATACCTTGGTGTTTTGACGCTGCTTCCAACCCTCCCTACGATGATTCCGTGGGTGGAAAGAACTAACCGCGACTTCCCCAGCCGCAACCGAGTTACTCCCAGAATGGTCAAAAGTGGCGGTTTCGCCTCGAGGATTGAGTGACTATGGCAGTGCGCAAAGAGTGCGGATTTTCAATGATCGAAATGATGATCGTGGTCGCGATCATCATGGTTGTTTTGGGAGTCACCTTCCTTCAAATCGGCCCGATGTTAAGAGAGTCCAGCGCACAAGCTGCGCTACAGACGACATTAGGGATCATGCGTCGCGCCCATGAAACGGCGGTTGATCAGCGTCAGATTTTGCGCGTGACTTTCACTCAGCCGCGGACAATTCAGGTTGATCAGATCGGGTTTGACGTGAATGGAAATAAACAAACGGTCGCATTCCTGTCCAAGATTGATCTGCCAAAGGACATGCAGTTCATCGTCGTTGTGGGCATGCCCACTAGCGCTGCGACGGTCCCAGAGGGATTTGGCACTGGAAGCGTGCCAATCGATTTCGACCAGGACTTTGGTGGTTCGGTCAACACGGTTTACTTCCAGCGTGACGGGCGCGCCTTAGACAGCAGCAATCGGATTAATAACGGAGTCGTTTATATGTGCCGGCCTGCCGACCTAATTTCCTGCAAGGCTGTTTCTCTCATGGGTGCAACCGGGAGAGCGAAGGGTTGGCGGCTGACACAGACCCCTCTAGGTGCAAGGTGGGCTCAATGAAAACCAGTTTTCGCAGAATTTCGAAAAGCAGTAAAGCTACGAAATGCGAGGGCTTCACCCTGATTGAAGTCATGATCGCAGCTGTAATCATGGTAGTCGGCTTGCTTGCCCTGATGGCACTGTTTGCCAAAGCACTAAGTGCTGTTCAGTTCGCACAGGATGACCAGATCGCCAAACAGAAATCCCGCGAAACTTTGGAGTCCATTTACGCGGCCCGCAACGATGGGATGATCACATTTAATGACATCCAAAACGTACCCAACGGCATTTTCAAAAGTGGTTTCAACCCCATGTATCTTCCAGGAGGGAACGGGATTCCTGGAACCACTTCTGACACCAATATCTTGGATCGCGTGATTCTTCCTGGCAAAGACGGAATCGTGCAGACCCCCCCCAATTCTCCAGCTCCTGCGGGAGATGATGTCCTGGTTCCATTGAGCAACTTCCAACGCCAGATTGATATCGCGCCGGTGACGGACCAAAACAATAACGCCAATCCCTTCCTGGCGAAAATAACAGTGACGATTCGGGTCAATTCCGGAAGCATGTATCAGCGCGATTATCAGACGACAGGTTATGTAGCCGCGACTCAATCAACGGTCCAATAGACAGGCAATCATATGAGCATTCGACATAGACAACTTGGATTTTCTCTGTTGGAGTTACTGATCGCCATGGCACTGACCGGGATCGTTATGGCGGCCGCAGTGACCGTGTACAAGAATTCTGTTCAGGTCTCTAACACGGTGGGAACGCGCACAGAATTACAGTCTGAAATGCGTTCTGCATTGAACCAGATTGCGCGAGACTTGAACCAGGCGGGCACTGGAATCCCGTTGACGGGGCTACCGATTCCCAGCACAACAACCGGCGGTGTAAATCCATTGTACGGATGTGATTCTACCCGGTGTTATCTCACAGCAGGTACATTCACTACCGGCAACCTGAACAGGATCACGCCAGGCGATAAAGCTGGCATTACAACCTCAGAGGCCACGGACGCGATTGTGATCACCTACATCGATCCCATCGCTCCAGCCGCGGGTGCGGATTCGGTCCTGTCCTCAGCCACAGGGCTGGATTGGAGCTTATATACCACGCAAAACATTAGCGACGACGGCTCTACCCTCACCATGCCTGTAGGGACAACGCCCGTTTTGAATGATCCGACCAAAGGCCTCATGGTTGGTGACCTGCTCCTGATGCAAAACTTTTGGGGCACAGCCATATCCGAGGTTACCGCCTTTGACGCGAATGCCAGGACGATAACATTCGGTGCCAATGATCCGTTGTTGCTCAATCAACCGAACAATACGCCAGTGACAGCGACCCTGGCCAAGCTTAGGGACAATCCATTCGTGCCTAACCAGCCCCACTACAAGGCAACCAGCGTTGCGCGAATCATTATGGTCTCTTACTTCATTTGGCAGGATCCTACGGACGGTCATCTGATGTTGATGCGCCAGGTGAACGGACGTGCAGCGCGGCCGGTCGCAGAGTACATCGAAGATCTCCAAATCACTTACGACATGTTGGACGATAGCAAAACCCCTCCTCAGTTGATACCAAACGTCGCAGATGCTGTCGTGAACGGTACGGTCAGACCCGATCTGATCCGAAAGATCAATTTAAGAATTACAGCCCGCTCCCCGAACAAGAACGCTCAGGGACTCTACGATCGCATGAGCATCGCGACTTCGGTGGGCCCACGCAATCTGAGCTTCCATGACACGTTCGCTAACTGAGGTCAACCCATGATACAGAGCAGGTTTCAGACATTTATAAAAAAATCGGAAAAAGGCGTGGCGTTAATCGCGGCGCTCCTCTTGTTGGTTTTGATGTCGGCCCTAGCCGTTGCCCTGTTGTACAAGGTGAACTACGAGCAGCGGCTGCAAGTTACCGACTCCAGCAACAACGTCGCGTTTTACGGGGCCGAGGCTGGAATGGAAAAGATGATGTCCGATTTGACCGCCCTTTATCGACTTCAGGCGGCGCCCAGTTGCTCGGATGTGAATAACTTAACCTTGACGCCGCCATCGCAGAACGACGTAGGCGTCACATATCCTCAACCGACTGGATACCAAATTACTCTGGCCGACGGGACCAACCTGCAAAACTGTCTTTTTCCGCCCTCAAGCCCTCGTGTGATTTCTCAGGGCCCGAACGCTGGCATTCAGGCACAAATTGCTCCGTTGAGAATGGTGGTTACGGCGATCCGCCCAACGGGCGAAACGGTCAGCATGATTCGTCAAATCGAAGTCGCACGCATTCCGATTTTCCAGTTTGGTGTGTTTTCTGACAGTGACCTTAGCTACTTCCCTGGCCCGACCTTCGATTTCAAGGGCCGCGTGCATACCAATGGCAATCTTTTCATGGCAGAAGGTGGTGGACAGGTATTGCGGTTCCACAACGTTATTCGCGCGGCCAAAGATGTAGTCCGCGACCAACTGGCCAACGGCCAGGACACCAAGACGCAGGGCCGAACTGGGTTGGTGCTGATCCCGAATACAACCAACGGCTGTGACACCGATTCCTCAACAGGGAATCCCCCGACAGCGCAAACTTCAACCTGTCTCGACCTGGCCTATGGCGAGGGTAGTGCGATTGGCGGCCCCACGACTGGTGGCGGCGGTGGCACAATCAATAGCGCCTGGCCACAGATTTCGAAGGGACCTACGCCAAATTATTACAATTCGAACATTTTGGCCAACGTGAACAAACTGCAAATGGCCTTCGTACAGACTGGCGTAGACCCGATTGAAATCATTCGCAGACCGGCAGCCAACGAGGACAAAAACTCTGGTCTGTACCAATCGCGTCTCTATAGTGAAGCGCAGATTCGTGTGCTCTTATCGGACGACCCACTTGAACTCAGCGCTGGAGGCGCCGGGGATGCGCAGAACGTTCGCCTGGCAAACGCAGGTGCCTACATTAACGGCCTTAACGTCACGGGTGTGGGCGCGACTTACTTTGCGCAAGGGACCACGGGCAACGTGGGCAAAGACTTCAGGAATACGGATATTCCTCCCGACGGCAACTGGGTAGTGCCGACCGGCGGTGGAACCCCCTGGAATCTACTCGACGGCTATTTACGAGTGGAATACCTCGACAAGGACACTCTCCAGTATGTTCCGGTGACTCAGGAATGGCTCCAGTTAGGATTCGCTCGGAGCACCACACCGCCTAACCGGACGGCTCCGAACCCTGTCAACCCTAATGCTATTTTGCTGTTACAACAGCTGGCTGACCGCAACGCCGACGGAGGACTCGGTACAGGAACACCGGCATCGAGTGGCACCACATCAGTGACACACGGTACAAGTACAAGCGCATGTACAAGTAGTGACCCGGCTGGCGTCCCAACGGGCTATAACGGTGGTTGTTCCCTTACCAGTACTGGTGGAAGTTGCACTGCGGGAATGCATAAAACTTGGACCTACACCTGTACCACAAACAACGCAGCCACCCCTGCCGAGTTGGCATACGACACAGGAACTGCATCGACTCTTATCGGCGCAGCCACAGCATACAACTGGTATCCCATCAACATGTATGACACCCGCGAAGGGGAATTCCGCGACGTTCAGACCAACGTTTGCAAAGTAAATGGCGTCCTGAACGTAACTGAAATTGATGTATATAACCTGAAGAAGTGGCTGGCAAATACCGCCAGTGGCAAGCAAGTCGAATATAAATCCCAAAACGGCTACATTCTTTATTTCTCTGACCGAAGGGGCATGCAAGTAAATCCAAACGTGAAACCAGCCCCGGCAAAAAACGGTGAGTACGGATTTGAAGATGTGCTGAATGCCAGTTCAAACAACGGGGACCCCGATGGAGTTTTGGATCAGGGGGAAGATGTCAACCAGAACAAACAAACCTTCGCAGGCCCGGAAACCTGGGGAACGGTAAATATCGGCCTTGGCTTCGGTCTAAACACCCTAGATCCAAAGTATCCAACTCCAAAACGAACCACCATGGCTGTAAACTGCGCGACAGGCGCAGGTGCGGCTCGGACTAACTGGGTATCAGGCGCCCGCCATGCGGTCCGCCTGGTTGATGGCTCACAGGACTCGCTGCCATTGCGCCCAGATACCGGGTCAGGCGGCTTCACTCTCGCGAGCGAAAACCCAGCTTACATCCTTGGAAACTACAATGCAGTAGATGGATGTGGTCAGCAGGAGCTGTGCTTTAATAACGGAACTCACGCGTCTTCTGCAGTCATCGCAGACACGGTAACGTTGCTTTCCAACAACTGGACCGACACCAACACATTCAAGAACCCGACGATCCCGGGAAATAGGCCTGCGGCCGATACCTGGTACCGGGTGGCGATTGCTACCGGTAAGAACATTAATTTCCCGGTCGCTCCTTATCTTGGTCAACCGGGTGTTACGGGCGGAAACCCCGACTTCGGGACTGACGGCGGAGTTCATAACTTCCTTCGCTTCCTGGAAAGCTGGGGCGGCAAAAACATTTACTACAAGGGTTCGATGGCCAGCATGTATTACTCGATGTATGCCACGGGCGTGTTCAAATGCTGCAACAGTGTATACGGCGCTCCTACTCGTAACTACTCGTTCGACCTGGACTTCAATGACTTGTCGAACATGCCCCCGGGAACACCGACCGTCACTGACGTGGTGAACCTGGGCTTCCAACAGCTTTTCTAGCCTGGAACCAAAATCACTGGCACGGCTGGGCTTCTGCCCAGCCGTTTTTCTTTTGGGCAATAACACTTCCGCAAATTGCTTGTTATCCTATGAACCGCCATGATCAAGATCAGCGCACTTTTTTGGGATGTCGGCGGAGTTCTCCTTACCAACGCATGGGACCGCACGCAACGCGAAACTGTGTTGGCAAAGTTCAAACTGGATGAGGCTGAATTTCAGGACCGGCACGAGATGGTGGTCTCGTCGTTCGAGCGCGGCAAAATCACCCTGGACGAATATCTGGACCGCACTATCTTTTATCGTCCTCGCACGTTTACCAAAGACGAGTTTTGCCGCGAAATGTATTCCCTCTCCCAGCCAAACGCCGACGTTCTGCATCTGGCAAAAAAGCTGGCGAAGACCGGACGTTATCAAATGGCTACAATCAATAATGAATCGCGGGAGTTAAATCACTATCGCATTCAGACTTTTGGCTTACAGGAAATCTTTTCGCTATTTGTGAGTTCCTGCTTCGTAGGATTGCGTAAGCCAGAAGGCGGGATTTACCGGCTGGCGCTGGAGATCACGCTAAATAAACCTGGCGAATGCTGCTTTATCGATGACCGCGCGCTCAACCTGGAGTCCGCTGCGCGGCTAGGCATGCACGCGATTCACATGAAGAATGCAGCACAGTTGGGAAGTGAGCTGAAGAAATTAGGGGTGAATTGGTAAGGGTTAGGTTTTTCGTGGGGCCTTGGCAGTATTCGTATCCACGGACCCGGCAATGCTCAAATCACTCGACCAGGTATCCGCCACAGCTTTCCACTCACCGTTCTGGCGGCTGAACATGATCATGTATTTGCCGCGTTCTTCACGGCGTTTTCCCATCGCCACGGGAACCAGCATCTTGCAGCGGCCGGCTTCGTAGGCAACATCCCCCATCAGTTCTACGCGGAGCGGTTCGAGTTCTACTTCTCCCAGCCCCGCCTCTAATGCGCCAAAGAAAAACTCGCGGATCGCTGCTGCTCCACGCACCGGCGGAACATTCGGGCGAAGAACTAGCGCATCGGCTGCGTAAAACTCAAGCAAATCATCAAGATGTTTGGTATTGCAGGCTTGTACCCAATCCTGCGTCATGGTGCGCAAAGCGGCCTCAGCGCGGCTTACTCCAGCAGGCGCCCCGGCGATCGGTGGTTTTAGCCGAGCCGAATCGCGAATCGGAACGGGGGCGCCAACTGGCCGCGCACTGCGGTCCACAGTGGATGGTGTACCTTGTCCGTTCGGGAAATAGTGGTGGTGATAGTGATGATGGTAATGATGTTGCCCCGCCACATGACTCGCGGCTTGCTTGTCCGGTGATCCCGGGTGAAGCGGCAAACCACAGCCATTGCAAAAACGGCTGTTCTGAGGATTCTCTGTTCCACAGGATGCACATGGCCCCGTACCCTGCGCAGCCTGGATCGGGGCCATGGGTTTTTCCGGTTCGCCTTCATGGGCCATTTGCTGAATTGCCTGAAACGCCGCCGCAACTGCTTCTTGGCTCAAATCACTTCGCCGCATCTCCGACTGGATCTGGTTGAAAAACGCATCCATGGAGTCCTGCGAGGAGGGGCTGTCCGCTGCGGGCGGAACATTTGTCGCGCCAGGTTTTTTGGATGGATCCACGAATACCGTCCAGGTCTCTGTCATTTTACTCGATGTTAACGACCGGAAAAACCGATCCGGGCTTCGGACTCTGTTGGCACGCCGTTGCAAGTAGCGGGACGATAACGCCAGCTGCGCACAGCATCCAGCACAACCTGATCATCTGCAGGCCCGGCGCTCTCCAGAATGAATGGACTGTGGACACGACCGTCGGTGCCGATAATGAAGCTGACCTTGACCCTGGCATTCACTTTCGGATTATCAAGCAACGGCGAAGGAGTCGCCAAAGCCTCTGGCGGATGAGTCGCTTCACACGAACTGCGAGAAGTATGGCCGATGGCAGCGAATTCGGTTTCTCGCCTCGGAGGCGCCCACACACGACGTTCGCGTGCGCTCAACGTTTTCTGACTTTCAGAGATTGCATCCGATTTTCCGAAGCATAACCCAGGGAACAGAACCAGCAAAACAGCAATGACCTTGCGAAGTGGCATAACTCAAAGACCTCTGATAAGTCTTTAAGGCGCAATCAAGCTACCATGCGATACATTTTCAAGATATTGAAAACAAATAGCTTATTAACGGTTCATGAGAGTTCAGCATGAACTGTGTGAAAACTCTTGCAACTTACCTCAACTTTAAACTCCAAGAAAATTCAGAACGGATTTTCGTTATACCAGCGGTCGTGTCGCACGGTATCTTTTTGCTGAACCCCTCAAACGCAACTTGCAGAAGTGCTCAGACAAATTTTCAAAATGGAACGATTGCCTAACACAGAAATTGCGATCACGAAAAATGAGAAGTACCTACAAAAGGGTAATGTACTAAAGTCCACTCACCATAGTCCTTCCTCGCGCTGTTTGTTGAACTTCTGAAATCTATTCAGTCTTAAGAGCTAAGGGCAAACTGTCCTTGCTTCGCCGTCGGACGTTCCGCGCATTGCGGGGAATGGAAGGTGGCGTTGTAATCCCCCGCCGTATCGGAACGCGCGATCCGGCCATAAATGAGAGGCCTTCTGTGAAGGATCTCCACTCGCGTTGGTTGGCTTTAGCATTTTTGGTTGTTTCACTTGGCACGTTGCTTGGTTGCGGCACTTTACAAGGCGACTCCAAGCAATACTCCAGCAACAATGCATTGATCGTGGTCACGCCACAACTGGATTTTGGTAGTGTGGTTGTCGGCCGCAGTGAGACGCTCAATGCTGTAATCCTGAACCGTACGGCTTTTGGCGTGCGCGTTACCGATGCTACGATCGGTAGCTCTGAATTCCAAATTGTTGCGCCTGCATTACCTGTCTCGATTCGCCCTGGGCAGTCTGTCAATTTTCAGGTTCAATACACTCCGCAGAGCGCTGGCGCAGCGACTACCACCGCCGCGGTTGCGACTACCGCCCCACAGGACTCTACTAGCTTCGCTTTGACGGCCCAGGCGGTGGTGGCTGGCACATTAACGCCCAGCGCGACGAGCATCAGCTTTGGCAGCACAGCCGTGGGACAAAGCACAACCAAGCCTGAAGTTTTCACCAATACGGGTTCTACCAGCGTCACCGTGTCTCAGTTGACCGTCACAGGGGCGGATTTCCAAATAAGTGGAGTGACTCTTCCCTTCACACTCGACGCCGGTCAAAGCCAGTCCTTCAATGTGGCTTATTCCCCCAAAGCAGCAGGAACTTCAACCGGCAGTATCGCCGTCAATAGCGACGTTGCTATGACCGTAAAGTCAAACGGGCGTTCCCGTCTCCGTCCTCGGGATACGCAAACGCAGAACATGACCATTGCGTTGTCTGGGACCGCAACCGGTGGCACGGGAACCATGGCTGCAAGCCCCGCTAGCGTGAGCTTTGGAAACGTTCAGGTCAATAGCACTTTGAGCAGCACGGTTGTTCTGAACAACACAGGATCGTCCAGCGTTACCGTCAGCCAGGCGGCTGTGACCGGAACTGCATTCACGATGAGTGGGATGAGCATTCCCGCCACAATCGGGGCCGGACAAAGCGCAAGCTTCTCTGTGACGTTCGCCCCGAAAGCCTCGGGGAGTGCAACTGGAAATGTTGCCATCACCAGCAACGCTTCGAACACTTCGTTCAACGTGGCTCTTTCCGGAGCAGGTGTAACACCCGGATCGCTCAGCACCGGATCGAACATCATGGCGTTCGGAACGGTGCAGATTGGCAAAAGCCAGCAACAGACTGCCACCATCACCAATAATGGTGGGTCGAGTGTGACGATCAGCAGCGCGACCATCACAGGAGCTGGATTCGCTTTGAGCGGCATCACCACCCCGTTGACGTTGACAGCCGGTCAGAGCACAACTTTCAGCGTAACCTTTACACCAACGTCGACCGCAAACGCGTCCGGGACCGTAACTGTCGCATCGGACGCTGCGGGATCTCCATTAACCTGGACACTCTCCGGTAGCGGCGTGGCAGCCGGTTCTTTGACTGCGAATCCGTCAAGCTTAAGCTTCGGCACAGTCCAAACCAACACCAACAAGTCGATTCAGGAAACGCTGACCAACTCTGGCGGTACGACCGTCCACATCAGCGCATTGTCGGCTACAGGTGCTTATAGCGTTACCGGTGCAACTCTGCCGATTACGTTAGCTGCGGGCGCCAGCACGTCCTTCAACGTTCTATATGCCCCGACTACGAGCGGAGCAGCAAACTCGACACTGACAGTTACCAGCGATGCATCGAATTCATCGCTCGCTATTCCGCTGACTGGAACTGGAGCAACTGCAGGATCGCTTTCTGCAGGAACTTCACCGTTGAGCTTTGGAACGGTCACGGTTGGACAGAGCAATACTCTGTCAGAGACCGTCACCAATAACGGCGGCTCCACTGTCACAGTTTCTCAAGTATCTGCTACCGGCACTGGTTACAGCGTCAGTGGCGTCACCGTGCCGTTCACCCTGGCGGCCGGCGCGAGCAAATCGTTCAACGTGGTGTTTGCTCCAACCACTGCGGGCAGCCCAACCGGAACACTTACAGTTACTAGCGACGCATCCAATCCGTCGTTGACTGTCTCGCTATCTGGAACAGCTGCTAGCGTCGGAGCGCTTGCAGCGACAACTTCTCCATTAAGCTTTGGCAACGTGACGGTGAACCAGAGCAAGACTCTGTCAGAGACCGTCACCAATAACGGCGGCTCTACTGTCACGGTTTCTCAAGTATCTGCTACCGGCACTGGTTACAGCGTCAGTGGCGTCACCGTGCCGTTCACCCTGGCGGCCGGCGCGAGCAAATCGTTCAATGTGGTGTTTAGTCCAACCACTGCGGGCAGCCCAACCGGAACACTTACAGTTACTAGCGACGCATCCAATCCGTCGCTGACTGTCTCGCTGTCTGGAACCGCCGTTTCACAGGGAACGATCAGCGCGAACCCAACCAGCCTCAGCTTCGGCAGCGTGCAAGTGGGTAACAGCAGCACCAAATCCGAGGTGTTGAGTAACACCGGCGGAACCGCAATCACGGTTTCACAAGTCACGGTTAGCGGCACCGGCTACGGTATTAGCGGAGTCACTGTGCCCTTCACCATCAACGCCGGACAGAGCTTCACCTTCAGCGTGAGCTTCACGCCACAGGCTGCGGGAAGCCCGACGGGCAGTATTTCAGTTGTCTCGAATGCATCGAACACTCTGCCGGCAATCAGCCTATCTGGCACGGGCACGGCTGTGGGGACCTTTGGCGTCTCACCCACCAGCTTCGGATTCGGCAGCGTGATCGTCGGACAGAGTAAGAACATGACTGCTACGCTCAGCGCTACCGGCGCCAGCGTAACCGTCTCGTCCGCGTCTGTCAGCAGCGCTGAATTCACGCTCACTGGTCCTGCGCTTCCACTGACCATCGCCGCGGGACAGACTGCAACCTTCACCCTGACCTTTACGCCGCAAGCGACCGGTTCAGCTTCCGCCGCGGTGTCTTTTGTCACCAACGCGGCTGGATCCCCCCTGACGGAAAACCTGACGGGAACGGGAATGGCAGCGCCGCAACATCACGTTGACCTCAGCTGGTCGGCGAGCGCGTCGACTGTCTCTGGATACAACATCTATCGCAGCACGACGTCAGGTGGCGGATACGCAAAGCTCAATTCGTCGCTGAATGTGGGTACTGGGTATACCGATAACTCGGTTGTCGCGGGAAGCACATACTTCTACGTAACGACCGCAGTAGATTCGAGCGGCACCGAAAGCAGCTACTCGAACCAGGTGCAGACAATAATTCCAACTCCGTAGTCTCGACTTACAAAGGAAATAGCGTGGCCATAAAAGCCACGCTATTTTTCTTGTTTTGCACTACAAATTGGCGGCGATTGATAGCTCCTGATCTGTGGAAAACCCGGCATAAGCAGATGATCAGCCGGAATAAGCCACGCTCGACCTATTTCACGTTGCATATTCGCTGGGGGATTAAATGCAAATTCCCGGATCTCGAGCGCGAGGCATGCCACTCATAAGTAACTGATTTTAAGAATCTTATAAACAATTCCGGCGTCAGGCTAAAGAATCCCGATGGAGTGGTGGGATAGTTCGCTCC
>Ga0068858_100004920_pt1 | contig 13084 bp, 10 predicted proteins | sample KBSSwiS12_FD_66589 | JGI IMG/M metagenome (GOLD analysis project Ga0068858, IMG submission 66589) | Switchgrass rhizosphere microbial communities from Kellogg Biological Station, Michigan, USA - KBS Switchgrass S1-2 | ecosystem: Host-associated > Plants > Roots > Rhizosphere > Soil ... | reverse complement strand
GTTAAAAAATTCCTAGATATTTTAAAAGAAAATACATTATATTCTATGTTACCTATTGGAGTATATAAGGATAAATATGGGAATATAGTATATAAAACGCTATTAAAGGAGAGTGTAAAATTGTCAAAAATATCAAAATATAATGAGTTAGCTTATGCATTACATAATGGTTTAGTTTATATATTAGAGATATATGAACTTGAGTCTATAGATAAAGTAATACTATATTATAAAGTTTGGGTTACTGAAAATGAATTAAAAGTAAGTTATACTGAGGCTACGAATGTTCTAAATCAAGTTTTAGAAAGAAGATTGGCTGAAAAAAGAATTGTTATAGTACCAATAGGTTGTGATTCTCCTCCAATGAGAGATACGTTTTTTATATGTGTGTAAGGGAACCACACCCCGTTTATTTAAAATTGTTTCATGCCTTGCTTGGGTTACTATTTCTGTTCGGGATAACTCTAGTTTTAGGGCAAAACGCCCATAAAGTGTGTTTAATAGGAGTTTAGCTATTACTCCTAGACCCGCTAAATCTGTTTTTTAATTCATAGAAATGTTCTACAAAATTTTTGAAGATATGTTTTCCACGTTCAAATTTGTAACCGTGAACAACTTGAATCTGATACCCAAAATTATCCCGCCCGGGCGTTTTTCAACTCTTCGCTAAAATACCACCCTGTCCATTTCCCTACAGGACAAACAAGTCTACCATCTTTTGACTTATAAGGTAAAACAGGCACTTTTATCCCTTCTGGAGTTTTAACTTCAGCATAGCAGAATCCAAAATAATTATCCAAAAGGACATCTGTAGAAAATACAGGTGCACCAATAGGCATATCATTAAGCATACAGAAAGGATACATTGAATTTACATCGTATTTGTATAGATTCTTACCGCGTGGGATGTATACATCAACCAAACCGCCGTAATAACCTTTACGTAAATCATTATAAAGCGATCGTTTCGTAATAATAGGGATGTCTGGGGTATAATTTTGACTTATTTTTTTCCATTCGTTATAACTATGTTTGTTTTCTAAAATATCATTAGGGATATGACTCAAGAAACATTTTCGGAATACTTTAAAACTAAGACTAGATACGCTTAGAACATTACAAATATCTATGCTGTAGTTTTTATATACTGTTTCCCTAGCTTGAACCATAACTTGATATAGAATAGTGAGATCTTTTTGTAAATAATCAGAGGTTTGTTCCCAAAGATCCCAAATTCCATGGGTTCTTTCAATTCTTTCTTTATACTCAATATACTCTTTAAAACTAACTTTTTCTTTATTAAAATATTCATAACAGGGAACTCCACCCTTATAATTTAATGTCTCGTGTTTTACAAAATTATAAGGAAAGATGTCCTTTTGGTCTGGACAATTAAAGGGTTTAGCTAGTCTACTCAGCGAAGCAGGAAGAACCATATAAGAATCAATAATTTGAACTTGGATAGCATTTCTAGACCCCCTATTAGCTACAACTTTGATTGTGATCATTTTTCCATCTCTGAAAAGCGGTTTCACATAGAAGGGTGATTCGAGCAAAGCTTTTACGATAAAATACGCATCAAAATTTTTATTGTTATGTATATAAATGTTCATCTTATGATGTTGTTTGATAAGTAGATCTGTAAAAGATTGTCGAATCATTGCTTGGGGGGATTCGAAGTCTTTAAGTAGATATACGGAGAGCTTAGCACCATTGCACCATCCACATGCATAGGGTATAAATACACCATTTTCATCCACATATGTTTCGACATCGAAAGTTATTAGATTATTCATTTTTTTAGGGTCAATATAGTCACCAGCTAAGGATGTAATATACTTACACAAGTGTTTTGTTTCCATGTTCACAACTTTCCCATTTTCAATATAAAGAGTGTCATTATTTATTTGCCGAGTTATTTTATTATCTTTTACAAAGTCAATAAAATTGAAAATTTCTTTACCATTTTCTTTACGCAAGAGTACAGAGACTTGGTATTTATTATCTCCTAAATACGTTCTCTTTAAATCATAACTATCACTGTAATGGAAGAAATCAGTATTACCCTCTGTTTTATATAGAGCCCCCCAATATGCAAGTTCAATTCTTAAAGGGGCATAAGTTTCAGTTAGCAAGGTTCTATCTATTCGTTTCAATGTTGCTGTTTCTTGAAGAGGTTTTTGGACAAAAGGAGAAGGATAGCTTGAAGGAGTAATCATCTCTCTAAATCTAAGGGTGACTTTTTCAATGTCAGGGAAATCATATCGGTCCATTAAATGTGCCATACCAATAGCTAATTTTTCTTGAATATAATAGGAAGTTGTATTCCGATCAATGGAAAATCCTTTACAAACAGAGAATAACCCCTTATCCGTATAAACAATAGCGTATATAAGATATTGTTCAACCCTCGAGAACTCTAAAGATTTTAAAAACTGATCAATATAGTTTTTATTAATAAAAGAAGGATCATTTATATCAATTTGAACAGGGTGCCAAAACCATTCTTTGTGAAACCGAGATGTTAATTGTGTTATAAAACGACAACCAAAGAACAACCGAGGAAGGAGAGAAGGAAATTTAAACTCAAAGCCACGTAGAGCGAAATTACTAAAGAACATCATATTAAGAAAAAATAAAATACTATACCTGGGTTTGACCAATCACCCTAGTAGGAGAATACCCATAAAGGTTACCCACTTCTCTCCAATAAGTGAGGGGGAAATATGCTTTATACTAAGGAACCCCCCCCTTTCTTCTAAGATTCTACGATAGGCGAGGGGCGGTTAGGGATACTTTGTATCGAGTGGGTTCTAATGTATCCCTACTCTACTTACTGGTGAACTCTGGTGTAATAGGGCTAGAATGAAAAGTAACAATAATGAATGGTAAATTTAAGTAAACGGTGGTTGCTCGGTGGCTCTTTTCAACAAATGCAAAGGACATCGGAACCCTTTACCTCATTTTCGCGTTATTCGCTGGTATGCTATTGGTCATGCCAGCTCTAAATCTTGCTATATGCAGGGAGGGTTCTACACTCTTGCAGTTCTTCATTAACTTTGTTTTCGAAGAAAAAATCTGGAGAGAAACTATTCGGAACTTATCTGCAGAAAACCTTTTTAATAAGGATTCTCAGAGACTTTACGCAAGAGTTCTTAACCAAATTTACTATCTCAACTTATATATTAGAAACATTTGCAGCTATGTACAGAAAACTTCACATATAAGAGAAGTCAATAATACTACACCTAACACATCTGGTCAACTAGGTCCGTCTTTACTTGGTTCTTCAACTAAAAAGATTAATCCTTACTTTGTTACAGGGTTTACCGACGCTGAGTGTAGTTAGTTTACGTTAAGATTTATAAAAATAATAAAGTAAAAACAGGGTGGGCTGTCGGAGCTAGATTTGAGATTTGCTTACACATAAAGGATAGAGGATTATTAGAAAAGATTCAAGGCTCATTGGGAGGAGTAGGTGCTATTAGTACACGAAATAATTATGTTCAATATATAGTCTCATCCCCTAAAGATTTAAAAGTAATAATTGATCATTTGGATAAATATTCATTAATTACTCAAAAAGAGCCGATTATGAATTATTCAAACAAGCCTTTGAGTTAATTTCTTGTAAAGAACATTTAACTATTGAAGGACTACATAAACTTGTTGCAATAAAAGCAACAATGAATAAAGGTCTTTCAGATCAATTAAAAGCAGCTTTCCCTGATATCATTCCTGTTCTCAGACCAATCGTTGAGTTTAAAGGTATTCTAGCGGATAAGCCGAATTGGCTAGCTGGATTCACTACGGGTGAGGGATGTTTGAACATTAATATAACAAAATCTTCAACTAATAAATCTGGGAATCAAGTCCAATTAAAATTTCAAATAACTCAGCATACTCGAGATGCTGAGCTACTGAAAAGTTTAGTGTCTTATTTAAGTTGTGGATATTATTATGCATCAAAAGGGCGAGATTGGGGTAATTTTTTTGTTATTAGATTCTCTGATATTGAGTCTAAAATTATTCCCTTCTTCGATAAATATCAAATTCTAGGTGTAAAATCGAAGGATTATGCAGATTTCAAGCAGGTTAGCGTTTTGTGTAATTTTTTATATGTGTTATATGTTTTTTATACGTCCTATTGTTTTTTATATATTTTATTTACAATAAAATATATAAAAAACAATAAAACGTAGAAAACACGGAAAACACAGAAAAAACGCATAATAACACCAAATAACTCTTCAGCCACCCCTACGATTTATATATCTTTACAGGAAAAAGACAGACCATTTGCAGAACATTTAAAAAATTACCTTGGTTATGGTTCTATTCAATTAGAAGCTACTTCTCCGAATGCTATACGGTTTGTTATACGTAACAAAGAGGGTATTATTGATATTTTAAACCTAATTAATGGTTACTTCCGAACACCAAAAATTAGTAAACTACATGCTATGATCGATTGGGTTAATACAAAACCAGGTTACTTATTAAAACCTATAGCTAAATTACCTTTAGATACTTCTCAACTAAATACTAACAGTTGGTTAGCAGGATTCGCGGTGATGGTAGTTTCCAAATATAACTGAAGGGAAATATCGTCACGTAGCAACTTCATTTGAATTATGCCAGGGTAGAGATGATCAACCATTATTTAATGAGCTTATAAACCAATTATGGAAACAATAGCTTCTTTTTTACTTGCTAATTTAAGGTTTATTCATTTAAGTAAATTGAATCGAGAAAACAATCCTGTTTTTGGAGAGCACGTAACAGTAGTCAAGCTGGTTCGCAAATTGTAGCTAATTATTTTACTCAATTTCCACTCTTCAGTTCTAAATAGATTTTGTAGGTTGGAAAAAAGCACATATGCTCATTATGTCAAAGGATCACTTAAATAAATATGGGGAAGAGGGGTTAAACCTTATTAAAACTATAAAAGCTAATAAGAATAAAAACCGAACTGTGTTTACTTGGTATCATCTTAAAGACATGTATACAAGATAATTCTTTCTTATTATGAAGTTCCCTTAGCTGGTATTGAAAGAAAGGTTTTATTAAAATCGAGCTTTGCATCATCAACTCGATGATGTCATACTTCCTTAATTTATAGATTTGGAAATGTTTGTTGAAGAAGATTAATGAAACCTAATATAAGAAGAGAGATTATGGTAAGAATAAGACAAAGTCCACATTTCGACCTATAGGTCGATAAATGGATGATCGGGACAGCCTTTTCAATGGCTATCCGGCTAGAGCTAGCTGCCCCAGGGGCACAATACCTACAGGCTGATCATCAGCTATACAACGGTGCGCCGTCTAATTTAATAAGTCGTTGGCTCTCGGCAATATGGATAGGGGCACAACCTTTCCTGCCTGTTAGCCCACCAACATGGGTATATCTTGCACAGATGCAAGATTGGTGTAAAGCATCAGACTTACCTAGCAGAGGCCAACTTTGCAGGGACAACAGCATGTCTGAAAAGGGCTCTGAAAGAATGAGTTCGAGCTACGTTCCATATGGTGAGGATGACGAACCCCTTCAACCGGTCATGCAGGTTAGAGCTCCTGGGGATAATATCTCACTGGTAACGGAACAGGAGTTTTACGTTGGGGCACCTGTTCAATACCCATCAACCAGTCGGGCCACAAGTAGTGGCCTCAAGATCGGGGGGCACCTAAGTGGAACAATGGGCGGCCTATTAAAGAATTCGGGAACACCCGACAGTGGAAACACATGGGGTGTCGGAGGCTCCGCAGTAGGTCCTTGGATTCAAGGACGGACTATCCACCATAGTTCAACTCTTCTGTCTAGAAAGGGTTCGAAGGGAGCTAGGGTTCTCTCTTCTAGGGAAACTATCCCTACGGGCGTAGTGAAATTAGAAAAGTTGATTAAAGACAATCTAGCTGATAGGGGAATGGTAAACGAACATGTAATTGGAATCGTCGCCGACATTGATGTGCTAAAGATGGCCTATACCAAAATCAAATCAGAACCTGGGAATATGACTCCAGGGGTTGACTCCGAAACTCTTGATGGTATCAGCCAGAAATGGTTTGAGAGAACATCCAAAGAAATAATGACTGGAGCGTTCCAATTCAAACCAGCCCGAAGGGTAGAAATCCCCAAGGCGAAAGGTGGAACTCGACCTCTAGGAGTGCCCTCTCCAAGGGACAAGATCGTGCAGGAAGCCATGAGAATGGTGATAGAGGCAATCTATGAACCTATCTTTTCCATCCACTCTCACGGGTTTAGACCAAAGAGGGGCTGCCACACTGCCCTTAAGGAAATCAAGAACACATTCACAGCCGTGAATTGGTTCGTAGAGGGTGACATCAGTAAATGTTTTGATAGTTTTGACCACAAACTCTTAATCTGTGCGGTCAAAAAAAGGTTCACGGACCGAGCATTCATAGACCTTCTACACAAAGCCCTGCGAGCTGGATACATTTTCCAAGAAAAATACTCAGAACTAGGTACGCCTCAAGGTTCAGTCATAAGTCCTATCCTCTGCAATGTGTTAATGCACGAATTCGACAAGTGGATGGAGACCCAAATGGAGAAATTCAACATTGGAAAAAGACGAAAACTAGACCCGGAATACCGAAGACTGACGAAAAAGGGTCTACTAAGAGAGGCACATTTAACAGGCATCCAGTCCAGAATGGCTAAAGATCCTGACTATAAACGAATGAGATATGTAAGATATGCGGATGACTTCTTAATTGGTGTCCTGGGTTCCAAGGAAGACTGTTTACAAATCAGAGAGAAGGTCGCCAAATACTTATTAGAGGAACTCAAGCTAGACCTGAACTTGGAGAAAACTAAGATTACACATGCCACTACTGAAACGCCCCTGTTCCTAGGGACTCAAATCCGAATTACTCCTCACGAAAAAAAACCTTACAGGAAAGTAGTAAGAGGTGATCAAGAATACTTGATGTTATCAAATACTGCCGTACAGCTGATTGCCCCAGTCGGGAGACTGATAGATCGACTTACAGACCGAGGTCTTTGCCGAAGAGAGGGCGACCCAACTCGATGGACGAAAATGGTCCAATTCGACAGTGCTCACATTGTTAAACTGATGTGGCAGATGTGGAATGGTATTGCTACTTACTACTCATTCGCAAATAATTACAGAGACCTGGGTAGAGTTCATTACATTCTGAAGAACTCTTGCATGTTGACGTTGGTCTCCAAATTCAAACTTGGAACATTGAAGAAAGGATTCAAAAAGTTCGGAAAAAACATTGAGATTAAGGATAAGGATGGTAAGATCCTAACCAGCTTTCCTGATGTTCCTTTCAAAGCACCCAAGAAATTCCATATTACCTGCGAAGACCCAATTAAACGACTGGATCGAATGTCTCGAGCTTTCTTTCGAACGTCTCAGATTATGAGTAGCGAGTGTCTAATCTGTGGCTGTGGCTGTGGCTGGCGGGCGGGTGTACACCCGCCAGCCAGCCACCGCCACGGCCAAAGAAAACCTTGAGATGCACCATGTTAAACATATCCGGAAGGCAACAGAAATGATTGGCAAGGACTATTGGACTCGAGTCATGTCTACCAACCGAAAACAAATCCCGGTATGTAGAACCTGTCACAATCAAATCCACAAAGGGGAATATGACAAAATCGCGCTCAAAGAATTATCTCCCTAACCATTAATCGCGAAGAGAAAGAGGCCAATAACCTCTCTCCACCCCTAGAAACGTCTTTTATCAACCACAGAGAACCGTGAGAGCCGTATGATGGGAAACTATCACGTACGGTTCGGGAAGGAGCTTCTGGCCCTAAAGCATGAAAGGAAATCGAATACCATGCCATGGGTTGGTCGTCTTACTTCACTTATAGTCACAGCGCATGCATTCGTGATGAGTACGCTGTCTAACACTGTTGCAACCTGCGACATTGACCTACAGGGGTCGTGTTTGTGTGTGGTAGGAGTGATAATATTTATTATCAGTCACACAGCTTTCCTGCCTGGCCTTACTGAACCTAATAAGACAGTATGCGCTGTAGTAGGGTATAGCGGTGTCCTGCGATCTAATCCGCATAGGTTAGCAGAACACTGGAAAGCAGTCTTGTATGGTGACGTTAAGAAACTTGATACGCATATCGTGGATGAGAAGGAACCTAGGGCACCAAGCGGATCCGTCTGCCCTAGCTCAGCTGAATTAAGCTCCCAATTGGGAACGAAGAATACAGTCGGTATCATCAACGATTGTATTGTCCTACCGGCTGAGACGAGCCTAAACGAAGGTTCAAATGCGCAAGCACCTAACCAAGACACCCTGGGGGCCGCCTCTGGCTCACAAGCAGCCCCGAATCAGGACAACAATGGAATTCAGGATGTAACCGCCTCTGCTGACAATCTCCCATTGACAGATAAGCGGGCACGGAGCCAGCATAGTACCGCATCCAAGGGCGGGAAGGCTGGCAGCGTTAATCGCTCAACTCGCAAAGGGGAAATCTTAGAAACACATCTCTATAAAGTAGTCCTAAGCGAATTGAACAAATATAAGGATTCGAATGAAAAATATAATGGGATAATCCGAATCTTAGATTCGAGGATGCTCCAGACTTGTTACTCCCTAATAAAGAGTAACCCTGGTAACATGACTCCTGGAACCACAGATACTACCCTTGATGGTTTAAACACCGAATGGTTTGATAAAACCGCAAAGGATCTCATAGAAGGTAGATTCAAATTCACTCCCGCAAGACAAATCCTAATACCTAAACCAAATAAACCAGGTCAATTCCGTCAAATATTAATCGCAAACCCGAGAGAAAAAATAGTCCAAAAGGCCCTTCAAGTCCTATTGAACACAATTTTCGAAACATTTAGCCAAACCTCATTCGGTTTCAGACCGGGCCTTTCTCTTGTTAACGCCCTAGACAAACTTCACATGAGAGGCGGACACATGGCGTGGGCCATAAACGGAGACATTACAAAATGCTTCGATAGCATCCCACACCGAGTTATCATGAACTCTATCAAAGAACAAATAACCTGCGTTAGAACTCTAACACTAATCGAAAGAGGATTAAAAATAGGTTACGTTAACGAAAAAGGGGTAATAGTTAAAAGCAAAATGGGAACACCCCAAGGAAGCATTCTATCCCCTCTACTCGCTAACATTGTTCTAAACAAACTAGATAAATTCATAGAAAGCATAGACGGCTCATTGAATTTTGGAAAGAAAAGACAGAAAAATAAAGCGTACCAAAGACTAGAAAGTCTAAGGGCCTACTACAAAGTCCGAAATCCCCAACTTGTGAATGAAAAATTGAAAGAAATGAGAAAACTATCTAAGTACGAAATGAATGACGAAAACTACCGACGAGCAATCTACGTTAGATACGCGGATGACTTTGTAATCCTTCTAGCTTCCACAAGAAAATTCGCCCTAGAACTCAAAGCAAAAATAACACAATTCTTGAAAGAAAATTGCGGTTTGGAACTAAACGACCAGAAAACAACTGTCACTAGTACAAAAAAAGGGTTCACGTTCCTAGGGGCATTCTTGAAAAGAAGAAACAACAAATCAATCTTCAACTCATTCAAAGGCCGAGCAGGAAATAAGATCACCCGAAGATCTAGTCTACGAATGGCGGTGGATGCTCCCATAGAAAACCTAATAAATAAATTAATCGAACACGGCTTCGCAAGACGAAACCACTTAAGTACTGTGCTAGCCAAAAGTAAAACCGACATGATTCATTTGACTCACTTCGACATCATCAGATTTTACAATAGTAAAATCACAGGACTACTAACAGCCTTCAGGTTCGTAGGAAACTTTTCCGCTCTAGCAAAAGTGGTATGGATTCTAAGACAATCTTGCGCATTAACCTTGGCAAGAAAGTTCAAACTTAGAACCATGAAAAGAGCTTTCACAACTTTTGGTTTCGACCTAATAGACCCCGATACAGGGGTGAAGCTTAACATACCAGAAACGTTTAAAGCAACGAACAATTACGAAACCTCAGGTCACGAAATATTCGGGAACCTTACTGAAGCCGCAGATCAAAAACTTACAAAAAACATCATGGGCCGGAAAACTTACAAAGGGATTACCAACTAGTTGTCTGCTATGCGGAACTAGAGAAAAGGTTGAAATGCACCACCTAAGAAAAGCAGCCGATGTTCGAACCACGAAAATATAACTTGGTCACAATGGAAAGGAGCGGTAGAAAGAAAACAAATACCTCTATGTAAATCCACAACTTATTACACCAAGGAATGTTGAACCACGCCGACATGCAAAGAATAGCAAGATATCGTGGTGAAAAAAAAAGTCATGAATAGCTCGGGGGCATCATAAACTTAGCATGTCCGCTAAGATAATCCCTCACCTATGCAGTACAACAAAAAAATACATAATTTCCCCCCACCAATCCCTATATTTGGCTGCGATTAACGTGGCGAGCCGTATGATGGGAAACTATCACGTACGGTTCTGAGAGCAGTTCCTGTAATTAGAGCAGGGCTGACTCTACTCTTCTTGTGCGCCCATGTGTCAGTATTTTGCCTGCTCCCTAGCCAGGAGTCGGAACTGGAACGACGTTCCGTAAAGGGAGTGACTAACCTGGATGGGAAACCTGAAGGGGACAAGAGCATGTCACTAAAATGTTGTGAGGGAAAGCAGCTCTACCCAAGAAGTAACATCACCCTAAATCCGCTATGGACAAACCTAGACTGGCTTAAACCCAATTCGTGTACGGAAGGCATCACCGATGGACATTGCTGTTATGGGTCCATGTCTTATACTGATTTAGATCGAAGAAGGCTAGATCAGAGTACCGATAAGACTACAGTTCTGAGTAAAGCTCAGAACCATGCGAATGAGTGGGACCCTAAGGCGGATCGGCGACAAAATACTGGAACTTGGGGATTGCCTAAGGGAAGTAATTCCTATGGCAACGGACGGTTCGTAGTACCGACCCGAATCCAAACAAATGGGAATAAACAAATCCCCGTTATATTCGGGTTTCACCCGCTAACACGGAGTAAATGGGAAGGAACACGGTTCTACTCTTCCTCTAGTGAATCACGCCTTGGAATATATCCCGGGCTGGATAAATTAAAGGAACTACGACTCAATTCAAGCGGACAGACTCAATTCAAAGACATCTTCTCCCTAATGTTAGACTACGACCTACACGTCGCAGCATATCAAAAGATTAAATCAAACGAAGGAAATATGACCCCTGGAGTGGACGAACAAACTTTAGATGGGATATCAGAGGCATCTATCAAAGACACCCTCTCTCACCTTAAAGATCACAGTTTCAAATTTAATCCTTCTCGAAGAGAATATATTCCGAAGGCAAATGGTAAGTTACGACCTCTGGGAATTCCCAGTCCTCGGGACAAAATAATTCAACAAGTTATGGTGATGATCTTGGAAGCCATTTGGGACTCGGATAGACACCCTGTATTCCTACCGAGTTCTCATGGATTCCGAAATGGAAGAGGTACTCACACTGCTCTCAAACAAATCACCAAATGGAACGCTACTACGTGGTTTATTGAGGGAGACATTAAGAGTTACTTCGACACAATTGATCATCATAAACTCGAGGAACTACTAAAGAAAAAGATCTGCGATAAACAATTTCTTGACCTATACTGGAAGGCCGTAAGAGCTGGTTATGTGGAAATTAAAGCGAATAAAAAAATAGATTCAATAGTGGGAACTCCTCAAGGGAGTGTGCTATCCCCAATTCTATTTAATATCTATCTCCACGAACTGGACTCATTTATGGAAGAGAAAATGAAAGAGAGTGTCTTATCCGGACCTACTTCAGTCCCGAATAAAGAATACCTAAAACTCCACAGTAAGATTCATACCATATATAGAAAAATGAACAAAGGAATAAAAAATACTCAACCAGGGATGAATGAACTGAAATCCCTAATCTCAGAAAGGAACAAACTTCCGTCGAGGGCAAGAAGTCCGGGATACAGAATTTATTACGTCAGATATGCTGATGACTTCTTAATCGGTGTAAACGGATCGTTAAAAAGAACCCAAACGCTGAAAGAAGAAATCAATAATTTCCTCGAAAAGGAACTGTTACTTACTATGAGTTGGGAAAAAACTAAGATCACCTCAGCCGAAAAAGAGAAACTCATCTTCCTGGGAGCTGAAATCCATAGACCTTCCTCCCGAAATGGAGACAAGAAAGTGATCAGAAAGAACATTGCAGGAAGAGAATGTTTCTCTCGAATTCCTGCGACTCGAATGTTCTTAAATATCCCTATCCGAAGAGTAATAGACAAACTTGCTAATCAAGGATTTGGCAAAATTGTGGACTTCGATCAAGGGAAGATTATCCCAACAGGTAAAACCTCATGGATCAACCTCTCTCTATACGATATTGTTCTCCGTTACAACACGATACTCCTGGGACTAGTAAATTATTACTCTTTTGCAGATAATAAACCTAGACTCCAGCTTATTCAATACATTCTTCACCACAGCTGTGCTAAACTGATTGGAAGAAAAATGAACCTCCACTCTAGAGCTCAGGTATTCAAGAAATACGGAACGAGAATCCAAGTGACGGATTGGGAAGGAACTAAAGTTAAAACTATAAGTCTAAAAATTCTTAACTCATACCTTCCCACTCGTAAATTCTTGACAAATCCACCAGACCCGTTAGAAATAGTATACTACAGACTAAGATCTCAGAGTTTATTACACAAGGAATGTTTAATCTGCTCTTCGACTACGAGAGTGGAAATGCATCATATAAGATCTCTGAGAGGAAAACCTAAAGGATTTACGAATGTAATGAAAGCTATGAATAGGAAACAAGTCCCGGTATGCAAAATCTGCCATGGAAAAATTCATAACGGAGTTTATGACGGATTGAGTCTGAAAGACCTGAAAAAGAAGTAGAAAAAAGTAGAATGAGGAGCCGTATGCGGGGAAACTTGCACGTACGGTTCTAGGAGGGAGGTGATGATTTCCAATATCAGGTGCGTTTTTGGGACCCGCTCGCGTTTTTTGTAAGTTAGCGTTTTTTGTACAATAAGCGTTTTTTGTACAATTTTTA
>Ga0068858_100004919_pt1 | contig 13088 bp, 13 predicted proteins | sample KBSSwiS12_FD_66589 | JGI IMG/M metagenome (GOLD analysis project Ga0068858, IMG submission 66589) | Switchgrass rhizosphere microbial communities from Kellogg Biological Station, Michigan, USA - KBS Switchgrass S1-2 | ecosystem: Host-associated > Plants > Roots > Rhizosphere > Soil ... | reverse complement strand
CGTCACGACCAGGACGGCGAATGCCGTCGCCCACTCGACGCCGGCGATGCCGTGATAGGCCATCAGGCGCCCCGCCGTGATGGTCGCGAGCCAGACGAAGAGCGAGGTCCCGGCCAGGATCTTGTCGCGCGTCGGGACCGGCCGGGTATCCAGGACGGCCGGATTGCCAAACACCTGACGCTTGATCCGGCGCAGGCAGACGACGGCGAGCACGACGCCGGTCATCTTGATGAAGAAGCCAGGGTTCGTGATCGCCTTGATCGGGTAGAGGCTGAACAGAACCACCCCTGAGACGGCATTGACCCAGAAGCCCGCATACATGATGGGGAAGAACTGCTCCATCGGTGCCAGCGGCAGGCTGGACCCAAAACCAAGGATTCGCAAATAGACTGCGGTGCTCAGGCCCACCAGGGCGGCCATCCCGATCGCGTGAAGCACGAGCGGAATCTCGTACAAGACCGCGCTTTCTTTAACCGTCGTGGCGAAGCCGCTGTGTTCGAGCCAGACAAGAAACTGCATGTTCTTCTCCCTTCGGCGATATCGGCTAGTTCGTTTGAGCTTCGTCGGTCATTCCGTCGAGCTCCCGTTGCCACGGCGGCGCTGCATGCGGACAGCGAGGAACGCCACCGCGGCGAAACTGGCAAAAGGTGCCGCCAGCAGGAACAGGATGCCGCTCCGGAACGCTGCGACGAGTTGCTGCCCTTCCGGCGACAGCAGGGCGCGGCGGCACATCGCGCACTGTGCCGAGGCCGGTGTGGCCGTGAGCACTGAAATCGCCATGACCATCGCGACCATCCATCCGAAACGAATCCTCATTGCGCGCCGACCATCGTGTGAATGCGTGCCGCGTCCGGCGCGATAAGGACGTACAGGACCAGGCCGGTCACCAGCAGGCCGATGACAACCGTTGCCACGAGGCCGGCCCGCTCGGAGCGCAAGTGCATGAAGTTGCCGGCGATGATCGACGCCTTGGTGAGCATCGCTGCAATCATGAAGACCAGGAAGGCGGCACGAGGGATCGCCGCGCCGTCCGCCCATAACATCACGACGGTGAACACGAGCAGCACGGCCCATGTGATCCAGTAGATGCGCATGGTGTCAGACCAGATAAAACAGCGTGAAGATGAAGACCCAGACCAGATCGACGAAGTGCCAGTACAGGCCCGCCATCTCGACGCCTTCGGCAGTTGACAGTCCCTTCGCCAACCGGACGGCCGTCGTGGCCAGCACCGTGACCCCGGTCAGCACGTGCAGACCGTGAAAACCGGTGAGCAGGAAGAAGTAGGCGCCGAACGAGGCATCGCCCCAGGGATTCGTGTTCAGCCTTGCGCCGGCCTCGATCAGGTGTCGCCACTCGAACGCCTGCATGCCGAGAAAGACTGCGCCGCCGGCGGCCGTGAGCAGGACGAAGGGCAGAGATGCACGGAGGCGGGAGCGGCGGGTGGCATCGACGGCACTTGCCATGGTGGCGCTGCTCGTGATGAGCACGAACGTCATGGCGGCGATGTACGGAAGGCTGAACACCGACGACTGATTCGGCCAGTGGAACGCCAGAATTCGTGCGTAGCCGTAGGATGCCAGGAAGCCGGCGAACAGGAGTCCATCGGTGACGATGAACCACCACATCATCACTTTGCGCCATCCGGCATCGAACGGGCAGACGCCGCCGTTCCAGCGGTCGATCGTCTGTCCGGCTGCGTGTGCCATGTTGAGTCCCTTGAATGGCTAATGGCTGATGGCTGCGATTACTGCCGTGCTCTCTCAGTACAGCGAAACGAGCGCAAACAAGAACACCCAGACGCCGCCGAGGTAATGCCAGAACGTCCGGCACAGTCCGACCTGCGCGTCCCAGGCGCGCACATCGCGCCCGGCGGACCACGTTGCGGCCGCACTCCACAGCAGCACGGCCAGCGCGGCCACGACGTGGAGCGCGTGCGCGCCGGTCATCATGTAAAAGAACGAGCTATGCGGGCTGGACGGCAGGTAGACGCCCTCGGCGACCATCTGCCGCCAGGCCCCGATCTGTCCGGCCAGAAACCCGAACCCCAGCACCAGCGCGGCGGCGAAGCCGCCGCCTGCCGCCCGCCAGCGCCGTTCCAGACCGGCGCGGCTGGCGATCTCGAGCGTCACGCTGCTCGCGCCCAGGACGAGCGTGTTGAGCCACAAGATCGGCGGCAAGGCCACGTGGCGCCAGTCCGATCCGCTCCGTCGGACGATGTAGGCGCTCGTGAACGCCGCGAACAGCATCGTCACGGTCGCGAGGAACATCCAGAGGCCGAGTCGCATCTGGTCTTCGCGGAGCGTGATGTCGTCGGCCAGGGCATTCATGCGCTCACCGATGGGACCGTCTGCACGGCGAAATCGCCATCGATCGTCTGCACGCCGTACTCGTACGCCCATCGCTGGACGACCGGGACGGCGTCGAAATTTCCGTGGGGCGGCGGCGAAGCCACCGTCCATTCGAGGGTCGTCGCGTGCCAGGGATTCGCCGCCGCGCGGTGGCCCCGGAACAGGCTCCAGACGAAGTTCACGAGAAACAGGAACTGGCCGGAAATGAGGACCATCGCCGCGATGCTGATGACCAGGTTCTGGCCCCGGGTCTTCTGCAGGTAATCGAACGCCGTGAATGCGTAGTAGCGGCGCGGCGCCCCCTGCAGGCCGAGGAAGTGCTGCATGAAGAAGATGAGGAAGAACGGCGCGAACGTGAACCAGAAGTGCAGCTTGCCCAGCGTCTCGTTCATCATCCGGCCGAACATTTTCGGGAACCAGAAATAGATCGCGCCGAAGGTGGCGAGCAGCGTGACGCCGCCAATCATCATGTGGAAGTGTCCGACGACAAAGTAGGTGTCGTGGAGCTGCATGTCGGCGGTGGCGTTTCCGAGGAAGAGGCCGCCGAGTCCGCCGCTGCCGAACAGGGCGATCACGCCGAGCGAGAACAACATGGCGGTCGTGAGCTGCAGCTTCGCACCCCACAGGCTCGCGAGCATGTTCACGCCGAAGATCGTCATCGGCACGGTGATGGTGAGCGTGACCAGGGAGAAGTACTCGCCGCTGAAGGGGCTCATGCCGCTGACGAACATGTGATGGCCCCAGACGATCATGCTGAGGCAGCCGACGGCGACGAGGCACCAGACCGAGATGCGATAGCCGAACACCGGTTTGCGCGTGAAGGCCGGCAGGATGTCGCACGCGATGCCGAGCGCCGGCAGAATCAGCACATACACCTCGGGATGCCCGAGGAACCAGAACAGATGCTGCCAGAGCAGCGGCGACCCGCCGGTGTTGGGCAGCACTTTGTTTGCGATGATGAGCCCCGATGGCAGGAAGAAGCTCGTGCCGAAATGGCGGTCGAGCAACAGCATCACCGCGGCTGCCGTCAGCGGTGGAAAGGCCAGCAGGCCGAGAATCGACGCGATGAAGTACGACCACACCGTCAACGGCAGGCGCATCATCGACAGTCCGGGCGCGCGCACACTGAAGACCGTCGCGACGATGTTCAGGCCGCTCATGGTGAACGACGCGATGAACAGGGCCATGCTCAGGAGCCAGATCGTCTGGCCCATCTGCGAGCCCGGCACCGCCGCCGCCACGGCGCTCAGCGGCGGGTACGCCGTCCACCCCGCCGCGGCGGCACCGCCCTCGACGAGAAACGACGCGAGCATGGTGACCGCCGACAGCAGGGCGATCCAGTAGGACAGCATGTTGAGGAACGGGAACGCCATGTCCCTGGCGCCGACTTGCAGCGGCACCAGGTAATTGCCGAAGCCGCTGACCAGCACGAAGGACACGAAGAAGAACACCATGATGGTCCCGTGCATGGTCACGACCGCAAGGTAGAACTCCGGGGTCATGACGCCGCTCGGCATGCCGACCGGCAGCAGGCGCGAGAGCCACAGCCAGTGGTGTTCCGGCCATCCAAGCTGCAGGCGAATCAGGGTCGCGAGCGCGGCACCGGCGATCGCCATCACCAGGCCCGTGAGGATGTACTGGATCCCGATGATCTTGTGATCGGTGCTGAATACATAACGCCGGATGAACCCGGGCTCGTGTTCAACAGGTGCCGGGCCGACATTGTGAGGGGATCGTGGCGGACCACCGAGCACATGGGTGCTCATCAGCGTCCTCCCGCGGCGGCCGACTGCAGCCGCAGCCAGTTCTCGAACTGCTCGGCGGTCAGCACGTGGAAGAAGCCGCGCATGCGGTAGTGGGCGAGGCCGCACAATTCCGCGCAGGCGATTTCGAACTCGCCGGTCCGTGTCGGGACGAACACGACCTCCGGAGTCATCCCGGGAACGGCGTCCTGCTTTACGCGGAAGTTCGGCAGGAAGAAGCTGTGGATGACGTCCTTCGACCGCAGCTGAATCCGCACGGGACGATTGACGACCACGGCGATCTCGTTGAGCGTCACGACATCGTCTTTGCCGGCTGGATCGTCCGGCACCAGACCGAGCGGGTTGGACGAATCGTCGACCAGCCGCGGATCGGTCCGCCCGAATCGCCCGTCAGGCCCTGGATACCGCACGTTCCACATGAACTGTTGCGCGGTGACGTCGATGGTGATGGCGTCGGCCGGTGTCGCCGCGGCGAAGTACTCCTGCCACACCGGCATCCCGATCGCGAGCACGCCGCCTTCAGCGATGACGGCCATGCCCAGGCCCAGCGCGCCGGAGAGAAGGATCTCGGTCTTTCGCGTCGCGAAACGGGGACCGATCTCCGCACGGCGAACGCCGCGCCAGATGAAGTAGGCCAGTGCGAGATAGCCGGCCAGAAACAGCCCGCCGACGGTAACGAGCAGGTACGCGAGCATCGCGTCGATACCCGCCCCGTGCCTGCTCGCCAGCTCCGGCATCCTGATCCCGCTGCCGTAGACGACCCCGGCGATTGCGGTCCCGGCGAAAAGGAGGGAGACCAGCCAGCCTTCAAGTGTCTTCATGGATGTCTTCGAGCGTGCGATGCCACGCGCCGACCGGTCCGCAACCTGCGTGCCGTCAGGTGGTGATTGCGAGCGGCTCGCGTTTTTCGGATGTGTAAGGCTTGTCTGACGGGCGGCGGATCTGTTGCGCCGGGTAATCGGCAGCGGTGCCAGAAATTCGGCAGCCCTACGCCGATGAGTCGGCGTTCTTTGTTCAGAGGCAGCGCGACGTTTCCTGAGCCACGAAGACACGAAATCACGAAGAAGACTCCATTTGCCACGGTCCTCCAGTCACGGCACTGAGATTGCGGGGACGGGCGCGCGAGGGAGTCCCGGATGGACCTATTGCGCGCGATTGAAGCGAGTAACTTTTCTACTTGGGTACGGGAGTCGGGATCGATCTGGTCGTACCCGACAATCATCTTCTTTCACTCTGTCGGTCTGGCGATCATCGTTGGCCTGAGCACCGCCATCGATCTGCGCGTGCTCGGTTTCGCGCCGGGTATCCCGGTGGGGCCGATGGAGAAGCTCTTTCCGATCATGTGGGCCGGCTTCTGGGTGAATGCCGTCTCCGGACTGTTTCTCACCATGGCGGACGCGCCCGCGATGCTGACCAGTTGGTTGTTTCTCCTCAAGATGGCGATCATCGGCCTGGCGTTGGTGACCATGGCCTCGATGAAGCGGGAACTGTTTCGCAAGCCGACGCGTGGCGATGTGATGTCCGGAACCGCGAAGGCTCTGGCGCTGACGTCCCTCGTGCTGTGGACGGGGGCGATCACCGCTGGACGGCTGACGGCCTATCTCGGGCCAAGCGCGGACATCAAGGGGACTCCCTAATGGTGCGATCGCTGTCGATCTGGCTTCACAGCACGAGTCTGTCCTGGGCGGCACGAGGCGGGCTGCCGTGGCTCTGGCCCCTTTGTGAAACGCTGCATTTCATCGGGATGGCGATGCTCATCGGGATCGTCGGCCTGCTCGACCTGCGAATGCTCGGGTTCGTCAAAGGCCTGCCACTGCGTCCGCTGCAGCGGCTCCTTCCATGGGGAGTCGCGGGCTTCGTACTGAACATGATTACGGGAGTCGTCTTCTACGCCGGCGATCCGTTCCAGTACATCGACAACAAGGTGTTCTGGCTGAAGATCGCGTTCATCGCGCTGGCCGGAGTCAACGTGCTGCTGTTCTACGCCACCGGTCTGAGTCGTCGCGTCGACGAGGTCGGTGCCGGCGAGGACGTACCTGGCGCAGCGCGCGTCGTCGCTGCCGCCTCGCTGTTCCTCTGGTTCGGTGTCTTGTACTGGGGCCGCATGCTGCCGTTTCTCGGCGGCGCGTTCTAACGGGATCTCGGACAGAAGGCTCTTGTCACGCCTGCGACTTGGTCGTGACCTAGAGCTCCAGCTCCAGGCCCACATCCTGTTCGACCGCCCGTCGGTACGCCAGGTTCGCTGCCGCGACGTCTTCGACAGCCAACCCGAGCGACTTGAAGATCGTCACCTCGCGCGGTGATCGGCGACCATCCATCTTTCCGGCCAGGAGCTCGCCCAGCTCCCCGACGATGTGGGACGCCGCGAAGTGGCCTTCGCGGATTCCCAGGACGACATCGCCTGATTCGACGAGCGCGGCCGCGCGGGAGTCGACGAACAGGCGCCCGCGTCGTGTGAGCGCGGGATCCATTTCGCGCTGATCCGGCCGGCACGCGCCGACGCTGATCACGTGCGCTCCGGCCTTGACCCATTCGTTCTGCACGACCGGCGCCGGCGACGAGGTGGCCAGGACGATCAGATCGGCGCCGCGCACCGCCTGTTCGGCCGAGTCCGTCCCAATCAGTTTGCGATCGGCATGTGGTTCGACGTCGTCCATGAAGCTCGCTTGATGTTCGGGCGTCGGGCTCCAGACTCGGACTTCGTCCAGCTGGAAGACCCGCTCCAGTGCCGCGAGGTGACTGCGTGCCTGCACCCCTGACCCGAGGATTGCCATCACGGCTGCGTCATCTCGTGCGAGAAGGTCTGCCGAGATCGCGGACACTGCGGCCGTGCGGGCAGCGGTAATATAGCGCCCGTCCATCATCGCCACCAGCGCGCCGGTGACCGGGCTGAACAACAGAATGGTCGCCAGATGCGAAGGCAGGTCGATCGCGGTGTTCCCCGGAAAGACCGTCACAAGCTTGGCGCCGATAATGGCGGGTTCAGGCACGTACGCCGGCATCACACCGAAGAAGTCGTGGCGGCCGAATGACAGTACCGTCCGCACGGGTTGGACGATCTCACCCGATGAAAATCGCCGCAGGGCATCTTCCATCGCGTCGATGAGGTCGTCGGGCGTGACCAGCCGGGCGACGTCTGCTTCCGTCAGCAGACGAAAAAATATCCGCGTCGATCGCGGCTCCTCGGCCAGTGGCTCCGGCTCGTCCGCGCCGGACCCCGGTTCGTTCTCGAGTGGCTCCTCGTCGGCGAGCAGGTCAGCGGACGTGCCCACGCACGCGGCGCAGATGCAGACTTCGGGGCTCACGATCAGCTCGCTGGCGTCATCCGGGGTCTTGGCGCAGAACGAACACCGCCGGCCCGGCGCGCTCGCTGCCTGAATCTTTCGAAGCTGAGACACGGCGGGAGTCTGACGTTCCTTTCCTTTCCTTTTGCCTTTGGCTTTGACTTTCTTCAGGCGATATGCGCGCCGGTCGTTTCGACGTAGACGACGTACAGTGACTGGCTGGCGGCCATGAAGAGCCGGTTGCGCCGCGTGCCGCCGAAGCAGACGTTGGCGCAGGTTTCCGGAAGCCGGATCATGCCGATGCGCTCGCCGCTCGGCGCGATCACCTGCACGCCCGGCCGCGCGCCCGCCCAGATGTTACCGTCGACGTCGCAGCGGATCCCGTCGGCGGCGGACGACGCTCCGGTCCCCGGAATGTCGAGCTGAATGAACCGCTTCCCGTTGCGGACGCCTTTGCCGTCGACGTCGTACACCTTGATGTCGCGCGGCATACCCGTGTCGGCGACATACAGCTTCTTGTAGTCGGGCGAAAAGCAGATGCCGTTGGGGCCGCCGACTTCGTCGGTGATCTTGTCGATTTGCCCGCTCTTCGGATCCACTCGATAGACCGCTTCCTTGGTTTCCTGTTCGCTCTTGAAGCCTTCGTAGTTGCCGCGGATGCCGTAGGTGGGGTCGGTGAACCAGATGCCGCCGTCGGGATGCACGGCGATGTCGTTCGGGGAGCTCAGCCGCTTGCCTTGAAACTTCTCCGCGATCACCGTCACCGTGCCGTTCGGCTCGTAACGGACGACGCGACGTCCACCGTGTTCGCAGGACAACTGTCGCCCTTCGTAGTCGAACGTGTTGCCGTTGCTGTACCCCGACGGATTACGGAACACCGTGACCCGGCCATCGTCTTCGATCCATCGCATCTGGACGTTGTTCGGGATGTCACTCCAGACCAGGTAGCGTCCGACGCCGCTCCAGGCGGGACCCTCGGCCCACAGTGTGCCGATGTGCAGCCGTTTGATGGTCGTGTTGCCCACGATGTAGCGGCGGAAGCGGGGATCGAGCGCGATGATGTCCGGATCGGGATACTGGAGCGGTTCGAGCCTTGACCAGTCGCGCGGCGTGGGCACAGGCGACACTTGAGGTGGCGGGGTGGGCGCCTGCGCGGCGATAGGCGCGGCCGCAATGGTGCCAAGCGCGGCAGTCAGAAACGATCGGCGATCCCATCGGTCGGGCGAGCTGATATGGCGATTCGGGCTGGTCATGGCGCGTATGTATAGCCTAAAAGCGGAGGGTTCTGAGAAAAAATCGCGGTAGACTTGCCGGAATGCCCCGGACCAACGGTGTGATTCTGTGCGTCGTCAGTTGCCTTTGCGTCCTCGGGGCCAGTCGCGCGGGCGGGCAGGGTGGCCCACGTTTCATCCGTTCGCAGCTCACCTGGTTCGATCGCACCGGCAAGAAGCTGGGCGTCGTCGGGAACATGGCGGACTACGGCAACGTGGAGTTGTCGCCTGCCGGCGATCGCATCGCGGTAGGGGTCCTCAGCGATCTCGAGCGCGGCACTCGTGACATCTGGATCGTGGATGTCGCCACCGGCCGCCACACCGCATTCACCTCTGACGCTGCCGACGAGAACTGGGCGATCTGGTCGCGCGACGGCCGCAGCGTGGTGTTCAACTCCGGCAGGAACGGCGGACTGGATTTGTATCAGGCGGATTCGACCGCGACGACTGCGCTCCCTGGCACCGCGCTGCTTGTCGATCGCGATGCGAAATGGCCGGTCAGCTGGTCCGCTGATGGCCGTTACATTCTGTACGTGACGAGCGGCCAGCGTCCTGGCAATCACATCCTCGTGCTGCCGCTCTTCGGCGACCGGAAGCCGTTTCCATTCATGCGGACGGAAGACACCGAAAACTGGGCGGCGTTCTCGCCCGACGCAAAGTGGGTGGCCTACAGCTCGACTGAATCCGGGCAGGCCGAGGTTTACGTTGCCGCGTTTCCGCAGGCGGCGTCAGGACGCAAATGGTCCGTGTCGAGGGGCGGCGGCTCGCAGGCGCGGTGGCGACGTGACGGCAAGGAGCTGTACTTTCTCTCCTCGGATCGCTCGATCATGGCGTCGACGGTCAACGTAAGCGGTTCGACGATCGACGTCGGCGTCCCGCAACCACTGTTCGACGTGCGTTTCCCGTGGGGACAGTACCACGCGTTCGACGTCACCGCGGACGGCCAGCGGTTCCTGGTCAACACGCTCGTCACCCCTCCGGGGACTCCTGTCATCGCGCACTGATCTGATATTCAACTCAGGCCGCTTGTAACGAGCGTGTAGTGTGGACCTTCAGGTTCGCCCTCTCGGCAGGCCGAGGCCTGCGCGTCGGCCTTGTGAAAGAGGCTGTAGATGGCATGATTCATCGCTTCAATGCGGTCTGCCAGTTCTGCATCACGGTGAACGGTGCGTTTTGCTGCACTCGCATCAGCACAAGAAAGCGTTTCCCGTCGGCCGTGAGGTCCCAATTGGGAAGAATACCGGAAGGTACGTTGAAAAGCGCTTTGGGCGCGCTGCCCTGAAATGTGATCCCGGGCGTGACATCGACGGACATGATCGTTCCATCGGGTGCGGCGAAAAGCAGCTCCTTGCCGTCCCCCCGCCATCGAGGATTGGTTCCTCCCGCCTTCGACACCGGCCACTTGCGGGCGGTTGCGTTCTGCGGAAATTCGCGCACATACACTTCATTGCGGCGCGATTCATCCGAGGTGTAGGCCACCAGGCGCCGCCCAGACGGCGCCCCGCCCTCGGGATCGGGAGAAAACCGCGCTTCGCTCTCATTGGACTCGCTCTGCAGGAACGGCGTGGACTTTCGATCGCGCTGGCCCGCGCCCGGGTTCGACAGAATCCAGATGTCGTTTTTCGTTTGAGGATCCGATTGTGTGTACAGCAGAAAGCGCCCGTCCGGCGAAATACTGGTGGGGGTCTTGTCCTGGCCCGATCTCACCAGAATCTCGTCATCCTTCGATTCATTGGAAAGCTTCCGATACAGATCCCAGGAGCCCTCGCGATTGGAGCGGAAGATCAACCGGCCTCCGTCTGGCAACCAAACGGGGGACTCGGCCCGGCGGGGATCAAACGTTACGCGAGTGCTGTTGGCCCGCGTCGTGTCCCACGTCCAGATGTCCTGATTCAAGGGGTTCGTCGGGTTCTGCCGGACCAGGGCCGCCCGCTCTGCATCGGGCGAAAGAGCCAGCGCGCTGAGCCCGCCCGGTTGTTCCGAGGCGACAGAAACGCTCCCTTGCCGGTTGAAAAATACAAGCCGCGTATCCTGATTCGCGCCGACGGACTTGTACACCAAGACCCCGTTGATCGAAGCGGAGAACAAACCAGCGGCAATATTTGAGCCGACCTGCTGCGCCACGGAAACGGGCTCCCCCACGAGCTCCATGCGCCTCTGGTCGAAGGTCTGCGCCAACAGAGTTCCTTCGCGCAGGATCAGCAAGTACCCTCGTCCCGCCTCCCGAGATGGTACGTATGCCGGCCCGAACGTCGTCGCGACCAATTGCCTGGAATCCTGTTCCTCGGGCTTGGCGTCGAGCGTGCCCAGGTACACACCGCTGTTTTCGGGAATCGTGGAGCTGCGCAGGTACAGGAAGTGGCGGCCATCCGGAAGGAACGTCGGGAAGGCATGACGGGTTTCCTTACGTGACGCGTCCAGGGCCGTGACCGGCGAAGGCGTTCCTCCGGACCCGGACACGCGTGTCAGAGCGGTGTTGGAGCTACCGAAAATAATGACGCCATCGCTGTTCCACGAACCGCCGACCGCATTGGGGCCTGTGGTGTCACACAACGTCTGCGGCGGACTTCCGGCAAGGTCCACCTTCTTCAGCTGCCTATCCGGAGCGGTATAGACGACGTACCGGCTGTCGGGAGACCAGAAGAATGGAGGCACGTTCTGCGACGTCTCGGTTGCGGACAGAGCTCGGACGTCGAGTGAATCCATCGACCGCACCCACACGCGGGGAATGCCGTCGGGTCCGATCGCGGAGAACGCCAGCTTGCGGCCATCCGGCGACAGCGCGAAGTTCCTGCCGGCGGTGTTCACGTTCTCCGGCGGCAAGATTTGCAGGCGAACGACGTCCGGTGCGGGTGTCGGTGTGCGCCAGGGTGCCCAAAGCGCTACGCCAAACGCCACGGCGAGACCCGCCGCCACCATCCAAGCCACCCTTCCGAGCCGCGACCGTGATGGACCGGCTGAATCGGCCGCATCCTCCAGCAGCAGCCTGGCATCGGCGATATCATGCAGACGCTGCTTCGGGTCTTTCTGCAGGCAGCTTTGCAGCAGCCGCCGCGTTTTCGCGGGGACGCGGGTCCAATCCGGCTCCTGGCCAACAACCAAAGCGAGGATGTCGGTGGGCGTCTCACCCTTGAAGAGGCGCTGGCCCGTCAGCATCTCGTACAGCACCACGCCAAAGGCCCAGATGTCGGCACGCTTGTCGACCGGTTTGCCGCGAGCCTGCTCGGGAGACATGTAGGCCGCCGTGCCCAGGATGACGCCAGCCTCGGTGGCGGCCATGTTCATGGTCGGCGAATCTTCCGGTTTCGCGACCGGAGTGCCGCCGACCTTCGCGAGTCCGAAATCGAGAACCTTCACTGCACCATCCGGCGTGATCTTGATGTTGCCGGGTTTCAGGTCGCGGTGGACGATGCCCTTCTCGTGCGCGGCTGCGAGCGCATCGGCGATCTGGCGTGCGTAGTTGAGCGCCAGTTCGACCGGCAGAGGGCCCTGGGGGGATCGGCCCTCCACCAGTTCCATCACCAGGTAGTGATCGCCCACGTCGTACAACGTGCAGATGTTGGGATGGTTCAGGGACGCGATCACGCGCGCTTCCAGCTCGAAGCGCTCGCTGAAGCGTTCAATCGAGACTTTAATCGCGACATCGCGCCCGACGCGCGGATCGCGCGCCCGGTATACCTGTCCCATGCCGCCCTCGCCGACGAGCGCGAGGATCTCGTAGGGCCCGAGCTTGCTTCCGATGTCGAGCGTCATTTCGCGGGAAGCCCAGCCGTCCGGTTCAGCACTCTTGAAAGGGGCGTAGCGGCGCACCGATGCTGCCGGCGATACGGCGCATGTGATGCGATTTCAGGTCTGTCGCAGACGGGTGCGGCGGGATGACTCGCCGGCCGAATGCACGAGAACTTCGGAGACACGAACTAGCGTCGTGTGCGCTGGCTCGAGGTCGAGACGATCGGCAGCTTGAATTCGAGCGGGCGATTCTCACGCAGGACGCGGACGGTCGCGGTGGTTCCGATCTTCGCGTCGGCGACGAGGCGGGCGAACTGCGACGGGTCGTCCACCACCTGGCCGTTGAAGCCGACGATCACGTCGCCGGGGCGCAGTCCGACGATGTAGGCTTCCGAATTCGGGTACATCCGTGAGATCAGGGCGCCGTTCGTGCCGCGTGCTCCCACTTCAGCGGCGAGCTGCTCGGTCAGTTTTTCGAGCGTCAACGGCCCGATGGATCCGCGGCGGACCTCGCCATTGGCCTTCAGTTCGTTGACGATCCGCTTGGCAAGGTTGCTCGGCACCGCGAAGCCGATGCCCTGATAGCCGCCGGACTGGCTGTAGATGCCGGTGTTGATGCCAATCAGCTCGCCGCGGCTGTTGATCAGCGCACCGCCCGAATTTCCCGGATTGATCGCCGCATCGGTCTGGAT
>Ga0068858_100004917_pt1 | contig 13089 bp, 7 predicted proteins | sample KBSSwiS12_FD_66589 | JGI IMG/M metagenome (GOLD analysis project Ga0068858, IMG submission 66589) | Switchgrass rhizosphere microbial communities from Kellogg Biological Station, Michigan, USA - KBS Switchgrass S1-2 | ecosystem: Host-associated > Plants > Roots > Rhizosphere > Soil ... | reverse complement strand
CCGTCGGGCCTGCTGGTACGAGTCGGCCAGCTCGACGAACCGCGCCTCGTTGGCCGCCTGCTGGCTGAACGACTGGCTCACGCGCACACCGGCGAGGCTCTCCTGCAAGTCGGCGTACAACGTCGAGATGCGCTCGCGCGCCACGAGGTAGCAGCGCCCTGACGCCCGCCGGAACCACAACGTGGCGACGAGCAGGACCGGCACGATCACCCCGACCGCCAGCGCGAGTCGCGCATCCAACACGACCAGCACGACCGCGACTCCCGCGCACGAGAGCAGGCTGACCATCGCGGTCAGCAGGCCTTGTTGCAGCAACTGCGCGAGCGCCTCGATGTCCGACGTCATGCGCGTCATGATCTTGCCGGCCATGTGCTGCTCGTAGTAGTCGAGCGACAGGCGCTGCAGGTGGGCGAACGCCCGGATGCGCAGGCCGAACAGCATGCGCTCGGCGGTGCGCGACGTCTGGAACGTCATCACCATCGCGTTGGCCCAGCTGACCGCCTGCACGGCGACGAGCACGAGGCACACCCCGAGCAGGACCGACCGCGAGTGGGTCACGACCCCGTCGTCGATGCCGTGGCGCACCAGCAGCGGTGCCGCGAGACCGGTGATCGTGTCGACCACGACGAGGCCGCCGCCCACGAGCAACGGGCGCACGAAGGGACGCAGCAGCGTGGTGAACGAGAAGTCGTCGTCGGGCGCCGCTTCGCGCTCGATGTCGACCTCGGGCTCGCCCCGCAGCGCCGGCAGGCGGTCGACCATGGCGAGCAGGCCGTCGGACGCGGTGGCCAGCCCCGCCAGGTAGGTGCTCGCACCGATGCCGTGCCCCGGCGCCCCGGACCCCGAGCCCGCCATGGCGGCGGCTTCGCTGGCGCGGCTGCTCATGCGCGGGGCGCCCTCGCGCGAGACGTCCAGCGGCCAGGCGTGCGCGTCGAGCTGGTCGACGACCTCGTCGAGCGCCTCGTCCCCGTCGGGTTCGGGTCCCGTCAGCAGGTCACGGAAGAGCGGCGACGAGGCGAGCAGCTCCTCGGCCGTGCCTTCGGCGACGATGCGCCCGGCGTCGAGCACGATGATCCGGTCGGCCAGCGCGAGCGTCGACGCCCGATGGGCGATGAGGATCGTCGTGCGGTCGGCCATCACGTCGCCGAACGAGCGGTGGATCGCCTCCTCGGTGCGGGCGTCGATCGCCGAGGTCGCGTCGTCGAGGATCAGCACCTTCGGGTTGGCGAGCGCCACGCGGGCCAGCGCGATGCGCTGCCGCTGCCCTCCAGACAGCGTGAAGCCGCGCTCGCCCACCTCCGTCTGGTAGCCGAGCGGCAGGCCGGAGATGAAGGCGTGGGCGTGGGCGGCGATGGCGGCCCGCTCGACGTCGACGTCGGCGGCATCGGGACGACCGAAGGCGATGTTGTCGTGGATGCTCGTCGAGAAGAGGAAGCTGTCCTCGAACACCATCGCCACCGCGCGGCGCAACGTGTGCAGCGTGATGTCCCGGGCGTCGATCCCGTCGATGCGGACGACCCCGGCGGTTGGGTCGTAGAAGCGGGCCAACAAGAGGGCGAGCGTCGACTTGCCCGATCCCGACGTGCCGACGATGGCGATGCGCTCGCCGGGCGCCACCCGCACGCTGACGTCGCACAGCACCGGATCGCCGTGGGGGTAGGCGAACGTCACGTGGTCGAGCTCGACCGCACCGACGGGGTCGAGGAGCGGCTGCGCATCGGGGTGATCGCCCACCGACGGAGCGATGGCGAGCAGCTCGAGCACCCGGTGGGCACCCGCCCGTCCCTGCTCGCTGGTGGCCAGCACGCCCGACAGCATCCGCACCGGCGGGATGAGCTGGAGCACGTAGCTCGAGAACGCGAGGAACACGCCCAACGAGAGGTGGTCGCGCATGGCCAGCCACCCGCCGAGCGCCAGCACGCCGAGCTGGCACAGCGTGGGGATCGCCTGGAGCGTCGGCGCGTACCGGGCGGTGATGCGGGCAGTGCGCAGCCGCGACCGGAAGAGGTGGCGCGCCTGCTCGGCGAGCAAGCCCAGCTCCTGGTCCTCTTGGCCGAACGCCTTGACGATGCGCACGCCGGTGATGGCCTCTTCGACCACCCCGGCCACCGCGCCCTGGTAGTGCTGGTCGATCCAGCTGGCCGCGAACGTCTTGTCGCGGAAGCGCATCGAGAGCACCAGGAACAGCGGGATGCCCACGACGATCACCGTCGCCAGCAGGGGCGAGAGCACGAGCATGACGACCACGGCCACCGTGACCTGGGCCACGTTGCCCGCCGTCACGCCGAGCTGCTGCAGGAACATCTGGATCAGGGTGATGTCGGCGGTGGCCCGCGACATGATGTCGCCGGTCCGCATCTCGTCACGCCGCGCCGAGTCGAGGTGCTGCAGGTGGTGGTGGAGCCGCACCTGCAGGTCGCGCTGCACGTCGACCGCGGCGCGCCCGCCGAGGGCGCGGCGGATGTAGCCGAGCACGAACGTCACCACGCCCGTGAGGACCAGGACGGCGACCCAGGGTCCGAGTGGGCGACGATGGTGCAGCACGGAGTCGTCGAGGATCGTCTTCTGCACGAGCGGTGCCAGCGCGAACGCACCTTGCCCGAGCACGGCGAGGACGACGGCCCACGTCATCGCCTTCCTTCGTGGGCCCAGGATCGGGCCGAGGATCCTCAGCCACCCTTGCTCGTCCGCGCGCGTCTCGTCCGGCACCACCGGACACCACAGCGGACCGACGTGAACCGGCCGAGTCGTGGACGTGCACTGACGATTACGCCGGTGTTTCGCCGACCGGCGTAATCGAACGTGCACCGACACGACCCGTCGGCGTCACGTCCAACCGCTTTCGTGCAGCGGAGACGTCGAAGGGAGCAGCCATGACCGCCAAGCCGTTCCACCTCGGGTGGTTCACCAACTTCACGCCGCCCGAGTGGCAGCACGAGTGGTCATCGGGCGAGGGCAACGACTGGACCGGTCGCTTCTACGTCGACATGGCGCGCACGCTCGAGCGCGCCGGGTTCGACTACATCATCCTCGAGGACACGCTCATGGTCGCCGACGCCTACGGCGAGACCATGGAGGGCTCGCTGAAGAACGCGGTGTTCGCGCCGAAGGCCGATCCCGTTCCGCTCGCCGTGCTCATCGCCGCGGCGACATCGCGCCTCGGCGTCGTGGCCACCATGTCGACGACCTTCTACCCGCCTTACATGCTCGCTCGCATGTGCTCGACGATCGACAGCATCGCCGAGGGCCGCTTCGGCTGGAACATCGTCAGCTCGGCCGAGGACCGCGCCGCCCAGAACTTCGGCCTGGAGGCGATGCCGGAGCACGATGCCCGCTACGACATGGCCGACGAGTACTTCGACCTCGTGTGCCAGCTGTGGGACTCGTGGGAGCCCAACGCCGTGGTGATGGACAAGGAGGCCGGCGTCTACGTCGACCACACCAAGGTCCACCCGATCAACTTCGAAGGCACGTACTACAAGTCCCGCGGCCCGTTGAACACGGTGCGGTCGCCCCAGGGGCGGCCGGTGTTCGTGCAGGCCGGCGCCTCGCCGCGCGGCCGGCAGTTCGCAGCCGGCAGCGCCGACTCGATCATCGCCGTCGCCACTGGGATCCCCGGCATGAAGGAGTACCGCGACGACATCCGCGCTCGCATGGAGGCGATGGGCCGCAAGCCCGACGACTGCAAGGTGCTGTTCCTCGTGTCACCGATCCTCGGCGCCACCGAGGAGGAGGCCTGGGCCGAAGCCGCCCGCATCACGTCGGCCCCCGGCTACGTGGAGCAGGTGCTCGTCGGCATCTCGTCCAACACCGAGATCGACTTCTCGCAGTTCGACCTCGACGAGCCGCTGCCGACGGTCAGCACCAACGGCGAGCGCGGGTCGCTCGAGAAGTTCGTGCAGGGCCTCGGCGGCACGGAGCCGAAGACGTTGCGCCAGCTCGCCGAGGAGCGCCTGCACCGGTGCGTCCCGCTCGTCGGCACGCCGGAGCAGGTCGCCGACCGCATGGGCGACGTCATGGAGGAGGTGGGCGGAGACGGGTTCCTCATCACCCGCCCCGGCAACGGCCTGAGCCGTCGCTACATCTCCGAGGTGACCGACGGCCTCGTGCCGGCGCTGCAGAAGCGGGGGCTCACGCGGACCTCGTACACGTACGAGCACTTCCGCGACAACTTGCTGGAATTTTGAGCGCGCGTCGCAACCCCACCGGGTTGCTGGCCGTCCCCGGCTTCATCCCGCTCTACGCCAGCACCTGGCTGTGGCACCTCACCCGATGGGGCGGCCTCTTCACGTGCAGCTACCTGGTCACCAAGCTCGTCGACGCGCCGTTCCTCAACCAGCTGGTCGGGGCGTCGGTGTTCGCACCCATGTTGCTGGGTGGCATCGCGGCGGGCGTGCTCAGCGACCGCATCGAGCGCCATCGCCTGATCTTCGCGACGTTGTGGGTGCTGGTCCCGGTGACGTTCCTGATGTTCGTCCTCGTGCAGACGAACACCGTCCGGGTCTGGATGGTGTTCCCGTTCATGCTCATGGTCGGCATGCTCGGCCTCGTCAACATGACGTCGCAGCGAACGCTGCTCTACGACACCGTTGGACCGGCGCACGCCCCCCGCGCACTGACGCTCGACAGCGTCGGCATGGCGGTGGCGAGCATGGTCGGCACCCTGCTGGGGGGCACGCTGATCCAGGCCGGTGGCATCGGCGCCGCGTTTGCCCTGCTGTGCCTGGCGCTGTGCGGCTCCGCCGTGCTGATCCGTCACGTGCCGAGGCCCGTGCGCCAGACGTCGATGCCGACGCTGTCGATCCGCGAGCACCTCGACGTCGGCACCGCGCTGCTGCGCCGCAGCCCCCCGTTGCGCAGCATGCTCGGCATCACCGTGGTGATGAACGTCTTCTACTTCTCGTTCGTCCCGCTCGTCCCGGTGATGGCCAAGCACCTCGGCGCCAACGCGTTCCTCACCGGCGTGCTGGCCTCCGCCGCCGGCGTCGGTCAGCTCGTGGGCGGGCTCGTGCTCGCGTCGCGCGGCGACCACCGACGGGGGCGCATCTTCGTCGGCGGCTCGATCCTGTGCCTCTGCGGCCTCGGTGTCTTCGCCGTCGTGCCGTTCCTCGGCCTCGCGTTCATCGCGCTGCTGCTCGCCGGCGCCGGGCAGGCCGGGTTCGGCTCGATGCAGAGCTTGCTCGCCATCGAAGCGGCCGGCCGGGCCGAGCAGGGCGCCGCGCTCGGGTTGCTGAGCACGGCGGTCGGCGCCCTGCCGCTCGGCATGCTGTACATGGGCGTGAGCGCCCAGTGGCTCGGTGCCCCGCTCGCGCTGTTCGCGTCGTCGACGGGCGGCATGACGATCCTGATGGTCTGGCTCCAGCGGTGGCCCCACGTGCTGCAGCCGTCGGACGCCACCGCCTTCGACGCCGCGGCGTAATCGAACCCGAACCGACGGGACACGACGCGGAGACGTAGCTGGGGTCATTTGGTGCCATGGCAGCGGATCAGTTCCATCTCGCGTGGTTCCTCAACGGCTATCGGGTGCACGGTTGGAGCAGCACGTGGATCGGGGCCAACACCACGCAATGGATGCTTCCCGACTTCTATGCCGAGTTCGCGCGGTCGTTGGAGCGCGCCTGCTTCGACTACCTCATCCTCGAGGACTCGGCGTTAGTGCCAGACGCCTGGGGCGACAGCCACGACATCTACCTCCAGCACGCGCTCCACATCCCCAAGCACGATCCGGCCGTCCTCGCCTCGATCCTGAGCCAGGCGACCTCGCGCCTCGGCATCGTGCCGACGCTGAGCATCACGGAGTACCCGCCGTACCTCCTCGCTCGCTACATCTCGACGCTGGATCACGTGTCGCGCGGCCGCGCCGGCTGGAACATGGTGACCGGCAGCTCCGACCGCGCCGCGCAGAACTACGGGCACGAGGCCCAACCGGCCCACGATCTTCGCTACGACATGGCCGAGGAGTTCACCGAGCTGGTCCGCGCCCTGTGGGACTCGTGGGAGCCGGAGGCGATGGTGGTCGATGCCGACGCGGGCATGTTCGTGGACGGCTCGAAGGTCCACAAGATCGACTTCGAAGGTCGCTTCTACAAGTCGCGTGGACCGCTGAACACGGCGCGATCGCCGCAAGGGCAGGTGCCGATCGTGCAGGCGGGCGGCTCGCCCCGCGGCCGCGCCTACGCGTCGAAGCACGCCGACTGCATCATCGCCACCGGTCGCTCCGTCGCCGAGATGAAGGCGTACCGCGACGACGTGCACGCGCGCATGGTCGCCAACGGCCGCAAGCCCGACGAGTGCAAGGTGCTCTTCCTCGTGTCACCGGTCCTCGGCGAGACCGAGGCCGAGGCGAAGGACAAGAAGGCGCGCTCGGTCGCCGCCGCGGGCGAGCACCCGGAGCTGTACTACGCCAACCTCGGCTTCGTCACCAACATCGACTTCTCGGTGTACGACCTCGACACGCCGGTGGGTGAGCTGGCCTCCCAGCTGACGACGAACGGGCACCAGAGCTCACTGGACGCGCTGGTCAAGGGCAACGAGCACCGAACCTTGCGGGAGATCGCCGGGAGCGGGCAACCGGGCCAGCGCGTCGAACTGATCGGCACACCCGACCAGGTCGCCGGCCAGATGGGCGAGCTGATGGAGGAGACCGGTGGCGACGGCTTCCTGTTCACGCTCGACACCTTGACGCGGCGCACCGTCGCCGAGATCACCGACGGCCTCGTGCCGCAGCTGCAGAAGCGGGGACTGACGCGCAAGTCCTACACGTACGACCACTTCCGCGACAACCTCTTGGAATTTTGAGGTGACGGAGGACGAGCGAGCGCTCCTGCAGCGGAGAACGCTGCGCGTCCTCACCATGGGTCAGCTCGCCGGCGGGGCGGCTCTCGCGTCGTCGATCACCGTCGGCGCGTTCGTGATCGAGCAGATGCTCGGCCAGGACACCGCCTGGGCCGGCATCTCCACCGCGGCGGCGACGACCGGCACCGCAGTCATGGCGCAGCTGCTCGCCGGGGTGATGCGCAAGCGCGGACGCCGGCCTGGCTTGCAGATCGGCTACGCGCTGGCGACGGTCGGCGGGGTGCTCTCGGCCATCGCCGTGCAACATCAATGGCTCCCGGTGTTCCTCGTCGGGCTGTTCCTGTTCGGCAACGGCCAAGCCGCGAACCTGATCGCCCGCTACACGGCAACCGACCTTGCCCTCGCGGACGAGCGAGGGCGCGCCATGAGCCGGATCGTGTTCGCATCGACGTTTGGCGCCGTGCTCGGTCCGATCGCCATGATCGGCCCGGCCGAAGCGGCCGGCCAGGCGCTCGGCTTCCAGAAGTACACGGGACCGTGGCTCTTCAGCGCCGTGTTCTTCGCGTGCGCCGGCGTCAACATCGCGTTGCGGTTGCGCCCCGATCCGCTGATCGCATCGGGCGGCACCGTGCACGACGAGCGGGTGCCGCGGCTGCGGCTCGTCGCGGCGGTGCGCCTGATCCGCCAGTTCCCGACGGCTCGCCTCGCGCTGCTGGCCATGATCGTCACGCAAGCGACGATGGTCGCGGTCATGGCCATGACGTCCGTGCACCTGAAGCTGCACGGCCATGAAGGCATCAGCCAGGTGGTCGTCTCGACGCACATCGCCGGCATGTTCGCCCTCGCCCCGCTGGTCGGCCGCTACCTCGACCGGGAGGGACCGCTGGCGTCCCTGCGCCTCGGGAGCGCGGCGCTCATCGCCGGCAGCTCGATGGCCGCGCTCTCCGGCGATCTCGTCTTCCTGCTCTTCCCATCTCTCTGGTTGATCGGTCTCGGATGGAGCTTCGGGCTCATCGGGGGCTCGAACCTCCTCATCCAGAGCGTGCCGCCGTCCGAGCGCGTGGCCGTGCAAGGGGCCGCCGACCTGATGATGAGCTCGTGCGGCGGGCTCGCCGGCTTCTCGTCCGGCTTCATCCATCGGGCGGTCGGCTTCCACATGCTGGCCAACCTCGCGACGGTGTCCGTCATGGCGCTGTTCCTCGCCGTGCACGGCGTGATGCGCACCGACCGGCGGCGCGCCGTGGTCGAACCTGCGACGTAAGAAAACCGGCGCGCGGCGTAATCGAACAGGAACGGTGGCGACCTTCCGACGACACGTCCTACCGGTTTGCTTCGGTCCTACGCAGCACCCCCCGACTCGTGGACCTGGAGACGCACCTGTGAGCGAAGAGCAAGGCATCGATCGACGAACCTTCCTGCGACGCACCGGCATCACGGCGGCCGGTCTGCAGTTCGTCAGCCTCCCCGCGTTGCTGGCCGCTTGCAGCAGCAGCGGTGGCACGAAGGCCTCCACCGACAACTCGACGGCGACGTCGTCGACCAAGGGCAACCTGACCCTCAAGATGCCGTTCCTGCTGGACATGCAGGTGCCCGACCCCGACATCATGTACGAGGGCGAAGGCCTGCAGGTCATGCTCGCCTGCTACGAGGGCCTGGTGAACTACAAGCCCGGCACCGGGACGATCGTCCCCGGTCTCGCCGACTCGTGGACGGTGTCGACCGACCTGCTCACCTACACGTTCAAGCTGAAGCCGGGCGTCAAGTTCCACGACGCCACCGCGGCCGACGCCACCGCGTGGCAGAAGAGCTTCGAGCGCCGCAAGACCGTGAACCAAGGGCCCGAGTACATGGTCGACGGCGTCGTCAAGATGGAGACGCCCGACCCGCTCACGTTCATCGTGACGCTCAAGGAGCCGAACGACGCGTTCCTCGACTACCTCGCCTGCCCGTGGCAGCCCTACGCGGTGAGTCCCACGGCGGTGGCGAAGTACGCCTCCGGCAACGACGTCGCCCAAGGGTGGCTCAAGACGCATGACGCCGGCACCGGCGCGTACGTCATCTCCGAGTTCGTGCCCGGCAGCCACTACACGCTCGAGGCGTTCCCGGACTACTGGGGACCCAAGCCGCAGTTCACGACGGTGCGCATCGACATCATCCCCGACGTCGCCACGCAGCGGTTGAAGCTCGAGTCCGGTGATCTCGATCTGGTCACCAAGGGCTTCGCCACCGAGGACGTGAAGCAGTTCCAGAAGAACTCGAAGTACAAGGTCATCGTCACCGAGTCGACGTCGATCATCGCCCTGTGGCTCAACGCCACCGGCGACGGCGTCTTCAAGGACAAGGCGGTGCGCAAGGCGATGCTGCAGGCGATCGACCGCGACAAGATCATCACGCCGACGTACCAAGGCCTCGCCAAGATCGAGAAGAACTACTACTCGGAGAACATGTTCCCCGACGGCAAGGCCCCGTTCGACCTCGCCTACGACCCGTCGATCCTCAAGGGCATGATCAAGGACCTGCCCACCAAGAAGATCGACCTCGCCTACGCCGAGTCGGGCGGTGCCCCCTACCGACGGATGGCCGAGCTGATCCAGACGCAGCTCGCCGCCATCGGGCTCGACGTGGCCGTGCGCGGCATGCCGACGTCGCAGGTGTTCGGTCTGGCCACCGGTGCCGCCAAGCAGCGACCCGACCTGCTGCTGTGGAGCTACGGCGGCGACGCCCTGCACGTCGACACCGTCCTGCGCATCTTCCTGCGCACCGGTGCCGCGCCGTTGAACTGGGACAACTACTCGAACAAGGACCTCGACACGAAGATGGACAAGGCCATCACCGAGCCGACCAAGGACATGGTGGAGGCGGACTACGTGTCGATCGCGAAGGACATCCAGGACGAGGCGTGGTTCATCCCGTTCGCTCGCCGTCCTGAGGTGATCATCGCCCGGGCCGGCCTGTCGGGCTTCGAGTCGAACTCGTACCTGCCGAGCATCCTCAACCTCGACGTCCTGAAGTCGTCCTGATGGCCGCGGTCGGGGACGTGGTCGGGCTCGCATCCTCGGGCCTCGCGCTCGGGACGGCGGTGGCGCCGGCCCGAGCGAGGGTCCGCGACCTCGCCGTCACCTTCCAGCGCCGTGGCCGCGACGTCCGTGCGCTGCGCGGCGTGTCGTTGGACGTCGCGCCCGGCGAGATCCTCGCGGTGGTCGGTGAGTCGGGATCGGGCAAGAGCGTCCTCGGCTTGACGTTGCTCGGACTGCTCGGCGGCGACCCGGCCCCGTCCGTCACAGGCGTGGCCGAGGTCTGTGGCGTCGACATGGTGCGCGCGTCGCCCTCGCAACGGCGCGAGGCGCGGCGCGCCCACCTGGGCGCCGTCTTCCAGGATCCGATGACGTCGCTCAACCCGACGATGCGCGTCGGTCGCCAAGTCGTGGAAGCGGCGGGATCGACCGAGGAGGCGCGCCGCCTGCTCGATCTCGTCGGCGTGCCGGAACCGGCGCGCCGCATGCAGGCGTACCCGCACGAGCTCTCGGGCGGCCTGCGTCAGCGCGTGATGCTCGCCATGTCGGTGGCCGGTCGTCCCGACCTCGTCATCGCCGACGAGCCGACCACCGCGTTGGACGTCACCGTCCAAGCGCAGATCCTCCTGCTCCTGCGCGACCTGCGCGACGAGCTCGGCTGCTCGTTCATCCTCATCACCCACGACTTCGGCGTGGCCGCGCAGGTGGCCGACCGCGTCGCCGTGCTGTACGGCGGACGGCTGGCCGAGTCGGGCCCGATGCGCGAGGTGCTCGCCGCACCGTCGCACCCGTACACCGCCGGCCTGCTGCGGTCGCGGCTCGACCTCGGGCTGCCACTCGGCCGCCACATCGCGACGCTCCCTGGTGAGCCGCCCGACCCGCGCGCCCATCCCCCGGGCTGCGCGTTCGCGCCGCGCTGTCCCTCGCGCATCGACGCGTGCGACGACGCCGCCCCCGAGGTGCGGGCCGCGACCACGCACTCGGGTGTCGTCGCCTGCATCGGGCCGGCCCCTGTCGCCGGTGCCGACAACGGGATCGAGACGCCCGCGTTCGAAGCCGTCGTCGTCGACGCCGACGCGCCGCCGGCGATCCGCTGCCTCGGCGTCGGCAAGGACTTCTGGGTGCGGCGAGGCGCGGTGAAGCGCGACCGGTTGGCCGCGCTGCGCAACGTCGTGCTCGAGGTGAGGGCCGGTGAGTCGGTCGCGATCGTCGGCGAGTCGGGTTCGGGCAAGTCGACGCTCCTGCGCGTCGCCGCCGGCCTGCTCGAGCCCGACGAGGGCACGATCGAGCGCGCCGACGACCGGCCGCAGATGGTCTTCCAGGATGCCGGTGCGTCGCTCACGCCCTGGCTCACCGTCGGCGAGATCGTCGGCGAACGCCTGCTCGGCACCGCCGGCCGGAGCGAGCGCCAGCGACGCGTCGACGACGCGCTGCGCCTCGTCGGCCTGCCGCCCGACGTGGCCAAGTTGAAGGCCGGGATCCTGTCGGGCGGCCAGCGCCAGCGCGTGGCGTTCGCCCGGGCCACCATCGTCCCGCCATCGCTCCTGCTGTGCGACGAGCCGACGTCGGCCCTCGACGCGTCGCTCGCCGCCGCCGTGCTCAACCTGCTGCAGGTGTTGCGCCGCGAGCTCGGCATGGCCGTCATGTTCGTCACCCACGACCTCGCGGCGGCGCGCTTCGTCGCCGATCGCATCGCCGTCATGTACCTCGGCGAGATCGTCGAACTGGGCCCCGCCGACGAGCTGGTGGCCTCGCCGCAGCACCCGTACACCAAGGCGCTGCTGGCCGCCGTGCCCCGGCCCGGCACCACGCCGGCTCGCCTCCAGGGCGAACCGGCCAGCCCGCTCGCGGTCCCCACCGGCTGCTCGTTCCACCCCCGCTGCGCCGAGCGCGTCGCCCGGTGCGAGACGGACACGCCCAGCCTCTACTCCATCGACGGCACCAACGAGCGCATGGCGGCCTGCCTCCTCACCGAAGCCGCCTCGCCCGTCCACCTGCGCGCGATCGGCTGACGACGCCCGTTCTTCTTTGTCGCGTTGTGGTCGCTGAGCGACCACAACGCGACAAAGAACAAGAGCGGGGGCGGGTCAGAGCTCGGCGAGGCGGCGGCCGATCAGGCCCACCAGCGCGATGCCACCGAGGAGGACGCCGCCGATCATCGACAGCGCACCGGCGGCGCCGGTCGCGGCCACCGTCGCGTTGATGCTCGTCGAACCGGCGAGGGAACCGACGCCACAGGCGATGCGGTAGGACGCCAACCCCGTCGACGCGTCGGGACTCAACGACATGATCACGAGCGGCGGCCCGACCATCGCCACCGCGACGAGGAACCCGAACAGCATCGCCGCCACGGTGAACGCCGCCCAGCCGTGGGCCACGATGAGCAGCGCCGACGCCGCGATGCCGACCACGAGGCCGACCACCAGGCAGTCGTCGGCGGCGAAGCGGGCGAAGAGCCGGTCGGCGAAGCGCAGCGTCACGATCTGCACCCCGGCGAGCGCGCCGAGAGCGATGCCGATCACCGCCGTCGACAGGTGGTGCTCGGCGCCCACCAGCGGCAGCGCGGTGTTCACGACGCCGCTGCGCAGGTAGTAGCCGAGCATGCCGAGCACGAGGGCGAGTCCCATGACCGACGACCCCGAGAGCCGGGGCAACCCGAGCTCGGGCCGCTCGTTCGTCGGCAGCGAGGGCAAGCAGGTCCAGATCCCGATCGACGTGAGGACGCCGAGCGCGGCGCACATGCCGAAGGCCAAGCGGAAGCCGGCCGTCCCGGCCAGCAGGTTGGCGACGATCCCGCCGGCGGGTGCGCCGATGGCTCCCCCGAGGAGGACGGCGCTGTTCAGCGCTCCGAGGGCGCGCTCACGGCTGTCGCTCGTGCGGACCGCCGCTTGCAGCAGGGCGCCCTGCAAGAGCGCGGCCGAGGTGCCCTGCAACGCTCGAGCGATCAGCAGCGGTGGGAACGACTGGGCCACGCCCATCAGCAACGACGCCAGCGCGAACCCGGCCATCCCGGCGGTGATGGAGGCGCGGGGCTCGAGGCGCGGCACGAAGCGCGTGCCGAAGAGGTCGACCGTGATCAGGCCGACCGACGAGATCATCACGAACGCCGTGATGGCCACGTTGCCGGCACCGAAGCGGTGGGCGTACAGGATCTCGATGGGCGCGGTCATCGCCGTGACGAAGCCCATCGCCGCAGTCAGCGGGATGAAGGACGGGGTCCAAAGCGGTTCGACGGCGCCCGAGCGACGGGCGAGAGACACTCAGCTCACGTCAGAACCGG
>Ga0068858_100004914_pt1 | contig 13093 bp, 14 predicted proteins | sample KBSSwiS12_FD_66589 | JGI IMG/M metagenome (GOLD analysis project Ga0068858, IMG submission 66589) | Switchgrass rhizosphere microbial communities from Kellogg Biological Station, Michigan, USA - KBS Switchgrass S1-2 | ecosystem: Host-associated > Plants > Roots > Rhizosphere > Soil ... | reverse complement strand
ACTGATGAGAGCCGTTACTTCTTTGAGTCCGCCGACGGCCGATTCACTGGTGGACGTGACTTCCACTTTCCAGCCGCGTGTTTCCGCGAAGCGCGAGTACATGCGGAAAATCTCGTCAGCAAAGAGCGTCGCCTCGTCGCCGCCGGTGCCGGCGCGGATTTCGAGCACCACGTCTTTCTCATCCAGCGGGTCCTTGGGCAGCAGCAGAATCTTCAGGTCGTCTTCGATGCGCGCGATCTCCGGCTCCAGTCGCGCCACTTCTTCTTCCGCCATGCCACGCAATTCGGGATCGGCTTCCGTCAGCATGGGCCGCGCTTCCGCCAGGTTCCTGGTGGCGGTCTTCCAGTCGCGATACTTGCTGACGATTTCCGCCAGCTCGTTGTGCGCCTTGCTGACCTTGCGATACTGCGCAGAATCGCTGATGACCGCCGGATCGGCCATCTGGCCGTTCAGGTCTTCGAACTTGCGTTCGATGTCATCGAGTTTTTGCTGGTATTGCATTGGGGCTCCGCGCGCCGGTTAAGCGATAACCAACTCGCCGCCCTGCTTGGCTTCGAGCGCCATCGCACCTTCCAGAGCATGGATCGCCACGGTGACTTCGCGGTCATCCGGCGGCTTGGTGGTGATGCGCTGCAGCCACAGTCCGGGAGCGGTGAGCAGGCCCATCGCAGTCCCTTGGCGTTTGGCGGCGAAGCGGATCAATTCATAGCTCAGGCCTGTGATGAGCGGCAGCAGAGCGATTCGCGACAAGAATTTAGCAGTGAATGAGTCGAACGGCAGCAGCGCGTAAATGATCATCGAGATCACCATCACCACCAGCAGAAAACTGGTGCCGCAGCGCGGATGAAAGGTCACGAACTTCTGCGCGTTGTCGACGGTCAGCGGCTGACGCGATTCGAAATTAAAAACCACTTTGTGCTCCGCGCCATGGTATTCGAACACCCGGCGAATCTCTTTCAGGCGCGAGATCAGGAACAGAAACGCCAGAAAGATCGCCATGCGGATGAGGCCGTCGGTCATATTGGTGGCGAAGCGTCCGGAGAGCGCCGGCACCGCATGGCCCAGACTGGTGGCCAGGAACAACGGGACGAATTTGTAGAGGAAGATGAAGAAGCCGAGAGAGAACACCAGGTTCGCAGTCATCAGCCAGGAAGAGAGCTCGACCGGCTTGCCGCCCTCTTTCGCGGTGCCGTCGTCGAGCGCTGCGTTGGCCGAAAACTTGAGCGCGCGGTAACCCAGCGTCATGGCCTGCCCCAGCATTCCCAGGCCGCGCAGAATGGGCTTCTTGAACAGCGGGTACTTTTCGGACATCCGCTCGATCGGCTGTTCTTCGGTGACGATCTCGCCCGAAGGCTTGCGCACCGCCACGCAGTAGCTGTGCGGCGCGCGCATCATGACGCCTTCCATCACGGCCTGCCCGCCGACGAGCGTTTCTTCGCCGCTCTCCAACACCGGCATCATCTGCAGGTGCGCGGACATCCGGAGGAATCGAACGAGATTCATATTATCTTCATTATACCGCGAGGACCTAAATGGGCTTGCCGTAGATGTTCCCCGGGCGGCTCTGGCGCTCAACACGCCAGAGCGAGCCGCCGGGGAGCCGGGCGATCATTCAAGCGCGAAGAGCATGAAGTATATCGCCTGGAAAACCAGTGCCGTAACCGCAATCCCGCTTACCGAGGCGACGATGGTCTCGCGCAAGCTTCGCGGTTGCGATGGTTTGACTCCGGCCGATTTGTCGATAGTTGCAAACATGACTGTGTCCTTTCGATTTAGTTGTGTGGCTTTTACGAACTGAGCGCGCTGGCGCGCTCCTGTAAGCGTTCGAGCTTGTCCCGCGTGTCAGCCAAGTCCAGATGCAGATTGATGGCTTCCTTCACTTGACCGGATCGATCGGCGATGCCCCGGAGATGATCCGCGTAGTCCGGGTGCCATAGGTTGTTGCGGCGTTCGTTCAGATGCTCGATCGCCGCCTGGGTATGCGCGGCGAGCGTTACTGCCGGGGGCACCACGGAATCGATCGCCTGCTGCTGCCACGGCGTCACCAGGTGGCGGATCGCCTGCAGCCGATTCAGCTTTTCTCCCATGGCGTTGATGTGATGCTTCACCACGGTTATCCGGTCGGCATGGCTCTCCCGGCTGAGAATACCGCGCGAATACGATTCCAGGATGGTGGCGTCGCGCGTTAAAAGAGCCGCGGTGGATTGGATTTCCTTGAGAAGCCCCGAGGCTTCCGCAGGGAAGTTCCAATCTTCCGTTTGGCAGGCTGCAGTGTTGGCTGGGGCGTTTCGCGGCGCAGCGGTTAACGCTCCTGCCGCCATGACACCGGCCACTAAAAGACTCACAATTCTTGTGACACTTATCGATTTCATATTCCTATCTCCTCAAAATTGAAATGAATTGAACCACTTGCGGACGCGCACAAAGGCGCTCCGCTGAAAAATCTGGATTGTGGGTGCGCTAGGAGATGGGGGGCGCGCGCGGTGATGCGGACGAGCGGAGCGATGAAGCGCTCGCGGTTCGAGGGGTAGTAGAAGCCGCTCCGACAAAACGTAGCCGGTGCGAAAAAGAATTGGTCCACGTGGTGGCGATTGAGTTGTTCGTCAAGCGCCGGTTCTTAACCAGCGCGGTCTTGAATGCCATCAGCGGCAGACTGCTCAACGCCGCATGCCCGCGAAGCTCTGAAACCCGGAGGGAAGCGGTGTCGGGCTGCTGGTGGTGCGGTACCAGGGCGCCGGTCTTTGCCCCCGCAAAGCTAAACAGGGCAAGGGCTATGGCCCCTGCAATAGACTTTGCGTTCCTTGGCAGCTTCTGCATTCTAGTGGAATAGACGAGGCCACCGGGAGAAAAGGTTCAAGAAAAATTGAAAAACTTTAATGATCTGCCCACATGATGTTGCCGTCAGGGCGTAGCGGAACCGGCGCTGCATGTTTGAGATAGAATCGTCTGGACCAGCACGAAAGGACGTCTCTCATGTTCCGGCTTCTCAGCATCGCCACCCTGATCTACCTGACCACTGCCTTGGCGCAAACTCCGCCCCCCGCGCCACCGGCGCGTCCGACGCCGCCAATGCGCGATCCACATACCCCCGGTTATGTCACCGCCAAAGAATTGCCTGACGGAGCGAACGCTCCCGCGGACGCCGATGGCAATTTCATCATCGGCCCGACGCACAACCCCGCGCCGGAGATGACGGTCCAGGAAGGCGTGCCGCAGGGAACCATCTACAACTTCACGATGAATTCGGCGGACAGCAAACTTTACCCCGGAATTGCGCGGGAAACTGGTACCTTTGGTACGCCCGATCCCACCGATCCCGCCAAGCTGATCGTGACCACCAGCCATCCCGCGCCCTATACACGCCGCGTTGCAGTGTATGTTCCGAAGCAATACATCCCCGGCAGCGCTGCGCCCTTCATCGTCGGAGCGGACGGGCCCGATCCGCTACTATTTGCGGCGCTGGATAATCTGATCGCCCAGAAACGAGTGCCCGCGATGATTGCCATCTCCATCAGCAACGGCAGCGGTGATGCCCAAGGCAGCGAGCGTGGTTTGGAATACGACACCATGTCCCCGCGCTACGCGGAGTTCGTAGAAGCCGAAGTTCTGCCGCTGGTCGAAAAGCAATACCACGTGATATTGACCAAAGATCCTGAAGGCCGCGCGACCATGGGCGGCAGCTCCGGCGGTTCGTGCGCTCTCATCATGGCGTGGTATCACCCGGAGCTTTACCACCGCGTTCTTACTTACTCCGGCACTTACGTGAACCAGCAGTGGCCGCCGAATCCCGAGACCCCCGGCGGCGCATGGGAATTTCATCGACGGTTGATCCCCAACAGCCCCGTCAAGCCGATCCGGCTGTGGATGGAAGTGGGCGACCGGGACCTCTACAACCCGAATGTCATGCGCGACGAAATGCACGACTGGGTAGTGGCGAACGAGGAGATGGCCAAGGTGCTCGCTGCCAAGGGCTACCATTATCAATTTGTATTTGCACGCAACGCCGGGCATACCGACCGCACCGTGAAGCAGCAAACGCTGCCTGAGGCGCTGGAATATCTGTGGCAGGGATACGGGAAGCCGAAGCCGGGGAAATGATTACTATTCTGGGTGCGGGCGGCCCCATCGCGAATGAACTCGCCAAGATCCTGGCATACAGTCATCAGCCTTTCCGTCTAGTAAGCCGTAATCCGAAACCACTCGCAGGCGGGGAAGTATTCGCTGCGGACCTTTCGGATCAAGAGCAGACCATTCGGGCCGTGGCAGGCTCGACCATCGTGCACCTGGTGGTGGGCCTCAAGTACGATCTTCGGGTCTGGCAGGAACTCTGGCCGCGAATCATGGCGAATACCATTGAGGCCTGCAAACGAACGCAAGCGAAGCTGATCTTCTTCGATAACGTCTACATGTATGGGAAGGTCTATGGCGTGATGACGGAGGAAACTCTTTACGCTCCCTGCTCCAAGAAGGGTGAGATCCGCGCGGAGATCGCTACGACTCTGATGAACGAAATCAAGGCCGGCAGTTTGACAGCAATGATCGCCCGCGCGGCGGATTTCTACGGGCCGGACACCGACCATAGTGCGCCGAACATCCTGGTTTTTGAACCCTTCGCGAAGAGCAAGCCCGCCTCGTGGCTGGTCAACGCCAAGGCGCCCCACTCGCTGACGTTTACACCCGATGCCGCGCGGGGAGTGGCGATGCTGGCCGAGCGGGAGTCGGCCTGGAACCAGGTGTGGCATTTGCCCACCGCTCCGGATCCGCCCACCGGCAGAGAGTTCATCGAGATGGCGGCGAAGGAATTTGGAGTATCCCCCAAATTCCACGTGTTGAACCGGCCGCTACTGCGGGTCGTGGGGTGGTTCAAGCCGTTGATCGGCGAATCCTACGAAATGCTCTATCAGAGCGATTCCCCGTACTTGTTTGACTCGACAAAGTTCGCCAAGGAGTTCGGTTTCGCGGGAACTCCTTATCGCGAGGGAATCCGAATCGCCGCGGATTCCTATAAGCGGAAGCCGTGAGGCTTTAGTCCACTCCTGCGATGCAATCGATTTCGACCCGCACGTCTCTCGGCAACCGCGCCACTTCCACGGTTGCCCGGGCGGGTGGGTTGCTCGCAAAATAGCGCCCGTAGACCTCGTTCATGATCGCGAATTCGCCCATGTCCTTCAGGTAGACGGTGGTCTTGACCACTCGGTCTAATGACGACCCGGCGGCTTCCAGCACGCTCTTCAGATTCTCGATCACGCGCTCGGTTTGCACGCCGATGCCGCCCTCGACGATCTGATTGGTTGCCGGATCCAGCGGAATCTGCCCGCTCAGGAACGCCCAGCCATTCGAGATCACCGCTTGCGAATAGGGTCCGATGGCTTTGGGAGCTCGCTCTGTCGAAATGATTGTTTTCATAGGCCTCTTGAGAATCGTAGCGTGCCGCTGAGATCGGCCGCACGCGCCACTTTTTCCCGCTCCAGGAACTGGTCGAGCTCGCGAGCAATGCGCAGCGGGGCTTGCGGGTCCCAGAAATTGGCAGTGCCGACTTCGACGGCGCTCGCCCCCGCGATCAGGAACTCCGCCGCATCGGTGCCGGTGGCGATTCCGCCCAGCCCGACGATCGGAATCTTCACGGCTTGCGCCGCTTCGTAGACCATGCGCAGCGCGATGGGTTTGATGGCTGGTCCCGAGAGTCCGCCGAAACCGTTGCCCAGTCGTGGTGTGCGGGTATGCGCGTCGATCGCCAGCGCGACAAAGGTATTTACCAGGGATAACGCATCCGCACCAGCTTCGGCGGCGGCTTTCGCTACTTCCTGAATGCGAGTGACGTTGGGAGACAACTTCACCAGGAGAGGCCGCTGCTTGATTACCGCGCGCGCGGCCGCCACCACTTCGCTGAGCAGTCCGGGGTCGCAGGCGAACACCATCCCGCCGTGTTTGGTATTGGGGCAGGAGACGTTCAGCTCATAGCCCGCCAGTCCCTCGGCGCCCTCCAGAACCTTTACGACTTCGACGTAATCTTCCACTGCGTAGCCGAAGATGTTGGCGAAGACCGGAGTGGGAATCGCGCGCAGGGCCGGCAGCTTGTCGCTCACGAAAGCCCGCACACCGATATTCTGCAGGCCAACCGAGTTCATCATTCCGGCTTCGGTTTCGTAGAGGCGCGGCGCGGGATTGCCCTCCATCGGTTCCCGCGAGAGTCCCTTGGTGATGATGCCGCCGAGTTCGGCCAGGTCCACCACATCCCGCAGCTCGATGCCATAAGCGAAGGTGCCGGAGGCTGCGAGCACCGGCGTCTTCAGTGGAATTCCGCACAGCGATGTGGCGAGTCGCGGAGACACTAGAGGGGGATCAGCTCCTTATCTCGCTTGCGCTGCGCCTGCTCTACTTCGCTGCACACCATCGCTAAAGTGGTTTCATCCAGAATAGCGGCGATGGAGTCCCGCACCCGGCGCATCACATGCTGCGTTCCGCAGGTCTGAATATCGGGGCACTCATCGCACTTCCGAAAACGCGTTTCGCTGGCGCAAGGCAGTGGCGCGAGAGGCCCTTCGATGGCCCGGATGACGGCACCGATGGTGATTTTGTCGGGCGATTGCGCAAGCACGTAGCCGCCGCCTTTGCCCTTCTTGCTGGCGACGAACCCACCGCTCTTGAGGGCCACCAGGATCTGCTCCAGGAACTTTTTGGGGATGGTCTCGTCGTGAGCCAGATTTGTGATGAGCTGAGGGCCCTCGCCATAGTGGCGAGTCAGCGCGTAGAGCGCGCGCAGGCTGTATTGTGTGCGTTTCGAGAGTTGCCGCATGAACTCGGATTCGAGTCTAGTTTCGCACGCCTGCCCACTTCGCGGCGCTTTCCCGGACGCGCGGCGCGGGTTGCCGGCGGCATGGACTGCATACCGCCGGCGAATGGTCCTCTCAAACCCGGGCCTCGAAGATCAGATTGAATGGAGTTTGCGCGGCCCGGCGGAATCGGCCGAACCCTGAGTTGGTGACGACTGCTCGAAGACGGGCTTCGCCAGCCTGCGCTCCCAGCGCAAGTCCGCCTTCCTGTGACAGCGAGCAGGGCGTGCAAAGCAGCGTCGAGGCCGAGAAGTACGCGCGGCCCACCGGATTGAAGTTCGACTCCAGGCGATCCTCGGCATACGGCTCCACGATCATCCAGGCTCCATCCGGCTTCAGCGTCGAGCGGACATGCGCGGCGGCGCCTGCCGGGTCACCCAAGTCGTGGAGCGCATCGAAGATGGTAACCAGGTCGTAGCCTGTCCCCGGAAAGTCCTTGGCTCCGGCGACGGCGAACTGGACCCTGTCTGACAGACCCTTGGCCGCGGCCCGCTCCTCTGCCGCTTCAACCGAAGCTGCGTGGGAGTCGAAGCCGACGAACCGCGAGTTCGGGAAGGCCTGCGCCATCAGGATAGTGGATGCGCCATGGCCGCAGCCAATATCTGCAACCCGGGCACCCCTGGTCAGAGACTCCTGAGCTCCGGCGATCGACGGTATCCAGTTCGATACCAGATTCGCAACATAGCCGGAGCGATAGAAGCGCTCCGTGCCATGGAAGACCTGATGGTCGTGCTGGTGCCAAGGCAACCCCTGACCGGTTCGAAACGCCTGTTCGAGCGCTGGACGAATGGCTCCGGCGCCGGTGGCCGCCTGGAAGGCGCCGACGATGAACGCGGGACCGCCTTCATCGGCGAATAGCATGGCCTGCTCCGGCGACAACGAGTATGTTCCGTTTTCTGGATGGTAATCGACATAGCCCGCGGCGGCGTGTGCATTGAGCCACTCGCGGACGTATCGTTCGGCCGTGTCCGTTCGTTCCGCGAGCGCGGCCGGAGTGGTTGGCTGGCCATCCCGCATCGCGCGGTACAGGCCGAGGCTGTCCCCGATCAGGATCAGTGGGGCCTGAAACACGGCGCCGAAGTCCGACACAACCTTGCCTAGCAGCGCGTGCAGTTTTTGTTCGTTGACATTCATAACTTATCCTCTCTTTCTCTTCTGGTCTTTCTCTTGTGAGCGTCTTCGCTCTACACTGTCAGTTTGGGGCGAGTTGGCCCGGCGAGCATGAGGCTCGGATGAGATCGGGATGAGAAATCATTGCGATGCCGTATGAGTACCATCAAGGACAGTCTTGAGCGCTCTCACACTGACCGTTTCAGCGGGCGGGAGCGCGAGTTGGCTCGGCTTGCGACGCTTTTCGAGCCAGGAGGGCTGATCGTCGTGCTCCTGCACGGGGTTGGTGGCATCGGGAAGACCAGTCTGGTGCGCGTATTTGAGCAAGAATCGGCTGCGCGGGGCCGCCAGGTGCGCCTGCTAGATTGCCGCGGCGTCGAGCCCGTTCCACTCGGTCTGCTGGGTGCCATCGGAACCTCGCTCGGGGTGGAATTGAGGAGTGTCTCCGATGCTGCGGCGGTGATCGGCGCCCTAGCAGAGCCGATAGTTATCGCCTTGGATAATTATGAGGCGCTGCGCCTTCTGGATGGTTGGCTGCGAACCGAGTTCCTTCCGGCCCTGCCCACGACAGCGAGGTTCATTATCATGGGGCGTTCGCTGGCCACCGCTCCTTGGATATCGTCTCCTGGTTGGGCGGAGCATGTGCTGAGCCTGCGGCTAGGTCCTCTTGCAGAGGCAGATGTCGCAGCCTTCCTTACCAGCCGCGGGTTCACAGATGCGATCCGCGAGCGGATTGCCCGCTTTTCCAGAGGCAATCCTCTCGCTCTTCAGTTATGTACGGCCAGTCTCGCGGAGAAACCCGACACGCTGAGCGGAGAACTGGAGCTCAATCAGGTTATCGATTACCTGGCACTCACGTGCGTAAACGAAATCGCCGACCCCGTGCTGAGGGAAGCGATCGAAGCCGCGTCTCTGGTTCGCCGGGTTACCCGGCCCATTCTCGAAGCGATGCTGCCGGACCATTCCGCCGAAGCCATTTTGGCGAATCTGCGCCAGCTTTCGTTCGTGGAGGCAGCGGCCGACGGGCTTGTGTTCCACGATGCCTTTCGCCTGGCGATTGAGTCCCGCGTGGCGGCCATGGACCCGGTCCGAACCCGGAAACTGAAATTAGCCGCCTGGCAATGCATTCGAGATCAGTTGGCGGTTGCGGGAGGACGGGATACCTGGCGGCACACGGCCGACTTGTTGTTCCTGTTGGAGCGTCCGGTTCTGCGCGAGGCGTTCTTTCCTTCCGGGACGACGCTACCCGTCGAAGGGGCCAGACCCGTCGATCGAGAGCCGATTTTGGACATCGCACGAATCCATGATGGTGACAGTGGCGCTGCCATCATGTCCGAGTGGTGGAAACAAGCCGCGCACTTGTTCTCGGTGGTTCGAGGAAGCGCTGGAGAAGTGGTCGGGTTCTACGTCATGGCGCGGCCTCAGGATATCCCGCCAACTCTGGCCGAGTGCGATCCCCTGCTGGCGGGTTGGCTCAGCTACGTGCAGGCTCGCGGAAGCGATCCGCAGCGGCCCTATCTTTTAGTTCGCTGTCTGCTGTCGCGCGCCACGGGAGAACGCCAAAGTCCGGAATGGGCGGCTTGCGTTCTAGATGCCAAGCGAGCGTACCTGGAGAATCCGCGGGCAGTGGCGGTGTTTACCGCGATCCGGGAACCTGCGTCGGTTCCCCAGGCGGTGAAGGACTTGGGGTTTGAGCTCGAACCAAGCCTGGCGGTCCCTATCGGGCAGTCGCTCATTCACACCGCCGTGCTTCGGTTTGGGCCACAGGGTCCGATGCAGTGGATGCTGGAGTTCGTCGGCAGCGACCTATCGCGGGAGCCGAGGGCTTCATCGAAACCCCGAGTGGAGCTGGATGTCTCCCGCCGGCAGTTGGCAATTCGCGACGCCGGCCGGTTTAACCTCACAAAACTGGAATTCGAGTTGATGTCTTACTTGTCACAGCGTCCCGGCAGTGTGGTGACACGCGACGAATTGCTGCGCGAGGTTTGGAAGCAGCCTTTCGGTGGAAGCAATGTTGTGGATGTGGTGGTTCGAGGTCTGCGTAGAAAACTGGGCGGCAATGCTGGGGTAATCGGTACCGTGAAGGGCCACGGCTATCAGTACAACGATTCCGAATGACGACTGCGATTCGGCGTTGAAAAGCCGACAGCCGGTCTCAACTTCACCAGACCCGCGCCATCAGCCCGACTCCAGCCGCCACCAGCGCGGCGCCGGTGACGTGGCCGAGCAACTCTCCGCGCGGCAGGGTCTTCTCGGCCATCACGAAGAGCGCGATCACGGCCACCCAGAGCAGATTCATCACGCCTGCAACAAAGAGCAGGGCCATCAATATCCAGCAGCATCCGACGCAGTAGGAACCATGCCGCAATCCCATGATGAGGGCGCCCGCCTTGCCGTCGCGCCATTCGCTCATCAGAAACGAGAGCGGCGACCGGCAGCCCTTCAGGCACCTGCGCTTGAGCGGGGTCCATTGGAAGATGCCCGCCGCGATGAGCAGGCCGCCGCTCAGAAACGGGCTGGTGGCGGTCATCGCAGGAGAGAGGAGCGCGGCCTTGTGCAATCCCCACTGGGCCAGCGTGGCAACCGCGGAGTACGCGGTCCAAATCGCGAGGTACCCAGCGACGAAAATGCCGACTGGCACGAACGGTTGGCCGGCGGCTAGGCGGCGGTGGTTGACGCCGAGAAACGCCAGGATCATCGGCGCGGCGGAGGGCAGCATCATGGCGACCATCATCACCGTCCACATGACGAAGAGCAGGAGGACGGCCGTCGCACCCCATTGTTGGGACTCCGGCATGATCATGCCGCGCATGTCCATCTTTGACATGTCCATGCCGGGCATATCCATCCCCGACATATCCATACCAGGCATCGCGGCGCGCGTGTGAAACAGGTACCACCAGGCGAGCACCACCATGATGCCGAGGCAGCCGCCGACGATCAGCCGTTCTTTGCGAAGGATCGTCTCCAAGAAAATCTAACCGTTGGCCCAGTCGAAGTTATACAGAATCCAGTTGGATTTCTCGGCTCCCACCGAGAGCCCAGCCGCGCTCGCCTTGAAAGTCCCCTGGCCGCATTGGCCCTTCTTCCAGATAAACCCATCCGGAAGATCAATGTTGGCGAAATGGTCCTCGCCGGTGACGGGGTTCTTGAAGGAGTCGCCGAGGCCCTCGCCGACGCCTTCGGCCTTGAACACGCTCTTGGGGCCGCTGCCTTCGATCGTAATCTTGGCTTTGACCAGCCCGGTCACTTCAAAGGTAGGTCCCAGAAGCTCCCAGGGCAGGCCTCCCAGTTTCCCGGTGAAGATTTGTGCCATAGCTTCGATTTGCTTCTCGGTCGCGGATGGTTCCACGACGAAGACGCACTTGCCGCTGCCTTCATGAATGGCTTTCGGCCAGGCGACAATCGCGGCGCACTTCACCCCCGAGAGATCGACGCCACCGCAGGAACCGCTCTCGATGGCCATGCCCACGAGGGCGCGGCAGCTGCCGTCCTTTGAGTTTGGAAAGCCTCCGAAGTTGCAGCCGCAGCCGAAGTCGCAGTTGCAAAATTCGTAACCCGTGCCTTTGAGTGCCCATTGCGTTGCTGTTGCCGTCGACATATTGCCTCCTTAGGTGATCCTTACTTGTATCAAAACGATTGTAGGTCAGGGACGGATCGATCCACAAACGAGAAAGGCTGCCCGCATTGTGAGCAGCCTTGAGTCCGCGGTGATCTGCCAATCCCTATTTACCGAGGATCACATTGATGCCGGCGATGATGAGACTGGTCTTCGTGGGAGAGAGCTTGTTTACGAGCTTCGTAAGCAGGCTACGGTCGAGCGTCACGATTTGAGAAACGTTGGCGACGGAGTCCTTGGGCAACCCGGTCGTATGCGCGTCAAGCAGCACATTTCCGGGTGCGTCGGCCCACTTGAGGTTGCTAGTAAGCGGTACGCAGACCGCAGTTGCGATGCGACTTCGGTTAATGGGGTCGCCCTGTACCACTACTACAGGTCTTCTGAATCCTGGTCCCGATCCGGACGGAGCTGGCAGATCAGCCCACCAAACCTCGCCCTGCGATATCACCATTCGGCGCGCTTCAGTATGCGGCTGGACGCTGCAGCGGTGAATTTGTCCGACTGTGGATCCGCTTCGGCGCAAACGCGATCCATGGCGTCGGTGATATTGTCCGATGCGTGCCGGGCAACGTATTCCCTGACAGCATCGCTGAACAACTGACTTCGCGATTTCTTGGTGCGCCGCGCGAGCTGTTCCGCGACTTCGAAGACATCGTCGGGAATGGAGATCGCCGTCTTCATACTTTTAGTATAACCGCAGACAGGCGTGGAAAAACGGATGCGTGGTGGTGCTCCTAATAGCTCGGTGGGCGTTCGGTTCGCCATCACCCTCCATCTCGCGATCGGGGCAGCGCGTCCAATGAAAAAGGCTGCGCGCATAGCGAGCAGCCTTGGGTTTGGACGGAATTGAAAACTAGTCGCCGAAGGAGCCGACTTCTTCCTTTTTCTCGACCACCTTGGGGGCAGCCGGAGCGATGGCGCTGAGCGGAACCATGCCTGGCGTGGGCTTCTCGCCGAGCACGTGCTCCTTGTACATCGCCATCATGCGGGTGTTCTCGGCGTCTTCCTTCTGCTTGGCGTCGCGGGCGCGCTTCTTCTCTTCGCGGGCGGTCTTGGCGATGCCCAGATCGTCGAGGTCGTGCTGCCGCAGCTTGTTGACGTCTTCGGCGCGCAGCACCAGATTGTGCTCGGTGCTCGGCAGGTTGACGTTCTTACCGCCGGCAATGATTTCGTGACGGCCCTTCTCCTCATACCACTTGGTGAGCGTCGCGGTCATGTGCATCTTCTCGATGATGTTGCGCCAGCCGACGCCGGTGTTGTACGCGCAGAAGGAAATCTCGCCTTCCTGCGTGGCGTAGGGAATGATGCACTGCTCGGTGCGGCGGAAATCGTAGTTGAAGAGATCCTGGAACCACATGCCGGCGATGAACAGGAAGTTCCAGCGGTCGCGGCGGCGCATTTCGATGTCCTGCATGGTGCGGTCGCCGGTGACTTTGCCGTACTTCTTGCCGGTCATGCCGAAGCACTTGTCGAACTTGGCGATCAGATCGCTCAGGCGGAAGTGCGTGGGGGCTTCGTAGGGATTGTAGTT
>Ga0068858_100004908_pt1 | contig 13109 bp, 12 predicted proteins | sample KBSSwiS12_FD_66589 | JGI IMG/M metagenome (GOLD analysis project Ga0068858, IMG submission 66589) | Switchgrass rhizosphere microbial communities from Kellogg Biological Station, Michigan, USA - KBS Switchgrass S1-2 | ecosystem: Host-associated > Plants > Roots > Rhizosphere > Soil ... | reverse complement strand
GGGACAATGGGACAATGGGACAATGGGACAATGGGACAATGGGACAATGGGACAATGGGACAATGGGACAATGGGACAATGGGACAATGGGACAATGGGACAATGGGACAATGGGACAATGGGAGAGCGCTGTCTCCCGGTCTCATTGTCCGGTTGTCTCATTGTCTCTTTATCCTCTGCGCTCTCTGCGTTTACAAGCGGGCTGGGTCTGCGGAATAAACCGCATAGATTTAGACAAATCGCCGCGTGCGAAACGTCTTTCGGCCGAACCCATGCCCCCCGACCTCCGCCAGCTTTACGATGAACACGCTCCTGCTCTGTTCGCCTTTCTGCTGAATTTCACCCGGCGCGAGGCTGATGCGCGGGATGTGTTGCAGGATCTCTTCCTCAAGCTCATCGCGCGGCCTGAGCACCTCGCCGGGGTGCAGAGTGCGCGCGCCTTCCTGCTCCGGCTCGCCCATCGCCTGGCCATCGACGCGCACCGCCGCCGCGCCACGCAGGAAGCCGCCATCGAACGCGCCGCAGCGGAGTCCGTCGCGCTCTTCCTCCCCGCTACCAGTCCGGATGAAACGGCCTTTCGCGCGGCTCTTACCGAAGCGCTCGCCGAACTGCCCGCCGACCAACGCGCCGTCGTGCACCTGAAGCTCTGGGAGCAGATGACTTTCGCCGAAATCGCCGATGCGCTCGACATCCCCGCCAATACCGCGGCGAGCCGCTACCGCTACGGCTTAGACAAACTCCAGGCGCTCCTGCGTCCTCTCTATGAAGAACTGCGATGAACGACTTTGAACGCAAACTCCGCCTGCAGGCCTTCCGCCCACCGCCACCGGATTTACGCGACGCGCTCTTCGGCCGCGCTGAAATTCCAGGAAACGTGATCCAACCATCGCCTGGAACCTGGCGCGACTGGTTCTGGCCATCGCCGCAGGCGTGGGCCGGGCTGGCCGCGATCTGGATCGTCTTCGCCGTGCTGGTCGTGGGCGATCGAGACAACTCCCCGCCGCCTCCTGCCCTTTCGGCCACGCAGATTTCCGCTTCGCCCACCCTGCTTTCGTATCACTCCCACCACGATCTGGATCATGTCCTCGAACTCGCCAACTGATCCCCCGCCCCGACCCCTTTCGCCCGCCACAGCCAGCCGGGGACGGATCCTGCTCACCCGGTTCGCCTTCGGTGGGGCCGCACTGCTCACGCTCATCGTCGGCTTCTATCTCGTGGTATCTTCAGGTGGCAACGCTGCATGGAAAACCTACCGGGAAGAGGCGCACGCGCGCGGAGTAAAACTCACGCTGGCCGATTGCGTGCCTCCGCCGGTGCCCGACGAACGCAACTTCGCGGCAGTCCCGCTCTTTCAGGATGCCTTCCAGACACCGCCACCGCCCGATCCTGTCGCATTGCCGGAGAAGGGCAGCCTGAAGGTGCCCGCCCTCGACACACCTTCCAGGAACACGCCCATCGACCTCGCGGCTTGGCAGAAATTCTTCGTGGCGGCCAAGTTCATCTCCGCTCCCGGCGAAAAACCAGCCGCCGATGTGCTCACCGCGCTGGAGCATTACGCCCCGCAATTTGCGCAGTTGCGCACGGCCGGCGTTCGCCCGGAATGCCGCTTTCCCGTGCGCTACGAGGATGGGGTCGCCGCCCGGTTGCCGCACCTGCAATTGCTCCGCGAGGCCGGGCGGCTCTACACGCTGAGGCTCGCCGCCCACCTCGCTCTCGGGGACAGCGCCGCCGGCTACGAGGATTTCCAGGCCGGTTTGCGGCTCTATGCCGCCCTCGAAAACGAGCCGACGCTGGTCTCTGGATTGGTGCGTCTCGCCATTCTCAACACTTTGGAAAATGCCGTGTGGGGCGGGCTCGTCCGTCATCAGTGGACCTCCGAAGACCTTGCCAGGATCACCGCCGATCTCACCGCCGTCCGGCTGATGGACGATTATGCCATTTCCCTCACCGGTGAGCGCGGGTTTCACAACATGGTCTACGATCAACTCATGCACAAAAGTCCCGGCGAAATTGCTGACCTGGTCGGGCAGAACAATGGCCATGAATACCCGGAGCACCGGCCGCTCCAGGCTCTATTTTCCGTCTATCCCTCCGGTTGGTTTCGCCTGAGCCAGACGCGGACGAACCGTTACATCGATGAAATGCTCGCCCGCGTCGGTGAGCAGCCGCCGCGTATTTTCCCCGACCGGTCCGTTCCCAGCCTACCCGCGTCCGGCGCCAAAACCGGCGCTTGGGAGAACCTGCGCTACCGGCTCTTCTTCCTCAGCGCGCCGGCGGTGGGCGAAGTAGAGCGGAGCTTCGCTTTCTCCCAGACGTTCCTGGATGAAACGCGTCTGGGTTGCTCCCTGGAACGTCACCGCATCGCCCACGGAAATTTCCCGGCTTCACTCGAAGCGCTGGCTCCCACCTATCTCCCAGCGCTGCCTGTGGATGTGATGACCGGCGCGCCGCTGCAATACCGCGCGGAGCCCACGGGTGGCTACACCCTCTACTCCGTGGGTTCGAATTTGCAGGACGACGGCGGCAAATTCGTCGCCAACGACTCCGCGAAGAAGCAGTCGGATTGGGTGTGGCTCATGCCTCCGCCGGCGCAACCGTAGGTCGCGGAATGTCATCGGGCTCGCCCGCCCGCCGCCGGCGGGTTAGCCTGCCGCCATGCGCAGGCACCCTTGGATCACGCTGGCTGTTCTCGTCGTCGTGGGCTGCGCGTTGCTGTTTTTCTGTCTCGAGTGGCGCTCGGAGCAACGCTGGCGGCGCTACGAGGCGAACGCCAGGGCTCATGGGGTGAAGATATTGGTACCCGAATTCGCCTCGCCGGAAATTCCCGACGCGCAAAACTTCGCCGCCCTGCCAATGTTGCAAAAGGCTTCTGCCGTCACCTCTGGTGAAAGCGCATTCGCACTGCCGCTAGCCAAGAACTCCGGCCCGGACGACCTCGCGTTTCCGAACGGAAATCAGCCACCCATTTTTGGCGACGTCATCAAGGGACAGGAAATCTCGTGGGTGGATTGGCAGCAGTACTTTCAGGCGGCCGGCTTGCTCTCCGAATTTTCCGACAACCCGCCCGCGGATGTGCTGCACGCGCTGGAGCACTTCGCGCCGCAGTTCCAGGAATGGGGCCAGTGGCGTCAGCGGCCGCAATGCCGTTTTCCGCTGGATCTGACGCAAGGAATGAACCTCACGTTCTCGCACCTCAGCCCCTTCCAGAAGGCGGTGAAGGTTTTTGCCTTGCGCATGCGGGCCCACCTGGCGGTGGGAGATTCCGCTGCCGCTTACGTGGACTTCCAGGACGGGCTTCAGGCCTATCGCGCTCTGCGGGAGGAACCGGTGCTCATCTCGGGCCTGGTCCGGGTCGCCAACTTGTACGTGTTGCTGGGCGCAGTGGGCGATGGTCTCAGGGCTCGGACGTGGCACGCGGCGGAGTTGAGGCAGATCGAGGCCGATCTCGCCGCCATCCGCATTTGGGATGACTGGCGTCTCGCTTTGACGAGCGAACGCGGCTACGTCAATTCCACCACGGAATCCTGGCTGAAGGCATCCGTGCGGGAGCGTGGAAAAATGCTGGCGAGGACCTTCACCTTCGGCCAACCGGATCCCTCCGCGGAGTTCGAGTTCCAGTTTTGCCCGCGCATGGTGTTTCGCGATAATCAGCTGCGCCAGAACCAATATCTCGACGAACTTTTGGCGCGCGTTGATACCGCGAATCAAACCATGGACATCGACCGTAAGGCGCCTTCTTCCGCGGATCAGATCACCGATACCAGCGAACGCCTTCACTATTTTCTCTTCATCACCTCCGCGGGCTCTTTTGGCGAAGTAGAGCGGCGCTATATTACGTTGCAAACGCTGCTCGATGAAGCCCGGTTGGCCTGCGCCCTCGAACGCTTCCGCGCAATTCGCGGAATCTATCCCGCGACCCTCGAGGAACTGGTTCCGGAATTCGTCCCGGCTGTCCCGACCGATATTTACGCCCATGCACCGTACCGTTACCAACGTGTGGGCGAGTCCAGTTTTCGCCTCTACTCTGTCGGGGCGAACCGCACCGACGACGGCGGCCAGATCGCTCCCGGCATGCAGGAACGAAAGCAACTCGATGCCATCTGGCTCTATTCTCCGCCGCTACCCGCACACGAGTGATTCGCCAATGCGCAAAGGGACGGCGGATTGCCCGCTCCAGCCTGCCATGATTAAGTCGCTCGCCCCGGCAATACCCTCCGCGGTTGACAGGCCCGCGCGCTGTCGCGGATGTTGCGCGCCCGCACTTCGATGAAACGCATTCTCTCCGGCATCAAGCCCACCGGCAAACCGCACATTGGAAATTATTTTGGCATGATGCGTCCGGCCATCGAATGGCAGGACAAGGGCGAGGCGTATTATTTCATCGCCGACTACCACGCGTTAACGACGGTGTTCGATCCGGTGAAACTCCGCGAGTACTCGCGCGGTGTGGCCTTGGATTTTCTGGCCTGCGGGCTGGACCCGGCGAAGGCCGTCCTCTTCCGACAGAGCGATGTTCCCGCGCACACCGAACTGGCCTGGCTGCTCACCTGCCAGACGCCAATGCCGATGCTCGAGAATGCGCACGCTTACAAGGATCACCTCGCCAAAAACAAAACCCCCTCGCACGGGATCTTCGCCTATCCGGTGCTCATGGCTGCGGATATCCTCATCTACGATTCCGACATCGTCCCGGTCGGCAAGGACCAGAAACAGCATGTGGAAATCACGCGCGATATCGCAGTGCGCATGAACAATCTCTACGGTTCGATTTTCAAGATACCCGAACCAAGTATCCTGCCGACCCTTGCCACCATTCCCGGGTTGGATGGACAGAAGATGAGCAAAAGCTACGACAACACCATCGAACTTTTCCTCGAGGAAAAAGCGCTCAAGAAAAAGATCATGGGCATCATCACCGATTCCACGCCGGTCGAGGCGCCGAAAGATCCGGCTTCTTCCTCCATCGTAGCGCTTTATCGCCTTTTCGCACCCGAGACCGACGTCGAAAAAATGGAGGCAGACTTCCGCAGCGGTGGCGTGGGCTACGGCGATTTCAAAAAGCGGCTTTTTGGTGCTATTTGGGAATATTTTGGTCCGATGCGATTGCGCCGCGCCGAGCTGGAGGCCGATTCGGGGTATGTGAATGCGGTGCTCAAGGCCGGCGCCGAGCGGGCCTCATCGACCGCCAATCAAGTAATGGAGCGCGTTCGCAAGGCAGTGGGTCTGCGCGACTAATCCAATTTGTAGCGCGCAACGCCACTGAATTCTCTTAAAAATCGCGACCATGGAGATTCTAAAAAAAGGCGGAAATGCCAAAATCTTGCTATTGCACGGTCAAATAATCCGTTTACCATTGCCCCCTCTTTGCTCTCCGGAATGTTTCGGCTTGGGGCAGACGAGATCAGTAATTGTTTGTATATGAGCTACCAGAATCCAGGGGGGGAGAGAATGGGATCCGATCCGATTGCTTCCGAAAAAGTTGCGATCGAGCGGAAGATCTTTTTCCTCGACCTCAAAGAAAATCAGCGCGGTCGGTTTTTGAAGATCACCGAAGATGTGGGCGGTCGGCGTGATACCATCATGCTCCCGGCGCCCGCATTTAAGGACTTCCTCGAAGCCTTGCAGCGCTTGGTCGAGTTCGAAGCCAAGCTTTAATCGGCTCGGCTTCCAGTCGACCTGTCCTCCTCGGTGCCCGTGCGATAATCCGCGGGCTCTCTTGAGGTATGAACTTGGGCCGCTTCAGTAACGGAGCGGCTCTTGTCGTGTATGCAAAGCCGATGGTTGAGATTCGAACTCGGCCCGAAGGCGCGGTACCGTGGGGACAGGAGATAGTGGATCGTCGCCGTTTGTATCTCAGCGATCGATCAAGAGCGACCGACCATCCAGCTATTCGCCGTCAATGATCCAGCGCCACCGCTTCACGCTGCCCGCAAGTCCGCGAAGAAGAGGCGTCCGGCGCTGGTCTGCAGCGCGCTCGCCACTACCACCGGTACAGTCTTGCCGATCTGCGCTCGCGCGTGGTTCACCACGATCATCGTCCCATCCGGCAGGTAGCCCACCGCTTGGTGTGAATCCCGGCCTTCCTTCACCAGTGCCAGTTCCACCTGGTCGCCGGCCGCAAGCTGCGGTTTGAGGGCTTGCGTGAGGTCGTTCAGGTTGAGCACCGACACGCTTTGCAGCCGGGCGATCGAGCACAGGCCCGAGTCATTCGTCAGCAGCCGGGCATCCAGCATCTTCGCGACCTGGATGAGCTTCGTGTCCACGGGGGTGCCGGAATCATCGTCGGTTTCATGGATGGTCACGCTCAAGTTTGGGTCGAGCTGCATGCGTTGCAACCGCTCGAGAGCCAGTCGCCCGCGTTCGCGTTTCTGCGTATCGTGAGAATCGGCCAGCCGCTGCAATTCATCGAGCACGAAGCGCGGCACCACCAGGGAGCTGCTCAGGAATCCCGTCGCGCACAAGGCCGGGATGCGTCCATCGATGATCACGTTGGAGTCCACCAGCAGCGGTGCGTCCTGCACCGTCGCCTGCCGGAAGCGCACGTACGGGATGATGATCGCAAACTCATCGCGATTGCTGCGGATCGCCAGCATCATCCCCACATAGCTGAACGTGGCGTAAACGACCAGCGAGGCCACCCATTGGGTCTGGACTGGCGCCAGTGCCAGCACCTTGGAGCTGAGCAGCAGCTTGGAAAAAAGAAAACCAATGAGCAGGCCGAGTGTGGCCGAGGAGAAGACGCGGAGTGAGATGCCGTGCAACAGGCGGTCGGCCAGAACCACACCCAAACCGAAAGCCGCGCCTCCCAGCGTCCCGCCCAGTGCCGAGCCGATCAGAGGTTCGCCGATCATTGACCCCACACAGGTGGCAAAGGCAATAAACAACGCGCGGAGCAGATTAATGGTCAGGACAGGGGTCATCGTAGCTGGAAGTGACCTGTGAGAGAGCAATCGGCGAACCACTCGCCCGAAAGAATATCTCCTTCGCCTACCGGCGCTTGGGGCCCGGCGCCGGGGTGGCCGCCTGCTCTGCTGCTGCCGTCGGCCGATCTTTGTAAAAAAAGACCCCCGAACGTCGCATGTTCGAGATCAATGCCTTGAGATTTTCGGCAGTCTGTTTGTCCGCCAGCAGCAGTCCCAAGGTGCCCTCGCCGGCATTGGCTTTGTTCAGGAGCGATTTCGCTGAATCAGCCACCTTTCGAAAGTCACCGATTCCCAGCCGCAGGTCCCCGGCGGCGCCGTCCACCGTCTTCAGCGTCACTTTGGCCGAATCCACGGCTTCCTGGCTCTTGGTCACCACCAGGTCGAGGTCTTTGGAGGCCTTGGAGAATCCGTCCGAGGCCGTTTTCAGGTTGGCCAGCGTGTCTTCCAGGTTGCTCAAGTTCTTCTTGTTCAGCAACTCCTGGTTGATGCTCGCCGTCGCCGTTTTAATTTCATCCAGCTCCGCGCTCAGCTTGCGCAGGATGTCGGTATTCAGCGTGTCGATCATCTGGCTGCCTTTGCTTGTCAGTTCATCGAGGCCACCCGTGCGCTGGCCGGTGATCAGTTCGCCCGGTTGGGCCATGTCCTTGGGGTCGAAGTCCGGAGGCACCACCACATCGACGTAGGAGTCCCCGAGCATGCCGTTGCTGCGAATCTGAAACGTGGCCTTGCGCGGGATGTGCACCGAATCGCGAATGCTCAGCTCGACTTCCACTTCATAGTTTTCACCGGTCAAGGCCGGGGCCTTGGAGGTGGCGCCGATCCGCGCGCCGGAAAGCAGCACATCGGAACCCTTGACCAGCCCGCTCGCGTTGGGGAAGCGCACGCGAATTGGGTAGACCTTTTCCAAGCCCTGGCCGGCGCGGCCGAAGATCACTACCAGGGCGGCGATCACGCCCAGGCCCACCAGCAGGAACAGGCCGACAAAAAATTCAACACCTTTGCGCTCTGTGCTCATGAAGAAATGGGGCTAGTCCGAATCGCCGGAATGGCCCTCGATGAAGTTGACGATGGTCTCGTCCCGCGAGGCCCGCAATTCCGCCGGCAGGCCGTAGAAATAGATGCGGCCTTCGTGTAAAAAAGCGATGCGGTCGGCGGTATGAAACGCAGTCTTCATGTCGTGAGTCACGACCACGGAAGTCACGGCCAGCCGCCTTTGCAAGCGACGAATCAGGTGATTGATCGAGTCCGAGGCGATCGGGTCGAGCCCCGTCGTCGGCTCATCGTAGAGCAGACAAGCCGGCCGGGACACGATTGTCCGGGCAAGGCCCACCCGTTTGCGCATCCCGCCGCTCAGGTCCTCGGGCATCTTCTTTTGTTCACCGGCCAGATCCACCATTTCCAACGCTTCGGCTACGCGGTCGCGAATTTCCTTCGGGTTCTTCAAGCCTGTTTCGCGCAGGGGAAAGGCGATGTTTTCCTCCACGTTCATCGAGTCGAAGAGCGCCGCGCTTTGAAACAGCATCCCGAGCTTCTTGCGCAAGCTGCCCAGCTTTCGCTCCGGCAGCGGCGTGATGTCCTCGCCCTCCACCCACACTTCGCCCGAGGTCGGCTTGAACAGCCCGATGAAATGCTTCAGCAGCACGCTCTTGCCGCAGCCCGAGCGGCCCATGATCACGCACGTTTCGCCGTTGGCGACCTCCAGGTCGACCCCGCGGAGCACTTCATTCGTCCCCAGCGTTTTCCGAAGTTGGCGCACGGAAATCATCGTCTCAGACGCCTCCCGGGAAGATGATGTTCAGCGCGAAACTCAGGAAGAAATTCAGGATCAGGACGGAAAGCGACCCGAGCACGACCGATTCCGTCGGCGCTCGTCCCACGCCGACCGCGCCGTTTTTCGTGTTCAAGCCCTGGTGGCAGGCGATGAAGACGATCACGATTCCGAACACGAAGCCTTTCGTCAGCGCCATCTTGAGGTCGCGCGAGCCGACGTAGCGCAACGTGTTTTGGATATGGTACGGGCCGGAAATATCCAGGAGGTGCACGCCCACCATGTAGCTCGAAATGATCGAGACCGCGCAGCATTCCGCCACGAGCAGCGGCATGGAGATGAGCATGGCCAGCACCCGCGGCACCACAAGGTAATCCGTGGGATGCACGCCGAGCGCGCGCAACGCATCGATCTGCTCGGTCACTTTCATGGTGCCGATTTCCGCCGCGATCGCCGCCCCCACGCGGCCGGAAACCATCAGCGCCGTCAGCACCGGCCCCAGTTCGCGGAACATCGCCACCGCCACCACCGAACCTACCGCCGACTTCATGCCCAGCCGCGAGAATTGAAAATACGTCTGCGCCGTGAGAACCGCGCCGGTGAAGGCTCCGGTGACGAGGACCACCATCTGCGAGCGCCAGCCGACTTCCACGATCTGCCGCAGCAATAGCCGCCAGCGGATCGGCGCGACCACGATGGACACGCAAGTTTCGTAGGCGAGCGCGGCCAGCTCGCCGAGATATTGCAGTAGCGACAGCGCAGTGCGCCCGAGCGTGGTAAGCATTGGGGAATCGCGACGCTAAGCGCCCGGCCGCGTCTTGTCTACAGCCAGAGTGGCGGTCGCCAGTATTCAGTATTCAGCGGCCAGTAATCAGTATTCCGGCGGCGCCGACTGAATACTGAAGACTGATTACTGCTCTTACTGCCGCGTCAGGATGGCAAATGCAGCGGTTGTGTCTTGCTCTTCGGGTTCAACTCCTCCGGCACCGCTCCGACCACTCGCGGATCGAGCCCGATCTTGCGGAAAATGGCGCGAATCTCCTGGATGCGCAGCGCGGGCTCATCGAAATCCAAGTAGACGATATCGTGATTGCTATCGACCTTGTAGTGCAGCCCCGGCACGGCTTCCAGTTCATGGTCGAGTTCGAGAATCTTCTCCAGATTACGAACTCCGGCGGCGTAGATTTCGATTTCGATCATAAATTTACTTTGTCAAGACACACGGCATGCTAAAGCCACTGTGGATAAGGTCGCAACGACTATTTTCCAAAGTGCTGAAAAAACTTGTTTTGCGCTACAAGCGCCCTTCGAGGGAATACGTAAACCTCAGGTTTGGATCGGTCGGAGGGCAAAGATGATTTTTTCAGTAGTTCAACGCCGCCCGGCGCGGGATCGTTGCACTCTTTCCAGCGTCCTGGCGCTTTTCAGGAAAAGACTGCCGCGCGCTCGCCTGAGGAAACCTCCCGCCACGTCCCCGGGGCCATCGAGCCGAGCTCGAAGTCGCCGATCTTCACGCGCACCAGGCGCAGGGTGGGATGCCCGATGGCCGCGGTCATCCGCCGCACTTGGTGATTCTTCCCCTCTATCAGTTCCAGCGCAATCCACGCCTCGGGCACGTTCTTGCGAAAGCGAATCGGCGGCACGCGCGGCGGCATTTCCGGCTGCGGATCGAGCAGCCACGCGCGGCAGGGCAGCGTCTTGTGTCCGCCGATCAACAGGCCGCGCTCCATTTGCGCCAGCGCTTCGCGCGTCGGCACGCGCTCGACCTGCGCCCAGTACGTCCGGTGATGCCCGCGCGTGGGATGCAACAGCCGCGCATTCAATTCCGTCTCATCGCTCAGCAACAACAACCCTTCACTCTCCGCATCCAGCCTCCCGAGCGGATACACCCCCTTGGGGAATTTGAAATCCGCCAGCGGACGATGCCGCGAGCCATCCGGCGTAAACTGGGAGAGAACTCCGTAAGGTTTGTGAAAAACGAGTAGCACAGAGCCGAGCATTCCAGAAACCGGCTGGCCAACAGGAACAAATTCCGCAGCGCACCATTGGATGTTGGACGTTGGGTGTTGGATGTTGGACGTTCTGCCTTTGCCCTCTTCCCCTTGAATCGCCGCGAACTCCCCATCTTCGAACTCGAAACCACGCTGGTCGCCGCCTTGCGCCAGCATTCGCGCCTCGTCCTGCAAGCGCCCACCGGCTCCGGCAAGTCCACCCAAGTCCCGCAGATCGTCCTCGACCACGGGCTCGCCGGTGAAGGGGAGATCGTCGTCCTCCAGCCGCGCCGGCTCGCCACGCGGATGCTGGCCGCGCGGGTCGCCCACGAGCGCAGCGTGCGGCTCGGCGACGAAGTCGGCTACCAGATCCGCCTTGATAAAGTGTGCTCGTCCCGGACCCGCATCCGGTTCGTTACCGAGGGGGTGCTGCTGCGGCAGATGCTCTCCGATGCAAAGTTGCGCGGCGTGAGCGTCATCATCTTCGACGAATTTCACGAGCGGCATCTCTATGGCGACATCACGCTCGCCCGCGCGCTGGATTTGCAGGAACAGCTCCGCCCCGATCTCAAGCTCGTCGTCATGTCCGCCACCCTCGACGCCGGCGCGCTACAAAAGTACCTCGCTCCCTGCGAGCTGCTCACCTCGCGCGGACGCACCTTTCCGGTCGATCACGATTACCTCGATAAATCGCTCGGCGACCAGCCCGTGTGGGATGCTGCTGCGGATGCCTTCGAGCGTCTCGCCCGGGAGAGCGAAGGCGACGCGCTCATCTTCATGCCCGGCTCCTACGAGATCCAGCGCACGATCGAGGCGATCAAGCACACGCGGGCGGGTGGCCAGTGTGTCGTCCTGCCATTGCATGGCGAGTTGCCCCCCGCCAGTCAGGACGCCGCGGTCGCCCAGTACGACCGGCGCAAAGTCATCGTCTCGACCAATGTCGCCGAGACTTCGCTCACCATCGATGGTGTCCGCCTGGTCATCGACAGCGGCCTGGCCAAGATCGCGCGCTTCGATCCCTACCGCGGCATCAACACGCTCCTCGTCGAGCGCATCTCCCGCGCCAGCGCCGACCAGCGCGCCGGCCGCGCCGGCCGCACCGCGCCGGGCCGCTGCCTCCGCCTGTGGACGGAGCGCGAGCATCATGATCGCGCCGCGCAGGAACTTCCCGAGGTGAAGCGGCTCGATCTCGCCGAAGTCGTGCTCACCTTGAAGGCCAGCGGCGTGGAAGACGTCGCGGCTTTTCGCTGGCTGGAGTCGCCGGACGCCCGCGGGCTCGAGCGCGCGCTCACCCTGCTCACCGATCTCGGCGCGATCGACAGCGCCGGCACGATCACGCCGCTGGGCCGTCGCATGCTCGCCTTCCCCACGCATCCCCGCTATGCGCGCATGCTGCTCGCCGCCCATGAACTCGGCTGCGTGCGCCCCGCCGCGCTCATCGCCGCGCTCACCCAGGGCCGCAATCTCCTGCGCCGCGCTGATGGCAAACAAATGCAGGAAGACCGCGAGAGTGCGCTTGGCGAAAGTGCCGAGAGCGATTTTTTTACCCTCATGCGCGCGCATCGTTTCGCCGAGGAGCGCAATTTCAACCCGCAAGCCTGCCGCCCGCTCGGCATTAATGCGCTCGCCGCGCGCGAGGCCGCGGCGCTGGCCGATCAATTCCTGCGCATCGCGAAGGACGAGGACTTGAATACCGATTCGCGCGACACCACCGACGAAGCGCTCCAGCGCTGTGTGCTCGCGGGCTTTCCTGACATGGTCGCGATGCGTCTGGACCATGGCACCCTGCGCTGTGCGTTGGTCCACGCGCGCAAGGGAGTACTCGCTCGCGAGAGCGTGGTCAGCACACCGCTCCTCGTTGCCAGCGAAGTGCGCGAGGTCGCGATTCGCGGCGACGTTGAGACGTTGCTCACGCTCGCCACCGCCATTCGTGAAGAGTGGTTGCGCGAACTTTTCCCCGACGGCTTTGCAGAAACGACTGAAGTCTTTTTCGATTCCACGCTCCGCCGCGTGCTCGCCAAGCGTCAGACCCGCTTCCGTGATCTCGTCCTGCACGCCGAGCAATCCGACAAAGTGCCGCACGAACAAGCCGCCGCCCTGCTCGCCCGGGAAGTCGAGGCTGGCACTTGTCCGCTGAAGAATTGGGACAACGCCGTCGACCAATGGATCCTGCGCTTGAACCAACTCGTGGCTTGGTACCCGGAATTCGAGCTCCCCCCCATCGGGGACGACGATCGCCGAATGCTCGTCGAGCAAATCTGCCTCGGCGCCACCAGCTACAAAGAGATCAAGGAACGCCAGGTCTGGCCCGTCGTGAAAAGCTGGCTCTCTCCCGCCCAGCAGGAACTCATGGAAAAGTACGCGCCGGAGCGGATCGAGCTGCCCAATGGCCGCAAGGCGAAGATCACCTACGACACGAAAGCCGCC